>Ga0134122_10000090_pt1 | contig 48630 bp, 44 predicted proteins | sample KB302_FD_96461 | JGI IMG/M metagenome (GOLD analysis project Ga0134122, IMG submission 96461) | Terrestrial soil microbial communities without Nitrogen fertilizer from Kellogg Biological Station, Michigan, USA - KB3-0-2 | ecosystem: Environmental > Terrestrial > Soil > Unclassified ... | reverse complement strand
TGGTAGTCTTCGTCATGGCCAGTCTCCCTTGGGGCCCCGAGCCCGAAAACCAACGGTTGCAGCCCGGAATTTACGGGACTGCGTAGGGGAACTGGCCTTCTCATCCCATCTCGCTACGTTACGTCGTCCCTACGGGACGAGTTGCTGGGTTCCATATCGCCCTCATGTCAGGAACGTCCCGCCAGGGACGTCGTAGCATAGCGAGTGATTTCAATCACTCGCGGAGCCCGCGGGGATCGCTCGCGCATAGACTCGCCGAGAACGGTGCGGAATCATGAACCCCTTCGACTTCGACCCCGAGGCGACGCCTCTCCCTATTCTGCTCTTCGGCGATCCGCGGCTCCGGGAGCGGTCCGCCGAGATCCCCTCGATCGATCCCACCCTGCTTGCCGAGGCCTCCGCATTGATCGCCACGCTGCGGGATTTCAGGGCGCGGAGCGGCTTCGGCCGCGCGATCTCCGCGGTGCAGGTGGGAGTGCTGAAGCGGCTCGTCGCGATGGATCTAGGGTCCGGGCCTTTTCTTCTACTCAATCCCGAAATCACCTGGCGCAGCGAGGAGACGTTCCTCGTCTGGGACGATTGCCTGAGCATCCCGGACGTTCTCGTCCGTATCCGCCGGCACCGATCGGTCTCGCTCACCTACCGCGACCATCGGTTTCAGCCGCAGCGGTGGAACGACCTGCCGCCGGATCTCTCCGAGTTGATCCAACATGAGATCGACCACCTGAACGGAATCCTGATGACCGATCGGGCGGAGGGCGAAGACGCCGTTCAGCCCATGTCCCGGCGGTCCGAGCTCGGTGCTCCCAGGGAACAACTCCCGAAGGGAAGCGCTTGGGGGCGCCTGGTATGATTCCTCTTGCCCCTCATGTCCCCCGCTTCTTCTCCTGACACCCCACCCCCTCTCCTCTCCGGCATCGTCGTCCATTGGCGGAACGAGCCGGAGCTGGCCGGGCTGGTCGCCGCTTGGCCGGACGATCCGCGGTTCGAGCTGATCGTGGTGGACAACGGCTCGGATCTACCGTTGCCTGAGGGAGAGTTTCGGCTCGTGTCTCCGGGTGAGAACTTGGGATTTGCCGGCGGCGCGAACGCCGGGGCGAGGGTGGCGCGCGGCGAGATCCTGCTTTTCTTGAATCCGGACGCCCATCCAGAGCCTGGGGCTTTGGATCGGTTGATCGAGGGTTTCAGGGATCTGCCTGACGCCGCCGGGCTCGCTCCGAAGCTTCTGGGTAAGGAGGGCGGCTCCCAACATCGCTGGCAGTTGCGGCCCCTTCCTTCCCCCGGCACGTTGCTGCTTCAGACGCTCTTGATCCCCGCGGGGAGTGGACCGGCGGAGGAGCCAGCCGCGGGCGTTCGGGTCGATCAGCCGGCCGCCGCGGCGCTTGCGATTCGACGATCGGCGTTCGAGCGGGTGGGCGGGTTCGATCCGGAGTTCTTTCCCGCCTGGTTCGAGGACGTGGATCTGGCGAAGCGGATGGACGAGGCCGGGATGACGCTCCACTATTGGCCGGTTTCGGTGTTTTGCCACGGGCTGGGGAGCAGCGTTCCGCGTTTGGGGTATGGGCCGTTTCTTTCGATCTACTACGACAATCTCGACCGCTATCTGAAGAAGCACCACGGCGGGTTCTGGGCCGGATTGGCGGGGGTGACTTTGGCTTTTGGGCTGCTGCTGCGGCTGGTGCTCGTGCCGCTCCGTCGTCCCGCCCGGGCGGCGAGCCGCCGGGAGGCAGCGCTCGGTTTGGTGGCTGCCCTTCGCAAGATCTGGCATCGGTGGAAGCACGACGAGGCCGCGCGGTGACCGAGAAATTGCGCGTCGCGATCGCGATCGTCACGCACAATTCGGCGGGCGATCTTGCAGGGTGTTTCCAAGCGATCGAGAGGCTGGCGTACCGGCCGATCGAGCTGGTGGTGGTCGATTGCGCAAGCGGCGATGGCAGCTCCGCGGAGGCCGAGCGGCTGGCGCGCTCTCTGCCTTCGGAGATTCCCGCGACGGTCGTTCCCCTGATGGAGAATCTCGGGTTTGCCGGCGGGATGAACGAGGCTTTTTCCCGCACGTCGGCGCCTTGGGTGCTCACTCTCAACGCGGACGCATTGCCCAATGCCGATTATCTCGATCGTCTGCTTGAACGGGCCGCGAGGCATCCGGACTTGAGAGTCGGCGCGGTGACCGGGCGCCTGGTGCGGGACGGGGAACACCCAACGATTCTCGATGCCTGCGGGATGCGTCTCACGCGCACTTGGCGCCACCTGGATCGGGGCTCGGGCGAGGTCGATTCCGGCCAGTATGCTCGGGCGGAGCGGGTGTTCGGCGCGACCGGCGCGGCGTCTCTGTTTCGGCGGGCGGCGCTGGACGACGTGTCGATCGAGGGCGCGATCTTCGATCCGGCGTTCCATTCGTTCCGCGAGGATGCCGAGCTTTGCTTTCGCTTGCGCGAGCGGGGCTGGGAGATTCTTTACGAACCCGCCGCGGTGGCCGTGCATCGACGCTTCAATCTGCCGGAGCGGCGCGGCTCGATGCCGCCCGAAGTGAACCGCCACTCGCTCAAGAATCGCTACCTGCTGCGGCTCTACCACCAGACGGGGCGGAACCTTCTGCGCACCGCGCTTCCTACGCTCGGCCGCGATCTGTTGGCGCTAGGCTACGCGATCCTGCGCGAGCGGACTTCACTTCCCGCCTACTCGTGGATCTGGCGGCATCGGCGGGAAATTCTGGCGCGGCGGCGGCAGATCCAGGGTCGCCGAACGGTTCCTCCTCGCGCGCTCGACCGTTGGTTCGGCATCGAAGGGCTCCCGCTTTGAAGCGATCGAGAGCGCTTCGGGTCGCCCTGCTCGGCAGCCGCGGAATTCCCGCAAGCTATGGCGGCTACGAGACGTTGATGGAAGAGCTGGCGCCCCGGCTGGTCGCGCGCGGGTTCGAGGTCACGGTCTACTGCCGATCGCACTACACGCCGAAAGGGCTCACCTCCCACCTCGGCGCGCGGCTGGTGGTCTTGCCGACGATCCGCTCGAAGCACCTCGACACGCCCGTCCATTCGTTTTTCTCGTGCCTGCATGCCGGGCGCGAGGGGTTCGACGCGGCGTTGATGGTCAACTCGGCGAACGCGATGTTTTTGCCGCTACTGGCTGGAACGCCGGTCGCTCTGAACGTCGACGGGATCGAGAAACGACGGGCGAAATGGGGCGCGTTCGGGCGGGCGGTCTATGCGCTCTCGGAGCGGCTCGCCTGTTTTCTGCCCGATGCTTTGATCACCGACGCCGAGGTCATTCGCTCGCATTACCTCGCCCGCTATGGGGCGGATTCGGACGTGATCACCTATGGGGTCGATCCCCGGCCGCCGAGCGAGACCGGCGTGCTCGACCGGCTGGGCCTTACGTCCCGGCGCTATTTTCTCTACGTCAGCCGGTTCGAGCCGGAGAACAACCCGCACCGGGTGGCCGCGGCGTACGCGCAAGTGAACCCCGGGGCCGATTTTCCGCTCGTGATGGTCGGCGGCGCGCCTTACGCGCAGGGGTTCATCGCGAGCTTCACCGAAGGCGCCGACCCGCGGATTCGTTTCCCCGGACCGATCTACGGCGAGGGGTACCGCGAGCTGTTGGCGAACGCCTATGCCTACCTTCATGCGACGGAGGTGGGCGGCACCCACCCGGCGCTGGTCGAGGCGATGGGCTACGGCAACTGCGTCCTGCTCCACGACACGCCGGAGAACCGCGAGGTGGCGGGCGGGACGGCCCGGTGGTTCGACGCCCACCGGCCACTCACCTTGACGGCCGAGATCGAATGGGCGCTCGCCCACCCTCAGGGGGTCGCGGCTCTCCGCGAACAGGCCGCCGCCCGGGCGGCCGAGCGGTTCTCTTGGGATGCCGTCGCCGACCGCTATGCCGCCCTTTTGGCCCGGCTGCCGGCTCAAGAGTTCGAGTAAAATCTGGGACCGGCATAGGTAAACCCCGATTGTTCCTCGAAAAACACCAAACCATGATCTTCGCCGTTTGGACGCTTTTTCATCCCAATCCGTTAAAATCCCCAAAGGTTCGTTACGGGGCGGCAAGGGACAACCCAATCTAGATGCTCAAAGAACGCGCACGCATCCTCGCGGTCGGCATTTTCCTGGTCGATCTGGGCCTGGTCGCCGGGGCGTTCATCTGCGCTTTCCTCCTTCGCAGCTGGCTGCTGCCCGACATCGCGCCGCACGCCTTCCCCAGCCGGCTCTACCCGCTTTCCGCCTACCTGCCGCTGTTGCCGCTCGCCCTGCTGATCTGGGGCGTGCTGCTGCTCTCCTCGGGGCGCTACCGGTCGCACCGCACGGTGCCGCTGCTCGACGAGGCGTGGGCGATCATCCGCATCTGCATCTCCGGATCGGTGATCTTCACCCTCTCGCTCTACGCCCTGCGGATCGACGAGGAGATCCTCGGCTCCGACCGGGTGAGCCGCTCCTGGGTGCTGCTGTTCGCGGTGTTCTCCCTCCTGTTCCTGCTCTCCGAGAAAATCGCCGTGCGGCTCACCTCGCGCTATGTGCGCAGCCGCGGCTTCAACTACCGGACCGTGCTGATCGTGGGCACCAACGAGAGCGCGCTGCAGATCGCCGACTCGCTCGACCAGCACCGATTCTGGGGGTATCGCATCCTCGGCTTCGTCGAAAACGAGCCGCTGCCGGCCGATTGGCCGCGCCGCTATCGGATCGTCGGCCGGATCGAAGACATCCCGGGGATCGTCGAGACCCAGGTGATCGACGACGTGATCTTCGCGGTCCATCGGAAAGAGCTGGACCGCCTGGAGGACCTGTTCCTGTCGCTCCAAGAGCAGGGGATCCGCACCCGGTTCGCGATGAACCTGTTCCCCCATACGCGGGCACGGGTCGAGCTGGAAGACCTGGACGGCATGCCGCTGGTCTCGTTCGCCACCGCGCCGACCAATCCTTTGCAGCTGATGACCAAGCGCGCCCTGGACATCGCGGTCGCCTCGTCGCTCCTGGTGCTCGCGATCCCGATCGCCGCGGGAGTGGCTCTACTGATCAAGCTCACCTCGGGGGGAGCCGTGCTGTTCCGCCAGACCCGCTGCGGCTTGAACGGGCGCGCGTTCACGCTCTACAAGTTCCGCACCATGGTGGTGGGCGCCGAAGAGCAGCAGGGCGGGCTGATGCACCTGAACGAGATGAACGGCCCGGTGTTCAAGCTGAAAAGCGATCCGCGCGTGACCTGGATCGGCCGTTTCTTGAGGAAGTTCAGCCTCGACGAGCTGCCGCAATTCTGGAACGTGCTGCGCGGCGACATGAGCCTGGTCGGTCCGCGCCCGCCGATCCCCGACGAGGTGGCCCGCTACCAGCGCTGGCAGCGCAGGCGCCTGTCGATGAAGCCGGGGCTCACCTGCCTGTGGCAGATCAGCGGCCGGAACAACGTCGATTTCGACCGCTGGATGGAACTGGACCTCGAATACATCGATTCCTGGTCGCCCACGCTCGATCTGAAGATCCTGCTCAAGACGATTCCCGTCGTGCTGCTCGGCCGGGGCGCGTCGTAAGAGGGCGGGGACATCTTTCCGAGGACGGCTCCGAGTCTGTCTGAGCGAAGCGAGTTACGAGGAGCCGCCCGCAGGGAAGATTTCCCCGCCCTCATCCCAGCGGTAGCTCGATCGTAAACACGCTGCCCGTCGGCCGATTGTCCTCCACCCGGAGCGTCCCGTGGTGGTCGGTGACGATCCGGTGGACGATCGCGAGCCCCATGCCGGTGCCGCGCCCCTTGGTCGAAAAATAGGGCAGGAACAGCTTGTCCTTCGATTCCGCCGGGATGCCGCGGCCGGTATCGGCGACATGGATCTCCAGGTGCCCTTCGGCGACCTCGACCGAGACGGTCACCGTCCCCGGCGGATCGGTCGCCTCGACTCCGTTGTCGATCAGGTTGATTAGCGCGCGGCGGATCTGCTCGCCGTCGAGCCAGACGGCGGGCAGCGGCTCGGTTCCGAACACGCACACCACCGGCACGCCCACCTTCACGTCGCGGTAGAGATGGCAGGTCTCCTCGATCAGCTTGGCGAGGTCGAGCTGCGCCGGGCGCGGCCGGGGCATCCGGGCGTAGCGCGAAAACTCGTCGACCATGCCCTGGAGATTTTCCACCTCGCGGACGATGATGTCGGCCGCCTCTTCGATCGCCGGACCGAGCTCCGGATCGCCGCGCCGGTGTTTTTCGAGCAGCCTTTCTGCGCCCAGGCGGATCGGGGTGAGGGGGTTCTTGATCTCGTGCGCGACCCGCCGCGCCGCTTCGTTCCAGGCCGCCAGCTGCTGCGCCTGGATCAGCTCGGTCAGGTCTTCGAGCACCAGGACCCGGCCGCGCGAGCCCGCCGCGTCGCGGATCGGCGTCACCTTCACCTCGAAGGTCTTCCAATCGCCGCCGACCACCATCTGGACCTCGCGCGCCGAGCGCCGGTCGCGGCCGGTCTGCGGTTCGGGCAGGCTCGCGAGCAGGGCGGCGAGCTTGCTTCGCTCCGGGTCGCTCCACGCCTCTGCAGCCGTGCGGCCGACCACTTCGTCCTCGCGCTGGTGGAGCATCTGGAGCGCGGCACCGTTGCAGGTGAAGATTCGTCCCGCGCCGTCGATCGAAACGATACCGGCGGCGACGTTTTCGAGCACTGCGGCGACCAAAGCGCGCTCTTCGGCGAGCCGCTCGTTGGTGGTCTGGAGCGCCCGGTTGCTGCGCTGCAATTCCTCGGTCATCCCGTTGAACGAGGCGACCAGCACGCCGAGCTCGTCGTCGGCCGGCACCTCCACCCGGTGGTCGAGGTCGCCGCCGCTGATCCTCCGGGTCCCCTCGGCGAGCGCCAAGATCGGCACGGTCACCCGCCGGGCGAGGTAGAGCCCGGTCCAGGTCGAGGCGAGCAGGATCAGGAGCGTGACCATCAGGAAGATCAGCAGATGGCTCGCGCGCAGATCCTCCTTCTGCACTTCGAGCTGGCGGTAGCTTTGAAACGCCTCGATCAGTCGCTCGGTGCGCTCCGCGAGCACCGGATCGAGCAGCGAACCGGCGACCACGATGCGCGGCTTCGGCTCGGCGACGTCGGAAGCGAGCGGATCGGCCGCCGGGCCGGTTTCGCCCGCTTCCGTCTCCGCCGCGGCGGCCCCTCCTGAAACCGCCGCGAGCACCAGCCGGCCGCGCCCGCCGGGCGGCTCGATGGTGCGCACCGCGCGCCCTTCGGTCGCCGCTTCGCCGAGCAGATCGCTCCCCGGCTCGGGCAGGTCGGAGATGCCGGAGCGGGATTCGACCACCCCTTGGACGAAATCGTTCCCTTCATAGACCGCGAGGAAGTCGAGGTCGTTCTCGGCGAGCATCGCGCGCAGCCGGTCTTCCAGGCGCTCGCGCTCCGCTTCGCGCGAGAGGTCGACGGTGCCGAGATCGGCCAGCGCGCGGCGGGCGGCCGATTCGCACGATCCTTGAACCCGGTCGATCAGCGCCTGGGCGACTGCGTTCCCCTGTTCGAGCACCGGGCGGACGGGTGTGGCGAACCAGCGGTCGATCGAACCCTGGAGCAGCTCGGTGGCGATCACGAACAGGGTGAGCACCGGAAACAGCGACAGGCCGACGTAGGTGGCGACCAGCTTGGTCTTGAGCTTCGAGCCGAGGATGCGGTGGCGCCGCTCCAGAAACAGTTTGAACAGGTCGCGCAGCAGGACGAACAGGATCGCCAGGATCAGGACGACGTTCACGTACCAGAGGACGAACAACAGCACCCGGTTGGTCACCAGGTAGGCCGGCATCTCCCGGTCGCGCTGCAAGAGGTAGAAGATGGCGGTGAAGATGAACAGCAGTCCGACCAGGCCGAACAACAGCGTCCGCGTGTTCTTGCCCTGCTGGTAGAGCCGATCGCGCAGACTCAAGCGTTTGGCCTCAAGGAGTGGCCGGAGGCCGGAACTTGTTCGATTCCGCCCAGTCGGTGCGGACGTCGGTCGGGATGATCGCGAGCACCATGCGCGAGCCGAGGATCGCCCGGGCGAGCACCAGGTAGCGCACTCCGGGGGTGAGCCCCTGGACGCGGAAGACGGGCACCCGCTCGATCTTCCGCAGCGCGTCGAGCAGGGCCGGCCGGTCGCGCACGGTTTTGCTTTCGATCAGCTCGCCGCCCAGACGGAAATGCAGGTTGGTCTCCCGGGCGACCGCGTCGTAGGTGGCGGTGATTTCCAGGGTGTTGCGCTCCAGCCCCTGGTCGTACCACCGTTTGCGATCGCGGGCCAGCTCCAGCTCGTAGACGATCTGGGTCGGCAGGCCGGTGTCGATCCGTTCGAGCAGGCGGCGGTCGATTCCCCCGTCGAGCCGGAACGAGACGAGCACCTGATCACCTTCGACGGTGGCCCGCAGCACCCGGATCTGGCCTTGAGCCCGGGCGAGCGAGCCGAGCAACCCGGGAAGCAGGAACAGGAGGACGCAACAAAGCGCCGATCTCGATCTCATCGGTCGGCAGATCCTAGCAGGAAGGAAAGGCAAGAAAGGACCTAAAGGAGGGCAGGACATCCCGCTTCACCGGCAATTGGTCCCTGGAGTCCTTCGTGTCCTTTAGGTCCTTTCGCCCCTGGTAGACTCCCCCGGTCATGACGAACCCCAAGCAAGCCATCCGCTCGCTCGCCTCGAACAAGCGGGCGACGCACGAATATCAGATCCTCGAAAGTTTCGAAGCGGGTTTGGAGCTGACCGGCACGGAAGTCAAAGCCGCCCGGGCCGGCAAGGTCCAGCTGCGCGACAGCTTCGTCGAGTTCCGCGACGGCCAGGCCTACCTGGTGGGCGCGCACATCAGCCCCTACAGCCACGGCAACCGCGAGAATCACCCGCCCGAGCGACCGCGCCGGCTGCTGCTGTCGCGCCGCGAGCTGGACAAACTGTACGGCAGGACGCAGCTCCAGGGGCTCACCGTGATCCCGCTCTCGTTCTACCTGAAAGGGAATTGGATCAAGGTGGAGGTCGTCCTCGCCCAGGGCAAGAAGCTCTACGACAAGCGCGAGACCGAGCGAAAGAAGGAAGCGGACCGCGAGGCGACGGCGGCGATCAAGACGGCGCGAGGCCGGTAGGCGCACCCCCGGGCCACAAATCTTCCGCCCGGCGGCGGATTTCGGCCGCCTCTTCCCCGTAGCCGTTTCCTTCGTAAGCATCGGCCAGGGCGGCGAGGGCATACGCCTCCAGCTTCGCCTGGGCCGGCTCGGGACCGGCGATTCGCTCGGCCACGGTGAGGGCGATCTCGGCCAGCTCCACCGCCTGGGACGATTCGGCGGCGCGGCTCTCGGCGCACAGCCTTTCGCAGAGCGCCCCGGTCCGGTACTCGCGGCCGTGCTCGATCACCAGACGGCGTTGGCGATCGGTGAGCGGTTCGAGCCGCCGCCAGAGCTCCGCGGCGCGGTCGCGCTCCTCCGCCGCGGAGTGAACGGAGAGCGGCGGCAGGGCGGGCACCTGCAGCTCGGCGAGCGCCTGGAGGATCAGCGGCTCCAGGCTCTCGGCCACCTCGGCCGCCGCCTGGGGGAGATCCCCGCCTCCACTCTCTCGGCCCTCGGACGGACTCTCGCGGAAGGAGGGCGAGAGGGCCCCCGCACGGTGCGCCGCGGATTCGGCGCAGATCTGGCCGCAGAGCGCGAGCAGCTGGTCGAGGCGCGCCGGGGAGATCCCGACCGCGGCGGCGAGACGTTCCAACGTCGGCCGGCGAGGCGTGACCAGGCCCAGCTCGTAGCGGGAGATCCTTTTCTGGTCCACTCCGGACGCCGCTTCGAGCTGGCGCTGGCTCTGGCCATGGACATGGCGCAAGAGCACGACCGCCAACCGGGCCGCATTCGCCGCATGGCCTTCCAGGGCGGGCTCCGCGGGAATCATGAATTGGGCTTCTCCTCTCGTCGGGCGGCGGCAACCCACGCCTGGAAACGATCCGACAATCCGCCACAAAGTAAAGTGCCGCAGCACACCGGAGACGCGTTCTTTCCGTATGATGCGCGTATCGGACGCCTCTTTTCGCGAGAATTCGCGACGTTGACCCTTTCCTCGCGCAACCGAGCGGCTCGGAGGGCGTCCGCATGGCTACCCGGGGGTCGCGCCGGCTGGCCCTGACCATAAGGAGTCTTGCCATGAAGTCTGTCTTTTCTCCCCGCGGCTTTACCCCCTGGCTTCTCGTCGCCCTGCTGGCGCTCCCCGTTTCGGCCGGGGCCGCGCCGTTCGACCCGAGCACCCTGCTCGGCAGACTGCGGAGTCTGATCTCCTCGATCTGGCCCGGGCCCGTGCGGAAGATCGCGCCGCCTCCCCGCGGCGCGAAGCCGAGCCGTCCGCCGGTCCAGGGGGATTACGGCTGCGAAATCGAACCGAGCGGCCTCTGCAAGCACTGAAGGCCCGGCCTGGCCTGGCCCCCCTTCAGACGGCGAAGGGCTCGTGGCGAAAGTGGGTCAAGTCGGTCAAAAGGCGGCGGGCGGCCGTCACCGCCGCCGCTTCTTTGCGCGCGCCTTGCCAGAAAAGCGTGGTGCTCGCGAGCAGCTTTTCCGGCAGCGTGAGAGCGGCGAAAACCGGAGCGGCGGCGCTCGCCAAGGATTTTACTTCGCGCGTGTTGCCCCGTTCGAGCTCCAGCGCCGCAAGCTCCAGCGCCGCGATGGCGGCGTCGAAAGGCATTTTCTGCTCGGCGAACGCCTTCCAGACCGAGTCCAGGATGTGCGCGGCTTCCCGCGAACGGTGGCTTCCTTCGGCGATTCGCGCATCGAGCCAGCTCAACCGCAAGAGGTCGAGGGTGCGGCCCGCTTCGAACGCGGCCGCCCGCAGCCGATCGATTCGGCCGATCGCTTCGTCGAACCGCTCCAGCCGGCAGAGATAGGACGTGCGGTTGAACTCGATCGCCCAAAGTAGGCGGGCGTCCCCGGCTTCGCGCGCCGACGGAAGAGCAATGTCGAGCGTCGTCAAAGCCTCCTCGAGAGCCTGCTTCTTTTCCAGCACGGAGGCCTTGTTGATCAACAGCCGCGCGGTTTGGAGGGCGCCCGGGCGCAAGGTGAGCGCACGCTCGGTTACGCGCAGCGACTCGTCGAACTCCTCTTGGTATTTGAACAGGACGGCATGCAGCAGGAGGGGCCGCGTGGCGTCGAGCGGCAGCATCGCCTCGACCGTCGCCTCGGCAATCCGCGCAGCACTCTGCCGCAAGGTTCGATTCGCCCGCGGGAAGTCGCCCAAAACCCGCCAGGCATTGCCCACGAACGACAGCGCATACCCCTCCAGACACCCGCGCCACGCCGGATCGCCCGGCGCCCGCTCCGCGGCCGACAGGGCGAGCTGCGCGAGCCGCCGCGAATCCTCCGCATCGCGCGAGACGATCCGGTAGCTCTCTTCGCACAGCCGCTCGCACAGCGCCCAGGTCTGGAAGTCCTCGACCGAAGTGACCAGGACCAGGCGATCCTCGGCGGGGAGGCGGCGGAGCTGCTTCCAACCCTCGCCCGCGGCTTCGCGCTCCGACTGCCAGCGCCGCGCGACGAGGACGCCGCCGAACTGCTCGCGCACCGCCGCGGCGACCTGCCGCGACAGCCCGGCGGCCAGCGCTTCGACCGCGCGGCTCTCCGGAACGGTCAACGCGGCGGGCGATCCCCCCGGCGCGGCTTTCCGCGGCAATTGCTCGACAGCGGCGAGGGTCCGGTCGATCCAACCTCCGTCGAAACCCATGACCCGCGCGAGGCGCTCGACCTCGATTCGGCCGAGGCACTGCGCTCCCCGCTCCAGCTTCGAAACGACCCCCGGCCCCAACTCGGCCCGAGCTTCCAGCTGAGACTGCGTCCAGCCGGATTCCTCCCGGAGGTGGCGCAATACGGCGGCGAGAAGTGGCGGAGTCGTCCGCGGCATCACAACGATCCTCTCAGCAGACAAATTGGGAACTGCACTCCAGTTTACGGCACTTCGCGCATCCACTGCGAGACAAGTGCGAGATCCAGGCCAGGGAATTCCGCCCTGGCGGATCGGGCGCGCAAAAAATAGCGAAAAGGTACCCCGTGTGACGCCTGGTGCCGGGCAATTTCTCTCCGCGACCCCAACGTCCTCCTCAGAGGCAACAAATTTCACCCGTTTGGCCCCTCGGTGACGCCTTTTTCGCCGAATGGGGACGCCAGGGCACCTTACGTGATTTATCATCTCCACATGGACGACACACCGTTTCCTTTCGATAGGAAACGTCGTCCCTCGCTTTCGGGCGGTTCGCAGCCGGGTGACTCGGCGGCGGAACCACTCTCGCGACGTTTCGCCGAAGGGCTCATGCTCCGCGGCGAGCGCGCCTCTGAGGAGGGTGATCACTCCCGCGCCGTCTCGTTGTTCGAGCGGGCCGCGATCACGTTCGAAACGACGGGCGACCTGCTGTTCGCTGCCGACGCCTACCTGGAGCTGGGCCTCGCGTTGCTGTATCTGAATCGCGACGACGAAATCCCCGCCCTCGCTCCCCGGGTCGCGCGCCTCGCTTCCACCCAGGCGCCATTCCCGGGCGGCACTCTGTTGATCCGCGTCTTCGCCGCGATCCTGCGCCAGGCTCCCGAACAATCCGGTCCGTTCGTCGATCTGGTCGATCGCCGCCGCAAGCTCCGTTTCCCCGCCGTCACCGCTCCCGAACGCCCCGCGACGCTGCCGTCCGAAATCGAGAGCGCCTCGTAGGCGACGGAGCCGCATAGGACAACCGCGCGGCACTTGGCGGAGCGCGCGCCGCACGCTTCGGGTTCGCGAAACCGAGGCTCGACTCTTCATTGTTCGGGCGAAATTGGTACCCTCCAGTAAGCCTCTATATCCTCTCTGAAGCTCCTGACCGGAAGGATCAGCCCATGAATCGAACATCCCTCTACGCCGCCTTCACGATGGCCCTCGCGACCTTTGCCCTGCCGGTCCTACCGGCTTCCAAACCCTCCCGCCCCGCGCAGGAGGGGTGCAAGTGGGAGCGCTTTTCAGACGCCGACCTCGGCCTCGCGGCTTGGGTGCAGCGCTGCGATTTCGGCTTCCGCAAGATCGAGCCCCTCAAACTGCCGGGCGCCCTCGGAGTCCGCTATTCGGACAGTGAGAGCGGCGAGCCCGATCGCTTGATCGATGTTTTCGATCTTGAGCCCGGCGAAGCGCCCGAGGCGGGCCTCCGCCGCCTGTTCGCCGCCCGCACCGAACCGGAGTTTGCCAAACGCTGCATCCTCGCACCTTACCGAGAAGGCAACGGTCCGTCCGGCGTCGCCCGCTACGGCTTCGTGCCGGATGCCAAGTACGCCAAGGAACTGGCGGCGAAGAATGACCCGAACGAGGTCCCCGATCCCCCCTGCGGCGACTGGGGCGACGTGGTCGACAGCATCCAGTACTGGGAAGTCCACCCGAAGAGCGGCGCCCGGAAAGTCCTATTCGTCCGCGCGGGCCAGGACGACCCGATATTCGACGAGCAGACGCTGGAGATCTTGCCGGCGAAGAAGTGAGGCCTACGGGGCGTCTTGTCGAACATTATGCAAAGCCGAACGCGGCGATAATCTCCTGGCTCGGCGCCGGCCAACTGAACGCGGTAGCCACAGACATCGAAAAGAGCCTCCCCCTCACATCGGCGAGAAGAACTGGCCCGAGCGAGCGTTCCGCACCTCCCCCTGGGAGGCAAAACCTGGGGTCTCGCCAGCCGCTGGTGGGGCGCTGGCATCGACCGCAAGCCGTTTGATGTGGACCTAATCGCCTACAGCAGCGACAACCGGATCATCTTGGCCGGGGAGGTAAAGTTTGGGGCCGCAGAGCGAGACGCCGGACGGCTGCTCGCGGAACTGGAAGAAAAGACCCAGCGGCGGCCCGAGGTAGGCGGGCGAGAGGTGGTGGCGGCGTTGTGGCTCAGGGCGGGGGCAAGAGCGTGGGGCCAATTTCTTCGTAACGCCGCGCGATGTATTGAGCCTACTGCGATGAGGGACGAGAAGGCGAGAGCGGCGCCTGGAATAAGGGATTCCTTGTCGCTTGGTAAACGCAAGGCACCCGAAAGATTCATCCGCAAATATCACTTTAGCCTTAGATCTCTTCTTTTTCGAATGAGCCTCCAGGCACTCCTTTGTCGCGTTGGATAGTGACCCGGAACAAAAGAGGAGATGACTACCATGGGCTTCTGCACGGTTTGCGGCAATACTCTCGAATTAACTGGTCAATGCCCTCAGGGCCATCTTGTTCGTCGTGCCGTGGCTGCAACAGCGACGGTACCGGGCACAGCAACCTACCCGCCTCACTCTCTAGGTCCATTACCAAAGGCGAACAGCACACGTCGGTTTCTCGGTTCCGGGATCGAGTACGTCGGCTACTGCATCTGTGTTTGGATTATCACAGTTTTAGATTTCTTCAGCGGCGGCATTCTTGGAATCTTTTCTCTATTCCTTGTTGGTCTGATCTTCCTGCGTGATTTCAACGGCGGGGCCTTCAGTATCTCCAAGCGCGTAAGTCGTATGAGGGTTGTCGACTACCGAACGGGTCAGGCAACGTCAAATACTCAGGCTCTTTTGAGAAATAGTTACTATCTCGTGCTTCCTATCATCGCCGCATTCATACCGTATCTCGACACAGTCACCTCAATCCTCTTCATGTTCTTTGTCGGTCTCGACGTGATGATGATTTTGGCCAGCCCTCAAGGCCGGAGACTGGGAGACCTTTTGGCTGGAACTCAGGTCGTCGAAACTAAGAGCTAGGAGTTGAGCTATGAGCGCCATTAACTTCTCTCAAATCGCACCTCGCGCCTTCGCCCATCCATCAGATGCCCGGGCGACATCTGCCTTTAAAGATCTACCACTGCTGCCAGATATTTTGAAGAAAGTCTCGCAATTTAGCATCGAAGAAAAATTCCGGGCAGATCAGATGTGCAACAGCATTCAGCTCGGCCCGCGTCAGCTGCCCTCACTCTGGCGATTGGTGCATGAAGTTGCCGATCGTCTTGGCATTCCAGCTCCGAAAGCCTACGTTTCGCGAGAAGGAGGCATCAACGCTTTCGCCTTTGGCAGAAACAGTCACTCGATCGTGTTGACCACCGAACTTGTAGATCTGATGTCAGAGAAGGAGCTTACGGGGATCATCGCCCACGAAATGGGACACATCCTTTGCCAGCACATGCTTTACATGGATGTGGGCCTTGCCTTGAGCATGAAGAGCGGGGCGGTACCTGGCCTCGCAAAGCTGATCCCCGGACTGGAGCAATCCGTGGCAGGTCTTTTTTTTGCCTGGTTTCGTGCGGCGGAATATTCGGCCGATCGGGCCGCCCTGCTCATTCTGGAAGACCCCGAGCCCCTTGCTCTATGCTTAAGCCGCCTTGCTGGCGTTCCAAAACGATTCGAGCAGGAGTTCGATCTCCGAGTTTTTGCCGAGCAGGCGAAGAACTATGAGGAAGAGGCTACTCTTTGGTCCAAGATCATCACTTTTGGGAGAGGTCTTTTCCTGACCCATCCAGAGCCGGCAAAGCGTGTCGGTGCAATCCTCGAGTGGGCGGAATCCGACGAATATCATGCCATTATCAGTGGCCGATATCTAACTAGGTTTGAGGCAGAGGCCCTCGACCGAATTCAGATCGAAGGGATTCGAAGCTGTCCGCTCTGTCGGAGCCCAGTTGGACAGGCGGCCGTTTGCGGAGAGTGCGGATTGGAGCAGGATTCGCGAATGCAGCAGCTCTGTCCCCGTGGACATCTCGCAGGTATCGACTGGAATTTCTGCAAAGTGTGCGGAAGCGCGATCAAGTCGGCCGCCAGACACAGCGAAATCCCTGACTGTTGAGTCGGCTCTTGGCCGTGGCTCTTTCGCGACAAGCTGAGAGCAGATCTTGAGCTGGATTCATCCAAGATCCACCACGCAAGGCGCGAACCGCTATATCGCCTCTGGCGACAGGGTCCAGTTGCCCTTCCTCTCGATTCTGATACGCCGTTGAACTCCAGGGATCGGCACACCATTCCCAGACATTACCGGCTTGATCGAACGTACCGTAAGGTCCTATCCCCGCGGGATGAGCCGCCACCGGACTCGTGCCGCTGTCCTTTCCGCTGAAATTTGCGTGCTGAAGCGTCGGTGCCTCACTTCCCCAAGGGTATGAGCGCTGATCCCTCCCGCGTGCCGCCGCCTCCCACTGAGCTTCGCTGGGGAGCTCAAGTCCAGCCCATCTACAATACGCATGGGCATCACTCCAGCTCACGCCAACGACCGGGTGTTGAGATTGATTGAATTGGGGATCATTCCAGTATGCAGGCTGACCATAGCCGGGGTTGCTGTTCAGGAAAAGCAGGTACTGCTCATTCGTCACAAGAAACTTGCCAATCCAAAATGGACTGAGGCGGATGTAATGAATTGGCCTCGACCAAGGTTGATTAGTTCCTTCCGCTCCGATCCTGACCTCGCCACCTGGAACAAAGACCAGGAGCATCCCATCCAACTGATTAGCTCGCTCTTCTCCTGCTGTCGGCCCCCTCAGCTCCGGCTCAAGAATACGCGGTTCAACCACCTGCCTAGAGGGGATCAATCCGGCACGAAGGGCTGAAGTTGCCCTCTTCTTTCCTTGCCTCTCGGTGCGATGAATAATCCCGGACCTAGGCGACTGCGAAGCCGGTTCGGTCAAAACCGGGGCCAAAGAATGGAGAATCGTTTTCTGCACCTCGGCCCACATGGCTGTGGCACTGCAAATAGCCAGCGGATGTGCATAGACGGTATAAGCAAGCCAAGAAGGGTCACCGGGGTATCGCTGGTGGATCTCGCGGCGCGAAACTCGGACAGCTTCTCCAATAGGCGTACCGGCCAGGAATTCCGTGTAAAAAATCTTGGCGAACTCCCGAGCCTGGCGGTCACTAACTTTCCAGAGTGTACCAAGAAATGCGCTTGCCCCGGCACCAAGAAACTGCTTCGGCCATCCGCCCAGCTCGCTGAGCGACTGGCCAACTCGACCGGTCTCGCAGGCATTGAGGAAGACGAGCGGACAATTGGCGGGGAGGCTCCGTGCGCACACGTTCAGGTTTTCAGGCGTCAAAGGAGTGTCGTCGAGCTCAATGTATGCACGATTGGGGTTTTGCTTGCCAGCTCGACCATGACCGCAAAAGTGTAAACCATTGAATGAGCCGATTTTCAGAGCCCCGGTCACGTCCAAAAATTTGGGTTCGATCTCACGAACACGTCGCGTCTCACTAGAGAGAGCGAGAAGATCTTTCTTCTCCTCGCTGGCGCCCGCTAAACCGGAGCTACCCGGTGCGATCACCCCGACATTGGACCAAGGAAGCTGAAGTTTCTGTCGGACCCCGCGGAGCCAGCGAGTAACAGCGAAGCATTCGCAAAGAAAAGGGCCTTCTTCCCAAGACACGGGATCGCGCTTCTGGAGTTTTGCAAGCTCCCAAGGAATATAGGCCTCCTCGGAAATAATCTGTAAAGTCGAAATCCGATCCCGAAGATTCCATAGGTGATCCCGGACCTCTTGCGGAAATCCGTCATTGAACAAGGTCACCCCGATCGCTTCAATCTGCGTCTCCGAGATTGCTCGTTCTTGATCGCTCCTTGGCGCCATCCCCTGGAGTTCGCGGAACATCTCACGGATTTGGGGTTCCGGATCCTTGCCGAGAGGTTGCCTATACTCCTCGAACTCGATGCCCAGGGCCGGGTCCTGGGCGCGCAATTCAAAGACGAGTGAATTTCCACCGCCGACGTTTTCTCGGCGAATCAAAATCTCGAAATCCGGCCGGGTGGCCGGGCGTGGACTTTCAGGCACAATCATGGGATTGGTCGGTAGAATGATATCAGAGCTGGAGCACTATACTCCCAACCAACTCGCGCAGATCCGATTCTGGCCGGAACTCGGCGACGCGGACGACTAACCCTCCCGCACCCCACCTGTGCCATGCTCCCCTCCAAGCCATGGTCGCCAAGAAGAGCTCTCCCCCCCCCACCCCGCCCGCCGCCGCGCCTCTCCCCCGCCCGACCTCGATCGAGATCGCGTCGTGGATTCTGGCCGCGATCGGGTTGTACCTGGTCCTTCGGCTTCACCTGCTGGCGGCCCTGCTGGGCGGCCTCGCGGTATATGAGCTGGTCCATCTGATCGCGGGGAAACTGAGGTTCCTGCAGAAGGGCCGGGGGCTGCGGAGGGCTTTGGCCGTTACGCTTCTCTCGGCGGTGGTGATTGCCGTGCTCGCTTTGATCGTGATCGGCACGTTCGCGTTTTTCCGCAGCGACCAGGGGAGTTTGGCCGCTTTGCTCGCGAAAATGGCCGACGTGCTGGAAAAATCGAAGGAGCAGCTGCCGGAATGGCTGGCGCGCCAGGTCCCCGACAATGCGGCCGAGCTGGAGCATACGGCGGTCGCCTGGCTGCGGGAGCATGCCGACGTGGTCAAAACGCTCGGCACGAACCTCGGCAAGTCGTTCCTTCATGCGCTGATCGGGATGATCCTCGGCGCCCTGATCTCGCTTCACGAGACGCTGGACCATGGCCAGCGGGCTCCCCTCGCCAAGGCGCTCACCGACCGGGCCGAGCATTTGGGCGACGCGTTCCGCCGTATCGTCTTTGCCCAGGTGCGGATCTCCGCCTTGAACACCGCCCTCACCGCCACCTATCTGGTCGTGGTCCTGCCGCTGTTCGGGGTCCATCTGCCGCTCACCAAGACGCTGATCGGCGTGACCTTCGTCGCGGGGCTCGTGCCGGTGATCGGCAATCTGATCTCGAACACGTTCATCGTCGTCGTCAGCCTCTCCCATTCTCTGGGCGCGGCGGTCGGCTCGCTCGCTTTCTTGGCCTTGATCCACAAGCTCGAATACTTCCTCAATGCCCGGATCGTCGGCACCCAGATCAAGGCGAGCGCTTGGGAGTTGCTGCTCGCGATCCTGCTGATGGAGTCCGCCTTCGGCCTCGCCGGGGTGATCGCGGCTCCCATCTACTACGCGTTCTTGAAAGCCGAGCTGTCCGAGCGCAGGTTAATCTGATCTGACGATCGCGTTGACGCGACGACGGAGGGTCCATAAAGTAGATTCTCAAAGCCGAGAGAGCGCCCGAGGAAACCGCAATGAATCACCGGATGAAGACCCGCCCGCTGTCGTTCCTGGCGGCCGTGGTCGGCCCGACGACCGAGTCGTTCGATCAATTCCCCACCGGATTCCTGCCCCAGACCACGCTCGTGATGGGGGCCTTGACCGTCCAGTTAACCAACTCCGGAAGCTCGCCGATCCAAGCTCCCGGCCCGTTCGGCTTCACCACGAATTTTCTCTCGACCGGCGTCCAGGACGGAGACAACAACGTCGTAATCACCTTCCCGGCGGGCACCAAGGCCGCGGGAATGAAGCTTGTTTCGGTCTTTCCCGTCACCGTGGCCGCGACCTTCGCGTCCGGCACCGTGGTCGAGAACTTCAGCGCTTCGGAGGTTTCGTTCCTCGGCTTCGCCGAAGGAGGGGGCTTGAACGGCGGCTTGCAGACGATCAGGATCTCTTCCCCCGTGACACCCAGTGGCACTCCGATCGTCAACGTAGGAGACATTACCTACGCTTCGGGCCTCACCGGTTTCCTGGTCGACGTGCCCGCCCTTTCGCCCACCGGGATTGCGGCCTTGGCGCTCGGCCTGCTGATCGCAGGCTGGCGAATTTCGGTCGCCCAGCGTCGTCTCGCGTAGCACCCGTGATCCGCGAGTTTCCATCCTGCCGGGTTGCCCCCGGGCTTCCGCTCGATTACTCTCCCGCGTAGTCGCTAAAGCAAACCTCGGCGGCCCGACCGGGCCGCCCGGAGGAATCGAGGGGGACCCGGGATTTCCGTGCTCGCCACCGACCGGTCCGTGCCCGAGGAGGCCGAAGTCGCCGCCGATCTGGTCCGCCGGATCGGGGCCGGCGATGCGTTGGCCGAAAGCGAGCTGGTCGCCCGCTACAGCCGCGGTCTTTTGTTCCATCTGCGCCGGATGACCGGCGATCCGACCTGGAGCGACGATCTGCACCAGGAGACCTTCCGAGTGGTGATCGAACGGCTGCGCGACGGGGGGATTACCGAACCCGGGCGGCTCGCGGGGTTCCTGCTCGCCACCGGGCGCAACCTGTTCCTCGGCGGCTGGCGGAAACAGAAGCGGCGGGGCGAGCGCGACGTGGCCGATGCCGCGGAGGTCGATCCGGCCGATCCCGCCCCGGGACAGCTGGCTCGAATGGTGCGCGAGGAGGAGATCCGCAAGGTGCGGCGGCTGATCGGCGAGCTGGGCACCGACCGGGACCGCCAGATTCTGTTCCGTTTCTATGTCGCCGAGGAGGAGAAAGAGACCATCTGCGCCGATCTCGGCCTGTCGAGCCTTCATTTCAACCGCGTGCTGTTCCGGGCCCGCCAGCGGTTCCGCGAGCTGCTCGAAGCGGCGGCCTGAGATGATGAGCCCTCTCGTGACACCTTCTAAGTGGGCACTGGGCCCTGGAGGTACCGTGGATCACGCAGAGATCGACGCGCAACAGATCGTGGAGCGCTTCCTTGCCGGCCGATTGGCGCCCGCGGAGGCGGCGCAATTTGAAGAGCATTCGCTCGCCTGTTCGGAATGCCTCGACCGGCTGGAGGCCGCCGACGCGCTCCGCCGTTCCTTGAAGGCGGTGGTCGCCGAGGAGGTGGCCACCGCGGTGGTGGGCGCGAGTCTCCTGGCACGGATCAGCCGCTCGCGCGCGGCCCCTTGGGCGCTCGGTTTTCTGTTCCTGGCCGCTTTCCTCCCCTCGATCTATTGGGCGCGCGAGAGCGGCCGGCTCGATGCCGAGCTGGCGACGGCCACGGCGGAGAACGCCGCGAACCGTGCGAATGCCGCACGCGCGAACCGACCCGCACAAAGCGCAACCCCTCCCTCGAATTCAGGGGAGACCCCGGAGACCTCGGAGATCGCCGCGTTGCGCGCGCAGATCGCCGCGGGGGAAAAACAGGCCGAGGCCGACCGGCGCGAGCGAGAGAAGCTCGCCGCGGAGCTTGCCCAGGCGCAGAGCCCGCGGATCAACCTGGCGGTCGTGCCGCTTTCGCCGGAGCGCTCCGCGCCGACCTCGGGCACTCCGCCTTCGACCCGCCTCGCGCTCGCGCCGGGGACGGAGTGGGTGGTCCTCGCGCTCGAGCTGGATGCCTCAGATCACCCCTCCTATCGCGCGACGCTCGCCGGGCCGGACGGTGCCACGCTCTGGAGCGGCTCGGGGCTGAGGCCCGACGCCCAAGGTACCCTCCATGTGGCGCTTCCCGCGGCTCTGCTCCCGACCGGCGATCTCACCTTGCGGATCGAAGGGCTCGCCTCGCAGTCCAAGCCGGTTCCCGTGGCGAGCTTCTCGTTCCGGGTCGCCCGCACCCGATAGGGTCGGGGCTTTCCTCTTCCGTGGCAGAATCCTCGCGATCACGGAGGTGAAGGCGATGACTTCGCCCAGGGAGGCGGTCCTTCGACGCGGGTTCCCTCTTTCGGCGCTCGCTCTCGCGGCGTGGGTCGGCGTCGCGGCGAACGGGGCGGACGAGACCCCTCTGGCCGTCGGCGTGCCGATCGTGCGCCAGCTCGCGGGCGGAGAACGCCAGGCCTTTACCTTCGAACCCGCGGCCGGGCCGCTTCTTCTGACGGTCGAGCAGCGCGGAATCAACGTGGCGCTCGCCGTCATTGCTCCTGGCTCGCAGGGAGCGGCAGGCGAGGAGCTTGGGGTATCGAATCAAGACGGACAGCGGGAAGGGTGGGAAACTCTGCTCCTGCCGGCCCGCGCGGCGGAATCCGGCGGTTGGCGGGTGGAGGTCATCGGCCGCGAGACCGACGTGCCGCCCGGCGAGTATGAGATTCGCCTCGACGAGCTGCCGGAAGGTACCCCCGAGGAGCGCCGCCGGGTCGAGGCGGAGGGGCTGCTCTCCGAGATCGGCCGCCTGCGCGCAAAAGGAGACGGCGACTCGACTCGGCGGATCGTGACGCTCGCCGAGCAGGCTCTCCCCGGTTTCGAAGGCGTCGGCCGCGAGCTGGACGTGGGCCGTACGCTCTTCTTGGAAGCCGAGGCTCAGGCTGCGCTCGGCAACTGGCAGAGCGCGGCCCCCCTGCAAGAGCGGGCGATCGCCCGGTTCGCCGCCGCCGGGGCCGAGGCGGCCGAAAGCCAGGCGGAAACCGCGCTCGGCCTTTGCCGCTTTTCGCTCGGCGACCTGAATGAGGCGATCGCGCGGTTCGACCGTGCGCTCGAAATCGAAACCCGCCGCGGCGACCGGTACGGCGAGGCGACGACCCGCGCGAACGTCTGCCTGGTGCGCCATAAGCGCGGCGAGTGGCGGGAGTCGATCCCCTGTTACGAGCAGGCGATCGAACTCTTGCGGGCCGTGCGCGCGCCGGAAATCGAGAGGATCGCGCGGGCGAACCTCGGCGGGGTCTACGACCTGCTCGGCGAGCCGGGCAAAGCGCGCGCGGCGTACGAAGCCTCCCTCCCTCTCCTGCGCGCGCGCGGCGAGAAGCGGGGCGAAATGTCGGTGCTCAACAATTTGGCCGTCGTGCTCGCCGGGATCGGCGAGATGAGCGAGGCGATCGCGCTCTATGACCAGGCTCTGGAACTGGCGATCGCGCTCGGCGACCGCGGGTGGGAGGCGCGTGTGCGCCAGAACCGCGGAGTGCTGTACTTGGCTTCGGGAGAAGCGATCCGGGCGGCCGCCGAGATCGAGCGGGCTCTCGAGCTTCGCCGCGCCGCGGGCGACCGGCCCGGCGAGATCTCGGCGCTCGGCCTGCTCGGCACGGTGCGGGACCGGATCGGCGACCACACCGCGGCGCTTGACCACTTGAGCCGGGCCACGGCCCTCGCCCAGGAGGCGAAGCTCTCCGGCTCGGAAGCGACCGCGCAGCAGCTGCTCGCGCGGACTCACCTCGCGGCGGGCGAGGCGTCCCCCGCTCTGGCGGCCGCCGAGAGGTCCGTCGAGCTGTTTACCGCGACCAAGGATCCGCGCGGACTCTCCGCGGCGCTCCTTAGGAAGGGAGAGGCCCTGCGGCTCTCCGGCAAGCCGGAGGCCGCGCTCGCGCCGCTCCGCGAGGCGCTCGCGTTGCGGCGCGGTTTCGACGACCGGGCGGGTCAGGCCGAAACGCTCACCGCGCTCGCCACGGCGGAGCGGCCATTCGACCGGAAGGCCGCGACCGCCGACATCGAGGAGGCGTTGCGGCTCGTCGAGACGCTCCGCGCGGCAGTCGTGGAACCGGACCTGCGGGCGTCTTTTCTCGCCGCCAAGCAGCAGACTTTCGAGTTTGCCCTCGACCTGCGGATGGAGGGCGCCGCGACCGATCCTCAAGCGGCCGAGGCGGGCTTCGCGCTCGCCGAAAGGGCGCGGGGACGCGCTTTGCTCGACCTGCTGGAGGAGGCGCGCGCCGACCCTCGCGCCGGCATCGATCCCGCCTTGCGCAGCCGGGCGGAGGAGATCGGCCAACAGCTGGCGGCCAAGGCGCGCCGACGGATCGAATATCTTGCCGGCGCCACGCCCAACGCCCACCCGGAGGAGCTCTCCCGCGAGATCGAAGACCTGCTGGCCGAGGACGACCGCGTGAGGGCTAAGATCCGGCGCAAATCGCCGCGCGCCGCCGCCCTCGCGCTCCCCGAGCCGCTCGACGCCGCAAAGGCCCGGCGGCTGCTCGCGCCGGACGAGCTGCTGGTCGAATACGCCCTGGGCGAGGAGCGGAGCTTTCTCTGGGCTGCGACCCGCGACGAGCTGGTGAGCTACAGCCTCCCCCCGCGCGCGGAGATCGAGCGCCTCGCCCGCCAGGTCTACGAGGACCTGCGCACGGCGGACGTGGGCGACGCTCAAGCGGCCGAAGCGGAGCGCGCGGCCCGGCGCGACCTGTCCAAGATCGTGCTCGGTCCGCTCGCCAAGAAGCTGGGCGAGCGCCGCCTGCTCGTGGTCGCCGACGGAGCGCTCGACTACGTCCCGTTCGCCGCCCTGCCGCTTCCCGACGATCCGACGGACTTGCCGCTGATCGAGGGCCACGAGGTGATCTCGCTCCCTTCCACCTCGGTGCTCGCGGCGCTCCGCGGCGTACCCGGAACCCCGGCAACTCCGACGACTTCGACCCCACGTACCGCCATCCTGGTCGGCGATCCGGTCTTCTCGCCGCTCGACTCCCGGGTGCGGGCGAAGGGCGCCGCCTCGCCCTCCCGCCCTTCGACATCCCCACCGGGTTCGGTTTCCGAGGAAGAATCGGCGCGCGGCGCCCCGTTCCAGCGGCTGCCCGCCTCCCGTCACGAAGTCGAAGAGATCGCCTCGATCCCGGAGATCGCCGGCCAGGGTCCTCGTGGCGTCTCCAAAATGCTCGATTTCGCGGCCAGCCGCGCCACGATCTTGGGGGGTGCGCTCACCGACGCGGCGATCCTTCACCTCGCGACCCATGGGGTGATCGATACCGAGACGCCGCGCCTTTCGGGGCTCGTCCTCTCGCTGGTCGACGAGCACGGTGCGCCGCAGGAGGGGTTTCTGGGACTCGCCGACCTGGCCGGCCTGACCCTTCACGCCGACCTCGTGGTGCTCTCCGGCTGCGAAACCGCTCTCGGCCGCCAGATGCGCGGCGAAGGGCTGATCGGCCTCACCCGCGGTTTTCTCCAAGCCGGCGCCCGGCGCGTGGTCGCAAGCCTCTGGCGGGTCCAGGACCGGCCGACCGCGGAGCTGATGGTCCGCTTCTACCGCGCCCACCTCGAAACGGGCCTCTCCCCCGCCGCGGCGCTACGCGCGGCGCAACGTTCGATCCGCAGCGAGCGCCGCTGGCAGGACCCGGCCTACTGGGCCGGCTTCGTCCTCGAAGGAGACGGCGCGGCGCGGTGAGATAAACGCCGGCCTCGCGGCAGGAAATGGATGAACGAGGCATGTGGCCCGCTCACTCGGACGTCCCAGGAGGATGCGATGCCTGCAAAGGATTTCTATCTAAAAAAGTGGAAGATCACCAGTTCGAGCGGCGGAGCCTTCAAGGTCGGGGAACACTTGATCATCGAGGAGATCGTCCCCGGTGGGGCGGAGTGCAAGATGCATTGGACCGATGCCGACGGCGTCAAGCACAACCTGCGAAAGGTCGGGCATGACGGCATCACGAACATGATCGGCAGCCCGGCCGAAGAGACGACGGGAACGAAGCGCCGGTGGAAGCTCACGATCCAACAGGACGGCGCCGGCGACAACATCCTAGGGACGATCACGAATGTCCCCGGCAAGAAAAATCCTCCGGAAGCCGGCCTCGCCGGCACCTGGGGCGCAGAGGCCACGCCCCCGGCCCACCGCCCAAGGCCACGGGCCGGCTTCGCCCTCGAAGGAGACGGCGCGGCGCCGTGAGATCAAACGGCCTCGCCCCGAGCTGCGGAGCGAGGCCGTGGTTCGAGCCTGTAGAAAGAGTCGCGGTGTTCGCGACGTCAGCTCCTCCTGCCGCGAATCGCGAGGCTCTAGCTCTCACTACTTCGCGGCCAGAAGCTCGTCCACCTTCGCCGCCAGCTCTTCGTAGGTCGGGCCATGAAGGGTTTCGAGCACCTCGACCTTGTCGCCGCCGGCCACCCGGCGCCCGAGCAGGAGGGTCGGAGTGCTGTGGATGTCGAGAAATCCGACCGTTCGCACGTCCTCGCGAATTCCGCCCTGTTTCTTGCCGCCGGTCAGGCACTTCTGGAAGGCGGCGACGTCCAATCCCGCCTTCTCGGCGTAACCGGGGAGGAGATCCACACCGAGCGCCCGCTGGTTGGCGAACAGAAGGTTGTGCATCTCCCAGAATTTTCCTTGATCGTGCGCGCAAGCCGCGGCCTCGGCGGCCTTGAGGGCGTCGGGATGCATTTGAAGCGGCAAATCCAGAAAGACCAGCTCGACCTGGCCCGGACGCACGTACTTTTCGACCACCTTCGGCAAGACTTCGCGAGCCGCCTGGCCGCAGTACGGACATTGGAAATCCGAGACTTCGACCAGGACCAAGTTGGGAGACCCCTCCTTGTACGAGGGATCGTCGGCGACGTTGATCTTGGGACCTTTCATACCCCACGCCGCAGCCAGTCCCCCGAACCCGAGAAGCCCTACGGCGATCCAACCTCGGAGACTGCGGGTCATCGATTTGAGCCTCCCGGAACGCGGGCGCACGGACCGACCCGGCGCGCACCAGTGGAGGCTAACATGCTGCGCGGCTTGGGAGCACTATCCTCGGACAAGCGTTCTAGGCGGCTTTTCCCGTCTCGATGAATTTCTTCAGCCGCTCGATCTGCTCGGTGAGCACTTTGTCCACAAACGGAGCGACGGTATCGAGACCATGGGACGAATCGCCGCTCGCGCGATAGGTGACCTCCAAGCGGGAGCCTTTCTCGGTCGGCTTGAGCGCGAAGGTCAAGATCCCCGTCAGCGCTATCTCCTGAAGCGGCCCGAGCGCGCCGTTCAAGCGCAGGATCTCGTCCTTCTTCACGAACACGACCCTCGCATGCTCGACGCCACCACCCGGCCAGCGCTCGCAGAAACAGGCGCCCGGTTCGAGCGTCAAACTCAAGTTCTTCGCATCACCCGACCAGGTATGGCCGGAGCTCCACCAGCTCCCCGGCTGCCCGAGCGCGCCGTACACCGCGGCCGGCGGCGCCGCGATCTCGGCAGCGATCGTGAGGAGAAATCCGTCCGGCTTGGCTTGGGTGACGGCGGCCCGCGCGGCGAACGTTGCCCCGAAAAGGCAAATCCATACGGCGATCGATCGGATGGCGGTCCTCATCGGGTGATCTCCTGGGGGGCCCGGCGGGGCATCTTATTCGTGCGGACCTCGAGATTTCCGCTTCGAACCCAAGGGCGCCCGGGCGGGAGACCGGCCGATGTCCGAGGCCGGTCTCGCTACCGGGCGCCAGCGCGGGGAGGGAACCGCGTCGTTCCTAGCTGGAGCTCAATTGGAGGTGAACGCCAACTGACCGCGCGCTTCGCCGCCGGGGAACAGGTCGGTATGCACGTTGACGTAGGCGACGCCCTGACGGATCGCCTGGGTGATCCGGGAGAACGCTCCCGCCGGAATTCCCTGTGGCGCCGCCCCGGCCCCGACATTCGCGGCCGTGACGGTCCCGGTGATCGTCCCCGACGCCGGGCAGGCCTGGGTGCCTACCGGGCCGTTGCCCAGGTTGCTGCAAAGGAAGATGACGATCCCGCCGTTCACGCCCATCTGGCCGAAATGGATGTGCGACTGGGTCACGTTACCCCGAAAGCCAGAGTAGGTGAGGGTGTAGGTGAGAGTGGTATTGGACTCATCGACCGTGCCGGTGAATTCGATCATCGCCGCGCTGGAGATCGCGGGGACCTCCTGGAACGACCGTCCGTGGGCCACGAAAGAGCCGCCGGCCACCGCCCAGGCCGCCGGAGCGATTGCGAGTGAACCTGCCACGACAGCGGAGATTAGCGTTTTGCGCATGGGGCTCTCCTTATTCGTCGGTAGGGCTTTAGCACTTCATCCCGTGGCCGGATGCTATGCACTCTTCGACTCATTTTCAACTTGCGATAAGCGACGCCGCTACGCCTCTCATGTGAAACGGCTTCTCCGGGAACCGTGCCGCGATCTCCAAGCGTCGCCTTGCTGCTCAAGGTCCCCAACCACCACGGCGAGTTCCGATCCACTCTCGCGGCGTCTATTCCGAACCGAGTTCGGAAAGATCGTCGAGCGCTTCCGGCAGCAACTCGGCGGGCACCGCAAGCACCTCGGTGCCTGCGACCCCCTGCCGCTCCGGTTCGCCGCGATGCACCAGGAGCATGCGGCGCGGTTGGTAGGCCTCGATGAAGCTGTGCATCGAGCGCGTGATCTTCAAAGAACCGCCGGTGCGCGCTTTGACCTCGATGCCCACCAGAACGCCCTGACGGGGTTCGAGCACGAAGTCCATTTCCGCGCCGCCGGTCGTCCGCCAGGAGCGAACCTCTCCAGGCTCCGAATAGCGCTTGTGAAGCTCCGAAGCGACCCAGTTCTCCATCAGTTTGCCGAGGTCGGCTCGCTCATCAATGGGCGTGAGCCCGCCGACGAGCAGGTTGCGCAAACCGTTGTCGAGAAAATAGAAGCGGGGCGCCTGGGTCAGCTCCGCGCGCTTGCCGCCGATGAAGGGGCGAACCCGCCGGACGAGGTGCGTCTCTTCGAGTAGCGCCACGTAGTCGGAGACCGTGGAGACGGCGATCCCCAGAATGTGCGACCACTCCGAGAAACTCGCGACGTCGCCGACCTGACCGGCTATCAGGCGCAGAAGCAGCCGGAACGCGTCCGGCCGTTCGATGCGGAAGCGGTCCGACGCGTCGCGCAGCACGAAGGCGGTGAGCAGCTCCTGGAGTACGGACTCCGCGCGTTGCGATGTCCACACTTCCGGATAGCCCCCGACCAGGAGCTGCCGCTCCATCGCCTCCCGGCGGGCGCGCCGAAACGCCGCCGGGCTCGAATCCGACGCCGGAACGATTTCGCGGAGGGACAGGGGCCACAGCGCATGGCGGGTCGCGCGCCCGGCGAGGGATTCTCGGGTGCGCGCCAGTAGGTGATAGGACGAGCTGCCTGTGACAACGATTCGCCGGCCCGTCTGGGCATCGACCAGCCCTTTGAGGAAGAGACCTGCCTCGTCCAGCCACTGCGCCTCTTCCAGGAACACGACGCCGTCCTCCGGCAGCCACTCCACCAAGTCGCCGACGAAGAGCGCCGGAGAGGAGCACCACTGCCGAATCAGGGTCTCCTCGCAGTTGAGGAACAGCAAGGGCTGCGGACGGGCCGAGAGCAACGACCAGACGAGGGTGCTCTTGCCGGCCTGGCGCGGGCCGATCACCAGGTGAGCGTGGCGCCGGTCTTCAAGCGCCGCAGCCAGACCCGGCGCAGCGGCGCGGGGCAACAAATTCTCCGGGATACGACGTCGCGCGGCCCGCTGGGCGGCCACCGGGTCGCCCAGCCAGGGGTTGGTCAGCTCAAGCAGGGCGCGAAGCTCAGGGGTCATGGCAAGCTACATTATCCTTCGAAACGTAGCCTGACGCCAAACGTTATCCTTCGGAACGTTTGATCCCGCCGAGTGAAATCCTGTAACAGATCTCCCTCCTCAAACGCTTATAACTAAGGAAGTACCAAAACCTGGTGCCGCGCTCCATCTCGACCCGTCGAAAGCCGAGGTTCTGGCGGCAGACATTATTGGCGACCCCGCCAAGGAGGTGCTGCGTGAACGAGCATCGTTTTTGCCCAATCTGCAACCGTCCGGCGGACGGCACTTGCGGCCATGTCCGACCGTCTCTGACCTGGGTGCTTCTTTCGCTCGGGGTCTTTCTCCTTCTCATTCCGCTCGCCTATGGCGCCGCGAGCAACCGGCGGACGGCCGGCAGGGAACCCGCGTCCGCAGTCGGCCGGCACGCCGCGGCAGAGAATCCGGCCTACCCTCTTCTTTCGGCCCATGCCCCTTCCGACATCGCTTCGACCGACGCTCCCGATGAGCCCCAGGAAGCTCGGGCAGGCCAGGGAGCGGCGGCGGACGAACCGATCGCCTATGTCGGCCATGGCGGATTCTTCGATCAAAACGGCGCTCAGATCGTGCCGACCGCCGAGTGGGTCGCCCAAACGCAGAGCTGGTACCACAAGCGGTTGCTCGCCGGGCTCGAACCCAAGCAGAAAGCCGAGCTCGCCGCCTTCGAACGGGGATTGACCGAGGGTCTGACTCAAGATGGGCAGGCGGGCCTCATCGTAAAACAGCGCTCGCTCGATTGGCTCGCCGCGCATTCGCCGCGCACGACGGCTGTACAACGCATGCACTCCAAGCTGAACGCCCTGAGCTATGAGCTGGGATGGGAGCTGCCGCGCCGCAACGACCTCAAAGCGCTCCAAGACCTCAAACCCTTCGCGCTCGATCCCAAGATCCAGACGAGGCTGGGGCTGGCGGAATTCAAAGTCGGCGGCGAGACGGCGTCTCTGGTCACGACGAACAGCGGGCAGGCGTATGTCACCGAGTGCATGATGGCCGACGTGCCGATTCCACCGTCGATCGGCGTCTTGGACCCTAACGGTACGGCCGGGTGGAAAAGCCTCGGCTTCATCCCGCAGGCCGAGCAGTTCATCGAAGGAACGCCGGCCGAAGTCCGAGTGTTCGAGAGCGCCAAAGGCATGTGCATCGCTCTGCCTCGCTATACCGGTGCCAGCCTGACGACGGTCAAATTGGACGGCGTGATTTGCCTGAGCAAGACGACCTCGAAGGTCTGCTTTTGGGACAATCAGATGTGGAACAACGCGCAGATGAAGTCCGTCGGCTTCCAATTTCCCGCTGGAACCCAGATTCCCATCGGCGTTCCTACGGTGCCCGGCGGCTTGTACCAAGCCGGCGGTGCCGAAATCGAGTTCGGAACCGGCGGCGTTTGCTCAGACTGTCACGCGGGCGAGAATCCGTACATCATCCATCCGGAGTCCGACCTTGGGGGCGGACTCCGGATGAAACATCTGAATACCATGCTGGGTCTGCCGACCTTCGCGCCGAACCGTTACATTCCCCTCGTGCCTGCGACCTGGCCGCAGAATCAGCTGTCCCACGCGGAGGCTTTCGTCCCCGGTGTTTGCGTCGGCTGTCATCGGAAACCCGTTGCCGGCGGAACCGCCGGACGATTCCCGCATCTATCCCTGGATTTGAACGGGACGCCCGGTTATTGCAAAACGATCCTGACGCAAGCCATCCAGAAAACGATGCCGCAAGGCAGCCCCCCCGGAAGCGCGGCGACTGACGCCGAGGTCATCGCCTTTCAGAAGTGGTGTACGAAATCACCCACCGAGAGCCCGTCCGACAGCGGCGATCCGCATCTCACCACCACCAACGGCGTTCTTTACGACTTCCAGGCGGCCGGCGAGTTCACGACGCTCCGCAACTCCGACACCGGGTTCGAGCTGCAGACCCGGCAGACCCCGGTCCTCACCTCCTTTACCCCCGGCGCCAACGCCTACACGGGGCTGGCAAGTTGCGTGAGCCTGAACACCGCCGCGGCCTTGCGGGTCGGCAAACATCGGATCAGCTATCAACCCGGATCCGGAGTCGAAGGCGCCGAGCGAATGCAGCTGCGCATCGACGGCAAGGTGGTCATTCTCCCGGCGAATGGTCTCAAATTGGGAGGCGGCGACCGGATCGCCAAGGCCGCTTTGGGCGGCGGGCTCGACCTCCAGCTGGCGGATGGAACCCGCGTGATCATCACGCCGAATTTCTGGGCCTCGGAAGGCTATTGGTACTTGAACGTGGAGGTGCTCAACACCCCGGCGCGCGAAGGTACGATGGGGCATATCCTCAGCCCCGACTGGCTGCCGCGCGCGCCCAACGGCTCGTCCTTCGGTCCGAAGCCGGCCAGCCTTCCCACCCGGCACCTCGTGCTCAACAAGTCGTTCGCCGATGCCTGGCGGGTGACGAACGCGACGAGTCTGTTCGATTATGCGGCGGGCACGTCGACGGCGAACTTTACCGAGCGCACCTGGCCGCCGCCCCCGGGAGCGTCCTGCACGACGATCCGCACCAATCCGTGGCCGGGAGGCAAGCCCCGGCAACCCGTGAGGCCGATGAATCCCGAGGAAGCTCAGAGGCTGTGCCGCCAAATTCAAGACCCGGCGGCCTTTGAAAATTGCGTCTTCGACATGACGGCGACGGGCAATCCGGCCGTGGCGGATGCCTATCTCCTCACGCTGAAGCTGAGGAACATGGTCCTTAGACCCCGCTGAAGTGGGGGGGGCCGGCCGGAAGCCGGCCCCCCGTCGTACAACGGGAACTATCCCGAAATCTCGTACGCCGCCTTGAGCCAACCGGCCACCTCGGCGTCTACGTCTTTAGGGGATGACAAGGGCACCTCCAAGTGCCACCGATTCGCCGACGCCTGCTCGTGTTTCTTCACCCGCGGGCTGCGAAGGTCGTGGGACGCCTTGAGCGTCAAGACGAGCAAGCTCTTCCTCGTGGCGACTCCAGCAAAAGCGGTGCGGCGATTCAGATGAATCGAGGTCTTCTTGGGATCTTCGGCAAACTCGCCGAGCTTTCCGATCTCGGCCAATAGCCGATCGTAGATCTCGCGAACCGAGGGGTCCTTGCCTGCGAAATGCTGCTCGACCGTCGGTGCGGCTGTCGGCATAGGGCCTCCCGGGGAAGTTCGGGGAGATTCTATCGTGGGGTTGCCTTGCCGAGCTGTCCCGGAACTTCACCGGCCGTCCCGGCGCTCCTTAAGAAGGCGGTAAGGACGTTGCCCCTCTATAACCAAAGTCAGTCTCCAGCGACTCTTCGGCTCCCGACCTGCTCGCCCAGCCTGTAACTCGTGCTTCGCCCGCCTTCCAGGCCACGGACGAGAACCCTACGTTCGACCAAGTCGAGGATGTCCCGCAGCGCCGTGTCCGGCGAGCACTTGGCAATCTTTGCCCATTTCGAGGTCGTGAGGGAGCCTTCGAAACCGTCCAGCAAGAGATTGAGCATGTGGTGCTGGCGGTCGTTGATCCCGCTGTCGTGAAGCTCCTGCCAAAAGCGGGCCTTGGAAAGGACGAGAGCAAGAGTCGTCTGCGCGCCGTCGATGGCGCGGCCGAGGCAGGCGAGGAACCAGTCGAGCCAGGGAGTGACGTCCAGGGTGCCTTTCTGGGTTTGTTCCAGGATTTCGTAGTACGCCTTGCGCTCCCGCCGAATTTGCGCCGACAGGCTGTAGTAGCGCCGGGGGCTTCCCTCGGACCGGGCCAGCACGAGATCCGCGATCGCGCGGGCAATTCGGCCGTTGCCGTCGTCGAACGGATGGATCGTCACGAACCAGAGATGGGCGAGCCCAGCCTTCACCACCAGGTCGGGTTCGGCGTCTTGGCCTGCGTCGTTGATCCAGTCGAGAAAGACGCGCATTTCCCGATCGATTCTTTCGCCGCCAGGAGCCTCGAAATGAACCCGTTCGCGCCCGATCGGACCGGAGACGACCTGCATCGGGCCGGCTGCGTCTTCGCGCCAGGCACCCGTTCGGATCTTGCGCATTCCGCTGCGGCCGGTGGGAAACAAGGACGCGTGCCAGGCAAAGAGCCTCTCGGCGGTGAGCGGCTGGTCGAAATGCCGTGTGGCGTCCAGCATCATTTCGACGACGCCTTCGACGTCGCGGTCGGGTGCCTTCAGACCTCCGACATCCATGCCCAGGCGGCGCGCGACCGACGAGCGCACTTGCTCGGCGTCCAACACCTCGCCCTCGATCTCGCTGCTCTTGACAACGTCTTCGGTCAGGGTTTGGAGGACGGCTTCCTGTCGCAGCGGGAACCCGAGCGCCTCCATATGCCCGATCAGGCGCCCCTGTTGATGGCGCACGGCGGCGAGGGGCTTCGCCACCTTTTCGGAGTCCCAGCGGAACTGGGGCCAGCCCGGTTGATCGTGGATGTACGGACTCTTTCGCCGCATATTCTGCGGTGATTATAGCGGCGAATCACCGCAACCAGGGGAAATCTCCCTCGAAACGACCAGATTTGAGGCGTTCGCTCCGGAGGGCGCGTCGAGGGGACGTTAGGAACGAATTCCGGATCGAGGGAGCTTCTTCGCCTCGGACAGCCTCCCCCAATCGCGAAACCGCCAGAGTCACCCCTTCGGCGCGGCTTTCGCCTTTTCCGGCGCCTTGCGCTTGCGGCGGCTCCAGTCCTCGGAGCGGACGCCGAACTTTTCGAGGGCCGGGTTTCCGAAACCCATGTGGCCGCGGGCGACGGAAGCGAGGCGCCGGATGGACCGGCGGGTTTCCTGGTCGAGATGGCGCCGCCGCTCGATGAGCTCTTTTCTCTGGCCTTCGATCATCTGGATCGCTTCCTGCGTCGCGCGGAACTCGGCGACCTTCTGCTGCGCGTCGGCGAACGGCACGTCGGCTTCCGGAATGCTGGGTAGCGACTCCTGAATGTTCTCGATCATGCTCTGCCACTGGTAGAGCTTGCCCGCGTAGGACCGGTCCTTCATGGTGACCTCCCGAGTCGAGGGCCGCGAGGACTGTTCCCCGGCCCGATCGCGCGTTTCGGGAATTATATGGCGGATTCCAGCATCCCCGAACCGATGAGACGGATCGGAACACCGGTTTTTTACCCGCCACCACCGGTGCTCCGGCTCAGTACACCGGTGTCGCGACCCAGATCACCGGTGCGCCGGCTCAGGGCACTGGTGTCACGGCCCAGATCACCGGTGCGCTGGCTCAGGGCACTGGTGTCACGGTCCAGAACACCGGTGCGCTGGCTCAGGGCACTGGTGTCGCGGCCCAGAACACCGGTGCGCTGGCTCAGGGCACTGGTGTCGCGGCCCAGATCACCGGTGCGCTGGCTCAGGGCACTGGTGTCGCGGCCCAGATCACCGGTGCGCTGGCCCAGGGCACTGGTGTCGCGGCTCGGCTCGCCAGTGCGCTGGGCCGACGCACCCGTGGCGGACACGGGACCACCGGTCTCCTCAGCCGGCGCAGGGAAATCTTCCCGCGGAACGGTTCTTGGGACCTTCCGCTGAGTACTGGTCGGGCTCCGCAACAGTCCGCGCGACCTCCGCGCACCGGATTGCCGGTCGGGAACGACGGTGTCTGGCATGATCCCTGCGGCAATTCGCCGCACTACGGCACGAAGCCGTTCCCGCCAACCCGGAAAATGACCGTAGGAAGGGCCTCGCCCCATGCGATCCATCGTCACCCTCCTCGTCTTCCTCGCTTTGGTAGCGCTCGCCGCGTTCTTTGGAGCGCACTTCCAACCGGGCCCGTGGTTCGAGGGGCTGGCGAAACCCTCGTGGAATCCCCCCAACTGGGTCTTCGGTCCGGTCTGGACGCTCCTCTACCTGGGCATGGCCGTCGCCGGTTGGCTCGTCTGGAAACGTTCGGGCGAACACGTGACGCCGGTCCTGGTCGTCTGGTTCGTACAACTCGGACTGAACGCCGCTTGGTCGTGGTTGTTTTTCGGCCTCCACCGCCCACCGCTGGCGTTGGTGGACATCCTGGCGCTGCTCGCCTGCATCGTGGCCTTCGCGATTCTTGCGCGAAGGATCAGCCCGGCGGCCTCTTGGCTCTTCGTGCCTTACGCTCTGTGGGTATCCTTCGCCACGGTTCTGAACGCGACGATCTGGCGATTGAATCCTTGACGCGGGGCGATTTAGTAGACACCTGACAATGCCAGGCTTCGTCATAGTCTCCGGCTTGCCGGCGAGCGGAAAGACGACCGTTGCCAGCGCTATCGCGAAGGCTCTGGATTTGCCATTCTTCGACAAGGATTCGTTCTTGGAGGAGCTGTTTCAAGTCGAAGGCGTTGGCGATCCAAACTGGCGTCGGCAACTGAGCCGGCGCGCGGACGAACGCTTTCAGCGAGTCGCCCGCGCGGAGCGGACTGCGGTATTGACTTCCTGGTGGAAGCATCCGGCTTCGGCACTGGACTCAGGAACTCCGACGGGTTGGCTGGAAGCTCCGCCAGGCGTGGCCATCGAAGTACACTGTGAATGCCCGGTGTCGGTCGCCGCCAACCGCTTCCTTGCGCGCCGTCGCCACCCAGGTCATTTGGATGAACGCTGGTCGCGGGAGAGTCTTGTCGCCATGCTCAATGAGCAGCAAAACTGTGGGCCTTTGTTTCCGGCCAAGGCCGTGACTGTCAACACGGAGGCTCATCTTGAACTCAGTGCTCTCCTTGGTGCCGTCGAGGCCGCTCTTGTGGCGAGCAACGCCTAACGTTCGACAACGGGCTGATTTCGTTCAGTATCGAGCGAAGAGCTGCCGATATGAGGTGACACCGTCCCTCTCCGTTCGGAAGAATCGCCTGGCACATCCTGCGGTCCCCGGAAAATCTTGCGCGCCGCGCGAGGCGCCTTTACGAGTCGAAACGGTTCAGTAGATCGTCGCCACGCCCTCGGGGGGACCCGAAGGCGTGGAGCGGATTTTTCACTCCTCGTCCCCTCCGTCGATGTGGGGGATTGAGCGAAGGTATTCGTAGATCGCCTGGAGGTCGTGGTCCTTCATCTCCTTGAAGATCGGCCAGGGCATCACCTGGAGAATCTCGTCCTCGCCGGGCTCATGGCCGGTGCGGATCAGGGTGCGGAACTCCTGGAAGGTCAGGCCCGCCGGCTTACCGTCTTCATCGGGAGTGATGTTGTCCGAAACGACCGGTCCGAACTCTCGGCCTCCCGCCAGGTACCGCTCGACGTTGATCTGCTTCGGCTCGCCGAGATACGGGTCGTGGCCGGGCGCATAGGAGGGGTTCGTGTGGCAATCGTTGCAGCCCGCCTGGGCGTTGACGATGTAACTGCCGAGGCCCACCAGTGCGCGATCTTTGCCGCGTAGGTTGAGAGGCACGGGAGCGATCAGGAAGCCGCGTACGATGCGTTGGGTTTCCGGATCGGCGGGCGCCCGCTGGCCCACGGCGCCCGGCTGGCCCTGCTGCCCCGCCACGACTCCACCGACGGCGACGATCACGAAGAAGAAGAGCGCGGTCCATAGGAGTTTGTGCTTCATGGGAGCGTCCTCCCGGCGAGGTCGAGCCTCTGATTCTCGTGGACGAAGGGATTTCTTTTTGGAGTCGATTCCATGGTTCCTCCGGTCGAGAGCGTTGCCCGGCGAAGCGCCGGGGACATGGGCCGAGCAAGCAAGCGAAATGCCGGATCGCCGGGCATGTGCCTTGCTGTTCCGCTTGCGGCGACGCGAGGAGGACAACCATGCCCCATTCGATCTGGAACGGCAGTTTGAGCTTCGGCTTGGTCAACATTCCGGTCGGCCTGTATCCGGCCGAGAGCCCCGACGATCTCGATCTCACGCTGCTCGACCGGCGCAACCTCTCGCGGGTCGGCTATAAGAAAATCAACAAGAAGACCGGCGATGCAATCGTTGAGAAGAATCTCGTCCGCGGCTACGAGATCAGCAAAGGCAAGTTCGTCGTGCTGGACGAAAAAGACTTTGCGCGCGCCAATCCGAAAGCCACGCAGACGGTCGAGATTTTCGGCTTCGTCGGAGCGGGCGACATTCCGCCGATCTATTTCGACAAGCCCTACTTCATCGTGCCGCAAAAGGCGGGCGCCAAGGCGTACTCCCTGCTGCGCGAAGCGCTCCTCCGTTCCGAACGCATCGGCCTTGCCCGGTTGGTGGTGCGTACGCGCCAGTATCTCGCCGCCATCTATCCCTTGGAAGAAGCGATCATCGTCAATCTCCTGCGATTCGCCCACGAGCTCCGCGATCCGGCGGCGTACGAATTCCCCAAGCGTGGGCCGGTGAACGCCAAGGAAATCCAGCTCGCGGAGAAATTGATCGAAGGGATGGACGAAACCTGGAATCCGAAGGAATACAAAGACGAGTATCGGGACGATCTGCTGGCGCTGATCAAAAAGAAGGCGAAGAGCGGCAAAAAGGGCGAGGAAGAAGCCGAAGTCGAGCCCGAAGAGCAGCCCATGGCGGAGGTCGTGGACCTCATGGCGCTCCTCCGGCAGAGCCTGGGTTCCGGCGCAGAGCCCAAGAAGCGCACGGCGGCACGGCGCAAGCCGAAGGAAGAGAAGAAAGAACCAGCGCGGCGCCGGGCCGCGCACCCGCGAAAAAAATCGGCCTGACCGGCCGCAATTCGGATCTCACAGCTCTCCGGCCCGGATTCGGACCCACCGCGTCCGGGCCGACGACTAACATTTTCTCGCGCGCCTGGTATCTTTCGAACCAAGGAGCTTCGAGAACGATGAGGAGCAATCGCCCGGCACTGATCTTTTCGCTCCTGGCGCTGGCCGCACCGGCAGGTGCCCAAGCGCCGGAGTCCGAAGCACCGCGCCCGGTGGAGGTCTTCGAAGAGGCGATCCACGTCGGGGTCGTCAACCTCGAAGCGGTCGTGACCGATCGCAAGAGCGGCCAGCGGGTTTCCGGGCTCTCGGTCGGGGATTTTTACCTCAGCGTCGACGGCGTCGCCACGCCCCTCACCTACTTTGCCGAGATCGACTCGAAAGCGAAGAAGGGGCCGCCGCCCGCCAAGACCGCAACCGCCGCCGCCCCGGACCTTGCGCCGGATCCCGCGACGCCGCCCCCGCCGCCCTCGTGGCAAAGCCGCAGCATCCTCCTTTTCCTCGACGAAGCGACCATGTTGAAGGCGCGCCGCAACGCCGTGCTGCATGCGATGAACCGGCAGCTCGAAGACCTCGCCCCCGGCGATCGGATGGCGATCGTGGCCTTCGACGGCTCGCGCCTGGAAATGCTTTCCGATTGGACCGGCGATCGGGCTCGTCTCGCCGCCGTGTTCGCGGCGGTCAAGAAGCGGCCCGCGCAGGGGATTCGTCAGGAGGTGAGCCGCCGGGAAGAAGCCAGCGACATGTCGTTCGCGAACAGCGTGGGCGCGGCCGTGCGGCAGCAAGGTTCCTTCGGTTCACAGTACTTGGCCGAGACGCAGGGTCCGTCCGGCGCCAGCTCGCCCAGCTCGCCCGGGAACACCGGCTCGGCGGGCGGCCCGCTCGGCTCATTCGCCTCATCCGGTGCCTCGAACACCCCGCGTCAGACTCCGTTTCATCACTTTCCGACGCAGTTGTTCAATCCGCTGGTCCGATTCCAGGAAGTCGGCCAAGCGGCGGCCGCCGCGATGCGCGGGATCTCCGCTCCGGAAGGCCGCAAGATGCTGATGCTGCTGACGGAAGGCTTTCCGGAGCCGTTCTTCGCCCGGCCGGTCGTCCAAGAGGCGAACCGGCTGGGCTACAGCCTCTATCCGGTGGACGTCCGAGGGCTCGACACCTTCCAGGCGTCCAACGACGTTGAAAACGCCGCGCCTCCTCCGGTCTCTCCCGCGTTCATCTCGACGGAAGCGGATCGCCGCTCGAATTTCACCCTGGAGGCGATGGCGGCGGCGACGGGCGGCAAGGCCGCGATCGACGGCGAACGCTTCGAGGCGCTCGAAAACCTGGTCGCGGATTCCGCCTCGTACTACCTGCTGGGCTTCTCCCCCACCTGGCGGGGCGACGACCGGCGCCACCGGGTCGAGCTGACCCTAGGTCGGCCGGGACTCTCGGTGCGGACCCGGAGCCACTATCTGGACGCCTCGCGGCAGACGCGGCTCTCGTTGGAAGCCAACGCCAGCCTGCTGTTCGGTCGCTCGCAAAAGGAACAGCGGCTCCTCCTCACGGTCGGCGATTCCGCGCCGGACGCGAAGACGATCGCCCTGTCGCTCGGCGTGCCGGTCGAGTCGCTCGCCTTCTTTCCCGTAGGAAACGGCTATCGCGCCGAGGCGCCCGTCGCTCTGGTGGCGCTCGACGCCCACGGCAAGCGGGTGGAGTTTCCGGGAACCTGGGTGCAGGTGGACGTCGCGCAGCTGCCGCTCCAAGGGACCTACGCGCGGGTCGATTTCCAAATCCCGATCGAGGCCCGAGCCCGCCGCCTCGTCGTCACCATCCACGACGCGCTCTCGGGCGAGGCGCTGTGGGGCGAAACCCGGCTAGATCCTCCGGGCGCGGGGAAGGGTTCTTCCGCTCGAAAGTAGATGCGCCTGCTAACTCGCTCGCAGGAGGGAACCCGGCAAGGCTCCCAAGGCTTCGGAAGCGCGATATAGATCCACCGCTTTCTGCGCGTTGAGCCAAAACTCGGGAGAGGTCTGGAAGGCCGCACCCAACTTCAGTGCCATTTCCGGCGTCACGCCCGATTGGCCATTGACGATCCGGTTGATGACCTTGACATCACAGCTCAGGTGATCCGCCAGCCGCCTCTGGGTCAACCCCAGCGGCTTCAAGAACTCTTCCGAGAGGATCTCACCCGGACTCGTGGGCTTCCGCTTGCGCAGCATTGTCTCGCCTCCTCATCCATCGTCAGCATACCTTCAAGTAGGTATGTCGCCCGCTGTGGGCACCCGGACGCTGCTTGGCCCTCGCTCCGCTGCCGCAACAAGCCCCCGTGCGTCCGTCTGAGTAAGAACGTGCCTTCCCGCGAGGAGAACCGTTCCATGGCAGAGAAGAATCCCGTTCGCAATCTCCGTCAGGTCATTGAGGAGGAACGCCAAAAGTACATCTACCCCCGCCGGAAGGCCTGCGGCGTGCCCGCGGTGGGCGAGGATCCGGGGTTGTGGGGTCTGGGGTTCTCCGGCGGCGGCATCCGTAGCGCGACGTTCTGTCTCGGGGTGATGCAGGCCTTGATGAGTCGCGGCATCTTCAAGCGCTTCGACTACCTGTCGACGGTCTCGGGAGGCGGATACATCGGCAGCTGTCTCAGCAGCTTGTTTGCCGGCAAAGCGGGCGAAGACCCCGACCTGGGTCTGGATCGAGACAACTCGCCGTTCGTGGGCCTGCGGGCACGGGAGGAAGGCTATCGGGACGTCGAGGAGACGACGCTCAGTGTTCGCCACCAGATGCACCACCTGCGCAGCCATGGCGAATACCTCATCCCGCGCTCGGGCTTCCTGGAGAGCGACTTTCAGCGCTTCCTAGGCGCGGGCGGACTTGGGATCTTCTACACCGTTCTCGTCTTCCTGGTGGCCGTCGTGCTCCTTTCCGGCGCGCTCCACCTGGTGTTCTCGTCCGCCGATCCCGCGCTCACCCATCTGTCTCCTCCCGGAGGGTTGATTCTCTCGACCGATTGCCCTCCCGGTTGCACCGACGGCTGGATCTCTCGGGTCACCCGATTTCTCACCTCCATCGCGAACGCCTGGTGGACGCAGCGCTTCGTGCCGCCGCTACGCGAGATGGTGGCGAGCTCTATCAGCCACCTGCCGGATCTGGTCGGGATGATGGGGCTGGCGTTCGTCTGGATCGGCATCTGGCTCGCGGCCGCGAGAAGGCGGGCACCCGAGGTCGCAAAACGAACGAAAGACACGCCGAAAAAGGACCAGCCGGCCGGCTGGACCGCCAGCGAGTACGCCCAGGAACGATTGATCGATCTCTACAACCGATCGAGCGTGCTGTGGGTCACCGGCGCTACTCTGTTCGCCGCCGCTTTCCGCTCCGAGCGAGAGGGCACATACCTCGGCGCGTTCCTCTTGCCGGTGGCCTTCTCCACCTCCGCCTGGATCACGGCCTTCCTCTGGATGTCGATCGGCGACTCCTTGCGGATCATGCGCAACAAGACCGATGGCAAGGGCCGGAGGCGGCCGGGCGACGAGCCGATCGCCCAGGCGCGGCGCTCGCTGTACGACGCGCTCGGAGGAGCCAACCTTCTCGGCCTGGCGGCGAGCGTCGCCCTGCCGATCGGCAGCGTTCTGGCCTTCTCGCTCGCCCGGTTGCCCGGGAAGTTCTTTACCGCGAGCGGCCTGGCGATCCTCGGCGTGTGGCTGACCCAGCGGCGGAAGACGACGGCCATCGACACCAGCCGTTTCTTCGGCCCCGGTCTCGACCTTCTGGTGGTAGCCCTCCTGCTCCTTACGCTCTCGCGCGTATCGGAAATCCTCCTGCGGTTTTACCGCGTCTTCGATCTCCACGTGCCGTTCGGCGCGGCCGGCGTGATCCTCGCGGCCGTAGCCGCGATGCTGTTCCTGGGGTACCTGTTCGACCCGAATCGCGTGTCGCCGCAGCACTTCTACAGCGATCGCCTGGCGGAGGCCTACCTGCGGACGGATGCCCGCGTCACGACGCCGCACCACAAAAGCCATCTGCCGTTGGTGACGATCCGCAACGACGAGCAGATCGAGCTTGAGTGCCTGGGCAAGCCGACGAAAGCTCCGTTCCATCTCATCGTCGCGGCCCTCAACCTGTCGGACTCCGACGAACTGGTCCGAAAGCGGCTGAAATCCGACCATTTCGTGTTCAGCGGGCTACACGTCGGGTCGCGGGCGACCGGGTTCGTCGCCACCGCCGAATATCGGAAAGGCCGGACGCGGCTGGCGACGGCCCTGGCGGTTTCCGCCGCCGCCGTGGCCTCGGCCGCCGGCTTGAACACGCGCCGCTCGGTGGCGTTCCTGGCGACGCTGTTCAACGCGCGGCTCGGCATGTGGATCGAAAATCCGGCCAAGTACGCGGACGGCGGGACTCCAGCTCGACCGCTCACGTTCTGGCCGGCGAAGCTCTTCGCCGAGATCCTCGGCAAGGTGCGGGGCGATACGCGGCTGGTGAACGTTTCCGACGGCGCGCACACCGGCGACAACCTCGGGCTGATGCCGCTGCTGGAGCGACGTTGCGAGTTGATCGTCGTCTGCGACGCCGAAGCCGATTGCAATCTGGACTTCGATTCGTTCCGCAACGTCGTGCGCCTGGCGAACGTCGAGCTCAACATCAGCATCGACATCGATCTCGGCCCCATTCAGAGGCGCCGCCCGCTGCGGGAAGGCTATCGCCTCTCGGAGGCGTCGGTCGTCGAAGGCGTGATCCATTACCCGGCCGTGGGAGCGAAGGAAGAGAGCGAGGGCCGCCTGATCTACGTCAAGTCCTCCGTCAGCAAAGCCGGGGAAGTCGCCGTCAGTCCTCCGAAACGCCCGCCGTCCACCGACTTTCGGGTCTTGCCCGCGGTGGTCGCGAGCTATTTGCGAGAAAATTCGGTCTTTCCTCACCAGACGACCGTCGATCAGTTCTTCGACGACGGCCAGTTCGAGGCCTACCGCGCGCTCGGTCAGTTCCTGGGTGAGTTGGTCGTAGAGGTGCTGCCATGATCGCCCTACTGGGCGGAGGCCTCTCCTTGGATGCGCCCGCGCGCGACCGGTTGAGTTTCGTCTTGGCGTTCGTCGCCGCGTTGCTGCTGATCTTCGGAGCGGCGTGGCTCAGCCGGAACGCGAAGACGTTCTGGAAAGCGCTGGCGGCGGCCACCTTGGGATTTCTGATCGCGCTCGGGGCCGCCGATTGGTTCTTCAGCCTCGGCAAAAATGACGACCTCGGCTCGTCCCTTTCGCGCGTCGAAATCCTCGGGGCGCCGACGATCATCGGCGCCGAAGACGTCGCGGTCGTGCCCGGAGATCCCGTCCGGCTGCTGATCTCGGCGACGGACAACGCCCGGGCGGCTTCGGAGACCGACGGAGCGTTGTACTTGCTCGATCCGCAGCGCCCTTACGCGCCGCTCAAGCCGCTCATCCTGGAAGACCGAGACGGATGCTCGTTCCGGCCGCACGGGATCGACGTGATCCAGGATGGCGAGGGAACCTGGATCTTCGTGATCAACCACCATCTCGCGCGAGACACCGACCCGGAGCGCGGCTGCCAACCCGCCCTCCACGCCGCGCCGAAGCCCATGGAGAGCATCGAGATCTTCCGCTATCGGGGGCCGTACCTGCCGCTCCAATTCGCGGAGCGCCTGGAGGATTCGAAGCTGGGGCATCCGAACGACCTGGCCGCGGTCGGCCGGCGGCACCTCCTTGTCACGGTGCCGGAGGCCAAACCCGGGGAGATCTGGAACGGCCTGCTCGCCATGGTGGGCGCGCCCCCGACGGGCCACTGTTCAGGCCGGGTGGTCGACTGGAACCACGGAGTCTGGAGCGAACCGGCCAAGGACCTTTGCTACCCGAACGGCATCGCCGTCCAGCCGCCACCCTCGGTGGACCCGCTTTCCGCTGCGAGCAACGGCCCGGTCGGTGGTCCGGTGCTGTCGCCCGCTTCGAGAGCCGCGAGGGCTTTTTGGGTGGCGACGAGCCTCGACGGCAAGCTCCATCGCATCCCGCCTCTGCCGCAAGGCGACCTGTCCGGTGAGGGCGCGCCGGACAACCTTTCGTGGGCGGGAACGGATCTCCTGGTTGCGCTGCATAAGGACAAGGTTCAGTTCGCCGCCGCCGCCCTCTCCGCCGGTATCGACGGTCCGCCCATCTCTTCGCCGGGATGCGTCTTGCGCCTTCGCTTTCCGGCGGAGGGCTCGAAAGAGGTATGGAAACCGAACCTGACCTGCCCGCCAGAGACTAAAGCGAATCCCGACTTTCCCTACCGGGGCAACGGCGAGCGGATGAGCGCCGTCTCGTCGGGCGCCTGCGTCGGCCCGGATCTATTTCTCGGTCAGGTTTTCGAGCGCGGGATCGGGCGGGTGGCGGGGGGATGCGCGCCGCCGTAACGCCGCCTTCCACCAGAGGAAGCCGACGGCCAGAAACGGCGCGGCGTAGAGCACGACCGCGATCGGTCCGATCGTGCCGTCCGGAGTGGCTTCGACCTGGGTCGAGAGCTCGCCGCCGCCGCTCGGGCCGGCGATCGTGACCCGGATGCGCCACAGCTCGCCGCGGTCGAATGGGACCTTGGCGAAGTAGCGCTCGCCGTAGGAAACCTTCTGCGGCTCGGCGCGGTAGACCGCTTCCGCGAGCCGTCCGGAGACCGGACGAACGGCGATCTCGACCCGGTTCGCGGTCGGAGCGCGGATTCCTTTTCGGGCCGGCTCCAGGATCACGAAGAAAGTGCCGATGCCGATGTCCGGATCGGTCCAAACCGAGGCGAGGTAGGGGCCGACCGGTTGGTCCACGAGGACCGGAAACGGCGGCCCTTGGTGGGCGGCGACGGGGAGCGCCGCTCCGACGAGAGCGCCAAAGATCAGGAAGGCCAGGCCGAGAAGAGAGCGTCGTCGAGGCATGGGGCAGGTCATTGCGGCAGAAACGTACCGCGCATCTCCATGGGCTGGAAGAGGAGCCAGACGGCGGACACGGCGAGCAGAACGAACAGCCCCGCCCACGGGAGCATCACGCGGACGGCGCGCGCCGCCTCCTCGGGATGCTCGCGCTGCGCCAGGCGCCAGGCGACGAGGAGCGAGCCGAGCAGGCCGAGACTTAAAAAACCCATTTCGAGCGGCCGGACGCTCGCGGGCGATAGGCCGCCGAGGCGCCAGTCGGGCGCGCCGAGGAGCGGCCAGCCGACCTCGGCCAGTGCGCTTTGGGCCACCGGAATGAACGTAAGAAAACCGGTCAGCAGGTGAAAGGTGTAGTGCGCGAGCCAGATCGCGAAACCGAGCGGGATCAGGGCATACGACGAGCGTAGGGCGACCGCGAGGAGAGGCTCGCGATGGCCGGCGGCACGGCGGGCGAAGAGGGCGGCGAGGCCGAGCAGGACGACCGGCTCAACCACCAGCAGCAGAAAGAACAGCGCCGCGAGAACCGGGGTCTCATGGACGGTCCCGAACCGCGCGGCCAGCCAGCTCTCGACGGCATAGACCGGACTCACCATGCCGAACGCGTTCAGCAGCGCGCCGAAGGTGAAGACGATCGCGAGCGCGCCGAGGTCCTTCCGCTGCGAGATCTTGCCGATCCCTGAACGGCGGGGGTCGATCCACAGCTCGGCCGCCGGCAGACGCGAGACGAGTCCCACGTTCTCCTTCGGGCAGGCGTGGACGCAATCGAGGCAGAACGTGCAGTCGAGGTTGCCGACCTTTTCGGGCAGGAACAGGTTGAGCTCGCAACCCGGCACCAGCAGCCGGTCCGGCGCCGCGGGATCGTGGCGCCCGGTGATGCAGTCGAGCGTCGTGCAGGTGGCGCAGGCCCCGGGGTCGCGCACCGCGATTTCGAGCGGTGAGAGGGTCGAGGCCGCGAAGTTGAATTGCCCGAGCGGGCAGACCCATTTGCAAAACGAAGCCTTGCGGAACAGGCCGTCGATCAACAAGGCGCCCACGAAGTAGGCGAGGATCAGCGCCGCCGTCGCGGCGGGCGAGCCCCAGAGGTCGAACAGCTCGTAGAGAAAGAGAACGAGGACGACCAATCCCACCGAGAGCCATTTGCTCCGCAGGCGGCGGGGCCAATGGAGCCGCGGCGTCCAGAGGCGCCGGGCGATCGCCCGCGGGAGCATGAAGGGGCAGGCCATGCAGAACAGATTGCCCGCGGCGAGCAGGGCGACGACCAGCAGTCCGCGGTAGTGGACCCAGGTGAGCACGGTCGCCAGGTTCTTGGGCGCGAGCGGGGTGCCCCAGAAGCCGTGGGCGATCATCGCGAGCGCGAGGACGAACAGCGGCACCTGGAGCACGAGCCGGGCATGGCGCCAGCGCAGGAAGGCGCCGATCCCGGGCAGGCGAAGGGCATCCCAAACCGGTTCCGGCCGGCGAATTTCGGACGCGGATTCGACGATCGGCAGCATCGGGAGTCGCTATTCCGGGCGCACGCCGGGAAGCTCGACCTGCCCTTGCCAGGACCGGGCGTCGGGAAGGTCGGCTTCGAGCAGAAGGATCCAGTCGCCCGCCATGGTCAGGTCGAGCGGCGCGGCATAGCGCCCCGCCCCGACCTCGCGGGCGGCGGAGAAGACCGGCCGCATTCCCGGATGCGACATGTCGGCCTCGACCCGGACCCGCGCCCCCGCGACGGGCCGGCCGGTGGCCGGATCGGTGAGCGTCAGCTCCACCCGGATCGGCCCGACCTTGGGCGGATCGGGGACCACCCGCCAGGCGAGATCGAGAGTGACGGCATGGCGAGGCGCCGGGCGGCAGCCCGGCGCGAGCAGCAGGACGGCGGCGATCCCCGCGACCGTCAGGCCATGCTGGGCTGAACGGCGCACGTGCATTGCATGTGGGCCGCATCGCCCTCGGAGGGGAACATGTGGTGGTACATGGCGAACACCATCGGCACGAAGACGATCGTGTTGTAGATCAGGTGCAGCTCGACGCGCGGGATCCAAAGCTGCGCGATGCTCATCGGCACCGGCGAATGGAACAGGTTGTGCCCGGCGATCACCTGCCCTTGAAGCAGCGCATGCTCGATGTGGTGCCAGAACTGGATGACCAAGGCGACATTCCACCAGGTCCGCGAGGTGCCCTTAAAACCGGTCCGGAGCAGCCACAAGCCGATCAGCATCACCAGCGCGTAACTGTAGTGAAGCACCTCCGACTTCACCAGCCAGGGAAACCAGAGTCCGAGCACGCCACGCGACGCGGGGACCGGCCAGCCGAGGGCGTAGATCTGGAACGCCTGCGTCAGGTGCTCCGCCCAGTGGGCCAGCACGACGACCATGAAAATCTTGAGCGAGCGCTCGTGCCATTCGGTGTTGAGGCGTTCGAGGAAGGGGCGGGTGCTTGCCCGGGACGAGTTTTCAAGGACGGCGGTCAGCTCCATGACGGGGTTCTCCTGAGAATCTGAAGATTCTGGCCGGACAGCTGATATCGGACCGGTCATCCGGCTCCAAGCGCCACTTCTTGCTGACAACTTCAGTTTGCACCCGGAATCCCGTACTCCAGAGAGCCCGCGCACGGCGCCGTGGATTTCAACGGTCCTATCCATTTAGAGTGCGCGACGACCCCAACTCGTGACGCGCTGATGATTTGGCAACGGCTTCCGCGCCGTAATCTCTAAAACTTCTAGGCATCATGGGCTTTGCCGGACCCGATCTTCAAATCCCAGGCGCGCGGAGTATCCTTACCGCCATGAACCTCGAGCCCAAGCCGCACCTTACTCCCGAGGAGTACCTAGCCTTCGAGAGAGCCGCCGAGGAGAAGAGCGAGTATCTCGAAGGCGAGATGTTCGCGATGGCGGGTGCGAGCCGGGCGCACAACCTGATCGTGGTCAACCTGGGGCGGGAGCTGAGTCTCCAGCTCCGGGACCGGCCCTGCGAAACCTACGGCAGCGATCAGCGGATTCTGGTCGAGGACACGGGCCTCTATACCTACGCCGACACCTCGGTCGTCTGCGAAAAGCCGGTGTTCCTCGCCGACGCGTACCTCGATACCCTGCTCAATCCTCTGGTCCTGATCGAGGTCCTCTCGTCTTCGACCGAGGCTTACGACCGGGGCCAGAAGTTCAGGCACTACCGTTCGATCCCTTCGCTCCGGGAGTACCTGATGGTGTCCCAACAGGAGCCCCTGATCGAGCACTACCTGCGCCAGCCAGGGGGAACCTGGCTGTTCACCGCCACGCGCGGCCTCGACGCAGTGCTCGACCTGCCGGCGCTCGGCGTGCGTCTCGCGCTGGCCGAGGTCTACGCAAAGGTGCAGTTCGAGTAGACCTCGTCGGGGGGATAGGGAGAAGAATCGCCTGGTACTTACAGCGGGCGCGAACCAAGGACGCACGCATCGAGAGCGTCGTCGGCGACGCCGACTTCCGCACCTTGGAGGTCCCGTCAGCTCGCTCGGAGGAGAGAGCCCGGTAGGCTTCCCAGAGCTTCGGAGGCGCGATACAAATCCACCGCTTTCTGCGCGTTGAGCCAAAACTCGGGAGAGGTCTGAAAGGCCGCGCCCAGTTTCAGTGCCATTTCCGGCGTCACGCCCGATTTCCCATTGACGATCCGGTTGATGACCTTGACGTCACAGCTCAAGTGATCCGCAAGTCGCCTTTGAGTCAAACCGAGCGGCTTCAAGAACTCTTCCGAAAGGATCTCCCCCGGACTCGTGGGCTTCCGCTTGCGCAGCATGGTCTCGCCTCCTCAGTGGTAGTCGAGCACGTCCAGTTTCCTCTCGACAACCTTGGCGATACTGAACCAGCCAGCTCTCTTCGGAGCCGGCCCTCCGATGAAGCCCCGGCCCCGGCTCTTGCGCCTGAACCGCAGAAGCCGAGCGAAATTGCGAAGGTCGAGCCGGCGCGTCCTGCCGCAGAGGCAAAAGCGCAGAAGTCGTCGAGCACCGTCGCCAAGGCGCGAAAGCCGGCGGCACGCCCCACATCAGCCCCGCGCAAGTCCGAGGAGCGCATCCCTTGGGAACAGAAACCGCGGCGGATTTGGAAGGGCATCAGGAAAGCGGTGAAGGAAGCATGAATCGGCCGGAAGGTCACACAGGGGTGCGCGAAGCGCGGATGAGCCTCGCGCCCCCTGAAGCTCCACGCGGTCAATTCACGCAGGAAAATCCGTAGCCCGAACAGCACCCGGTTCCCGTGCAGGTACCGGTGATCATGTTCTTCTGGATCACGCCGGTGTTGTTCTTCGACCGAAAGTGGCCGACGCCGTCCGAGTCGCCGCCGCCGGTGTTGAAGAGGCTCCAGTCGGAAAAGTCGTAGTCGTACTGCACCGCGGTCGAGCCGCGGCCGACGTTCAGCTGGGCTTTGACGTTCGTGTAGGCGTCGAATTTCGAGGTGTCGCCGCAGCCGG
>Ga0134122_10000088_pt1 | contig 49161 bp, 52 predicted proteins | sample KB302_FD_96461 | JGI IMG/M metagenome (GOLD analysis project Ga0134122, IMG submission 96461) | Terrestrial soil microbial communities without Nitrogen fertilizer from Kellogg Biological Station, Michigan, USA - KB3-0-2 | ecosystem: Environmental > Terrestrial > Soil > Unclassified ... | reverse complement strand
CGGTCTGGGCCGGTTGACGCCCGTCGAATTCGAAGCAATCATGACCACACCGGTCCGTCAGGCCGCGTAACCGAACTGTCACCCGTTCGTGCAGCAGACCCTGACTTACATTGTCTCACTGGGTGATTCGCATAGTAGTGGCCGGGGGTGTTTGGCTGCCCGCGAAACTCTTGCTTGCGGCGTAGAACCAATGCCGAGGGATGCGAGCTTCAGCACTATCTTGGTTGCGCACTCGTGTGGTGACTGGTCCTTGATGTTTTGGTGACCGAGACCCGGAGGCAGGCCGGGAAGCTTTGTATCGTCGAAATATGCGGGAAGAACGTACGCGTGTGACTTCTGAAGTGCACCCTGGAGCGCGCTTCGCCGTTCAAGGCGTGTCCATTCTTTTTGGCGTAATGCTCTGAAATAAACAAGACCGCCAGATGCGATTTCGACATGTAGACATCCTGGAGGGTTTCGAAGAGATCTTCTCCCCACAGCGCGACTTCCTCGTTTTGATCGTAGAACGGTCTTATGCCGCGGGCGACGAGCTCTGCGGCAACCTGTTGGACGTATGGACGATCCTCTGATGCGTACGAGATCGCCACGTCATACGTCTCGTCCGTCTGGCCGGCGTCGCCACCGTTCATGGGACCAATCTCATCACGGCGCACCTCCGCGGGTGAGGTATTCGTCTGCGCGCAGCAGTGTGCGCGCTTGGCTGCGGTAAGTGCCGCGCTCACCGCCCCGAGCAGAGGTCCACTGCGCTGCCATGGTCTGTGTGAGACCGCTCTCCTGCTATCGCCCTGGCGGCTCATCGACGTTTCTTCAAACGCCCGCACATCGCTGCCGCGCGATCTGCGCGTGCGGTGGTCCCCGAAGACCCGCAACGAATATGTCAACGGTTCGTCAAGATTGACCCTCTGCGGTTCCCGGAAAGTGACCCACCACTGTGGCCCGGCCGCTGTTGATGGCGTGGCGTCGTACCGTCGGTGCATGAGTGTGTCTGCGATGTGGATTTCGAGTGTGACGATCGGTGCTGCAAATCCTCGTGAACTGGCGAGCTTCTACGAGCGCTTGCTCGGATGGACGATCGCCACTGTTGAGGACCCCGGGCCTGACGATCCACCGGAGGCCGGGTGGGCCCAATTGCGAGCCCCCGCAGACCTGCCTGGTCTTCTTACGATCAATATCGAGTACGAACGGCAGTATGTCAGGCCCGTGTGGCCGAGCCAGCCAGGAAAGCAGCACATCACGGCTCATTTCGACGTGCCCGTCTCCGACCTGGACGCTGCGGAGCAACGAGCCCTCGCCGCTGGTGCCGCATTGGCCAAACATCAACCCCAGCAGGGGGTGCGGGTGATGATCGACCCGGAAGGGCACCCCTTCTGTTTGTTCGAAGGCTGATCGTCAGTTCATCAGCGTACGTTGGATCGAGGTGGCGTGATGATCGCCCACCGTCACCACAGTTCGCGGTTCGCGTTCATTTCCAGTCGACGACGTTAGGAGCTGACGGTGCCCCGAAGTGCCGGTGATTCCTGGGACATTGTGACCAGTGTCGGCGCTACTGCTCTGGCAGTGGCGACGATGCGCGCTATCGAGGCCCGCAAGCACGCGCCCCTGGCCCGGGACGATTACGCGCAGCATTTTGTTGCCGCAACAGCCGCACAGGCTCCGGTCTTCTCCGAACTGCTCAACGACCCGGCCGCCGCAGAAGAGCCGGATGTCGACATGTTCTCGCGTGGCATGGGGGCACGAACGCGCTATTTCGACGAGTTCTTCGCCGCAGCCGGTGCCGCCGGGATCCGCCAGGTCGTACTACTGGCGGCGGGACTGGACGTCCGGGGTTATCGTCTGCCCTGGCCGACGGGCACCACGGTTTACGAAGTCGACCTTCCGAAGGTACTGGAGTTTAAGGCGCAAGTGCTCGAAGAGCATAGTGCCAAGAAAACGGCCACCCTGCACGCGTTACCGGTCGATCTTCGTGACGATTGGCCAACTGTCTTGACCGGCGCGGGTTTTCAACGTACAGAGCCCACGGCCTGGCTGGCCGAGGGACTGCTGCCGTTTCTTCCCGGCGCCGCTCAGGACCTGCTCTTCGCGCGTGTCTCCGAACTGTCGGCCCCTGGGAGTCGGTTTGCCGTCGAGGAATTCGCCGACCGAAGTGCGCACGCGAGCGATCGAACCGTCGACGGGGCGAGTCAGGGCGGAGCGGTGCAACGGATGTTCGAGAGCTTCCTCGAGGACGGAGCGGAGCCGTCGAGCCTGTGGTTCGACGACGAACGCGCCGATCCGGCGCAATGGCTCTCGGATCACGGCTGGACGATCGCGGCCACGACCGCCCGCGAACTGCTGTCGCGTTACGACTCGTCACTCGACGAGGCGGATCACCCTATGGCCGGCGCGTTCGGTGACACCCGCTATTTCACTGCGACCGTTGGATAGCTGCCTGCACCGCACTCTGGCAACCAGCGAAACCAATTCAGTCTCGTAACGAGATCCGCTTTGTCTAACGTGCAAGCGCGTGAACCGCGCGACAGCCTGCAGCACGTCTCGTTACCACGTTGTCCAGAAACGACATTCGTGCCCTCGCGCAGTCGACGGTGCCGACAGCTCCCACTCCCCTGTCCCATCCCGGCCTGCGCTGCGCCATCATTTCCACCAGAGCTGCAAGACCGATGATGTGAGTCCGAACTGGCCACGCCCACCGGCGCGGCGAGAGGACGCCGCGCCAGTGAACGGGTGAATCAGGCCTGTGCGAGCGCCGAATACAGCGACTGCTTGGCCTCGGCGACGGCGGCCAGGATCTTGGTCCTGGCCTCTTCGAGCTTGTCCTTTTGCTCGTCGGTCCCGGACCACATGATCGTGCGCGCCAGCCCGCCGATCTCGAAGAGCTCCTTGCGCAGCTTAAGTACGCCTGCGAACTTGGAGGCCTGAGCCAGGAACGCGTGTGCGGTGTCGCTGTTGATACCCCGCCAGGCCAAGATGCTCTCGCCGAACTCGGTCAGCGTGGCCACGCCGTCGTCGACGGTCGCCAGGCCTCGACCTGCCAACAGTCCAATGCCGATCTCAGCGACCGCGTCTGGCGGCGTGAACGCTCCTTCGGTCGCCTCGGACACCCGCCTTGCGATCTCGGCAGCATCGGCCGGACCGTCGAGCAGCAGAGCTGCCGTGGCCGCGGCTGCCAGCTTGCCCCGATGGTGGAAGCCGGCGCCACCAAAGCCCGTGCCACCAAAGCCCGGGCCGAAACCTGCGCCTGGACCGAAGCCGGGCCACCCAAACCCAGCGCCGCCAAAGCCGTCACCAAACCCGGGGCCGCCAAAGCCGGCTCCGAAAGGTCCAAAGCCCGTTCCCCCGAACCCAAATCCGCCGTGAAACATGTCTGCCTCCCTATCGTGAGGTGCTTTCCAATCCGATGTGGCGCTGTATCGCGTCACTATCACGATATATCGATAACTTGGAAGGTCGTCTATCTAAATCTGAAATTCTCAGCGAAAAATCAGGGAGCGCGCCGGACGAGCCTGCCAACCGAAAGCTTCGCCGCGACGGCCGACGGCAGGCTGACAGCGGTTCTCGCTCAACGCCGATTGGCGCGTTAGAGGGCGCGGGAATGAGTTAGGCCTGCGGACCAGAGAATCCGCAAACTCATTGCCGTCCAAGCCGAACCGATCTGGCAGCCTCCTCGCTACGGTGGCAGAGGCCGAGATTAACTGCGCCACCGGGCATTCCACTCCAGTGACGCAACTCCGTCGAGGCTTGATGCCGCCATCAAGCGCGTCGCGCAGGCGAGTAGGGTGCTCGAGCGGCGCGGCTCGCGGCTAGCGCGAAACAGTGAGCACGCCGTCGAGGACGACGACAGCGTGGCCAGTGAGGTGCACGCGGTCGCCGTGGATGGAGGCGCGCACAAGGCCGCCGCGGGCCGAGGCCTGCAGGCCGGTCAGGTCGTCGCGACCTAGGAGCTCCGACCAGAGCGGCGCGAGCGCCGTGTGGGCGCTGCCCGTGACCGGGTCCTCGGGGATGCCGTCGGCCGGGGCGAAGAAGCGCGACACGAAGTCGTAGCCGCCGCCCGGGTCGGCGGCAGACGCCGTCACGACGGTGCCGCGGATGCCGTCGCGGCGGGCAATGCGAGCGACCGCGCCGAGGTCCGGGGTGATCGAGCGGACGGCCGCTTCGTCGTCGAGCAGAGCGATGAGGTCGCCGAGGGCGCCAGTCGAGAACGTGGCCCGCGGGGTGATGCCGAGCGCTGTCGCAAGGCCATCGGGCGCGGCGATCTCGGTCGCCGGCGCGGCGGGGAAGTCGAGCGTGATCGTCCCGTCGTCGGCGGTGTGAGCGAGGAGAAGGCCGCTGCGGCTGGCAAACCGGATGGTGCTCGGTCCGCCGCGGTCGCGGTACATCGCGTAAGCGGTCGCAAGCGTCGCGTGGCCGCAGAGGTTGGTCTCGACCTCAGGCGTGAACCAGCGCAGCGCCCAATCGGCCTCGCCGCCGTCGCTCAGCGGATGGGCGAACGCGGTGTCCGCTAGATGCATCTCAGCGGCCACTTGCTGCATCCACGCTTCGTCGGGCCACGTGTCAGTGTCATCGAGCAGGCAGACCGCCGCAGGGTTGCCGCCGAACGGCCGGTCGGTGAACGCATCGATGATCCGGATCCGCATAGGCCAACTCTATCCTCGGCGCTGGATTCGCCTTGGGCTCCCGCGGGAGCGTCGACCCGATGTCGTGTCCTATGCCCAACCCCGATGCTGCGACTCGGATACTGCCCGCACGTCAGCGGGACGAGGGCGGCCACAGACCGCGGGACAGGTCGCGGTCGAGCAAATCAGCGCTGACATCGCCACCGTAGAAGAGGTTCGGGTCGAAAGCATCGCCGAAGTGCTCGGTCAGCAACGACGAGAACAGCAGCGCGGCCGACTGCGGCCGGTGGTTCATGACTAGTTGACTGGTCTCGCCCGCGTCGTTGAAGTACACGACAACGAAGTTGTAGATCTCGACTCCGGACGGATGGTAGGCCTCGCTGCCACGGATGCGGGAGCGGTAGTCCTCCAAAAACAGGTCGCCGCGCATGCCGTAGAAGCGGAAGTCCTGGAACGCGTAGAGGCTCCGCGCGAAGCTCAGCATCTTCCCGACCTGTTCTGCACCACGCAATTCGCCGTTGAACACGGCGCCCTGGAGGATGACATCGTGGGCGAGGTTGTCCAGCCAATGTGGGTAGTAGTCCAGGTGTGGCGCCTGGTTCTCGATCTTGCGGGTGATCTCGTTCGATGTGGTCATCGCAGTTCTCTCCTTGTTCCTTGGTCGATTCGGTTGGTAGGAGTTGCACCTCGCCCAGGGCGTAACGGCCCCGGTGTCGAACTCGTCGGCGCCGCCCGCTGAAGCGGACCCGCCAACCGAGCAAATTAAGGGTATATGCCCGGATTTTTTACGAGCATATGCCCGTAAGATGGCGAGCGCAAGAGGCAGGGCCCTAATCGGCGGGATCGCGGCCGACAGCGGCCCAAAGGAGGCGAGGAACAATGAACGACGCCAGACTGTCGGCAAGGAGTGAGTGCTATGGCACCGCGCTGCGAAAGGCATCCCGACGCGTCACCGCGCTCTACGACGAAACCCTCGCATCAAGTGGCCTGCGCTCAACGCAATTTGCCATCCTCGCCGAGATTGTCGATCGCGACGAGGGTCCGCCTACGCTCAATCAGCTCGCCGACGACCTCGTGCTGGACCGCTCGGGACTCGGGCATTCGCTTCGCCCGCTTGAGCGCGAGGGTCTAATCCGGCTTGAAAAGAGCAGCCGCGACCGGCGCAGCACCCTGGTGGCGCTCACAGATCAAGGCCGGGAACGCTACGCATACGCCCTCACGCTCTGGCAGAAGGCTCAAGACCGGTACGCCGCCGTTGTCGGTGAAGCCCAAGCCGACGAGCTTCGACAACGCCTACTCGAGATCGGACACGGCGACGAACTGACTTAGCGACAAGATTCGGCCTAGCAATCCGGGCCCTTCGGTGCGTCACGCCTTGCGGCTCACGCCAGGCCAACCGGACGGCCCGTGGCCCGCGTGAGATCGGCATCGCAACCCAACCCTTGTCAGGGCGAATACGACGGAAACGTAAATCGTTTCGGTTATTCGGTTGTTCTGCAGAGTATTTCGCGTTCACAGGCAGGGCATCGGCCGTCTTCTCTTCGGCCGTCGCTCGGGTGTGTTCTAGGGTTCCGAACACCAGCGGCGGTTTGCCCCCGTGTGCGGGAGCTTCCGCCAAATATTCCGATCCTTCCGGGGTCTTCGTGAACCAGCGGAACAGCCAGAGCCCCCGAATGGTCTTGGTTTCGTAGATCAGTCAGCGCGCGAAGATGGAAATGGTTGAGTTTGTCGGGATCGTCTTGGCGGTGTGTGGACACCGCACCGTCGACGGCCAGCTCACCGTGCGGTGCCAGCGCACGCGACGCGTCCGCACCCACCTGACCCCCTCACACAGTCGATCGCCTTGGGTACACCGTCGCGGCCTGCTATGTCGACGGTCAGATCCGAAACCGCTTCGCCATGCAGCGCCTCTACCGATCGCCGTCAGTGCTCCCGTGCGCTCAGCGCGAAGTGCCGTTGAGCACCACTGGCATTGGGCGCATCGCCTGCTCCCGCCATGGCCACTGGTGACAATCCGCCTCTGGGTGGATGTCGGCGTCAACGACGATTGGTGATCCCGCCCTCGCGTCCCTGTTCCCGGTCCGGATACTCGTCGTCCGGCACGAAATACAGCGCCAGCTCGGACTCGCCTTGCAGGATGGCCAATGCGTTTGCCAGCCTGCCCGAATCGAAGTACAAGTAGATCTCGCCGTCCTTGAGGCTGACGTACGAGCCAGGTCCGATCGCTTTGCCCGACAGGATTCGGCCTACCCGGGTCGCCCCGTAGTAGAACTCGATCCGAGTCAGATCATAGCCGTTGGGATTCGTCGTGCCGTAGCGAATACGATAGGTATCAAACGGCTTAACGATTGTGCTGACGGCTTTCTCCACTGTCATTGTTCTCCCCCGTTCACTCGACTGGTACCGCTGCGCGAACCGATGCATACCGCTCACCGGCTCTGCCAGTACTGTTGAGGCCAGTGTGCATCGCCGCTGCACCGCCGGCTCGAGTAGTCGGATACTCGAATCCGATCCACAGCCAGTTGCTGCGCAGTGCATCCTTTCGACCGCGTTTGTCAGTCTCGAATCAGCTGTCATCTACTAGTCATCTACCGGCGGCCACGTGGACCGTCTCAGAACCGGTGTCAACAAGAATCCGAGCGCATCACGACTTCATGCATGTCCGTCAACCCCGGCTTCATGTCACTGGTCTCGCGTCCTCTGACACCCAACAGCCCACCGGGTGGAATGCCCGGTGGCGCAGTCAGTCTCGGCTATCGGCCTCTGCGACCGTAGCAAGGAGGTTGTCGATGAGTTCCTCGGCGGTTGTGTGCCATTTGTCGGTGCGCAGGAGGCCACTCAATTCCAGGCCGGCGGCACCGTGGGCGCCGGTCAGGAGTATGGCCGCGTAGCGCTGGGCGTTTTCTTCGCCGACGACTTCCGCGACGATGGCGAGGAACTCGTCGCAACTGCGTTGCGCGGCCTTGACCACTGCGGCCGGGTCCCCTGCCGGTGTGGTGAACATCAATTGGTAAAGGTGCGGCTGCTGGCTGCTGACGGTGATGAGGCCGATGAGCGCCGCGTGAAGCTTGTCGATGGGCAGAAGTTGCGGGTCAGTCTGCAGCGCGTGCATTTGATCACCTATGCGCTCCCAGCCCTCGGCAGCAACCGCAGTCAGCAGGCTCTCTTTGTTGGCGAAGTGCCGGTAGGGCGCACCGCGGCTCACGCCTGCACGTGCGCCCACCTCGCGCAGCGTCACTGCGTCGGGACCTCCGCTGTCGAGCAGCTCGGCGGCGTCATCGAGCAGGGCGCGGCGCGTGGCGGCGGCTGACTCAATGCGACTCACAATCACCCATCCTATGTTGACATTGTCATCTGAGCGGGTAGCTTCAGTGAGATGACAGCGTCATCTGGAATTCAAGAGCTCGTCGTCGTCACCGGTGCGTCTACCGGCATCGGCGCGGCCACGGCACGTGAACTGGCTCCGCGGGGGTTCCATGTTCTCGCGGGTGTCCGGCGCGACCGGGACGCCGACGCAATCCGGGGGCCGGGTATAGAGCCGCTGATCATCGACATCACCAACCCGGACCACGTCCAGGCGCTAGCTGATCGGGTGCACGAGGACCCGCAGGGACGGGCAGTGCGGGCGCTGGTGAACAACGCAGGCATCCAGGCCAACGTCCCGGTCGAGGCCTTTGCGATCGACGAGTGGCGACGCCTGTTCGAGGTCAACCTTTTCGGCCACGTCGCCGTTACCCAGGCATTACTGCCGGCCCTGATCCGCAGCAAGGGCCGCGTGGTCAACATCAGCTCCGTGGGCGGCAAGGTCGCCATGGCCGCCTATGGTCCTTACGCGGCAACGAAGTTCGCGCTCGAAGCGGTCAGTGACTCCTTGCGACGCGAAATGGCCCCATTCGGCGTCGGGGTCGTCGTGGTCGAACCGGGCGCCGTGCGTACGGAAATGCCAGGCCGGGCGATCGCCACGGCCCATGAGCGAGTGTCGGCCATGACGCCCGTGCAACGCCAGCGCTACGGATCGCTTGTGCACGCAGTGAACGCCCAGACCGCGTCGCACACCGCGTCGGGGTCGGGTCTGCCCGCCGATGCCGCGGCCAAGATGATCGCAAAGGCAATCACGGCGCGCAAGCCGCGCACTCGTTACACCGTCGGCCGCGACGCCGCACTGATCACCAGCTTGGCGCGCATCCTGCCTGACCGGACTCTCGACCGCGTCATCGCCGCCGCTCTGCGTCCCCACTTTCCCAAGGAGAGCGAACGAGCACCACGACGCCGCCGGCGGATCGATATGGCGGGTTACCAGTAGCGACTCGGTGTGGCGGGCGGTGAGCACAATGCGCAGAAGCTGAAAATCGCGCATTGTGCGGCTTGTGTCCACAAGCGAGCCGCGACCGGCACGGCTGGGTGATAGTTGCTGCGCACGCCGAACAGATCGGCTGACAACCGCAAACACCAGCCTCCGAAGGAGTATCAAAATGAACGGGCACACTGTCTTCTCGCGGATCGTCGGGTTCTTTCGCGCCGGATACTCGGCCGATGCACCGCAGCTGGGCCATGTGGCGTTGATCGCCATGTGCCCTGCGGCTGCTGGTGTCGTTCGGTCGATTGCGGCGAACCGAAACAAGTTGGTGTAAAGCACGTCTGGGACCGACCGAAACACGTTGGCAGAACGGATGACTCACAGCGAACCCGACGGCGGCCCACGACACCAAGGTCCACTCTCACCGCAGGTACTTTGCCGGTGAGAGTGGACCTTCGTCATCTCAGCAATATGTAGCCGCCGACGGCGCAGGATTCTGGAGGCGGTAATGAATTTCGGAACTCATCGTCCCAATGTGGGTCGAAGGCTTGTGCAAGCTGTCGACCGCCGTTCGCCGCGAGGGCTCGACCGTACTCTGCACTGCGCATCTCTGGACAAGCGGTGAACGGCCAGGACGAACTCGTCTGGCGGCTGATACCAATGTGCCGAGATGTAGTGCGTGATGCCTTCCGGCGCCGCGAAAGTGCGCCCACCGTATGGGATGAACAAGTTGGCCGTGAAGAACGGCCCTCGATGCTGACAGAGACCACATTCCTGACCGCCGAGATAAAGAAACGGCTGCCAAGGCCTGTTTGCGAGGGACTCCAGGCGCTCGAAGAACTGCGGGTCAACAGACCCCGATGAAAGTCGTGCCCAGGTTCCAGCCACCCGACCGCGACCAGTGCATCGTCGCATTCGGGCGCGAAATATGTGCACCGGGCAAGGTCCCGGTAGTACGCCATGGAACTCTCCCCCTCCCGCCCAAGTGACTCGGCTGGTATCTGAGCCTAGCGGTATCCCGTTCAGCGCCGTCCGGGGCGCTCGTCGCCGCAATGACCGCAATCATGTTGAGCACCAGCAGGATCGTCACCGGCCAGATTGCGCCGCTTACCGGCGCGATGACACCAGATCACCAGTGAATAGTCGCGAAATCCCGTAACCGACTGTCTGAGAGCACAATCAGATACAACCAACGAACTCACCACCGAAGCACAACTGCCGCCGACGCGGACGGCGGCCCACAGAGTACGAAATGCTCGTTGACCACAAGTTATTTCGACGTCACGCTCCTCAAAAGGAACTGGCACGCTGCCCATGATCAAGTCGTAGGCTGCGATGGACTGCGCCCGCTCCCGCAGACCTCAAAAGGGCGACCGGTATGGTCATGCGTCCTCGGGGACTGGCCGTCCTGTGTTCCTACCGTGCCGACGTGTCAACGGGTAATGATGTAGCCGACAGTGGTCGACAGCGAAGGAACGCAGATGGGTCGACGCAGGTTCGCGCTTGTCGCACTCTGCGCACTAATCATCATCGCCGGCGGATGGGCACTGGTGCGGGCGAACTCACCCAACCCGGCAACAACGGCGGCCGGCGTGCCGACGTGCCCACTGGCCACCCTGCCACACGAGGCGGCCGATACGGTGCGAGCCATCCACTCCAATGGCCCATTCCCTTTCCCACGTAACGACGGCGTGGTGTTCGGAAACCGCGAGGGACACCTACCCGACCAGGCCAAGGGGTACTACCACGAGTACACCGTGATCACCCCGGGTGCAGCCAACAGGTCGATGAGACGCATCGTCACCGGCGGATCTCCGTCGACCAATCCCCTCCAGTACTTCTACACCGGCGACCACTACGACTCGTTCTGTCTGGTCACTGACGCGGGAAGGCAATGATGACGCGACAGTCAGACTCAGACGAACCTGTGATCTTCCGAATTGACGGTCGAAAGATCAAGTCGGCCAAGGACTTCTATCGAGAAATTGGGTTCGCCGTCAGCGGTCCCGGAGGATACTTCGGACGGAATCTCGATGCGCTAGCCGATTGTCTGCGGGGCGGATTCGGCACCCCCGAGGATCGGCCGTACGAGTTCGAATGGCAGCACAGCGCTTTGTCGCGACGCTACCTGGAGAACGTGCAGCAAGGGCAGCGTTCGTTTTTCGATTCGGTACGGGATGTCTTTGACGATGCCGGTGTCACGCTGAATCTTCGTTGACTTCGTATGCCAAGCGGCGTGGAGGATTTCGCTGCTCCCTGGCCGACGGGTCTCGCTAAGCGCGGATCTCGTGTCGCTGGGAGCCGAGATTAGTGATGCCGCACTCGAGCACATCGCCCGGTGCCATGTACCGGTTCTTGCCGAAGCCGACCCCGGGCGGTGTTCCCGTTGCCAACAGGTCGCCGGGCAACAGGGTCATATGGGTCGAGAAGTAGGCGACCATCTCGGCAATTCCGAACAGCATGTCACTGGTGTTGCCCTGCTGCTCAAATTGGCCGTTCAGTTTGGTCCACACTTCGAGGTTCATGGCGTCGACGCCGGTCGTCAGATAGGGCCCGATGGGACAGTAGGTGGGCCGCGACTTCGCCCGCACCAAATGCTGCAGGCCCTCGTCATCCACCTGTGTCGCCCGATCCGACACGTCGTTGAGGCAGACATAGCCGAAGATGTAGGTCTCCGCCTCGTCGGCCGAGACGTCACGCGCTTCACGGCTGATGACGATGGCTAGCTCCGTTTCCCAATCGAGCTTCGCTTGTGGGTTGGGGCCGCGAAGGACGGGATCGAACGGGCCGCACGGGGAGCCGATCGCCTTTAGAAAGACCTCAGGTTCCGCAGGCGGATTCATGTTGAATTCCGCGATGTGCTTCCTGTAATTGAAGCCGGTGGCCGCGACCTGGCGGATGCCGTCGATCGGGGCAAGGTAGGTGACGGAACCGTCGACCGCCGACAGATGCGCCGTATCGACGTCGGCCAAGGCGCCGGAGGCGATGACGTCCGGGGTGATGTCGGAGACCAACGTACGTAGGTCGAGAGGCTGGTTTCTGTCGAACATGACGGGCACGACTCCGTCCTCGGTGAGGATGCGGCCGAACTGCTGCATGTTCGCTCCTTTCGCACCGTCGGACGACACACCCTCCCTAACGTCGGAGGCGCCCGACTGCCTTCATTGCCAGTAGCCCAGGGCGCCGCGGACTACTCGCCGACTGCCTCCCCTCTCCCCTGTCACCTCCCGCAGCAAGTAGCCAGCATTCGAACATGACAAGGCTCCCAAATCTGGGAAAGTGCCTTACGATGCCTGAGGCACACGAAAGGACTGCAAATGGTTGCGGTACGACACATCGGTTATCTGAGCGGTTGGGCGGTTGCTGTCGGCATCGGTGCTGCCATCGCCTCACAAGGCACCGCACACGCCGACTCCACGCAGGCCGATTCATCGAAAAAGACTGCCGACGCGAGTGCGTCCACCGGGGTCAACGTCGGCCCGAAGCGGTCCGCCGGCGCCTCCGACACCTCGCGCCCCAAGCCACTCTCGAAGATCGGCGACAACGTCGACAAGGTCGCCGCCCGGGCGAACGCCGCGGTCACCTCCGCGGCGCGCAATGTCACGGCGTCAGTCGCGGTGAGCAAGCCGTCGATCAAGCCGGTCGCCAAACCGCAGCCGAAGCCCACGCCCAGCCCGGAGGAGTTCGAGGCTCAGCAGGTCGAACGGCTCAAGAACCTCTACCAACCCAAGCAGGCCGCCACCACCCCGCTGCCTAAGGCGGCTACGACAATCACCAGTACGGCTGCCCTCCTCCCCGACAGAGATCCCAACCCGTTCCGGGTTGACGACCCGGATCCGACCGATATGCCAGCGGCGGTGCTCGAAGCCGAACACGCACTGGTCGAGCGGACGCCCGAGGTGATACGGCCCTATGTCCGTGAGGGATACGAGGCCTCGTACCGGGTCAGCCAGATGGTGCCGTATGCGAACGCTCCGATTCCGATCACCGAGATCATCAAGCTGCTGCCCGGCCTTCTCGCGGGTAATACGGAAGCCAAGGACTCGGCACAGGGCATCGTCAACCAGCTGCTGCTGACCACCCCGCCCGTGTCGTTCCTGTACTACGGCTACGACGAGGTCGCCGACCTGCTCAACGTCGAAGAGCAGGCGCAGGACCAAAAGGAGCTGTTGTACGCCACCGTGTGGGACACTCTCGACCCGCTCTTCCTGCTGCACAATGAAGGCAACCCCGGCATCTAAGCCCGACGGTCACTCCGGGACGCTGTTACTTCGCACTGAGCACGCGGCCGCCGCAAACGCTGACATCCAGCGTTGCGACGGCCGCGCGCCGATAGTTGGTTACGCCTTGCCGAGAGTGACCTGCGTCGTCTGCGCAGCCCCGGAATCGTCGAGGTAGGTCAGAGAAATCTTGTCTCCCGGTGCTTTTGACCGAACCGCGGCGACGAGAGCTTCCGGACCGTCGATCACCTGCCCATCGATCTTGGTGATCACCGCACCACTGGGAACTCCCGCGGCTGCGGCGGGGCTGCCCTCGACGACCTCGGCGATGGCGGCGCCACCGTTCTTGGTGTCGTTGCTGAGCTGCACACCTAGCGAACCGTGGCTGGCGGTGCCGGTGGAAACCAGCTCATCGGCGATGCGCTTGGCCTGATCGGCCGGGATGGCAAAGCCAAGCCCGATCGACCCGCTCTGTGCGCCGCCGGAGCCGCCGTCGCCGCCGCCCATGCTCGCGATCGCGGAGTTCACCCCGATCAGTTCACCGTTCATGTTCACCAGTGCGCCACCGGAATTACCCGGATTGATCGCAGCGTCGGTCTGGATGGCGTCGAGTACGGTGACGTTGCCGCCGGGGCCGTCGCCGGCCGCGACCGGCCGATCCAGCGCACTGACGATGCCGGTTGTCACGGTCCCCTGCAGACCCAGCGGTGAGCCGATCGCCACTACTTGCTGACCCACCTTCACATCCTTGGACGATCCGATGCTGATCGGTGTCAATCCCGAGACTCCCTGGGCGTGCACGACGGCCAGGTCGCCGGTGGGATCGGTGCCGACGACGGTGAACGGCACTGTCTGGCCGTTGGCGAAGGTCACGGTCTTGGTGACCTGGCCTCCATCGGTGGAGTCGTCCGAGGCCGACTGGGCGCCTTGCTCGTCGCCGGCCGCCGCGGCCACGACGTGGTTATTGGTCAGGATGAGACCGTCGGCGGTCAACACGATCCCGGAACCTTCCTCGCCTTGCTGGCCCATGTTGATCTGCAGCTTGACGACGCTGGGCGTCACCTTGGCCGCGACCTGTTCCACCGAGCCGGCGGGCATCTCCGCCGCAGGCTTGGACCGGGCGGGTGCCTGGGCGATGGGTGCCTTGATGGCGGTCGCTTCGTTGGCTCGCTCGGTGGCCAGCATGGTGGCTGTCCCGATTCCGCCGCCCACCATTGCGGCGGCAACAGCGCCGGCGACGATGGCGCCGCGACGAGAATACTTCTGCCGAGGCGGGGTGGGGGGTGCCGTAATCGTCTGGGGTGCCGCGTGATAGAGGCCGTACAGTGGTGCGGTCGGCGGGTCGGTGTAGCGCCAGTCATAGCGCAAATGTGAGGGAATGTAGGTCTGAGTACCCGGGTAGGACTGTCCCGTTGGGTGACTCGGATCCTGTCGGTGGTCGGGCCGATCCGTGGGATACCGCGGAGGGTTCGTCATGGTGTTTCGTTCTCTTTCTGAATCGTCAATCAGCACAGTGGCTTCACCACAAGGTGCCTGCGATGACTGAGACAAGACTGAGAGCCGGTTCAGGGAAACCCGAGATTTTTAGGCTGGCGTGCACACCGTTGGGGTCCTGCCAGTGGGCGCCCGCCGTCGAGCCGAGGCCAGTCTGCCGATCGCTGTTGCCGGGTCGCAATACGAACGGAATATGCACCGCTAGTTGCGGGCTCTTTGCCTTGCCTTTATCCCACTGTGCTGCAACCTATTTCGTAGACACCGAGGTCGCACCTCTTGGCATCGCAAGTCAGAATGGACTGCTGTTCGACTGCCACTTGGCCTCTTCCGGGCGCGGACCGTAGCGCCGGATGTAGTCCTCATGGATGCGCGCATCTTTCTCGCGCTGGATCGCGTCAACCAGGTTGGGATCAAGCCCGTGCTGTCCCAACCGATGTCGGCGCCAAATCTTGTTGAGCGCGAGTGCCATCAGAATGGCCCACATGTAGATCGGCGCGGTCATCTCGAGATGCACATACAAAGAGGCTGGGAGCAGCCAGAACGGGGCGAGAACCAGCAGCGGCGGAATAGCCATCCGAATCATGTGCCTACGGACGGCTCCTGGCCCGGCCAGATCATTGGCCACCCAGCTTCGCATCGAGTCCGGTAGGCGTCGCCCGTATACATATGCGACGTATTGGATGGGTGTGGGTCGGGTGTCGGCCATCGCGGGCTCCTGGGGTTAGAGGTTGAGTGCGCCGGCCGCAAGGGCGGCGGAGTTGATGCTGGTCAGCCGCTGGCGTAGCTCGTCGAGTTCGGCTAGGTCGACGCCGAGTCGAGCCACGACGGCGGCTGGTATCGCAAGTGCGCGCTCACGCAGGGCGCGGCCGTCGTCGGTGAGCTCGATATGGGTGGAGCGTTCGTCTGCGGTGCTTCGGTTGCGGGCGATGAGCCCAAGTGTCTGCAGCCGTTTGAGCATCGGCGACAGCGTGGCCGAGTCGAGTTGCAATGTGGCAGCGATCTGCTTCACCGACAACGGTGCATCGTCGTCGGTGGACTCCTTCTGGTGATCCCAGAGCGCGAGCATCACGAGGTATTGCGGATGGGTCAGGCCCAGTGGCTCGAGCAGCGGGCGGTAGATGGAGAGAACTGCACGGTTGGTGACCGCGAGCGCGAAACACACTTGCTGTTCGAGTGCCAGCGTGTCTATGTCAACCGTCATCGATGAGCCCACAAATAGATACTACACTAACTATTAGTATTCGAGTTAAGTTAGCCTCGTCACATCGCGGACGCGATCGCGTTCTGTGCCGCGTCGGAAACGGGCCCAGATTGTGTCGCGAAGGTAGTGGACGCAGCCAGATCTAGCGTCGCGCCGACCCGACTCGGGCCAGCGTCAGGCTCGGCCCGCGAGTCAGCGCGCCTACGGTCCGACGATTTCCGGACGCAACTGAGTTACCGGATTTAACCGCCGCCGGTGACAGGGTTTGACGACAGTGTGATGAAGCCACCGTTGATCCACACGCCCCAGCGGCCGCCCCAGCCCGAGCTCCACACGACGGGGTGCCCGTTCCAGACCTCGGTGGGCTTCGGCGGCGCCCAGGCCGGTGGCTCCTCGCCTTGGACGGGCGCCGGTGGCGGCGGAGGCGGGTCGGCGCTCGCCAGCGCTGCGCCGCCCAGGCCCACTATTGCTGCGGTGAGGCCGCTCGCGACTGCGATGGCAGCCAAAGCGGTTTTGATCAACGTCATGCGCGCAACTCCAGCGATTTGAAACCGACCCGGATCCTTAGCTTACATAATCACCTTACGTCATGGCCCTGGGGCCGCATCCCCTGGCAGCTGGGTGCCCGACCGCTAACCCCATCTCTGACGAGGGACGTTGTGTATCCTGGTGGGCTTTTCACCCAAACCGAAAGGGGGTGCCTCATGCCTTTCTAGTTGCCTAGCGAGGAGGGTTGTGTGGCCCGCACAGACAGAGACTATGAGCGCGTCTACTGGCGCCGTCATCGTCGGGAATGCGTTGGCTGGTGGAACGGCTGCGAAGTTTGCGACCGGGGTCCACTGCCGTGGGTTGCGTTCGGTCCGATCGAAGACAGCGAGTGGCGTCGCGGCTGCCGACGCGAAGAGCGTGCGAGAGCCCGCAATGCGTTGCAGCGCGCCCGCAACGGCCACCTTGACTGGGATGACCTGACTATCGGTTACCGCCGTCCCTACTATTGGTGATCGCCTCAGGACGAGATCGGGTGGCGTTCACCCAGCAGTTCTGACCAATTCGACGACGGGGATTATGCGCGTCGTCATGCGTTGGTATTCGCCGAACTGTGGCTCGACGGCACTTTGCTTCGCGTAGATCTCATCGCGTTCCTCCCCCACCAGAGTCCGCGCGGTGGCTGGGAACGTTTGGGTGCCGAGTTCGACGGTGACATTCGGATTTGCCACGAGGTTGCCGTACCAATCGGGATTCGAATCGGAGCCGCCCTTGCTGGCGAAGACGAAGATCCGACCGTCCTCCAGCAAGGGCACCAGCGGTGATACCCGCGCCTTGCCGGATTTCGCGCCGATGTGGTGTACCAGCACCAGTGGCTTACCCGTGAATACGCCGCCGGCTGTGCCTCCACTGCTGCGGAACTCGTCGATCACCGTGCGGTTCATCTCGTCAAATTCGTGTTTGTCCATGATTCGTCCTAACGGCTTCGGTGTTCGATCGGTTCCTTACCCACGCCTATGGCGCCAGCAGCAGCTTGCCGGTGGTCCTGCGACTCTCCATGTCGGCGTGGGCCTTTCCCGCGTCTGCCAAGCGGTACTCCGCTCCGATCCGGAGTTTGAGCTTCCGATCCGCGATCCACTCGAACAGCTGAGCGGAACGGGCGCGAAGCAGCGCAGAAGTGTGTATGTGGTCGAGGAACACCGGATATCCGATCTTGATGCTCTTCGGGAGGCTCATGATGTCGATCGGCCCCGGTCCGCCGAGGACGGGGCCGTACCAGGCGAAGGTCCCTGACCGGCGCAGCACGTCGAGTGACCCTTGGAACGTCGCAGGCCCCGACCCGTCATAGACAACGTGCACGCCATTGCCATGGGTCAGCGACAGTGCCTCTTCGGCGAATTGGCCTTCGGGATCGACAATCAGGTGGTCTGCACCCGCCTCCTTAGCCGCAGCGACCTTGTCCTCCGACGAGACGCGTCCAATCACCGAACCGCCCCTCAGCTTGATGATCTGGGTCAGCAGCAGACCTAGGCCACCGGCCGCAGCGTGGACGAAGGCGATGTCGCCGGGCTGCACCGGATAGAAGTCGGTGGCGAAATGGCTGGCGGTCAAGCCTTGCATCATGACGGATGCGGCCACACGGTCGTCGATCGTGTCGGGAATCGACACCAGCGATGTGGCTGGGATTGCGATCTGCTCGGCGTAGCTTCCGGGCGCATACACCCATGCGACACGGTCACCGGGTGCGATGCCTTCGACGTGGTCCCCCACGGCGAGGACACGGCCGGCGCCCTCGACGCCAAGGATCTTCGGGTCCGGAAACTCGGTCCAGACCGTGCCCTGTCGCGCACCGATGTCCATGAAGTTGACACCCGCGAAGGCGATCTCAATCAGTGCTTCGCCTGGACCGGCCACTGGGTCGGGGCGCTCGACATACTCCAGCGTTTCGCGGCCACCCGCGCCGTTCATGACAACAGCCCTCATTGACGTGCTCCTAATCTGAAATTTCAGCCGCGGCCCGGATTCGGTGATGGGGTTCGAGGCTGGGCTCAACAGTCGCAGCCGGTGAATTCGCGCGAACCCGTAGTAATCCCGGGGCCTCACCAGGCCTCCCGGGTGATCCTGCACGTGCCGCCGAGATCCTGGTGCGCATGTCGGTGCACCATATCCCGTCGAATTCCCACCTGACACAGCGCACTGATTGGAGCAGCCGAGTGCTCGACCGGCGCCCGGGAATTCCCCGGGTACGGAGGACACGTGTTTCTGCTGCACTTACGTCCGGCAGCACCATCCCCGGCGAAGATTCGGAATTAGCACACATGGAGGGGTCCAATGACCGCAACTACCGACGACAACGCCGCCCCCACGATCCGTGGCGAGGTAGGCGCCACCGTCCTCGGTCCTGAGAACGTGCCGATCGGGGCGCAGAACCCGGGCGCCCCCGACACCGACGCCGGCAGTCTGCCGAACCTAAAGTTCCCCTTCGCCGCTGCGCACAATCGCCTCCTGACCGGTGGGTGGGCCCGCGAAGTCACCGTGCGCGAACTGCCGGTTGCCACCACCCTGGCCGGTGTCGACATGCGACTGAAAGCCGGCGCCTACCGCGAACTGCACTGGCACCGCGAAGCCGAATGGGCCTTCATGCTTGCCGGCAGCGCTCGCATCGCAGCCATCGACCCGCAGGGCCGCAACTTCATCGACGACATCGGCCGTGGTGATCTGTGGAACTTCCGCGCCGGCTTCCCCACTCGATCCAAGCGCTAGAGGACTGCGAATTCCTCCTGGTGTTCGATGACGGGCACTTCTCCGAGAACGAAACCTTCCTGGTCACTGACTGGTTCGCGCACACGCCCAAGCACATCCTCGCCAAGAACTTCAGTGTGCCCGAGTCGTCCTTCGACAACATCCCGAAGGCCGGCGACATCGACCACACCGCTACATCTTCCCCGGCGACGTGCCGGGCGCACTCGTCGACGACATCCAGGCCGTGCAGTCGCCCCGCGGCACTGCCGAGCCGATGAGCCACCGGTTTTTGGCGCAGGATCCCATCGAAGTACCGGGCGGCAGCGTCCGCATCGCCGACTCGAAGAACTCCCCGGCGGCCTCGACGATCGCAGCCGCCTGGGTGGAGCTGGCACCGGGCGCCGTGCGTGAAATGCATTGGCATCCCGACAACGACGAGTGGCAGTACTGGGTTTCAGGACATGCCCGCATAACGGTGTTCGGATCCAGCGGCAAGGCCAGAACCTTCGACTACTACGCCGGCGACGTCGGTTACGTCCCCAGCGCCATGGGCCACTACTTCGAGAACGTCGGCGACGAGCCGGTGCAGATGCTCGAACTGTTTCGCAGCGACCATTTCGCAGATGTGTCGGCCAACCAATGGCTCGGGCTGACGCCGCCTGAAGTCGTCGGTGCCACCCTGAACCTGAGTGAGTCCACCATCGCCGCCTTGCGCAAGGACAAGCCGCTCATCATGCCGCCAAATTAGTCACGCCAACGACTCCTGCGACTTGTGTTTCCTGACAGTGTGATTCGTGTGGGTCATAGGTTGTGGCATCGACTGTCGGGATGCTGCCGCAGGTGAATCAGCAGTCGCACAACCGGTGAGCGCGGTCAACAATCGTAGGAGTGGTTGCGCTACGGCGTCTTTCGGAGATCGGCGAGCGAGTTCTTCAGACCACCGTCGATGGCGATCTGTATCGCGGCGACCGCGATCATCACCGCGGCGGTCACCAGGTGGACCACCGCGTCCGTGGTGTTGTTCGGAAAGGCGAAAAAGTAAGCGACCTGGTGCGAGAAAAAGGCCCAGATGCCTGGCAGCGCCCCGACTACCGCTGCGGCGAGAAGGTACAGCACCGACCACGACTTGCGTAGCACGCACACCAGACCGGGCCCGAACAGCGCGAGACCGGCGACGGCGTGCCAGCCGTTGTAGTCCATCCCGAGCACCCGGACCGTCGGCGCGTCGGGGCCTGTCGCAAAGCTTGGTTCCGCGACGAACCCGATCACCGCCTGGATTACGTGAAACGCACAGATGATCAGCAGGCCGGCCTGGGCAAAGCTCCACTTCACGGTGCACCTCCGTCGGCATTCGGTAGGGCCTGTCGCGAATACTACGCTGCGTAGTAGCCGTTGCCAACAGTCGTCCCCGGACTGTCGGAAAATGGCAGTTACGTTGCGACGTAACGCGGTTCGGGCTCAGCGCCGCAGAGCGGTCTCACGCTGCACATACGACAACTTCTGCGGGTTGCGCACGATGTACAGCCCGGTGATCAGGCCGTCATCGACGCGCACCGCCACCACACTGTCAATCTGGCCGTCGAGCCGGACGATCAGCGCCGGGCAGCCATTGATGTGCACAGGCTCGATCGACATCGCGTCGGCGATCCTGGGTATGCCGACACCCAGCAAGCGGGCCACCCGCTTGGCGCCCGCGATAGGCCGCAGCAGGGCTTGTTTGACTCCCCCGCCATCGCTCAGCAGGACAACGTCCGGCGCAAGGACGTCGACAAGACCCTGCAGATCACCGGTTTCGATCGCCCGTTGGAACGCGCCGAGCGCGTCTCGGGTCTCGGCCGCAGAAACGAGCCCTCGTGGACGGCGCGCAGCGACATGTGACCGCGCCCGGTGCGCGATCTGCCGCACCGCGGCCGCACTCTTGTCGAGGGCTTCTGCGATCTCGTCGTATTCCAGCTCGAACACCTCGCGCAGTAGGAACACCGCACGCTCGGTCGGCGTGAGGGTCTCCAGGACGAGCAACATTGCCATTGAGACGCTCTCGGCCAATTCGACGTCCTCGGCCACGTCGGGCGTGGTGAGCAGCGGCTCCGGCAGCCACGGCCCGACATATAACTCCTTGCGGCGCCCGAGCGCACGCAACCGGCCCAGCGCCTGGCGCGTGGTGATCCGGACCAGGTATGCGCGCGGATCGCGCACGCTGTCGAGGTCGACGTCCACCCACCGCAGCCACGTCTCCTGCACGACGTCCTCCGCGTCGACGGCCGAGCCGAGAAGCTCATACGCGGCCGTGAAGAGCAGGTTGCGGTGGGCGAGGAACGCCTCGGTGGCAGCCTGGGGCGTGTCGGGCATGGGCTAGTCCTGTCTCTTCGCTCTCGACGTCTCATACAACAGACACCGGACCACGCTGTTTTGTGACATGTGGCGCACGCCACGTCTTGACGCTGTCACACGGATCGGGTTGTCGGCATCTCATGTGCGTTCAGTTCAACAACACGAATGAGGGGAAGTCATGGACGCCCGATTCAACATGTTCGACAACGAGATCGCCGCCAAGTTCGGCAAGCGGTTCGCCAACACCAGCATGGTGCTCGGCGAATCTTCGCTGCCGAAGGCCACCCAGGAGTTGGTCAGCCTCCGGGCCAGTCAGATCAACGGCTGCGGGTTCTGCGTCGATATGCACACCAAGGAGGCCGCTGCCGCGGGTGAAACCGCAGTACGCCTCAACTTGGTCGCGGCGTGGCGCGAGGCGATCGTCTTCACCGAGGCCGAGCGCGCTGCGCTGGCACTCGCCGAGGAAGGAACCCGCCTCGCAGACTCCCACCTCGGCGTGTCTGATGACACCTGGGCCCAAGTGCGCAAGCACTACGACGACGACCAGATCGCTGCACTGGTCTGCCTGGTCGCCCTCGTGAACGCTGCCAACCGGATGAACGTGATCGTGCGCAATCCGGCGGGTTCATATGAGCCCGGCATGTTTCGCGAGCATGTCCAACTGATCGGCGAATCCTGTTCCGGTCCAAAGGGTTAGATCCTTCGCAAGTCCGGTCAGGATCGGTGTGATCCGAACGCGACGGCCCAGAGCCACGCGTTGAGCGCCTGCATTCCGCGAATGGCAGTACGATCATCGGTTCGGTCAGTTCAGACTGGCGACCGGGGCCGCCCCGCCGCCGTGGCAAGGCGGACCCATCCCGGGCGGCTGGAACGGTGGCTGACAACCCAACGGCGGGGTCTGCGTGTTCAACCTGTGCATCTAGTACAGGGGCGACCAGGCCGAGGTCCGCAGTAATCGGCTCTCCCACTGGTCGCGGTACCTGAGCGCCTCGAACATGTAGGTGCCTGGCCCGCGGTGCTCCGGTGGGATGTCGGTGGTGAGCAGGTGGACGAGCGTGGCGTAGTCGTTCGCTGGCGAGATCTTCTGCCACAGCATGGCTTCTCGCCTTCGGTAGCTTCCGTGTGCGACCTGGAAGCACGCCTGGATGTCGAGTATCTGCGACGTCTTGGAGAGTGGCCGGTAGTAGATCTCGTCCCACGACCGGATGTAGTCGTCCAGTGGAGCATCGGGCCAGCCGGTGTCCTCCATGAAGAGATTCGGCGGATGCGTTGCCCCGTCGGTGGGCACCGCAGCGAGGTCGACCTCCTGGAGGGGCGACCAGTCCACCGGCAGCAAGAGCTTGCCCGTCACGTCGTGACGCAGGCTGTCCAGCTCGCGCGTCCACGGCTGCAGATCCCCGGATTGGACTCGGTGGGCCAGGCGCTCCCAAGCCGCGCCGTCGGTGATCCCGGTGATCGTGACGACGTTGTAGGACAAACCCGAACCGTGAGCGTGGTTGGTGTACCAGAGAAGTCGCGCGTCGTCCCCTTCTGCCAGCGTGGGCATCCAGCCGTCGCGGTAGGCGGCCTCGAAGTCGTCCTCCCGCGCACCGACCACATTGTGGGTCTCGTGAAGGAACAGCACGGAAACTCCTCTCGCTGGCCTAGGTGCCGTCCGCGATCAGCGCGGCGAGCTGGCGACGGTTGACCTTGCCGGTGTCGTTGTACGGGATGCCATCGACGACCTTCAGCCGCTCCGGCAGCTTGAAATAGGCGATCAGGTCGCGGCAGTGCGAACGCAGCTCCTCGAGCGTCAGCGGAGAGCGGGCGACCACAGCGGCCCCCACCCGTTGGCCCATCTCCTCGTCCGCGATTCCTGCGACGGCCACGTCGGTCACCGCCGGATGGGTCCGGATGGCGTCCTCGACCTCAATCGGGCCGAACTTCTCTCCCCCGCGGTTGATGGTGTCCTTGAGCCGGCCGCTCGGATAGATGTAGCCGCCGGAGTCTTGGCTCGCGAGATCCCCTGTGCGCAGCCAACCTTCGCCGACATGCTGGTCCGTCTTGACCCACAGCTCGCCAACCGATCCGGCCTCGACATCGAACCCGGTGTCCGGGTCGACCACTCGAACCTGCACGCCCGGCAGAGGTCTGCCCACGGATCCCACACGGTTGGGGTCGCGGTGATCGTTCGGCAACAGAGTCGTATAGGCGCCCAAGGTCTCGGTTTGACCAAACACGTTAGCGAACCCCACATGCGGCAGCGCGGCCATCGCCCTGTGCACCAATGCGACGGGCGCCCCCGCAGCACCGTAGGCGATGGCGCTGAGAGATGACAGGTCTGCGCTGTCGAAGTCGGGATGATCCAGGATGCGCTGCAGCATCGTCGGCACCATGAAGGTGGACGTCACGCGGTTCTCCTGCACAATGCGCAACCACTCTCCGGCGTCGAAACGCGTCTGCACCACGTAGGTATTGCCCGCGTAGAGATTGCCCAGTACACCGATGGCGCCGCCGACGTGGAAGAACGGGACGCTCATCATGCTGATCGTGGGGGGTTTGTCCACGCTGAAAGGTGTTGCGACTCCAGTGATTCGCGCGCTCAGCTGTCCCTGGGTGATGCCGATGGCCTTCGGCAGTCCGGTGGTGCCGCTGGTGAACAGGACCAGCGCGTCGCGGTCGTCGATGTTCTCGGCGACCGGCGGTGTGTTCGTCTTTTCGTCGGTCAAGAGGTTCGCGGCCGTGAACACCTCGGACAAACCCGCATCAACGAGCCGGCCGACATACGACTCCCCCGCAACACCGACCGAGGCGCACCCGGCGTTCTTGACCAGTCCCCGCAACTCCGGTGGCGTCAGGGCTGGGTTCATCAGTGCCGCCGCAGCGCCGATCCGCGCGGCGCCGAGCATCGTCGCGATCGCCGGCACGCTTCCGACGTCGACGACAGCGACGCGCTTGCCCGCCAGTCCACTATCGGCCAGGCGCCCGCTGCACTGCTCGACCGCCGCGGCCAGTTCGCCGTATCTGACGATGTGCCCATCGATGATGAGCGCGGCACGGCCGGGGTCCCCCGCCGCGGCGGCATCGACGATCGTTCCGATGTTCATGTGCGGCTCAATACAGTGGTGACCACGAGGATGTCCGCAGCAGCCGGCTGGTCCACTGGTCGCGCAAGTCGAGAGCGTCGTGCATCCACGTTCCGGGTCCGCGGTGTTCGGGCGGAATCTCGGTCTGAAGGAGTCTGAGCAGTGCCTGTGAGTCATGGATGCGCTGCATCAGTGCCACTTCGCGCCGCACGTGGCTGCCGAGCGCCGGCTGAAAGGCGGCTTCGATGGTCAGCAGCGGATTGGGATGGTCCAGGCTCTTGGAGTACACCTCGCCGCACCGGTCGATGTACTCACCGAACTTGTCCGCGTACGGCCACATGGTGTCTTCCATGTAGAGAGTGAGCTCGTGTTCTCGGGCGTCGGTCGGCACATCGTCGAGGTCCACGTCCTTGAGCGGAGACCACGGAAGCGGGACAAGCAATTTGGCGTCGACGTCGTGACGGAGCTCGTCGAGGTCACGCATCCAGGCCCGCAGATCACCCTTCTGGATTCGCTGGGCCAGCCGCTCCCACGCGGTTCCGTCGCGAACCGCGGTCACCGTCACGACGGTGTATGCGGGGCCGCTGCCATGTGCGTGGTTGGCGTACCAAAGCAAGCGCGCATCGTCGCCGTCGCCGAGCATCGGCAGCCAGCCGCCTCGGAACGCAGCCTCGAACTCGTCTTCGGCGCGCCCGCGCACCTTGTGCACCTCATGCATGAACAGCATGCCGAGACCTCCCAAGCGCGGGCGTTGCATCTGGACAGCGACGCCGAGAATCTGGTTTCCTCAAAAGGGTAACGGTCTTCACGCGGAGGAAGTTCGCACATGGCAAGGCTCGACGTGCCAGATGGCCCCGGTGGCGAAGCCGCCATGATCTGGACCTTGCGGCCTCAGCTCGGCGGGATGGTCGAGCGGATGATTCGCGGCGCCTATCAGCAAAGCATCCTCCCCGCCGAGGAGCGGGAGCTGGCCAGGATGCGCATCGCCCAAATCAACGACTGCGTTGCCTGCTCGGACTTCCGGGCACCGTCGGTGCTCGACGCGGGCATCGCGCCGGAGCTCTATGAAAACGTCGCGGCGTACGCCACCTACCCCGGCTACACGCCGAGGCAGCGCTTGGCGATCGAATACGCCGAGCGGTTCGCCAACGACCACGCGTCCATCGATGACGCCTTTTTTGGACGGTTGCGCAACGTGTTCGGCGACGAGGAGATCCTCGACCTGACGCTGTGCGTGGCCGTTTTCCTGGGTCTGGGACGGTCGTTGACCGTACTCGGCGTCGATCAGTCCTGCGCGATCGACGTCTGACCCGTGGACATCTCCTCGGTCGATGAACTGCTCACCACCACGCGGTCGGTGCGTAAGCGCCTTGACCTGACGCGACCGGTCGAACGCGACGTCATTCTGGAGTGCGTGCGACTTGCTATGCAGGCGCCCACCGCGAGCAACGCACAGGACTGGCGGTGGGTGGTGGTCACCGACGCCGACAAGCGTGCCGCGATCGCTGACATCTACCGCAGCGTCGGTGAGCAATACCTGGCCCACGTCGCCTCGACCGAATCCGATCCCCAGACCCGGCGGGTGTACGAGAGCGCCCTCGGCCTCACCGAGACTCTTGCCAACGTCCCGGTACACGTAATCCCGTGTCTGGACAGCCGTTTCGACGGAACCGACCAGCTTGCCGCGGCGTCGGCGTGGGCATCGATCATCCCAGCCGGCTGGAGTTTCCTGCTCGCCCTGCGATCGCGCGGTCTCGGGTCGGTCTGGACGACGATGCATCTGGCCAAGGAGCGTGAGGTCGGAGAGTTGCTGGGAATCCCCGGCACCGCCACGCAGGCAGCGCTCTTCCCGGTCGCCTACACGATCGGCACCGACTTCCGGCCGGCTGCGAGGCCGCCCGCGGAGAGCATCACATTCTGGAACACCTGGGGAGAGTCGTAATGCGGTCCTACACAGTGCGATTCCACATCGATGCACCGCCGCGAAAGGTGTGGCGGGTGCTGCATCCCCCGGTGCCGCCGAATTCCCCCAAACCGCGAGTCCTGAAGTGGCCGACGGGCAGCATGGAGATCCTCAACGAGGGCGACGACGCCGGGGAGGGTTTGGTGCGCACCTGCGTCTTCGAGGTGCCCAAGTACCTGCTGTCCGGCGGCAAGGGACGGTCGTGGGAGACGGTGACCGAGGCGAAGCTGAACAAGCTGTCGCGTTACGTCGCGGTGGGCAAGCCGTTGTGGTCTCGTGCCGAGGGCTATCACGAACTCGAGGAACAGCCCGACGGCTCAACGATTCTCACGTTCCACGAGACGTACTACGCCTACAACCCGGTGCTGCGGCTCCTACTCGAGCGTCCCGTGCACGCGAAGATCTCTCGCGACAACCTCGAGACGTACGAGCACGCGCTGGCGTTCGCCGGCCGCGTCACGCGACTGGCCTAGCCACACACCAGTTTCGTTCAGTATCCGCCCATATAACCCGGCGATCTCTGCATCGTGCTTGGGGGCGTGGTCGTGCTCGTGGTCGCCGTCGAGTGCGACAGCGACGGTCCTGGCTCACTCGACGTCCGCGCAACCACGGTGGCGCCGGCAATGATCAGGACGGCCGAACAGATTGCGGCAAGAATCTTCCAGTTCATCGATGGACTCCGTCCCGGGTCCGTGGCCCTGACGGACCCTGGACTATGCACGATCTGGGGCGTGGTGGAGTTCAGCGGTGCTGGACTACTTCGCCCACGCCCCGTGGCGGCGGGCACGTCGTGTGGTCCTGCAGTTCCTCTCCGGCGCCAAGGTTGCCCGTCGCCGGATCGGCGTGACCGGCGAGCAGAACGAATCCAGGTTGTCCGTCGCTGAGGTAGGCGCCGACCGCCACGAGCGTCTCGAGGCCCATGTCGTCGACTCGGCTCGCAAGAAGCTTGACCGGATCGGCGGCTCCGAGGTCTTCGCCTGCGACGGTCATGGCCTGATACGGGTGTCCCCTCAGCGGTTCGGGGAATGGCGCCCAGTCCGGCCCGACATGGGTGATGTTTCGGCTCACCGATTCCCTGACATCGGCGCGGACACAGTCGATGTGGATGTGGAATTGGTTCTGGCTTCGCGCCACGGCGGAGTTGATTGCGAGACTCATCCAGTCGCGCGGGATGTCCGTCCGGGCCCGCGCGTCGACGAAACTGCCTGCGTGCCAAGCTGCCGCGAAGTAATTCGTGGCATCCGGCTCGAGAAGGGCCGGACTCTCGATGCCGGAGATCCGTTCGCTCGGGATGAGCAGGAACTGCGTGGCCCCGACGAGGTCTTTGAGCACGGCGTATCCGCGTCTCTCCCCGCCGCCGAGGTCCACAAGTGCGCATGGGGCAGGCTCACCGCTCGACTCCTGATCGGGCACGCACTGGTCGTGCACGATGGTCCACAGGGCGTTCGGGTCGGCATTCGCAGGCACCGCCGTCACCCCGCCTGCGGCGACAATCAGCGCCAGCGCGAACGGGAACCAGTTGAGTCCTCTGAGCACGCGTCGATACTCATGCACGCACCCGGTCGGCGACTACCCTGGGTCCGCTCTAGACGACAGGCGGCCCGAGGATCTCACAGCCGAATCGCGCAGTGAGGTCGTGAATCTTGTCAGCAGGGGTGGTGCTCACCGCATAGGCGATCTGCTCGAACCCGCCGGGTGTGATGATCGCGAGCAGCCGACTCTCCGTCGCAGCGATGTTCCTCCAACTGTGTGGCGAATTGCGTGGCGCGATGATGTGCGCGCCCGCACTACCCTCAAAGAGTTTGTCTCCGACCGCGATTCGGTATCGCCCGGAGATCACGAGGAAGTGTTCGTCTTCATTGCGATGAACGTGGGTCGGGACGGCGCAGCCAGGCTCCGCCGCGGACTCGATGACCGAGTACGCACCGCCAGTCCTCCGGCTGTCCACGCGAATCAGTTGCCGCTCACCTGCCGCAGCGTCAAGCCACTGGTCTTCAAGGGCTGGCGTGGGTTCTTCGGTCGTCGACACTTCCACTCCGATCTCCGGCAGATTGCGGCCCCTTACCGTCTAAGCCCCATCGGACGCGAAGTATTCGCATGCCGAGGACAGTGATTCTTGCGGTGTTGAGGCCGTGTTCACCCCTACAGTCAGGGCGTGGCACGCACGAGCCCGGCCGGCGACGAGGTCCAGCTGGCCGCTGACCATGTCGGGACCACCGTGGCGCATCTTGAGCGCCGTATCTTCGCGCGCTTCGGTGAGCGAGGGTTGACCAAGGCCGCGCGCGATCTCGGTCAGTTGGTTGTGCTGGTCCAGAGTCAGGCAGAGCAGTCTCACGACCGTCTTCGGCGTCGGACACTCGTAGCGCGCGCCGCAAGCATCGCGATCGTTGGTGCGACGGTGGTCGCCCTCGTCTTCGGCCTGCGCTCGGCCGTCCTCGAAGGGCTGGCCCGGACCACGGACTGGGTGCCCCTCGTCGAAAGCGTCGTCAACGACCTTGTGTTCGCCGCGATCGCGGTGGTGTTTCTGTGGGCCTTTCCCGAACGCTTGGAGCGGCGCACGCTACTGGGACTGCTCCACAGGATGCGCTCGCTGGCCCACGTGATCGATATGCACCAGCTCTCCAAGGATCCGGAGCAGCTGAGCCCCAGCTACGAGGCGACCCCGCAGAGCATCCTGCACGGCCTCGACGCGGACCAGCTGTATCACTACCTCACCTACTGCTCGGAGATGTTGAGCCTGACGGCGAAGACATCGGCGCTCTGTGGCGAGCACAGCGCCGACGGCGTCGTCCTCGAGACCATCTCCTACATCGAGACCTTGACCACCGAACTCTCCAACAAGATCTGGCAGAAAATTTCGCTTCTCCCCCGCCCTTAGGCTTGGCGGGTACGCGCGTGCCGCGTCGACGTCGAGCATGGAGAGGGCAACCAGATGCCGGTGCTGACTCCTCAGCACGAGGACTTCCCACGGTGGTACCAAGATGTCCTGACCAAGGCGAAGCTGGCCGAGAACGGTCCGGCCCGCGGGACCATGGTGATCCGGCCGACCGGCTACGCGATCTGGGAGCGAATGCAGGCCGAGGTCGACGGGCGCATCAAGGCCGCCGGTGCGCAGAATTCGTACTTCCCACTGCTGATCCCGATGAACTTCTTCGAACGCGAGGCCGAGCATGTCGAGGGATTCAGCCCCGAACTCGCCGTCGTGACGCACGGCGGCGGCAAGGAGTTGACCGAGTCGCTTGCCATCCGTCCGACAAGTGAAGCGGTCATCGGCGAATACATGGCGAAATGGGTCGATAGCTACCGCGATCTCCCGCTGCTTCTCAATCAGTGGGCCAATGTCGTGCGGTGGGAGCTGCGACCGCGAATCTTCCTGCGCACCACGGAGTTTCTCTGGCAGGAGGGCCACACCGCGCACGCCACCCAGGCCGACGCCCGGCAGTATGCCCGCCGCATCCTGAGCGACGTCTACCAGGATTTCCTGTGCAACGTGCTGGCCATGCCGGTGATCGTTGGCCGCAAAGACAGCAAAGGAGCGGTTCGCAGGCGCGGAGAACACCATGACTTGCGAGGGCATCATGCGCGACGGCAAGGCGTTGCAGATGGCGACGTCACATGAGCTTGGCCAGAGGTTCAGTCGTGCCTTCAACATCAGCTACTCCAGCGCCGAAGGCGCCACCGAGCTCTGTTGGACCACGTCATGGGGCGCGTCCACTCGAATGCTGGGTGGACTGATCATGTGCCACGGAGATGACTTCGGACTCGTGCTGCCCCCGGCGTTGGCGCCGGTACAAGTCGTCGTCGTGGTGGTCAAGGACACCGATGGCGCGGTCACCCGCTGCGCCAACGCCCTGGCCGACGAGCTCAAGGTTCGTGGCGTGCGGGTACGACTGGACGCCAACGTCGATCAGGCCTTCGGCTGGCGAGCCACCGACTGGGACCTGCAGGGAGTGCCGATCCGGGTGGAGCTCGGGCCGCGCGATCTCGCCGAAAACGCGGCGCTGCTCTACCGGCGCGACACCCGCGACAAGACCAGGGTCGGCATCGCCGAGGTCGCGGACGAGGTGCAGCAGCTGTCTGGCCGGATTCAATTGGACATGTTCGATGCCGCGACGGCGCGCCGCGACGCTACGATTTCCGACTGCGCGACGCTCGACGAGGCACGCGATGCAGCGCAGACGGGTGTCGCCCGCGTGCCGTGGGAGTTGGTCGGCACCGTCGGCGAACAAGACCTCGCCACCAGCGGACTGACGGTACGGTGCCTACGACGCGGCGACGGATCGCTGCCCGAAACCGATCACGATGCAGGCGCGCTCGCATACGTTGCCCGCGCGTACTGACCGGGCCGGCCATTCCCCCGGGTGTTTTGAGCGAAACGGCTGTGATCGAATGTTGACGACCTCGGACCGAGGCCAGGTGCATCACACCCTCCGCCCGTCGTTGTGCGGGGACGCCCGGTAGTACTGCGGACGAACGTAGGGAGCGGCTAATGGCTCAACCGACTGACCAGACGCATGCCTCCGGCGACTTCGACGATGCGATCGACCGGCTGCGCGCCGACTACGACACGACTCCGTACACCTCGAATTCGTTTCCACAGTCCGCCCCTGGGCACCTGGCTGCAATCGCTCATCTCTTCGGGCTGGAAACTCCCGAAGTGTCCACCGCTCGTGTGCTCGAGATCGGCTGTGCCGCAGGGGGTAACCTCATCCCATTCGCCGCCGCGCACCCGCAGGCGCATGTCGTGGGCATCGACTTATCGCAGGTTCAGGTCGATCAAGGAAGTACTCGCGCGCAGGCGTTGGGCCTCAACAACTTACAGCTGCTCGCGGGCGATATCGCCCGGACGGATCTCGAGGCGCTGGGGCAATTCGATTTCATCATCGCCCATGGCGTGTTCAGCTGGGTGCCAGCGGAGGTACAGGAAGCGCTCCTGTCGACGTTCCGCAGGTTGTTGGCTCCGGAGGGCGTGGCCTACATGAGCTACAACGTGTATCCGGGCTGGAAGGCCAAGGAAATCGTTCGCGATGCGATGCTACTGGCCAGCGGCGACAGCGTAACGCCGGAAGAGAAGGTCCGCGAGGCCCGCCGCATGGCCGATTTCCTCGAGGAGGTCGCGCCCGTCGACGGTGTGCTGGCCAGAGTGCTGGCCATGTCCAGAGCGCACGCCCTGGGTTTCGGGGATTCCTACCTCTTGCACGACGAACTCGAGGCGTTCAACGCACCGTGCTATTTCTACGAGATGCTGGGACGTGCGAGCGCGCACGGTCTCGCCTTCCTGGCAGAGGCCCATCTCGAGACGATGATCCCCGGCAACTTCGGTCCCAAGGTTGCAGAGTATTTGGGCGACAAGTGTGGCGGCGTGCAGGTGCTGGTCGAGCAGTACCTGGATTTTGTGCTCAACCGCGCGTTCCGCGAATCGCTGTTGATTCATGCCGAGCGCGCACCGCATATCAAATACAGCCCGGATAGCAGCCGTTACCGCCGTATGCATTTCGCGGCGTGGTTGCCACCCGTCGACGGGGAGACTCGCCTCGACAATTCGCGCCAGGAGTACCAGGAACCCGATGACGCGACGCTGTTCACGAATGATCCGGGAATCAAGGCGGCACTGGACGCACTGAGCGCCCGTTGGCCTTGGACACTGTCGCGGCAAGAGCTGGTGGATGCGGTGCACGCACGGCTCGTCTCGGCTGGCCTCAATCCCAGCACCGACCTCGAGAACCACATCGACGATCTGATCGGTGTCCTGATCATGCAGGGGGCGGCGCATATCCGGCTTGATCCGGTGTCGCCGGAGCCGACGCCTGCACCACTGCTGCGGCTGGACGAGATCGCCAGGCGCATGGCGGAGCTGACGCGCACCGACAGTGATGCGTCGACCTTCAACCTCTGGCACGAGACGCTGATTCTGTCGCCCGCGGACCGCCATCTGCTACCACTCCTGGACGGCACCCGCGATCGCGATGCACTGCTGGATGCGCTCCTTGCCGTTCACCACGAGAACCCGATTCCGATCGAGCGCGATGGCACGCAGGTCGCCGGCGAGGCCGAGACGCGCGATGCGCTCGCCGAGCAGATCGACGCATTGCCGGAGCGCCTGGCGGAGATGAAACTGCTGCGAGTCAGTTGACGCGATCATCCGACGGCAACGGGTGTCCGACACCGGGTTCGGGCAGGAGAGGTAGGACAACCATGCTGACCGCGGTGCCGATGAGCAGAACCGCCGCCGTCGTGAGCGATGCGGTGAGCCCGAAGCGGGAGGCGACTAGCCCCCACACCAGCGCTCCGAGCGCCTGGGCGCCGATCAACACCACCAGATACATCGCAAGGCCCCGGGCGTGCACCCACTGCGGCAGGGACAGCTGCGCGGCGACAGTGAGGGTGGTGAGCGTGGCGATCCACGCCACCCCGGACAGCAGCAGTACCACCACACCCGCGGCGAGCGGCAGGTACGCCGCCGCAAGCAGCCCCCCGGCGTCGACCAACGCCGCAATCGCGAGCAGTGTGTTGGCCGAACACGCCGCGCGGAGTCTGGACATCACAAGAACGCCGAGCACGGCCCCCACACCCACCGTTCCCAACACGGCACCGTAGCCGATCGCACGGAGATGCCAATGTTGCGACGCGGCGAGCGGTAGCAGCGCCCAGAGCGCCGACACGGGGAAGCCGAATAGGGCTGCCCGCAACAGGATTCGGCGAACGGGCTTGCTGTCGCGGACGTACCGAATGCCCGCGGCAACTGACTGGCTGAAGGGCTCGCGGGTGGCGACCACCGTCGACGGGGGTCGCTTCCACGCCACGAGCGCGGCCACGACTGCCACGAAAGATACTGCGTTGATGGCGAACACGGCTTCTGGACCCGTGGCCGCCACCAGCACGCCCGCAATAGGAGGTCCGATCGCCCGGGCCGCATCGACCGTGAGGCCGCTGAGCGATGCCGCCGCCGGGAACTGCTCGCGCGGCACCAACTCAGGCTGGATCGCCTGCCACGCGGGCGTCGTCATGGCGGCGGCGCAGCCCATTGCGAACAAGAACGACAGCAGTGACAGCGGATTGAGAACACCAGCGACCGTTATCGCGGTCAACACCGCCGCCGCGGCTGCCGCATACACCTGCAGCGCAATCAGCAAACGCCGCCGGTCAACGCGATCGGCCAGGGCGCCGGCGAAGAGCGCGAGAATCAATGTCGGCGACAGGCTGGCAGTCTGGACGAGCGCGATCGTTGTCGCGCTCGCGTGCTGCTCCACCAGAAACCACTGCGCCCCAACCGTTTGCATCCATGTGCCGATGTTGGAGGTGAGGGCGGCGAGGAAAAGCCCGCGAAACACACCGACCTTCAGGGGCGCCCACGTCGACGATGGCGATGCTGCCGGGCCCACGTCACCAGATGCCATCGTCGCCCCCCGCGGATCGGTCTATGTCAGGGATGGTATTGGCTGACCTACCCGCAGATGGCTTTGTCAGCGGATGGCGAGACGGTCACGGGTCGGGTGCGGTTTTCGATTGAGGCGTTGCCGGGCACGTTCGCTCGGGGTCATCGCCCCCCAGACCCCGTGTTGCTCCGGCGTGCTCAATGCGTGTTCGCGGCACCGGGCGAGGACAGGGCAACTCCGGCAGATCCGTTTGGCGGCCTCCTCGTGACGGCGACGGTCGGACTTGAGAGTGTCCTCAGGGAAGAACACGTCGAGCGGATAGCCCAAGCAATTGCCCTGCAGCTGCCAGTTCCACGCGTCCTCAACCGGCGGAGGCAACCGAAGACAGTGTGTGCGGGCGAACGATGTGAGATAGCTACTCTGTCGACCCATGTCAGCCTCCGTCCCGCTAACACCACCAGACACAGGTGTCACAGATGAATCGACGGTAACTCGCTTGTCGTTACCGGGGTGCCGAATCACCTACATTTCTGCGGGCCGGATGCAGGCCAGGCCGCCGAAATCTGACGGTCGACACGGGCGAGATCCCGACCCAGCCCGGTGCGCGGCTGGTGATCGGTCACGTCGAACTCGAGGTGGTGCGCGTGGCAGCCCCGTGCCGATTGCTCGACGACGGCATCGGCCCTGGTGCCGCGGTGGCGTTGCGCAGGCGCGCGGGGTCGGTGTGTCGGGTACTCACCCCTGGCGCGATCCGGGTCGGAGACACCGTCGAGGTGATGTCGCCTCGCGCTGCTGACCGGACAAGCGGGTAGTCCAGTACGCGTTCGAAAGACCGGCCGGCCCACTACCGTGCGGATTAACCACTGGGAGGATGCGCATGGATTCAGCTGGGGCAGCGGTGATCATCACCGTCATCGCAGGCATCGCCGTGATCCTGGCGGTGGTGTTTCTTGCCGCCCGTCGCGAACAGCGGCGAAACGACGACCAGATCGCTGCGGTCCGCGGCGTGATTGGGCGAGTCTTGCCGGTCGACAGGTCCGTCAACGGCGATCAAGCGACACCCACACGGCGCGGCGGTCCGACGGGCCAAGGGTGGGGCGCCGACGAAACGGCGGACCAACGGCTCATGCAGGGTGTGGCGAACCGGACCGCGGCGAGATTCGAGATACAGCAGACCCACTACGCCAACGCGCTGCGCCAGAGCACCACATACTTCTACTTCTCGTTGGGCGTCGGAGTCGTCGGCTTCGCACTGCTCGCGACTGGGGTGGGCATCGCGATGGCGGACCGCCTCGAGGTCGGCACCGTCACGGCGCTGGGCGGTGTTCTCGCCGAGGCAGCTGCGGCGCTGGTCTTCAGCCAGGCGAATCGCGCCAAGTCCGACGCCCAGGCGAACCTGGCGGCGATCGCTCTTGCCGCCGAACGCGATGAGAACAACCTCATGGCCTACATCTATGCTTCACGGATTCAGGATGTCGCGACGCGCGACGCCACGCACGCAGCTCTCGCGCGTGAGATGGCGGGCGCCGCCGAGCCCTGACACCCTCAGCCTCTGGTAACCCCGTCAGGCCAGATGACATGTACCTCGCGGTCGAGGGCGCGCGCGTACGCGACGGTATCGGCGGTTCCGCCCCGGCCCCGCGCGGGCTGGCCATCCCAAACCGCAATGAGCAGTTCGGTTTCCGTGGCGATCCACCGCCCGGCGGCTTCATACGCGTCCTCTGCCGGGGCCCCGAAAGGCAGCCGAGTTGTTTCGGACGCGGACGTGAGCAGTCGGTTGTACAGAACGAGGTCCTCACCATCCAAGGTGGTGTCGTAGGCGGCGGACGGGATCACGACGTGGAGTCGTCCGCCGGCGGTGAGCACCTCCGTAGCGAAGATCTGGTCGGCACCGGCGGCCAGGCTGCTATATCCATCGATTCGATCGTGACGCTCAAAGATGCCACGGATGGCCTGCGTGACGAAGTCGATCGCCTCGCCCGGAAGGTTTTGGTGGCCTGTTACCCCGATTCGGGTCATATCCTTCCGGCCTTGACGAGGCTCCAATAGTGCTTGCCCAGCGGAGTCAACCGGCAGCCGGTGGAATTGATTGCGGCGTAGTACATGTGCTCCACGCCGATCGGGTCCACGAGCCGGCACGCGCGAAACTTCTGCAACCCGGCGAAAATCGTCTCATTGGGATGACGCTCCTTGTTCGCGGTTGGTTCGTAAGTCGGATCGAGGGGATAGTCGTACCCGGGTGTGGGAAACCACTCGGTGAGCCTGCGCAAGGTCTCCAATGGAACGAGCGGCTTACATGTTCGGATGTCGTGTAGCCGGTCGATGTTGGCCTTGAAGGTAGGTCGCTGCTCCCAGGCTCCGAAGGATTCCGACAGATAGGAGTAGAGACCGGAGACGTTGACACGACCGAGTACGTCAGCTGCACCGGCGTTCAGCGCGCCCTCCAGGTATGTGGAGAACTGGCCCCTGCCCTCCGCGGTCTCCATCGAGACTTGGTCGTCGCGGCTTGCCGTGAGCACGGACAATCCGTTGCGGAGGTTCGCGAGGCCGTTGTTGAGAGCCTCAATCGTGGTCGCGCCTCCGGAAAAGCAGCAGTCCAGGATGACGGTCACCTCGGCGACTGAGCTCTTGTTGATCGCGGCCAGTATTTCGGAGAACGTGACCCCCGGTGTGCCGTCCGTGCCGTCCGAGGTGACAAGTGCCACACCGCCATCCGTCGGCGCGCCGTGTCCGGCGAAATACAACAGCGCGAATTCGGCGCCGCCGGAAAGCAGTTCCCTGATCATCTCCTTGAGCCGGTCGCGACTCACGTGTGTGGCGGCGTCGTCGGCGCTGGCGAGGCGGCAGTCGAGGTTCGGACCGCCGTCCTCATTCCGCTGCAGCAAGGGATGAATGGCGGCGGCGTCGTTCGCGCAGCCGTAAAGCTGTTGGAAATTCTCGTAGTAGTCGATGCCGACCAGCAGCGCCCTCTTCATCGGAATTCTCCTCCCCAGGATCTCGGATCACGATTTGGCCGCGGCGGCGTGCGGGTCTCCGTAGAAGCAGTACGCGGCGTAGCTGTCTTCGCCGCCCTCGGCATAGGCTTTCGCCCTCAGTTCTCGCACGATGTTCGCGAACGGCGTTCCCGGCTTCTTCTTCACCGTGTCGTAGAACGTGACGGCCACCTGGTGCGCGACACCGTCGTCGACCGCCCACAGCGGTGCAATGATCGCCCCCGCGTCACAGGCGATGAACGAAGCCGCGAATCCGCCAACCGCGGCCAGCCCCGCTCCAGGCCTACCGACCTCGCATGCATTGAGAAAAATCAGCGGGCGCGATTTACGGCATGCCGTCCCGAGCCCCCCGGGCCGGACCTGGTTCGCCCACAGCACCTGGTTCTGCAACAGCTTGATCGCCTGCAGCGTCGCGTCACGACCATGGCAGACGAAGTGGAAGAGGCTCGCGGTGTGTGCGGCATAGAACGCATTGAGTTCGTCGAACGTCGCGGGGACGCTCTGCCCCGGGAACAGCTCGAGAATCAGATCGCGCTCGGCGCTTGCCTGCGGCAACGGCGGGTTGTACGTGGGCGCGAGGACCAGGCTGTCCTGCAGCGGAACTACCTGCCCAGGGCAGACGTAGTCGTCGCCGTGCCACCGGCCGATCGCACACTGCACTCCCAGCGGCCGAAGCTGCTGATACTGGCCGTCTGCCGTGCGACGGCTCGGAATCATCAACTCCCAAGGCACGGAACGCTCCTCGGAGAACAGGAGCACCGTCGTCGGCGGAGTGTCTGCGTCGATCAGCCGCCAGAACAGTTCCTGGAACTTTTTCGGCGAGCTGTTGAAGAACTCCATGCCCGCACCTTCGAGTGCGAGCCGGCGGGCCAGTGAGGTCGCACTGTTCGCGGTGAACCCCGCCATCGTCTCCGCTACATAGGTGGCCGAGTCCCCACTGAGGTTCCACTCGTCTTCGACGGTGACACCGCCGAGAAGCCCGGTCTTGACGACAACCTTGTAGCTGTCGTCTGACCCGCCTAACCGCGCGATGCTGATTGTGAGATCGGGCGAACCCGCTGTGGAATCCAGGGCCAACCGGTCGGGCGCCACCGGTTCCGGTTGAGGGTCGGCAAAGACGTTATCGCCAACGGCGATTGGCACCTCGCGACGCACCGACCCGCTCGCCCGCAGCCGGTAGTCGAATCGGGCGCGCAGCGCGGGCGGCCCCGCGTCCGCGGGAACGGGATTGCGAACAGTCACCGTGAATGATGCCCGCGTAGACGCATTCTCGTCGCGACGCAAGACGATAACGGCCGTCGCGGATCCCTCGATCGAGAAGTGCGGCGTCGACGTCAACCAGACGTCAACGGCGATCTCCTCGTCGTCAGGAGGATCCCGCAGTTCGAACGGTTCAGCGTTCTCATCGGGGCGTGACGGCGTCTTGTCCAGATACACGGCGACGGTGAACGATTGGCCCGGCTTCACCGGCACCTCGGTGTCGACGTCGATGTGCGGGATCCGCACGATCTGGGCGGTCGTCGCGTCCACTGCCGCGGCGGCCACGTCGATCGCGGCGACCAGGTCGTCAGGCGCCTGCGTCCCCGTTGGGGTTGCGAGATCGCCGCCCCTGGAGCGGTCAACCGTCGGGATGCCGCCCCGGGATCCGCCTGTGGTCGGGCCGCCCCTCGGGCGTCCGCGGGTGCTTGGTTCGTCGCTGTGGCTTGGAGTTGTCGCGAGCGAGAGATCGGACACGGCGTCGTTCAGCGCCGCCTCGTCTCCGACGTGGATGGCTCGCTGTATCCGCCGCACGATTTCCGCGATGGTGCGCCATTCGTGTGGCTTGAGATCCATCTCCCGCACCGCCGCGAGCGCGAACTGCGCTCGGTCCAGACTCTTCTTGCGGATCATGCCTGAACTCCCAACGGCTTCAATGTCGTTGCCCCCGCACGCGGCTACTATCCGGCATCGAATGCCTCCTGGAAGGCGAGTTCGCTGTTCTCGTCGATGTAGCGGACCTCCACGTGCGGCCCGTCGAAGTCGGCGACAGCGAAGCCGAAGAGCGCCCACCTCTCGATCAGTCCGTCGATGGCCCGCTGCTCGACCCATTCGATGCGTGGCTCGTCAACGCCGGAGTCGCCGACCTCGTACACCGGTACCCCTCCGTGACCGATGCAGCGGGCGTACTCGACACCGGCGTAGGGCTCGTGGATCACACACTTGTGTTCGTGGCCCCAGAGCCATGCGCGGATCCGGCCGTTGTCCAGCAGGGGCGCCAGCTTGTTGCGCAGTGAGGGTCCGGGGTGTTCGTATGCGCTGAACAATTGATGATGGCTGAGAAGCATGAACGGGCGATCGTCCTCGTTGGCCCAGCTCTGCAAGGTCGCTGCCTGGGGGTCCTGTAGGCCGCGTTCGGTACGCGGGTCGTGGATGCCCTCTTCATCCCATGCCGTGTCGAGACCCACGATCCGCCAATGTTGGTTCTCTATCGAGAACCAACTCGACCGCTGCTGGCAAGCGAACCGTGGATCGGCGAGCAGCGTCTTGAAGTAGCCGTGCCCACCTGAGTACATGTCGTGGTTGCCGTTGAGTGACCAGGAGTAGACGGTGTTGGCCTCGTCCTCGCGAACGGGCCAGTAGCGCAGGAAGCGATCCCTGTACTCGCGCGCGAAGCCGGAGTAGTAGACGTCCCCGAGATGAATGGCGTGCACTTGGCGACCGTCCGCGATTCCGTCGTCGATCGCGCCCCGCATGTGTTGGGCGACCTGTTGTGCGCGCGGCAGCCCGGATCCCCAGTCGCCGACGATCACCAGGCGCGCCCGGTCGGCGAGCTGGACCGGTGCAGCCGGACGGGGGTTGAACGGGTGGCGATCGCGGAACATCTGCAATGCTTTGGCCAGTCCGACCGAGGCCACCCAACCGACGTCGGTGATCTCGAAGGGGCCGAAAAGGCGCCGCTCAGAATCGAACTGGAGGTCATCGCCGATATCCAGCCGTCGACCGGTGACCGGGCTTACCGAGCCGCCTGCGTCGCGACGGTCCGCTGAGTCGTCCTCGACGATCAGCCCGGAATACTTGTCCTCGATCAGTTCTTCGACGGCTGACTGCAGAAGGCTCATCACCGGGTCGCGGCTGAAGAACGACTGCTCGTCAACGGCCGCCTCGTCGTCCCACCCCGAACGTCTGCCGCCCTCGGTGTCGTCAGGATGCGCCTGCACGCCGGACTTCTTGACCTGCTTGATGTCGTCGAGCGCCGCCGCATATTGACCTTGCGGGTCTCCTGAATCGGCGAGATCGGACAGTGACTCCTCGACCGCATCGAGCCATGTCAGAAGGAAGCTGCGGGAAAGGACTTGGGCGATCATGGAAGCCCTTCTGTGGTGGGATCCGCTTCGACCAAATGAGCGTAGGCATCTTTGCTCCGGTAAGGAGTGAGTAATGGACTACTTGTTTTTGCTGTGCGGACGGCGCCCGGCGACCGGTACGTTCCGGTACATGGATCTCGGCGGCAGGACGGCACTTCTCACCGGCGCGACCGGAGGCCTCGGGAGGGCGATTGCGGCGGCGCTCGCTGCGCGTGGCGCGAAGCTCATCCTGAGCTCCCGCAAGACGGAGGAGTTGGTGAAGCTCGCCAGATCGCTCCCGGGTGGCGGGCACACTGCACTCGTCGGCGACCTCGCCGAGGAAGGCGCGGCGCTCGCGTTATTGGAGCAGGCCGGCGACATCGATGTGCTCGTCGCCAATGCGGCGCTACCCGCCTCGGGCAGTCTGGAGGGCTTCAGCCAAGACGAGATCGGCCGTGCGCTTCGCGTCAACCTCGAGTCGCCTGTGCGAATGACCCGCGAGCTGCTGCCGCACTGGCTCCAGCGCGGGAGCGGTCACTTCGTCTTCATCTCGTCGATCTCGGGCTTCGCTTCAACGCCGCGGGCATCCCTTTACGCGGCCACGAAGTTCGGGCTGCGGGGCTTCGCGCTCAATCTTCGAGAGGACCTGCGCAGCAGCGGGGTTGGCGTTTCGGTGATCGCGCCGGGTCTGATTCGCGACGCGGGAATGTTCGCCGAGAGCGGCGCCGCGCCGCCGCCCGGGATTGGTACCGGAACACCGAAACAGGTGGGTACTGCTGTGGTGCGAGCCATCGAACGCGACAAATTGGAGATCTCCGTGGCACCCCTTCGTCAACGCGCGCTGGCCCGCTTCGCGATGATGACGCCGGAGTTCTCCGGTCGACTTGCAGGTTCTGCCGCGACGAAGGCCGCGGATGCGATCGCGTCGGGCCAGACCGACAAGCGCTAGAGCGACTCGTCGTCAGGCGATGATTCGCGCCAGGTACGGCGTCATGCCGTCGGTACGTACCGGTGACACCGCGACGCCAGAATCGGTGGTCTCGATCATCTGTCCGTTGCCGATGAATAGCGCGACACTCTGGCTGCCATCGGGGCCGTAGAAGATCAAGTCGCCGGGCAGCGCCTGCGACGGCAGTATCTTCTGCCCGACCTTGTACTGCTCACCCGAGGACCGCGGCATCTTGATCCCGACACCCGCGAACGCGTAGACGATCAGCCCGGAGGCATCGAATCCGACCCGGGTTACGCGGGGCTCGGCGACGGCAGCACCAACAGGGCTGAGGTTGAGGCCAGTGGCGCCGACGTTGGGTGCCAGCGGGTCCGCGCCCAGGACGGGCGCGGGCGGGGCAGGTGCGGGGGTGTCAACTGCGACGGTGCCCAGGCTGGGGCCCGAAATGTTGCCGCCGCCGTACGCGAATGGCACGCCACGCTGTGAAAGCGCCCGCGCGATCACGACATTGATCGCTTGTTGGTGGGTCGAGTCAGCGGTCGCCAAACCGGGCGTGGCGACCAACACCGCCAGGCTGATCGCAACGGCGAAGATGCGTTTCATGGAACTCCCTATCTTTGGGCGTGCGGGTACGCGCACCCCTTAACCGCACGATCTCTTCAGTTAACAATTGTCACTGTAGTCACTTTTACAACAGACCGTCGGCTTCGCCCAACTCTCCCCTGGTCAGCGAAGGAATTTTTGTCATACCGTGACCGCGCTGCTGACGATCCGTAATCGACGCGCGAAATCCATACGGCTGGTTGTGGTTTGCGACACTACCGTGGTGTCTATGACCCGGTTCCACGATCAGGACCTCACCGGCGCGCGGTTCGAGCGCGTCAGTCTTCGGGATGCCCGGATGAACGGAGTCGACCTCAGCGGGGCGCAAATCCGCGGCGCATTGTTCAACGGCAGCCGGATGCGCGGTGTGGAGTTGGTCGACGTCGAAATCAGCGGCGAACTGCAAAACGTCATCGTGAACGGTGTCGACATCGCGCCGCTCGTCGACGCTGAACTGAACCGCCGGATGCCGAACCGGGCCAAGATGCGCCCTGACGACAGCGACGGCTTCCGCGGAGCATGGGCAATCCTGGAGCAACTGTGGAAGGGCACCATTGCGCGGGCGATGACGTTTCCCGCCGCGGCGCTTCATGTCAACGTCGACGACGAATGGTCGTTCATCCAGACCCTGCGGCATCTGAACTTCGCCAACGCCGCCTGGGTCGGCCGGATGGTGCTCGGCAACGCATCCCCGTGGCACCCGTTGGATCTGCCATGGGACGAAGCGCCCGGCTGGGACGACATCCCCTGGGACCGCGAGGTGCAACCCGAACTCGAAGAGGTGCTCACCGTCCGCCGGGAAAGGCACGCGATGGTGCGGCATTTCCTGGAATCACTGACCGACGACCAGCTCGCCACCGGAGTGTCTCGCTCTGAGCCGGGCTGGCCCCGAATGGAGCACTTCCCTCTCAAGGAATGTCTGCTCATCGTCCTCAACGAGGAATGGCAGCACCGGCTGTATGCCGAACGCGATCTGGATGCGCTTGAGGCGGATACCTGACGCGCTTACCTCGGTCCCGGCAGCCGCAGCACCAGTCGCGCCCCGCCCAACGGACTGGCCTCCAACTTGGCTGTGCCGCCGTGAAGTTCGGCTTGTTGAGCCACCAGCGCGAGCCCGAGGCCAGAGCCCGATCGCGCCGCCGTTGAGCCGCGTGAGAATCGTTCGAACACCGCGGCGCGTTCCTCTTCGGGCACACCGTCGCCGTTGTCGTCGACGGTGATCTCGACGCCATCACTGGAACTCTCTGCGCTGAGCCTGATTTCGGTGGCGTCGCCGTGTTTGACCGCGTTCTTGATGGCGTTGTCGATCACCAGCCGCAGGCCCGCGGGCAGCCCGACCATCAGCACCGTGGTTGAAGAAGCCAGGGACACATGGAGATTGGGGTAATTGCGCATCGCATCATGTGCGGCGCGGTCGAGCAGCTCGGTGATGTCGACCGGGACGAAGTCATCGACTGTGGTCAACTCGCCCTGGGCCAGGCGTTCGAGTGCGGTGAGCGTCGCTTCGATACGGCTCTGTGTGCGAATGACATCGCCGAGGACTTCCTTGCGTTGCTCGTCGCGGAGGTCGAGCGTGGCGAGCACCTCGAGGTTTGTCCGCATCGCCGTCAGGGGCGTCCGGAGTTCATGCGAGGCGACCGCGGCGAAGTCGCGGGCCGATTCGAGGGCGGCCCTGGTGCGCTGCTGTTCGTCGCCGATGCGGGCGAGCATTCCCTCGACGGCCTCGGCGATTTCCACGGCCTCTTGCACGCCGCGCACCTGCACCTCGTCGGGCTTGGACTGGGCGTTGATAGCGCGGGCCCGCTGGGCCAACAGCCGGAACGGGTTGATCATGATCAGCCACATCACCCAGCCCACCAGGATCGTGCCAACGATCACCCCGCCGCAGATCAACAAGACCCGTCGGTGAAGTTCGTCGATGCGATGCTGAGTTTCGGCCAGCGGCGCGCCGACGGCGATAGAGGCGACCCCCGCGGAGAAGGTCCGGACGCGGTACTCGACGCCGTTGATCGTGGTGGTGGCGTAGCCATTGTCGAACTGCGGCAACACGATGTCGCTGGGTACGGAGACGGTGGCGGGCCCGATTCGGGCGGTGCGCACCAGGCCGCCGTTGGGGACCGGCTGCTCGGCGGTCTCGTTCTCGGCGGTGCGCAACAGGGTGCTGATGTCCCCCAAACTGCTCACGGAGTCAAGCCGTCGGTCCAGCTGGCTGTACTGGTCGTTGGTCACGCCGATCCAGACCCACGCGCCGAGAGTGATGACCAGAGCAACCACCGAGAGCGCCGCGACGATCACGATGATGCGCAGCGAGAGGACGCGCGTCGGCAGCAGAATCAGCCGTTGGCCGCGGAGCACTACGACGCTCGCGGCGCAGGAACATACATGCCTGTCATCTTGCCCGACGTCCGACGACGGCGTGTGCAACGGCCTACCGGGAACATGTTAGCGCTTGCTGATTACCCCATCGCCGGTGATAGCCGCGCCGTATCGTCAAGTGATGTAGCGACCCAACGTTGGGCCGCCGTCACGAACATGGCTCGAAGAGGAGCATGACCCATGGCCATCATCGAATCGGACGCCCAGCCGCAGACACCGTTCGAGCGTGCGGTCGCTGACACTCAGCGATATTTCGACAGCCCGCGGTTCGACGGGATTACTCGCCTCTATTCGGCCCGCCAGGTCGTCGAGCAACGAGGGACGATCCCTTCCGACTACATCGTGGCGCGCGAGGCGGCGGACGCGTTCTACCCCCGCTTGCGCGAGTTGTTCGCCCAGCGCAAGAGCATCACCACCTTCGGCCCCTACTCGCCGGGTCAGGCGGTGGCCATGAAGCGGATGGGTATCGAGGGCATCTACCTCGGTGGTTGGGCGACCTCTGCCAAAGGCTCCATCAGTGAGGATCCAGGTCCCGATCTGGCCAGCTATCCCCTGAGCCAGGTGCCGGAGGAAGCCGCGGGACTGGTGCGCGCATTGCTGACGGCCGACCGCAATCAGGAGTACGTGCGCCTGCAGATGACGGAGGAGCAGCGCGCTGCGACGCCTGCGACGGACTTCCGCCCCTTCATCATCGCCGACGCCGACACCGGTCACGGCGGAGATCCCCACGTGCGCAACCTGATCCGGCGCTTCGTTGAGGCCGGCGTGCCCGGATACCACATCGAAGACCAGCGCCCAGGCACCAAGAAGTGCGGCCATCAGGGCGGCAAGGTTCTGGTGCCGTCGGACGAACAGATCAAGCGCCTCAACACCGCTCGATTCCAGCTCGACGTGATGAGGGTGGCTGGCATCATCGTCGCGCGTACCGATGCCGAGGCTGCGAACCTGATCGACAGCCGCGCCGACGAGCGGGACCAGCCGTTCCTGCTGGGCGTCACAAATCTGAAGATTCCGTCGTACAAGACCTGCTTCCTGGCGATGATGCGGCGTTTCTACGACCAGGGCGTCACGGAGGTGAACGGTCATCTCCTCTACGCACTTCCCGACGGTGAATACGCCACTGCGGACGCCTGGCTGGAGCGCAACAGCATCGCGGCGGCGATCGCCGAGGCCGCGTCGGCATACCAGGACCGCGCCGATCAATCGGTCGATGCGCTCTTCGACAAGGTCGAGTCGAAGTTCGTCGATGCCTGGCAGCTGGATGCCGGGCTGATGACATACGGCGAGGCGGTGGCCGAGTTGCTCGAGTTCCGTGAGAGCGAGGGCGAACAGCTCGACATGACCGTCGCGGGGTGGCGGCAATTCGCCGAACGGGCTCCGTTGTACACCGCCCGCGAAAAGGCGAGGGAAGTCGGAGCCGCCGTCGGTTGGGACTGCGAGCTCGCCAAGACGCCGGAGGGCTACTACCAGGTGCGAGGTGGCATCCCGTATGCGATCGCCAAGTCGCTGGCCGCGGCGCCCTTCGCCGACATCCTGTGGATGGAGACGAAGACCGCCGATCTCGCCGACGCCCGGGAATTCGCCGAGGCGATCCATGCCGAATTCCCCGACCAGATGCTGGCGTACAACCTCTCTCCGTCGTTCAACTGGGACACCACTGGCATGACCGACGACGAGATGCGGGCCTTCCCCGAAGAGCTCGGCAAGATGGGCTTTGTCTTCAACTTCATCACCTATGGCGGGCACCAGGTCGACGGCGTCGCGTCCGAGGAGTTCGCCACGGCGCTCCGGCAGGACGGCATGCTCGCGTTGGCACGCCTGCAACGCAAGATGCGCCTGGTCGAATCGCCATACCGGACACCACAAACCCTGGTCGGCGGCCCGCGCAGCGATGCCGCCCTGGCGGCGTCATCGGGCCGCACGGCGACCACGAAGGCGATGGGCAAGGGCTCCACCCAGCATCAGCATCTGGTCCAGACCGAGGTGCCGAAGAAGCTGCTGGAGGATTGGCTGGCGCTGTGGGGTGAGCACTATCAACTCGGCGAGAAGCTGCGTGTGCAGCTGAGGCCGCTGCGTGCGGGCGGCGAGCTGCTGGAGCTCGGCATCTTTGGCGAACGCGGCAATGGCGAGCAGGAGAAGCTGGCGAACGTGATCGTCGATCCCATCAAGGACCGGTACGGTCGCAGCATCCTCACGGTGCGCGATCAGAACACCTTTGCCGAGAAGCTGCGTCAGAAGCGGCTGATGACCCTGGTCCACCTCTGGCTGGTACATCGCTTCAAGGCCGAGGCGGTCTACTACGTCACTCCGACGGAGGACAACATCTATCAGACCGAGAAGATGAAGTCGCACGGCATCTTCAGCGATGTGCAGCAGGAAGTCGGTGAGATCATCGTCGCCGAGGTGAACCAGCCGCGCATCGAGGAGCTCCTCGCACCCGATCGCGCAGCGCTCGGCCGGTTGATCCGCAAGGAGGACTAGCGGCCGCGGCGGACTCGCTGCCAGATTCGGCGTCCCGCATCAACCGGTATCAGGGCGGCCTGCCACGCCTTCCCCTGCCAGGGCGCCCCGACCCCGACGAACGTGACGACGGCACCGTCCGTCTCGCCGCTCTTGCCCGCTGTCAAGTCGATGGTTGCGTGCGCAACGATGATCCGCCCGTCTTTGCACAGCGCAGGAACCTTGAACAGGTCTTTGGTCAATCGGCCGGACTTCATCGCCTGATCGAACCCCCACCAGTGCACGGGCCGTAACGCGGCGGGGATGACGATATTGAGACTGCGCCCGATCGCATCCTGCGCTGAATAGCCCACGACATCGGTGACCGCATCACCCCATTGATGAATGATGCCTTTGCGATCGACGGTCACGCTGGCGCGCAGATCGGTGTGGGTCGCTTCGGAAGCGTCCATATCTTTAGTACGGCCCGCAGCCGAGGCTGGTTCACCCTTGCGGAATCCTGGGTACGGCAAAGTCGACACCACATCTCGGTGAACCATCCAAAGCTTTGTTCCGTGCTAGAGAGTATGACCGTTCGACGGTCGGGGGTGGGGACCGAATCCGATGTGATGTGGGTGCCTGCGCTGGCGCGCGGGCTCATCCGCGAGGATGTGCTGCGCTCGATGCGATATTGCGACGGCTACACCGACCTGCTCGGGTCCGGTGAGCCTGCGAGGCCCAGCCTCGCGCAGCGCGCGATGAACAGCCCGTCGGTGGCCGCGATCTACCAGCACATCTGGCGGCCGATCATGGTGGCCGTGATGAGTCTGCACGGCATCTCGCTCTCGGCGGAGCGCGAAAGAGCTGCTGCCGCACTGCATCTCGGTGGTCGTCAGCGCATACTCGACGTCGCTTGCGGCCCGGGTAACTTCACCAGCTTCTTCGCCGGTCGGCTTGACGGGGACGGGTTCGTCATCGGGTTGGACAGCTCGGCGCCGATGATGGAGCGCGCCGTCCGCGACAACAGTTGCGACCGTGCGGTCTACATGCGCGGCAACGCGCTCGACCTCCCCTTCAACAGCAGTGCGTTCGACGTGGTGAGCTGCTTTGCCGCGCTGCATCTCGTGCCAGAGCCGTTCGGCGTGCTGCACGAGATGGTCCGGGTGCTCTCGCCCGGTGGACGGATCGCCGTGATGACGACCTACGGACGCGAGTCGCTCCTGGTACGGAAGGGACTCGAGCTAGGCGCGACGATCTGCGGCGTCAGAGTCTTCGACCGCACCACCGTGCCAGCCTTCTTCGCGGCCGCCGGCCTGGTCGACATCGAGCAGGAGTTACGCGGAATCTCCCAGTTCGTGACGGCTCGCCGGCCGGAGCAGGTCACCGAGTCTCGACTGCGGCGGCCCAGATAGCCTGGACGCCGATGAGATCAGCCGTCAGACAAGGCATTTCGGCGGCGCGAACGCTCAGTAGGGATATGCGTGCAAGGTCATGCTGAAGAACAGGTACGCCATGCACATCAACGAGTTCAGTAGGAGCAGAACCAGGCCGGCGACGATCAGCCACCGCACGACTCGACGCTGATGGCGCTTCAGCTTCGCTAGACGCTGCTCTTCTTGCATCAGAGTCGCGGCGATAGCGAAGCTGACATCCGTCAATTCGTCATCGCGTGCAGATGCACCAGCCGCGATCTGCCGAAGCCGCGTCGCCGGGATGGCGACACCGACGTCTCCGAAGCGCCTGCTCAACCGACGCGCCTGCCCGCGCGTCAACGCCCGATCCTGCATCAAGAGGTGATGCGACGGGCTTGTCACGGACGTTAATTTTAGCCTGCTGGCACCACGCTGACCGCGTCTTGAGTCGATTGGTCGGTGCGTTTTGCCGCGCCCGCGATTGCCGGCCGGGCAGAGGGGGGCGGGCGGGAAGTCCATGGTGCCGCGATGCCCGGCACGCCGTACACCGTCCGTTAGATTGAGCAAACCATGTCAACCGAGGCTGGGCACGCCCCCTTTCTGCTGCTCTCGATCCGCGCCGAGGACGCGGCGGCTGACGACGAGTACGGGGCGGTGATGCGCTTTGCCGGGCTGGGCACGAACGGGTTGCAGCGGATCCGGCTCACCCACGAGTCGTTGGGAGACATCGATCTCGCCGACTGGTCCGGGATCATCTTGGGCGGCGGACCCTACAACGTCAGCGACCCGCCCGACTCGAAATCGCAGACGCAGCGCCGAGTCGAATCCGAACTCTTGCCGTTGATCGGTCGCATCGTCGATCACGATTTTCCGTTTCTCGGATGCTGTTACGGCGTCGGCACGCTCGGTTCAGTTGCCGGCGCTACCGTCGACCGGACCTACCCCGAACCTGTCGGGGCCTTGACCGTCACTCTCACAGAGCAGGGGCGCCGGGATCCCTTGTTCGCCGAACTCCCGGACGTCTTCGATGCGTACGGCGGCCACAAGGAAGGGGCCAGCGCGCTGCCCCAGGGCCTGGCCTGCCTCGCCTACTCGGCCGACTGTCCTATCCAGGCTTTCCGCGTCGGCGACAACGTCTATGCCATGCAGTTTCACCCCGAACTCGACGCCGACGGGATCTGCACGCGCATCGACGTGTACAAGGACTACGGCTACTTCGCGCCCGAAACTGCGCAGTCGCTGAAATCGGCGGCACTTGTTTTAAGGATCCACCGACCCCCG
>Ga0134122_10000087_pt1 | contig 49945 bp, 51 predicted proteins | sample KB302_FD_96461 | JGI IMG/M metagenome (GOLD analysis project Ga0134122, IMG submission 96461) | Terrestrial soil microbial communities without Nitrogen fertilizer from Kellogg Biological Station, Michigan, USA - KB3-0-2 | ecosystem: Environmental > Terrestrial > Soil > Unclassified ... | reverse complement strand
GTCATATCGGGTCCGACGAGCCAGGTGTGAAAGATGTTCCAGCCGCCCTTCTCAATCGGCTCCTTGACGGCGCGGCGGTTGATCAGCGTGCCCCAATCGTTGGCCGCCAGCTCCACGTTGAGCCCAGCGGACTTGAGAAGCTCGGCCGTCACCAGGCCCTGACTATGCACGATTGGCTGGTCCGTCGCCGACAACACGACGATCTTTTCGCCCTTATAGCCGGCTTCCTGGATGAGCTGCTTGGCCTTCGCCAGGTCGCGCTTCCCGGTCAGCACCTCGGAGCCGACTTGGCTTTCGGCGGGTGAGCCGCAGGTGAAGAACGATGGGCAAGGCCTGCCTTGCTTGGCATCCCCGGCGATCGCCAGCGCATAGTCCTCCTGGTTGACAAGATAGAGCAAAGCTTGGCGCATCTTTGCATTGTTGAAGGGTGCATGCAGCTGGTTGAAGCGCAGCAAACCGATCGAGCCCAGTGGATCGGTATTCTCCACCTTGATGTCCTTGTTCTTGGCCAGCAGCGGGACCAGGTCGGGAGGGACCATCTGCCACCAATCGACCTCTCCGGCGTTCAGCGCGGCGGCAGCCGTGGCCGAATCGGGAATGTAGACCCACTCGACGCGGTCGACCTTCACGATCTTGCCACCCGATGCCCAGGACGGCACCTCCTTGCGCGGCAGGTAGTCGGTGTTTTTCACAAACACGACTTTGCTACCGGGCACCCATTCCTCTTTCACCATTTTGAAGGGGCCGGAGCCGACCGACTCGTTGATTTGCGTGAACGCATCAGTCTTGGCGACGCGTTCCGGCATGATGAAGGGGACGTTGGAGGAGGGTTTCGCAAGCGCGTCGAGGGTGAGCGAGAAAGGCTTTTTCAGCCTGAGCGTGAAGGTCTTATCGTCGACGGACGCCCAGGCATCGGTCAAGTCCGCCAATTTTTGGCCAAGGGCATCGCGTTTGGCCCAGCGCTCGATCGAGGCGATGCAGTCGGCCGATTTGACCGGCTGGCCGTCATGCCACTTAAGGCCGTCGCGCAAGGTGAATGTGTAGGTGAGCTTGTCCTCGCTTAGGCCCCACTTGTCCACCATTTGCGGCTGCACTTCGAACTTTTCGTTCACCGCGAACAGGGTGTCGTAGACCATGTAGCCGTAGTTGCGCGTGATGTATGCCGTCGTCCAGATCGGATCCAGGCTGCGCAGGTCTGCCTCGGGCACGAATTTCAGGGTCTTTTGCTGCGCGGCCGCGGACTCGGTCAGCAGGCTGTTGCCGGCCAGTGCAGATACCAACCACAGCACCGCCAACGCGCTTCGGGTCTTCGCGGACATGATACCGTCTCCCTTGCATGCTATCTTGTGGCTGACGCGCGCCGTCGATCGCCGGCAGCTAGAAAAACTTATGTTAGAAGGGCTTTGTCGCGGGCACCAGACGCAATTTCCGCGCCAAATGCCCAAGTCTTGCTCATGGCAAGGCCCCTTTGACCGCCCAAAGACGAGAGCGAGCACCATGCAAAGGACGAACCTCCACAATTTCGCGGCCGATCCGGGCCGCGTGGGTGGCCTCGCCCGGGAGATCGCCGGCAAAAGGCTGTCGCCCGTCGCGCTCGTCCAACGTTATCTCGACCGGATCGCGGCCGCCGATCCCAAGGTCGAGTGCTGGCGACAGGTCGATGCCGAGCGCGCACTTAAGACCGCGCTGGAATGCGAACGCGAGGCGGCGAAAGGGGCAATTCGCGGAGCCCTGCACGGCGTACCGGTGGCAATCAAGGACATCATCGATGTCGAGGGCCTGCCGACGCGTGCCAACAGCAGATCGCGCGCCGCCGCCGCGCCGGCCAACTGCGACGCCGAGATCGTGCTGTCACTGAAAACGGCGGGCGCCATCGTGCTGGGCAAGGTGCACACCACCGAGTTCGCGTTCTTCGACCCCTCCCCAGCCCGCAATCCCCATGACGTCAGGCACACGCCCGGCGGCTCGAGTTCGGGCTCGGCTGCCGCCGTGGCCGCTGGCATGGCGCCGATCGCGGTTGGCACGCAGACCGTTGCCTCGGTAAACCGGCCGGCGGCCTATTGCGGCATTTCCGCCTTCAAGCCGAGCACGCGCAGCCTATCGACCTACGGCATCACGCCGCTAGCGCCCTCCTACGACACACCGGGCTTGTATGGCTGGAGCGTCGCGGATGCGGTCTATGTGTTCGAGGCCGTCGCGCCCCCGTGCATGACCATGCGGCACCGCATCCCTCAGTCGGCGACGCTTTCCGTTTGCATTCCCGACGACCCGCATATTGCCGACGCCATTCCCGAGATGAAGGCCGCTGTGACGCGTTTCGCCGATGCCCTGGCCAACGCCGGTCATGGCGTGGAGAGGCCGGCTTCGCCTATTTCGTTCGAGCGCCTGTTCAACCTGCAGCGTTCGACTATGGCCTACGAAGCCGGCCGGGCGTTGCGGCATTTGCTGCAAGAACCCGCTAACACCGTCGGCGAGAAGATCACGACGCTTGTTCGCGACGGCCTGGCCATTGCTCCCAGTCGATACTTTGAGGAGCGTAGCGAAATCGATCGGCTGCGCTCGACCTTGTTTGCCGAACTTAAGGCCGACGTCTTCCTATGGCCCGCGACCCCCGCCAGCGCCCCCGCGGGATTGAGCTGGACCGGCGATCCCAAATATATCTCGCCCTGGACGGCATTGGCCGGCCCGATCGTATCGGTGCCCGCCGGGCTCGCAACGAGCGGCCTGCCCATCGGCTGCATTCTGAGCGCGCGCCCCGGGACCGACGTTGCGATGTGCACCTGGGCGCGCCAACTCGTTGAAACCACAGGCTAGCGACAAGCGCGCGCGGCCTCACCATGACGGCAAGCCGCGAGCGCGGGCGGGGATCGCGTGCCCGGTTTTTGCCCCTTGGGCTATTTTGCCCAGAACTCCACGAAGGCATAGCCACTGCCTTCAGCCTGCGAGTCGAAGATGCGCGAGCGGTGGCTGATCTCGATCTGCTTGACGGGGCGCCCAGGCTTCAAGTCGACGGGACCAAACGAGCTGCCCCCAGCCACCCGTTGCCGTTCGCCGAACACATCGCTCGATTCGTCGGTGTAGATGACCTTGATCCGGTTCAGCGTGATCGCCCGGTTCTTCACATCCAGTCGCAAGCTCCTAAACCCGCGGTTGCGCGCAACCGATACGACGTCGGTTTCAAAACCCAAGCCGCGCCGGATGCTGACAAAGAGCGGGGACTGGCCGCCGAGATAAAGCCAGCCGTTGTTGGCCGTCGCAAAGGCACCGGTCCCCGAGCCCGGCTGAAACCAGCTCTCGGCGTATTCGCCCCAGATCTCCAAACGGGCCTTGCTGCGCCGTGATTGGGCAGGATAGACGAACGCAATCTCGCTAATGAAGCGATCGCCCTTTAGCTCCAGCCATGGCGTGCGTTCGTCGGCGCCGACCTCGCCGTTGACCGCAAGCACGTCGGGCTCGCCGCCCGCATAGGTCACGCGCAATTCCTTGAGTGGGACGGTCCCACCGAGCGCACGCAGCTGAAGCCTGGCGAACCTGCCGTATTGCCGACCAAGCTTGAAGACGTCCTCATCCGCCGCCGTGCCAACCTCATGCGCACCAAAGAGCACGGCCCCAGCGCCGTCCGTTTCCTCCCCCGCTGGCGCGGCGGCCGCGGCAACCGCTGGCGCCGCGGCGCCCGCTGCCGGCCTCCGCGACGCGGGTTCGGGGCTGGCAATTGCAGGGGCCTCCGTGGCCCGCACGCCCCACAGCTCAACATTGGCGGGTCCTGCCGCTCCGAGATGCAGGCGGTAGGAGAGGTCGACGTGGCGCACCGACTGTCCATCCCTGCCCAATTGGATCGGGCGCGAGCGCTGTCCCTTTTGCAACTTGAGGCGCCGCTTTTCAATGCGCGGCGCAGGGCCGTCGGTGACCACGGTCACGCGGTCGATGTCGATCAGTCGGTCGACGCCGACGAGCATCAGCGATTTGAAACGGCCCTTGCCGGCCCCGACATCGATGCGATCCTCTTCCTTCTTAAGGTCGACCGAGCGCGTACCGATCCAGACCCAGCCGGGTGACGCCGAGCGGGCGTTCGGCACCTCGGGTGAGGCGCGCAATCCCCACAACTCGACCTTGGCCGGTCCCGCCGCGCCAAGATGCAGGCTGTAGGATAATTCAACGTTCTCGACCACGCCGCCGTCATAGCTAAACCTGATCGGGTGCGAACGCTGTCCGCGCTCGAGTCTTAGGTGCTCCGCATCGATGTAGGGCTCGCCGTCCGTAGCAATCGTGACCCGATTGATGTCGACCCGGCGGTCGACACCGACCAGCAGCACCGACTTGAAGCGGCCCTTGCCCGCCCCGACGGCGAAGCGCTCCTTCTCCTTCTTCAGATCCAACGCCCGCGTTTCGAGCAACACCCAATTGGCGTCGAGCGCGGGACCTTGGCTACGGCCGCGGTCTTTCGCGCTTGCCATGCTCGACGTTGCAATCCCCCCGATAGCCAGCGCAAGAAGCGCCGCGAGCGTCCTCAACAGCATGGTCCTACCCCCTCCACTAGCGCTGCTCATTTGTGCACCCCGACCGCGTCCCGGTGCAAGCCGGATCCGAAGGCAAAGGCGCAGACCCTCCGTGCTGGCGTCTGCAGAGCACGCCCTGGATGCGCGCAATGGTTGCGCACCTTGCTCGCTCGCCTGGTCACGCATTTTGTTGGCCACCTTGATGGCATGGGTTGCCACGTCCGGGCGATCCCAACAGGATCAAGCCCGTGTCCCACCTGATCCAACGCTGGCGCACGGAACAAGCCCGCATGGACGTCGAGAAGGCGCACCGGAGCCCGCGCCGCGGCCCGGCCGTGGCCTTGTCGGCTGATTGCGGTGAAAGAAAGGGCGCCAGCCGCTATCGGGGGACAGCGCGGCGCCCAATCCCGGCCTTCTTCTGTGTAGGAGAGAAGAGCCGCTCACATCCGATACATGTGGACGGCTCGCGTCAATGCCCAAATGGGGCGCGGGCAACGGCGGCGGCGGGGGTCAACGAGACGCTGTTTATTTCACGCAACGGAACAGCGAGGTGGCCGGGGCTCTGCAGTCGGGACGTGCGCTTGCGGCGGCGCCCGGCGGCGCAGTAACGCTGCCGCTTAGACTCTAGCCGGCCCGCCGCGACCCCCCGTGGGGCGGCGCAGTCTGCAGCCATTCGCTCGGGGCAGCGAGCGGCCGACGGCCCGCACGGGAAGACCCGAGGCCACCTCCATCGTTGCGCAGCGGCGAGCAACAGCGCAGCCTTTTCCCAGGCGCCGGCAAACCGCCTCCGCGGCGCCGCGCCTCAGTATCGGTCGCGATCCAATTTGTCGAACAGCTCTCCTGGATGCTCCAGGTGTCCGCTCTGGCAGGCGTCGTAGAGGCGCAAGGCCATCCGCTGCCGGGCGAGCTGTGCCTCAGCGGATAGCGTTGGCTTCTTGCGCTCGATCGTGTTCAGCATGGCCTTGTAGGCCTGGCCGCAATTCGGACCTGGCTGGGCAAACGCCCCCCCGCTGACGCCGAGGCCCAGCAGAAGGCTTGCCGCGATCCTGCACACACTGCCTGACAAAAAGGCTGTCGCAAAACATGTCATTATACGGAACTGTGCAGCGACCTGTGGGAGGAACTGGGTACGGATCTCTGTGCAAAAAACGCACGGTGGCATGTCCCGGTTCCCCCACCGGGGGAGTGACGATGCTACTTTGAGAGGTCGGCCGAGCCTAACCCATTGCCGACTGGGCCCCATTGCTAGCCGGGCCCCATTGCCAACCGGGCCCAATTGCCAACCGGGCCCGAGCCGCCCTCAACCGTTCCAGCGGCGGTTTGCGCTCGCGTCTTGTGCGCTGCAGGTGTGCAAGAGCTGTCCGCTGGCGGGCAGGCGAGCCATCAGCCAGTCGGATAGCTGGCGCCGGCCGGTTTCGCCAATGTGCAAGCCAAGCTTGGTGCGTCGCCATAACACGTCCTCGGCCGTCATGGCCCATTCGTTTTTGACGAGATGGGCAACCTCGCGCTCGTACAGCCCTGCACCGAAATTGAGGCCGAGCCCGGGGGTGTGCGAAGGGGTGTGCGAAGGGGCGTCCGGGTGATCGGCAAAGATCTTGCGCGCGATGGTGCCGTAGCTGCGCACGAGACGATGCGAGGTTGCCTCGCCGAGCGCGGGAACCGCCGCGGCCAGGTCGGATGCCAGCCGCCCCAGTTCCTCACGGACAAAATCGCCGCCAGGCAGCGGGGCGTCGCGCGTCCAAGCAGGACGCGCGCGCGGAAACAGCGGCGCAAGCTTGCTTAAAACCTCCTCAGCCAAGTGCCGGTAGGTGGTGATCTTGCCGCCGATGATCGTCAGCAGCCATGGCCGGCCCTCGGGACCGTCGAGATCGAGGACGAAATCACGCGTTGCGTCCTGTGCCGAAAGCTCCCCGTCGTCAAACAGGGAGCGCACACCGGCGTAGCTCCAAACAATGTCGGAGGGACTGACGGGGGCGGCAAAATATTCGCTGACCGCCCGGCACAAATACTGCGCCTCTTCCTGCGAAATTGCCACGCAGGCAAGGTCACCCGTAAAATCGACGTCGGTCGTGCCGATGAGCGTGAATTCCCCTTCGTAGGGAATTGCGAAGATGATGCGCCGATCCGCGTTCTGAAAGATGTAGGCGCGGTCGTGCTCGAACAACCGGCGCACCACGATATGACTGCCCTTGACCAGCCTGACGCCCGGCCGTCGCCCTGAGGCGATACCAGCGGCCGGACCGTTTGCCGCCCACGCGCCGGTGGCGTTGATGAGGACGCGCGCGGTCACCGTTTCATGCTGGCCCGAAACCAGGTCCTTCAGCTCAATCCGCCAATGGCTCGCCGTGCGGTGCACGGACGCGACTTGCGTGCGCACGCGAATCTCGGCGCCGCGGGCAGCAGCATCCATTGCGTTAAGCACGACCAAGCGTGCATCGTCGACCCAGCAGTCCGAATACTCGAAGGCGCGCGTGAAGGTCGGCTTCAGTGGCCTACCGGCCGCAACGCGCGACAGGTCGACGGTTCGGGAGGGTTCGAGGATGCGCCGCCCCCCGCCCAGGTGATCGTAAAGAAAGAGACCGAGGCGGATGAGGAAGGCTGGTCGTAGGCCGCGATGATGCGGGAGCACGAAACGCATTGGCCGCACAATGTGCGGCGCCAGGCCGAGCAAGACCTCGCGTTCCTTCAGTGAGCTGCGTACCAGGGCAAACTCGTACTGCTCGAGATAGCGAAGGCCGCCGTGAATGAGCTTGGTCGACGCAGACGAGGTCCCGCTTGCCAAGTCGCCTTTTTCCGCGAGCAAGACGGATAGCCCTCGGCCCGCCGCATCGCGCGCGACACCACAACCGTTGATGCCGCCGCCGATGATTGCGATGTCCCGCATGCCGCCGTCCGCGTTCCCATAGGTTTGCTCGTGCCAAGCCGCCGCTGCGCCCCGGCCCACCGTCGGTTCATACGTCTTCGCTTGAACGCGAAACGAAGGTTATCGAACTTTTTCGAAAGATCAAGCTTGGTCGGCGATCTCGACGGCGACATCGCTGTCCCGGCAGAGCTCGCGCACGCGCGCTGGCGGCTCGGTCTCGGTCACGAGATAGTCGAGCTGGGAAATATGACCGATGCGCACCGGCGCGGTGCGCTCGAATTTCATGCTGTCGGCCACCAAAATGGATTTGCGGGCGCAGTTCATAATGGCCTGCGCCACCTTCACCTCGCGATAGTCGAAGTCGAGCAAAGTGCCGTCTTCGTCGATGGCGGACGTGCCGATCACGGCGTAGTCGACCTTGAACTGACGGATGAAGTCGACCGCCGCCTCTCCCACCACGCCCCCGTCCTGATGCCGCACGACACCGCCGGCGACGATGATCTCGATCTGCTCATAACCCTGCAAGATATTGGCAACATTGATATTATTTGTAATCACCAGCAGCCCATGCTTGCCGCGCAGCGCGGCGGCGACCTGCTCAGTAGTGGTGCCGATATTGATCAGCAGCGAGGCACTGTCGGGGATCAAGGATGCGGCCTTGAGGCCGATGCGACGCTTTTCGTCGGTGGCGAGTTTGCGCCGCGCCTCATAGCCCAGATTGGCGGTGCCGGAGGCGAGGATGGCGCCGCCATGGTAGCGCTGCAGGACGCCGCGTTCGCACAGATCGTTGAGGTCCTTGCGGATCGTTTGCGGGGTGACGTTGAAGCGATCGGCCAGCCCCTCAACGCTGACCCGGCCCTCGGACTTGGCGAGCGCGACGATGTCGCTCTGGCGCGGGCTCAGCAGGTACATGCATGGCCTCCCGTTCGGACCTCGGCCACTTAGTTCGTTTGCGTCGTTTGCGCAAGCTTAGCGCATTCGTTGCTTCCGACAAGGCAGCGCGGCAGGCCTCGTATTTCATATTGCCGCGTTTCGCCCCGGCAGACGGGGCAATGACGCGCGAATACGTTTTCGATTGACATTCGTTTTGGTTCGATCATAGCGTTAACCGACGTCTCATATAACTTTGGGAGGAGATTATCCATGCAGAGACGAGGAACGATCACGGCCGCAGTGCTGGCGGTGATGTTGGCAAGCGGTAGCGCCTTGGCCGGCATGGATGAGGCAAGGCGATGGGTTGACCGGGAATTTCAGCCCTCGACGCTGGGCAAAGATCAGCAGCTCAAGGAAATGGAATGGTTCGTCAACGCGGCCACCCCCTTCAAGGGGATGGAGATCAACGTGCTATCGGAAACCATCCCGACGCACGAATACGAATCGAAGACGCTGACCAAGGCCTTCGAGGAAATCACGGGCATCAAGGTCAATCACCAGGTTCTGGGCGAAGGCGAGGTCGTGCAGGCTGTCCAAACGCAGATGCAGACCAACCGCAATCTGTACGATGGCTACATCAATGACTCGGATCTCATCGGCACGCACTCGCGCCTGCAGCTGGCCGTCAATCTGACCGACTGGATGGCCGGGGAAGGCAAGGACGTCACGCTGCCGACGCTCGACGTCGAGGATTTCATCGGTAAGTCCTTCACGACTGGTCCCGACGGCAAGCTCTGGCAGCTCCCGGATCAGCAGTTCGCCAATCTTTACTGGTTCCGCTACGACTGGTTCAAACGACCCGAGATCAAGAAGCAGTTCAAGGACAGATACGGCTACGAGCTCGGGGTGCCCGTCAATTGGTCCGCCTACGAGGACATCGCCGAGTTCTTCAGCGTGCACGTGAAGGAAATCGACGGTGTACGCATCTACGGCCATATGGACTACGGCAAGCGCGCGCCGGATCTTGGCTGGCGCATGACCGACGCCTGGCTGTCGATGGCCGGTGCGAGTTCCAAGGGCTTGCCCAACGGACGCCCGATCGACGAGTGGGGCATCCGCATGGAGGAAGGCTCCTGCAATCCTTCCGGCGCCTCGATCTCGCGCGGTGGCGAGACCAATGGACCAGCGTCGGTCTATGCCATCCGCAAGTGGGATGAGTGGCTGCGCAAGTATGCTCCTCCCGGTGCCGCCGACTACGACTTCTATCAATCGCTGCCGGCGCTGTCGCAGGGCAACGTCGCCCAGCAGATCTTCTGGTACACGGCCTTCACCGCAGAAATGGTCAAGCCCAAGAGCGAAGGCAACAACACCGTGAACGACAAGGGCGAGGTGCAGTGGCGCATGGCTCCTTCGCCGCACGGCCCCTACTGGGAAGAGGGCATGAAGCTCGGCTATCAGGACGCCGGCTCCTGGACCATCTTCAAATCAACCCCGCTCGAGCGCCGCAAAGCCGCCTGGCTTTACGCGCAATTCACGGTCTCCAAGACCGTGTCGCTCAAGAAGAGCCACGTCGGACTCACCATCATTCGTGATAGTGATATCCGGCATCAATCCTTCACCGAACGGGCACCACAGCTCGGCGGCCTGGTCGAGTTCTACCGCTCACCGGATCGCGTGCGTTGGACGCCAACCGGCATCAACGTGCCCGACTATCCCAAGCTCGCCCAGCTCTGGTGGCAGAACATCGGCGACGTGAACTCCGGCGCCTTCACTCCGCAGCAAGCCATGGATCGGCTGGCCAAGGAGATGGATGACGTGATGGCGCGCATGGAAGACGTGGACAAGAAGGCCAAGGTCTACGGCGGCTGCGGCCCGCGACTCAATCCCGTCAAGGACCCGAAGGAGTGGCTCGGTAAGCCGAACGGGCCGAAGGCGAAGCTCGCCGATGAGAAACCCAAGGGCGAAACCATCGACTACGATGAACTGGTAAAACGCTGGAAGAGCTAACCGGCGTTTGCGGCAGCGGGCGTGTTTCCGCCCGGCCCGACTGGGGAAGCGCACAGGCGCGAAGCCTGCCGCTTCCCTCCTGGCCGTTCTCGATCGATACTGGGACCCTCGCCCAAGGGACCCTATCGACCCATCGGACGCTTACGTGACGCTCGAACTGAGAAACGTGGTGAAGAGCGTCGGTGCGCAGACCCACATCCATGAGACGAGCCTGCGCCTCGCCAAGGAGGGCTTCAACATCCTGCTTGGCACGACGCTTGCCGGCAAGACAACGCTGATGCAGCTGATGGCAGGCCTCGAGCAGCCGAGCCGCGGCGAGGTATGGTTCGACGGCAAGAACGTTACCGGCGTTGCCGTGCAGAAGCGCAATGTCTCGATGGTCTATCAGCAGTTCATCAACTATCCGAACCTGACCGTTTTTGAGAACATCGCCTCTCCCCTCAGGGTTGCAGGCATGGGGCGAGCGGAGATCAAGGACCGCGTACACCGCATAGCCGAGCTCGTGAAGATCGCACCAATGCTAACTCGCCGCCCCAGTGAGCTATCGGGCGGGCAACAGCAACGGACCGCGCTCGCCCGTGCCCTCGTCAAGGACGCCGATCTGGTCCTACTCGATGAACCACTCGCCAATCTCGACTTCAAGCTCAGGGAAGAGTTGCGCGACGAGTTGCCGAAGCTGTTCGTCAATCGGCACAGCGTCGTCGTGTTTGCCACGACAGACCCCATGGATGCCCTGCTGCTCGGCGGACACACGGCGACCCTCAGGGAAGGGTGCATCACCCAGTTCGGACCGACGGCGCAGGTCTATCATCGGCCCGTCGACCTCGTGACCGCACAAGTCTTCTCCAATCCGCCAATCAATACGGCAACCGTCACCAAGCGCGGCGACCACATTGTCCTGAGTGAAACCGTGCAGTGGATGGCAACGGCCGAGATGCGCCAGCTGCCGGATGGCGCCTACGTCGTCGGCATTCGCCCGCATCACATCAGCCCCGTCGCAAACGGCCCGGGCAGCGCTCGCCTCGACGGCAAAGTGCAGATCACCGAGCTTAGCGGATCGGAGAGCACCATCCATTTCGAGCACGGCCCCTTGCATTGGGTATCGCAGTCGCACGGTATCCACGCCGTCGAGGTTGGCACGACCATCCAACTCCACATCGACGTCGATCGCTGCATGTATTTCAGCGTCGAGGGCAAGCTCGTGGCATGAGGCAGGGGCGCACCGGCTCGGCAACCCGCGACGCCCCGCTGGGCATTTGAAGGGCCTTTGAGGCGATGGCCAAGATCAGCCTGGAAGACATCAAGCATAGCTACCTGAAACGACCCCGCGCGCCCGAGGACTGGGCCCTGAAAAAACTCGATCTCGAGTGGTCGGATGGCGGTGCCTACGCGCTGCTCGGGCCGTCGGGCTGCGGTAAGACCACCTTGCTCAACATCATTTCCGGACTGGTGCGCCCGACCGAAGGCCGGGTCTTGTTCGACGGCGTCGATCTGAACGAGCGGCCGACCGACCGCCGGCACATTGCCCAGGTCTTTCAGTTTCCGGTTGTGTACGACACCATGACGGTCCGCGAGAACCTGGCGTTTCCTCTGCGCAATCGCGGCCTCAAGGCCGCCGAGATCGAGCAGAAGGTTGCAGCGATTGCGCACATGCTCGATCTCAGCGAGATGCTGCCCAGGCGCGCGTCGGGGCTGACCGCCGACGGCAAACAGAAGATTTCCCTCGGGCGTGGGCTCGTTCGCTCGGATGTCAACGTCATCATGTTCGATGAGCCGCTCACCGTCATCGATCCGCACCTCAAATGGCAGCTCCGATCCAAGTTGAAGGAGCTGCACCAGCGGACGCGGCGGACCATGATCTATGTGACGCATGATCAGACCGAGGCCCTGACGTTCGCGGAGAAAGTGGTGGTGATGCACGAAGGCCGTGTCGTGCAGGTCGGCTCGCCGGTCGAGCTCTTCGAGCGTCCGCGCCATACCTTTGTCGGGCATTTCATCGGTTCGCCGGGCATGAATATTTTGCCCTGCGAGGTCAGCGGCGGGGGCGTCCATTTCGCCGGCCGCCAGGTCGACGTCGAAAATCCGCCTCGCGGGCTCCTCAAGGGCCGGCATACGGAGATCGGTGTGCGGCCCGAATTCGTCTTGCTGACCGAACAGGGGATCCCGGTCAATATCGTCAAGGTCAGTGATGCCGGCCGCTATCGCATCGTCGAAGCGCGCTGCGAGGAAAGCCGCATCAAGCTACTGCTCGAGGAGGGCGTTTCGCTGCCGGCGAGCAACGTCTGCGTCCGCTTCGACCCCACCCACACCCGGCTTTATGCCGACGGTCAGCTGTTGGAGTAAGCCCGAGCATGGACGGCAAGACGCAGAACCAGATGGGCTGGCTGTTCGTGCTGCCTGTCGTCGCGCTGGTGGCCTTCAATGCCGTGATCCCGCTGATGGCCGTGGTCAATTACTCCGTGCAAGAGACCTTCGGCAACAACATGTTCTTCTTCGAGGGTGTGAAGTGGTTTGAACAGGTCCTGCACTCGGACCGCTTCCACGCCTCGCTCGGGCGGCAGCTCATATTCAGCGGCATAATTCTGGCCATCGAGGTGCCGCTGGGCGTCGCCATCGCCCTGGCGATGCCGCGCCGCGGACCGTGGGTCTCGGTCTGCCTGGTGCTGATGGCGCTGCCGCTTTTGATTCCCTGGAACGTCGTCGGCGTAATGTGGAACATCTTCGCCCTACCCGACATCGGCATGCTCGGTAGGCTGCTCAACGATCTGGGCTTCAACTATAACTACACCCAGCAGCCGATTTCGGCCTGGGCAACGCTGATCGCCATGGACGTTTGGCATTGGACGTCGCTGGTCGTTCTGCTGGCCTATGCCGGGCTGAGCGCAATCCCGGATGCCTACTACCAGGCCGCAAAAATCGATGGCGCCTCAGCTTGGGCGGTCTTCCGCTATATCCAGTTGCCGAAGATGCGCCGTGTTCTGACGATCGCAGTGCTGTTGCGCTTTATGGACAGCTTCAACATCCATACCGAGCCCTTCGTATTGACGGGTGGCGGACCCGGCAATGCCACAACCCTGTTGTCGATCGACCTGGTCAAGATCGCGCTCGGCCAATTTGATCTCGGTCCGGCGGCGGCAATGTCGATCATCTACTTTTTGATTATTTTGCTGCTGTCGTGGGTGTTCTACGCGGTCATGACTCGAGGCGAGGAACAGTGATGCGCAAGCTCGGCTGGCTGGTGCCGGCGCTCTACATCTTGTTTCTGCTGCTGCCGATCTACTGGCTGGTGAGTATGTCCTTCAAGACGACCAACGAAATTTTGGGCGCATTCACACTCTGGCCAAAAAAATTCACCTTGGAGAACTATCAGAAAATCTTCACCGACCCGACCTGGTACAACGGCTACATCAACTCGCTGATATACGTCGTCATCAACACCGTCATCTCGGTGCTGGTGGCTTTGCCCGCCGCCTACGCCTTCTCGCGCTATCGCTTTCTGGGCGACAAGCATCTCTTCTTCTGGTTGCTGACCAACCGCATGGCGCCCGCCGCCGTATTCGCCCTGCCGTTCTTCCAGCTTTATTCGGCGATCGGTCTGTTCGACACCCATATCGCCGTGGCCTTGGCGCACTGCCTCTTCAATATCCCGCTGGCGGTGTGGATTCTTGAGGGTTTCATGTCGAGCGTGCCGAGACAGCTCGATGAAACCGCCTATCTCGATGGCTACGGCTTTTGGCGCTTCTTCCTCAAGATCTTCCTGCCTACGGTTGCCGCCGGCATTGGCGTCGCGGCCTTCTTCTGCTTCATGTTCTCCTGGGTCGAGCTGCTGTTGGCCAAGACACTTACCTCGGTCGCCGCCAAGCCGATCGCGGCGACGATGACCCGCACGGCAAGCAGCTCGGGATACGAGCTGGGTTTGCTGGCCGCCGCCGGTACGCTCACGATCATTCCCGGCGCCTTCGTGATCTACTTTGTGCGCAACTACATCGCCAAGGGTTTCGCGCTCGGCCGCGTGTGAGCAGCTGCGTTTTCGCAATAACGGAGGAGCTCTTGCACCTGACCTGGATGGCCTGGACCTGGGAAACCGCCGCGTTCTTCCTATGCATCGCCGGCCTGTTGATTTGCATGACCATTTGGGAGTTGCTTTCGCCGGGCGGGGCGCCGCGGCGCGGCATTCTCGCCATCCGCACGACCCGGGGCGACCGGTTGTTCATCTCGCTGTTGAGCGCTGCCTATATCCACCTGGGTTGGCTGGCCGCCTTCGGCACGCCGCTCTGGGGCGCCACGGCCGTGGCTATCATTCTGGCCATCGTCGTTTTTCGTTGGGTCTAGCAACAGCGCATATTCCGACCTCCGGCCGCGGATCATCAGGGTGAGCATAAGTTCGCCGTCAGAGCGCCGCTTTCCTGTGCCAAGAATCGAACATGGGTGCGGAGGAACAACCAACGGAAGGGCCAACGATGACCCGCATCGAACTCAACGCCATCCGCCGCAAGCTGAGGGAATTGAACCTCGAATACAGTGCCTTGCTGCGCGATAGGTTCGGCGAGGGACGCTTTGCTCGCATGGCCAAGTTAAGGGCCGAACGCAACGCGCTGGTGGCAATGATCGCCGAGCACGATGGGCGAGAGGCGAGCGCGGTGCGGCGCAACGGCGCCTTCCATCCGGGCTCCGAAGGCTTCCCGCTCGACGCGCAGGCTTGAGGCGGCCCGCGCCGGCCGCTCGGGAGGGAGGCTCAATCGCGCTCGATCGCCTCGCGCCGTATTTCAAGCTCCAGCCACTTCTCTTCCGCAGCCGCAAGCTGCGATTGCTTGGCCACAAGTGCCTCCGAAGCCTGCCTGAAAGCTGCCGGATCCCGAGCGTAGAGGCCGAGATCGCCGAGTCGGCGCTGCAAGTCGTCGACATCGGCGTCGAGGGCGGCGATCGTCGCGGGCAGGCTCTCCAGCGCGCGCTGTTCGTGGTAGCTGAGCCTGCGTTTGGCTGCTTTGGCTTGCGCCATGGGCGCCGTCTTCTTTTCTGCCGTAGGCGGCTTGGAAATCGCTTGCCTGCCAGTTAAATCGCCCCCGCGTTGCCCCATCATATCGCTGTAGCCGCCGGCATATTCTGACCAGCGGCCCTCGCCCTCTGGGACGACCACGGCATTGACCACGCGATCAAGAAAATCGCGATCGTGGCTGATGAGGACGATCGTGCCGAGGTAGTCGCCGAGCATCTCCTCTAGCACGTCGAGCGTCTCAATATCGAGGTCGTTGGTGGGCTCATCGAGCAGCATCAGGTTGGACGGCCGAGATAGGGCCCGCGCCAGCATCAACCGGCCGCGTTCGCCGCCCGAAAGAGTGCGCACCGGGGTGCGCGCCTGTTGCGCCGTGAAGAGAAAATCCTTCATATAGCCAACGACATGGCGCGAACGGCCATTGACCGTGACCGTATCCCCCCGACCTCCGGTCAACGCTTCGCTCAAGGTCCAGTCAGGCTTGAGGCTTTCGCGCTGCTGGTCGAGCCTTACCATCTGAAGGTTGCTGCCAAGCTGAACCGATCCGCTATCGGGCGCGAGCTGCCCCGTCAACAGATTGGCCAACGTGGTCTTGCCGCTGCCGTTAGGACCGATGATGCCGATGCGATCGCCGCGGGCGATGCGCATCGAATACGCCTCCACAATGCGCCGCCCAGCGTAGGTTTTACCGATCGCCTTTGCGTCGATGACGAGCGCACCGGAGACCGACGCCGCCGGTGCGCCAAGGACGGCCTTGCCAGCCGAACGGCGAAGCTCGCGCCGTACTTGCCGTAGATTCTGCAGCTCGGCCACGCGGCGTACGTTGCGCTTGCGCCGGGCCGTGACGCCGTAGCGTAACCAATCCTCCTCGCGCGCTATTCTGCGATCAAGCTTGTGCCGCTCGACTTGCTCGAGCCCAAGTTGTTCGTCGCGCCAGGCTTCGAATTGGGCAAAGCCGACATCCACACGCCGCGTGCTGCCGCGATCGAGCCACAGGGTGTGACGCGAAAGATTGGCGAGGAAGCGCCGGTCGTGACTGACGAGCACGAGTGCGGCACGCCCTTGAATCAGCTGGGCTTCTAGCCATTCGATGGTCGGCAGATCGAGGTGATTGGTCGGCTCGTCGAGCAGGAGAATGTCGGGCGCCGGAGCCAGCACGCGCGCCAGCGCCGCCCGGCGCAGTTCCCCGCCGGAGAGCCGATCGAGAGCTTCCGAGCCGTCGAGCCCGAGTTGCTGCAAGAGATAGCGGGCCTGATAGGGATCGTCGGTTGGTCCGAGGCCCGACTCCGCAAAGGCCCCGGTGGTGGCAAAACCACTCCTGTCGGGCTCCTGCGGCAAATAGCGGATCGCCACGCCTGGTTGCACAAATCGCTTCCCCGCGTCGGGCTCGACCAGACCCGCCGCAATGCGCAGCAGCGTCGATTTGCCGGAGCCGTTGCGCCCAACCAGGCACACGCGATCCCCGGTGGACACGGTCAGCTCGGCGCCGTGTAGCAACGGCGCGCCGCCGAAGGTGAGGGCGATGTCGCTCAGCTGGAGCAAGGGGGGTGGCTGGGCCATTGCGACAATCTAGCAGGTGGAACGGGCGCTCGCGACGTAAGCCTCACCGCGGCCCCAGCCGCGGCTGCCGGCAAGCGGCGTTGGCAAGGTGGCCGGTCGGCCGAGGTCGCCCATCACGGCGCGCCGGCGCGGACGGGAGCGGACCCAAGCCGCCGCCGCGATCAATCAACCGAAGCGGCGGGGACTGAAGGCAGCGACATCGATCTGGGGCACTTCGCCGGAAACGAGCTCGGCAACCGTCCTGGCGGTCTTGGCCGCTGAGGCCATGCCGATATGGCCGTGGCCAAAGGCATAGACAACATCCTTGCATTTGCGCGAGACGCCGATGACGGGTAGTGAATCGGGCAGGCTCGGACGATGACCCATCCAGGTGCTGAGGCGGCTTTCGGCGTAGCTGCCGCCAAGCGCGGGATACATTCGGCGCGCCAGCGTGAGCAGCACGTGCGCGCGCTGCCAATTGGGCGGCGCGGCCAAGCCGGCCAGCTCGACCGTGCCCGCGAGCCGCAGCCCGAGCTCCATGGGGGTGGCGACGAATTTGCCGTCGGCGTCGGCAACGGGGAGGCGCGGTATGACCTCCGGATCGCGGATCATGATATGGTAGCCGCGCTCGGTCTCGAGCGGCAGCCGGTCGCCAAGCTGCGCGGCCAACGGTTTTGACCAGATGCCGGCGGCCACGACCGCGGCGTCGGTGGCAAGGGATGCGTCTTCGCAACGGACCGCCTGCAGCCGGCCGTCGACCACGTCGAAGCCAACCACGCGACGCGCCATGAGCCGACCGCCGTCACGCTGGAACGCCGATGCCAAGCTGTTGACGAGCCGATGCGGGTTCACGGTGTGGCCGTTTTCGCGCACGAGCACGCCCTTGCGATATTCGCCGGAGAGATTGGGATCGAGTTGTCGCAGCTCTCCGACATCGAATTCGTCCCAACGGATGCCGTTGTCGGCGCGCAGCCGCCACGCCGCCTGGTCGCTTTGCCAGCCGGCCAGCGTGCGATAGACGAACAAATGCCCGACCCGCTGTACCAGGTCGCTGGCGCCAGCCTCGCGCAGCAAGGGAGCAAGCGTCTCGATCCCGTCCTGCAAAAGTGTGCGCAGGGCTTGCGCTTGAGCGGCGACCTTCTTTGGCGTGCCGGCGTGAATGAAGCGGACCAGCCAGGGCGCCGCGCGGGGCAGATAGAACGGCGGCAGCGACAGGGGACCAAGCGGGTCGGCGAGCCACTTGCGGACATGGCGGATGGTCCCTGGCATCGCCATCGGCACCACCGATGAGCCGTTGAAACAGCCGGCGTTGCCGAACGATGCGCCGCCGCCGGGCTCTCCCGGGTCGAGCAGCACGACCTCGTGACCCTTGCGCAGCAAAAAGCTGGCCGTCGTTACCCCGACGATGCCGGCGCCGATCACGGCAACTCTCATTCTCACCGCCACAGACGCCATGCTCCCCCTCCAGCGCCCTCCCACGGGGGGCCGATTTTACCGATCGCCGATGACACGATAAAGTTGCGCGAACGCCGCCTACCCGCCCTTGGATTGCCGTCGACCTGAGCAGCCAGCCATGCGCACGAAGTTGCCAAGATGGTTGTCTCGATCAGGCCGCCGCCATTATCCGCGGGGCCCTGCCCTCGGCGCTAGTGGGAAGCCGCCGACAACGCCGGCTGGTGCCACATTTTTTTCGGGACTCGGATGACCTTTGCGGGAGCTACCTGATGCGCAATGATTTCGGCGGCCCGCGGCTCGCCCATGGAGGCAAGGCCGTCTACGGCGCGCGCCTGGGTATCCTGATGCTCGAAGCGCGCTTTCCGCGCATTCCGGGCGACATGGGCCACGCCGGTACCTGGCCATTTCCGGTGCTGTACAAGGTGGTGAAGGGGGCCTCCCCACAGCGTGTCGTGGCCGAGCAGGCAACGGGGCTGCTGCCCAGCTTCATCGCGGCAGCCAAGGAGTTGGTGGCGCTTGGCGCCGATGGCATCACCACGAATTGTGGCTTCCTCTCGCTCTACCAGAAGGAGCTGGCCGCCGCCGTGACCGTGCCGGTGGCAACGTCGAGCCTGATGCAGGTGCCGATGATCGAGAGCACCTTGCCGGCCGGTAAGCGGGTAGGCGTCATTACGGTCAGCGCGGCCAACCTGACGCGCGACCATCTCCTGGCGATCGGGCTTGACCCCGCCTTGCCCGTCGTCGGCACCGACGCAGGTCGTGAATTCACGCGCGTGCTGATCGGCAACGAAGAGACGCTCGATGTGGCCGCGGCCGAGCAGGATATCCTCGAGGCCGGCGATGCACTCCTAGGCAAAGACGACCGGGTGGGCGCCGTTGTGCTCGAGTGTACCAACATGGCGCCCTACGCGCGCGCCCTGCGCGACCGGTTGGGTTTGCCTGTCTACGATATCTATAGCTTCATGCTTTGGTTCCACGCCGGGTTGGCACCGCGCGATTTCGGGCATCCGGGGTCCGCCGCTCGCCCCTGGCGCGAATAGGCGCCAAAGCACCGCGACCTCAGACACCGCTGCCCGAGCTCGGCGCGCCGGGCTCGCCGGCCATGAGCCAGTCGACGAAGGCCCCGGCCGCCACCGTCAAGGCGCCGGCATTCTCGATGATCAGGTCGGCATCGGTTGGCTTGAAGCCGGTCGCCCGCGCCAGGCGCGCGGCGCGATCGGGGCCGTGCTCCCGTCGGCGCTTCGCCAGCCGATCGGCCCGTAGCTCGGCGGCAGCGTCGATCAGCACCACCGCAACATTGCGATAGCGTGCGCGCGCGCCGGCAACGATCGTGCGCGACGCATTCAGCACGACGCATCCACCGCGGCGTACCGTCTCGTCGATCTCGACCGGAATCCCATAGTGCAGACCATGTGCTTGCCAATTGAGGGCAAAGCGACCTTGCCCCAGCCGGGCTGAGAATTCGCTGGCGCTGACACAGTCATGATCTTCGGCACCGTCGGGCTCTCGGGTCACGACCCGTCTGGCAAAGGCAAATTGCTTCCGACTGGCCAAGCGGCAACGGGCTTCCTGCAGAACGGCATCCTTGCCGGCGCCGCTGGGCCCCACGAGCAGGACGACCCGGCCCGGCCCCAGCCCCAAAACTTTGCCGTCCTCAAATGACCCGTCGTCCGCCACGATAGACCTCACGAACAACGGGAAGGTCGCCCACAATACGAACGCGCGCCAGATCCGCGCGCAGCCCCGCTGCGATCTGTCCGCGATCGTTCAGCCCCGCGGCTCGAGCCGGGTGAAGGGTAACCGTGCGAAGGGCGGCCGGCAAACCATAACCCTCAATACGACGTGCCAGCTCGAACGCCCCCAGCAGCAGACTTGCCGGCACGTAGTCGGAAGACAGGATATCGAGTACGCCTTCCCGGGCCAGCGCCTCGGCGGCCACGTTGCCGGAGTGGGAGCCGCCCCTTACCACGTTGGGTGCGCCCATCAGCACGGCAACGCCGGCGCCATGGCAGGCCGCAGCGGCTTCCGCCGTCGTCGGAAATTCGGCAATCGCCGCGCCATCGGCGATCGCCTCCTCCACGTGCGCGAGCGTTGCATCGTCATGGCTTGCCGTGACGATCCGGTGCGCCTTGGCGAGGGCGACGAGCGCTGCGCGGTGGCGCACGTAGTTGGCGGCGAACTGAGCCCGCCGCGTATGCATGAAGCGCTCCAGTTCGCTGGCGGGCAGGCCGGACTTGCCGCCATAGTAGGTTTTCCAGGCGCCGAGATCACAGAACTGGCGAGCGCCCGGGGTGTGATCCATCAGCGAGATCAGCTTGGCATCATAGACTTCCAGCAACCAGCCAGTCTGCTCGACTACGTCCTCGGCACAAATCTCGCAGCGCACATGCAAACGATGCTCGGCGCGCAGAAGATCCTTGGTTCCGGCGGCCTCGATGGCACCCAGGATCGCCCTCAGTTCCGCCGCGACGGAGCGATAGGCGAGATCGGTACCGACGCGCACGGAATCGAAAACCGTCGTAATGGCCGATGCCGCAATTTGTGCATCGTAGGCGACCACGGCCGCCAGCGGCGGCCACGCCACTTTGGGGCGCGGCTGCAGATGGCTTTCCAGGTGATCGGTATGTAGGTCGACCAGGCCCGGAACCAGGAAGTCGCCGGCGCAATCGAGGCCGCGCTCGGGGGCACGACCTTCGCCCACTTCGACGATGCGATCGCCGCTGACGGCGATCCAGCCAATCATCACTGCTGCCGGGAGCACGAGGCTGGCATTCTCGAAGATGCGTGTGCTATCCACGGCTCGGCTCTCAGGCTCGAAAGCGACTGACATCGATCGAGCGATCCGCGACCTGGCGCTTGACGTCTTCGTCGTGAAAGATACCGACCAGCGCCGTGCCGGCACGCTTGCGACGGCGAATAAACTCAATCACCGCGGCGCGATTCTTTTGGTCGAGCGAGGCCGTCGGCTCGTCGAGCAGCAGCACCGGATGCATCGCCACGAAGCCGCGCGCGATGTTGATGCGCTGTTGCTCACCACCGGAGAAGGTGGCCGGAGGCAGCTGCCAAAGTCGCTCCGGGATAGCGAGGCGCGCAAGCAGATCGGCCGCTCGCGCTCGGGCGGTGGCCGCTTCTAGCCCATTGTCCCGCGCGGATTGAGCCACAACCTCAAGCGCACCGACACGAGGAATGGTGCGCAAGAATTGACTGACGTAACCGATCATGCATTGGCGCAGGCGCAATACGTCGCGGGGCGAGGCACGGGCAACATCGGTCCATTGCTGCCCCTGCCGTACTAAGATGCTGCCAGCATCGATGCGATAGTTGCCGAAGATCATCTTGAGTATGCATGATTTGCCAATGCCGGAAGGACCGTCGAGGACAACGCACTCGCCCCCGTGCACCTCGAAAGAAACCTCGCGCAGCACCGGCAGCGTGGCTCCGGCACGCAGGTGCATGACAAAAGTTTTGGTTACTCCCGTTACTCTGACCAGAGCGGTGTCGGTCGCGACCATGCCCTCACCCGCGCAAATCGGCTGAGACCAGAAGCTGCGTGTAGGGCTCGCGTGGATCGTCGAGCACCTGGTCGGTCAGACCTGTTTCGATCACCCGGCCATGTCGCATCACGATCAACCGGTGCGAGAGCAGCCGCGCCACGGCCAAGTCGTGGGTGACGATGACGACCGCGAGGCCATGGTCCGCCACCAGGCCGCGCATCAGGTCGAGCAGTCGAGCCTGCACGGAGACGTCGAGCCCGCCGGTCGGCTCGTCCATGAACACCAGGCGCGGCGCCGTCACCATGTTCTTGGCAATTTGCAGGCGCTGTCGCATGCCGCCGGAGAAAGTCGTCGGTAGATCGTCGATGCGTCCGGTCTCGATCTCGACCCGGGCCAGCCAATCCAGCGCCTCCGCTCGTATCCTCCCGTAGTTGCGCCAACCCACCGCCATCAGGCGTTCGCCGACGTTACCGCCCGCCGACACCCCCATCCGCAAGCCCAGACGGGCGTCTTGATGCACGAAGCCCCAGTCGGTGCGCAACAGAAAGCGCCGCTCCGCTTCCCCGAGCGCAAACAGATCGCGCACGACCCCATCGCGCATGCGATACCGAATGCGGCCATGGCTCGGCCGCAACTGGGTCGCGAGCAGTGAAAGCAGGGTGGATTTGCCCGATCCCGATTCGCCAACAACGGCCAAAACCTCGCCGGCGTAGAGATCGAGCGAGACATCCATGCAACCGATGCGGGCACCATATAGCTTGGTCAGCCCCGCCGCGGTCAGCAGCGCCTCTTCACCGGCGCTCATCGTGTGCCTCCCGCCCTGGCGCAGCCGTCCTGCGCCCCTGGCAATAGTCCGTATCGGAACACACGAACATGCGCCCGCCGCTATCGTCGGTGACGACCTCATCGAGATAGGTATCCCGCGCGCCGCACAGGGCGCACGGCTGCTCGAAGCGCGTGCGCGCGAAGGGGTGATCATCGAAATCGAGGCTTACCACGCGCGTGTAGGGTGGCAGCGCATAGATGCGCTGTTCGCGTCCCGCGCCGAATAGCTGCAACGCCGGCGACATGTGCATCTTGGGGTTGTCGAACTTCGGCGTCGGCGAGGGATCCATCAAATAGCGGGCCTCGACCATCACGGGATAGGCATAGGCGGTGGCGATGTGACCGTGCCGAGCGATGTCCTCATACAGCTTGACGTGCATCAGGCCGTAGTCTTCGAGCGCGTGCATCTGCCGCGTCTCGCTCTCGCGCGGCTCGAGAAAGCGCAGTGGTTCGGGTATCGGCACCTGGTAGACAATGATTTGGCCCTCCGCGAGCGGCGCCTCGGGAATGCGATGGCGCGTCTGAATAATGCTTGCCTCGCTGGTGTGCGTCGTGGTGCGCACCCCTGCGGTGCGGGCAAAGAACTGGCGGATCGAAACGGCGTTGGTGGTATCGTCGGCGCCCTGGTCGATAACCTTGAGGATGTCGTGCGGCCCGAGGATCGAAGCGGTCACCTGCACACCGCCGGTACCCCAGCCGTAGGGCATCGGCATTTCGCGGCTGGGGAAGGGTACCTGATAGCCCGGAATGGCAATCGCCTTGAGGATGGCGCGCCGGATCGTGCGTTTGCTTTGCTCGTCGAGGTAGGCAAAGTTGTAGGAGACGACACCCGTCACTGCGCCACCCCATCGCCGACGCGGGCAGCCACGTCTTTTCGATCGCCGCCGCGGGCGGCAAGCCACTCCGCGCGCAGCTGCCGCAGCAGCGCTAGCTCGGCCTGGAAATCGACGTAGTGGGGGAGCTTCAGGTGCTCGACGAAACCGGTCGCCTGCACGTTGTCGCAGTGCGCCAGTACGAATTCCTGATCTTGCGCCGGTGCCACACGCTCTTGCCCCAAGTCTTCGCTGCGCAGGGCGCGATCGAGCAGCGCCATCGTCATCGCCTTGCGCTCGGCGTGGCCGAAGGCAAGGCCATAGCCGCGCGTGAATTGCGGCGGCTGCGTGGCGGAGCCCTGGAACTGATTCACCATCTCACATTCGGTCAGCGTGATCCGCCCGAGGGGAACCGCGAAGCCCAGCTCCTCGGGCGTGAATTCAACCTCCACCTCACCCATGCGGATTTCGGCCGCGAAGGGGTGAGTGCGGCCGTAGCCGCGCTGGGTCGAATAAGCGAGGCCAAGCAAAAAGCCCTCGTCAGCGCGCGCGAGCGCTTGCAAGCGCAGGTCCCGACCCGCCGGGAACGCCACGGGAGTGCGGGTGAGGTCGCCGATGGCGTCGCCATCGGCACCGGCATTGGTCTCGATTAGCCCCTCGCGATCGAGCAGCTGCGTCACCTGCGGCACCGAACTGTCGGCGGGCTGCGCCGGCCGCTGGGGGGATGGTGGGGCAGCCACCGCCGGGGAAGGATCGAGCAGGCGATGCGTGTAGTCGAACGTGGGCCCAAGCATCTGGCCCCCAGGTAAATCCTTATAGGTCGCCGAGATGCGCCGGCGCAGGCGCATGGCGCCGGTATCGACCGGCTCGGCATAGCCCAAGCGGGGCAGCGTGGCGCGGTAGGCGCGCAGCAAGAAGATAGCCTCGATCAGGTCGCCACGCGCCTGCTTGATGGCAACTGCCGCCAGATCGCCATCATAGAGCGAGCCCTCGCCCATCACGCGGTTGACGGCGAGGGCGAGCTGCTCGCGAATCTGATCGGCGGAAAGCTCGGGCAGATTTTGGTCACCGCGCCGCTCGCGCGCCAACAGCTGGTGCGCCGCGGCAATGGCCGCCTCGCCACCTTTTGCGGCGACATACATCAGGCGGCCTCCGCCACACGCACGCTGCGCGGCAATGCCGCAATGGCGTGGTGGGTAGTAAAAAAGATATCGACCCCACAGGGAAATTGGGCGCGGTTGACGCCGAGTTGAGACACGAAGTCGGCGGGTAACGGCGCGGCCGAGAGCCGCGCAAGATGGCGGATACCCGGCCCTTGGAGCCGCCAACCCCGCGCCTCCAAACTCTCGACCTGCACCAAGAGGGTGGTGGAACGGTCCGGATAGTCGCGGCATCCCTGCGCGAAGTTTGCGAGCGCCGGTAGGCGGGCCGGATCCGCAACGACCGCAAAGAGGGCCGCCGCCGGCGACACGACCAGCCGCGCGCCGGTGTGAAAGCGCAAGAAGTCGGCGACGTCGGGATTTCCGGCGAGCGGTTGATCAAGCCACACCGGCGTCTCGAAGTCGCACAGCGTCAAGGCCAGCGCGGCGGCCGGCGCCAAAAGCGGCGTGGGTGGGGTTGGGCATACCTCGCAGGCAAGGATCGTGCCCGGAGCAGCCACGGCGTGTAGGGCGAGGCGAAACACCGCCTGGGCCGCGCGCACGGGATCGCCAAAACCCGGCTGCAGCATGGCTCAGTCCTCGCCCCGCACCAGGGTGAAGAAGTCGACCTTGGTGGCTGCGACGTCGGCCCGGACCCGTGCATCCTCGGCGGCAACGCGGGCCATGACGGGCCGCATCAGGTTGTCCTCCAGCCTGGTGCGGTTTGTCGCGTCTTGCGCCAGCGCGTCCACCATCGCGGCCAGCCGGGCGCGGCGATGCGAGCGACCGATGAGGTAGGAAACACCCGTGCACCCGGTCGCAAGACGCACGGCCGCCCGCGTCACGGTCACTTCGCCCAGATTGAAAGGCGCGCCGGTGCCGCCGATCCGGCCGCGCACCATCACCAGCCCGGTCTCGGGCGCACGCAGCTCCTGGGCCGGCGGCACTTCGCCAAGGCTCGCGAGGGCGCCCGCAAGCTCCTCCTCGGTCGCCCGCGCACACACCCCCATCAGTGCCTGACGCTCTGCAATATCAGCGCCGACACCGTCGCTGCCGTTCCCCTGCGCCCTCGCCATGCGGGGCTCATAGCGATGCTGCTTAAAAGTTTTGTGACGGTCAGGCGGCGGCGCACGCGGCGCCCTGTTACACGGCTGTCATCAAGACGTGGCTTGCTTTGTCACCGAGCGGCGCTAGGTCGACGCGAACAAAATGGGGGGCGGCGGGGTGCCGAGCGCAGCCATCGAGGTCATTGGGGTTGCAAAGTCGTTCCGTCCCGGAACGCCGGTGCTGCAGGACATCGGCTTCAGCATCGAGCGCGGCGAGATGGTAGCTCTGATCGGGGCCTCGGGCTCCGGCAAGTCCACCCTCATTCGTGCCATTGCCGGTCTCGTCAGCATCGACCGAGCGGCCTCCCGCTCCGCAGCCGCTGGCAAAATCCGCGTTTTGGGGGAGCCGATCCAGGAGGACGGGCGCATCTGCGCCTCCGCGGCGCGATTGCGCGCGCGCGTCGCCATCATCTTCCAGCAGTTCAATCTGGTGCCGCGGCTTACCGTGTTGACCAACGTCTGCCTCGGCCTGCTCGGTCAGATTCCCGGCTGGCGCGGCACGCTCGCCCGCTTCCGCAGCAGCGAGAAGCGGCGGGCAATGCAGGCGCTGGCACGCGTCGCCATTGCCGAGCACGCACTGAAGCGCGGCTCGGAACTATCCGGTGGTCAACAGCAGCGGGCCGCCATCGCCAGGACGCTGGTGCAGGGAGCCACCGTGCTGATCGCCGATGAGCCCATCGCCTCCCTCGATCCCCGAGCCGCCCGCCGCGTCATGGACATCCTCGCGGCGCTGAACCGTGAAGACAAGATCACGGTGCTGGTGTCGCTGCACCAGGTCGAATATGCGCTTTCCTATTGCCGGCGCACGATTGCGTTGCGCGACGGGCGCATCGTCTATGACGGGCCGTCGAGCGCGCTTACGCCAAGCTTTCTCGGCGAACTCTACGGCGCCGAGAGCGAGGAGCTGTTCTTGTCCACGCGGAGCAGCCATGTGCCTGCCAATGGCCTCACGCATGGCATTGAAGCCGGCGAAACCACCTGGCGGGGCGCTGCCGCCGCCGCTGCCGCCCCGGCGTGATCCCGGCCGCATCCTCTTCCGGACCAATGGGTTCGGCGGGCAGTAAGTGAGAAGAATGAGCAAGACAGGCAAGGAGTGACGACATGCTTCGCTCACTGATGGCGGCATCGATTGCGGTAATGCTGGCGGCCGCGCCAGCTGGTGCGGCCGAGGAGGTCAACTTCGGTATCATCTCGACGGAGACGACGGCCAATCTGAAGACCATCTGGGATCCGTTTCTGGCCGACATGACCAAAAAGACGGGACTCAACATCAAAGCATTCTATGCTTCCGATTACGCCGGCGTGATCGAGGCCATGCGCTTCAACAAGGTGCAGGTGGCCTGGTTTGGCAACAAATCGGCGATGGAGGCGGTCGATCGCGCCAGCGGCGAGATCTTCGCCCAAACCGTCGACAAGGATGGCAACCCCGGCTACTGGTCGCACATCATTGTCCATAAGGATAGCCCGTACCAGACGCTCGATGACGTCTTGAAGTGTGATGGCACGCTTGACTTTGGCGTTGGCGATCCAAACTCGACGTCGGGCTTCCTGGTCCCCACCACCTTCATCTTCTCGGCACGCAATATCGATGCCAAGAAGTGCTTCAAGACCGTGCGCAATGCCAATCATGAAGCCAACGCCTTGGCGGTTGCCAACAAGCTGGTGCAAGCCGCCACCAACAACAGCGAAAACCTACAGCGCCTGGCCAAAACGGCGCCCGACAAGGCCAAGGAGATTCGGGTGATTTGGACCTCGCCGCTCATTCCGTCGGACCCGCTGGTGTGGCGCAAGGACCTCGACCAGGCGCTCAAGAAGAAGATCGCCGACTTTATCTTCAGCTATGCCACCAGCGACGAGAACGAAAAGAAGATTCTGGCCGGCCTGCAGTGGGCGCCTTTCAAGAAGTCCGACAACAATCAGCTCCTGCCGATCCGGCAAATGGAGGTCAACAAGGCACTGGCAAAGGTGAAGGCCGACGCCAGCATGGGCGAAGCCGACAAGAAGGCGCAGCTCGCCGAGTTGCAGAAGGAGTTCGACGAACTCGGCAAGAAGATCGCCGCCCTAAAGTGACGCAGTGAGTGAACTCTCAAGTCGAGGTGCGGGGCCGCCGTTCGGACCCGCGCCTTACCTGCCCTTGCGAAAGGAGTTGGCATGCGGGTAACCGCCGAGAGCCCGGAGCGGATGGCCGAGCTTGCAAACATTGCCATCCCGCGAGCTCCCTTCCTGACACGCGCGCGGGGCTGGGTCATCTGGCTCGCAATCGCCGCCGTGTTGGCGTGGAGCTGGACGCCGGTCGAGATGTACAAAATCGGTGGGCTCATCACCGACTGGCGCAACATGGCCGAGTTCGCCTCCGGCTTTATGCGCCCGAGCCTGCGCGATTGGCCCACCTATGCCGAGCAGATGCTGGAAACGGTGCAGATGGCGCTCTGGGGTACGGCGCTGGCCGTGCTTTTCGGCATGCCGTTTGCGATTTTGAGCGCAGCCAATGTGTGCCCGCAATGGATCGTACAGCCCGTGCGCCGGCTGATGGACGCCTGCCGAGCCATCAACGAGATCGTGTTTGCGTTGCTGTTTGTCGTCGCCGTGGGCCTTGGCCCGCTTGCCGGGATTCTCGCGTTGGCCATTCACAATATTGGCATCGTCGCGAAGCTGTTCTCGGAGGCGGTGGAATCGATTGATCCACGACCCGTGGAGGGCATCCGGGCTACCGGAGCCAGCCGTCTGCAGGAGGTCATTTTCGGCATCGTGCCGCAAGTCATGCCCTTGTGGAGCTCCTTTACGCTCTATCGCTTCGAAACCAATGTGCGCTCCGCCACTGTGCTGGGCATCGTCGGCGCCGGCGGAATCGGCCAGTCGCTCTACGAGAATATCCGCGCCTTTCAGTACGCGGAGACGGCAACCATCGTCATAATCGTCGTCCTGACGGTGATGCTGATCGACATGCTGAGCGCACGCATTCGCAAGGTCCTGGTGTGAAGCCGGGCGCGGTACTCTTGCCTCATCAGGGTTTGGCGCTTGGCGGACAAGCAATTTACCCGCCGCAGGCCGCTGCGCCCAGCGCGTGGGGGCAAGCGCGCCAAAGCTGGTTCCGGCGCGGCCGCGACGGCGCGCGCTAGGCGCTCCCGGCCGCGGTCAGCCCCCGCGTCCACCCAGCGTCAGCGATACGGTGCCACGCCGTCGGCTGCCGACGGCGTTGCTCACGCACGTCTTGACGTGACTGCTCTTGGCCGCGCCGCTCAGCTTCTTGTCGGACGCAGATTTGCTGCAGACCGTGGCCGCATCCTTCTCGCACTTGCTCATGAACGACTTGAGGGGGTGCCCGCAAGCTTCTTCTGATCGGCCTGGGTCGTTCAGGTCGGCGCCGACGCTTGGGCAGCGGCCGCCGTCGCGGTCAGAGCAGCCAGGGAACACCTGCGAGATATCTCAAGGCAAGCCTCATGCACACGGTCAACGCCGCCAGCCTCGGCAGGCGCCGATCATCCGCAGATAACTGAGCATTTTTGCCGGCATGTCACCGGGGATGTCACCGGGGATGTCATTGCTGGTGGCGACCTCGTTCGCCAGGCGCCAAGCTTGGACGCCGGCGCAACCGGCACCCGCGCCCGACACATCATACCTTATTGAACTATACTTTGTAGAACTGACGATACCAGGCAACGAAGTGAGCTATACCCTCTTTAAGGGGCGTGCGCGGGGCGAAATCGACCGCGGCGGAGAGCCTTGCCACGTCGGCGTAGGTGATCGGCACGTCTCCAGGCTGCATTGGCAGCAGGCGAAGGTCGGCCTTGCGGCCGAGCTCTGCCTCGATCACGGCAATGAACTGTTGCAAGGCAACGGGCGAGTGGTTGCCGACGTTGTAGAGTCGATGCGCAACCGCCGCGGCATCGCCGGCGCCCGCACCGGCCGCCATCGCCGAGTTTGGCGCCAGCGGCACGAGCCGCGCTATCGCTTCGACCACATCGTCGATGTAGGTGAAGTCGCGCTGCATTTGGCCGTGGTTGAAGACGTCGATGGGGCGGCCCTCGAGGATCGCCTTGGTGAAGGAGAAATAGGCCATGTCCGGACGGCCCCAGGGACCGTACACCGTGAAAAAGCGCAAGCCCGACGCCGGAATGGCGAACAGCTCGGCGTAGGTGTGCGCCATCAGCTCGTTGGTCCGCTTGGTCACGGCATAAAGCGAGCGGGGGTTGTCGACCCGATCGGACTCGCAAAACGGCACCTTGCTGTTGGCGCCATAGACCGAGCTCGAGGAGGCATAGATCAGGTGTCGGACCGGCCGCGCGCGGCAGGCCTCCAACACGGCCAGGAAGCCGTCGATGTTGGCGCGCAAGTAGGCGGACGGATCTTGCAGGGAAAAGCGCACGCCGGCCTGGGCTGCCAGGTGCACCACGTAGTGGGGCCGAAAGGTCCCCAGCAACGTCAGCACGCGCGCTTGGTCGGCCACATCACAGCGCTTGAAGGCAAAGCCCGCAAGTACTTCGAGCCGAGCGAGGCGGGCCTGCTTCAGCTCCACATCGTAGTAGGCGTTGAGGTCATCCACGCCCAGCACGCTCGCACCGCCGGCAAGCAGCCTCAGGCAGGTGTGAAAACCGATGAAGCCGGCGGCCCCGGTGACGAGGATCCGCATCCCCGTGATGTCAGCCGGCAGATTGTCGCTCATGTCGAGGCTCCAGCACCACACGTCCAGTTTGTCGAGGCCGAACCTCGTGGTTTCGCCCGCCGCGCTCGCTCCACCCTTTACTGCCGCCGCAAGCGCGAACCGGCGACCGATTGCCTCAAGCTGTGGGACGCCCCGAGGCGATGGGGCCCGCCGCGCCTACGGCTGGCGCGCGGGCGACCACGACGCGAATGGCATTGAGCCCCGTCGGCGTCAAGGTCCAGCTGGCCTCGCCGCCGTGCTGGCGGGCAATTTGCCGGACCAAGGTAAGGCCCAGTCCGGTGCCCACGGCACCGGTTCCGCCGCAGACGCGATAAAAGGGGGAAAAAATTCGCTCGCGGTCGTCGGGCGCAATGCCCGGGCCGTGATCGGAGACCAGCACTGTCGCCTCGCCATCGGTGCGGCTTACGTCCACCGCAATCGGCGCCACGCCGTGCTGCTGGGCGTTGTCGAGGAGGTTGCGCACCATTCGCTGCAATAGCCCGCGATCGCCGCGCACCACCACCGACTCGCCGGCAACGGAGCAATGCTCGTAGCGCGCAGCCTCCTCGGCGGCAACGGCGAGCAGATCGACGTCCTCGCTCCGGTCCACAGCGTGCACGGCATCGAGCCGACTGGTGAGCAAGATCTCATCGATCAGGGTGTCGAGTTCGGCAATATCCTTCTCCAGGTTCGCCTTGCGCTTGGCGTCTTGGGCTCCCTCGAAGAGCTCGATGCCGAGCCTGATGCGCGCCAACGGCGTGCGCAATTCGTGCGAGGTATTGGCAAGCAGCATTTTGTGTGCCCCAACCAGCTCCTCGATACGCACTGCCGCTCGATTGAAACTCGCCGCCAGCCGCGCCACCTCGTCCTTTCCCTCGACCTTGACGCGCGCGCCAAGGTCGCCAGCCCCCAGCGAATCCACCCCTGCCTGCAGGCGTTCGAGCCTGCGCGTCAACCGGCGCACCAGCGGGTAGGCACAGATCGCAACCAGGACGGCAATGGCGGCGAGAAAGACAACGATGCCCAATACCGGACGGCGCTGGCGCGGCGGCGGGCGGGCGACCACCCAGCGGCCGTCGGGAATTCGAATGGCCCAGGCCGGCCCATTGCGACCATAGACCCAACCCCCACTCTGGCGGGCTCCCGGGCGCGGCACGGGGTCGCCCGCCGCCGCCAGGACCCGGCGATCCTCATCGAACAGGCCCACGTCGAGCCCGAGGCGCGCGTGCAATTGGTTGATGGCCTGCTGCTGCGCCGGCGCCGGCGCCGCCGCCGGGGCCAAATGCGCCGCAACCAGCACGCCCGCCATTTCGAAGGCTTGATCGCTCGGCGTCTCGTTGGGCGCGAAACGCCATAGCGCACCGGCCATAACCACGACGCCGAGCAGGCTGGCGATAATGGTCAAATAAAACTGGTGGTAGAGGCGTCGCATGCCAGGGCTCAATCCTGCTGCTTGGCAAATACGTAGCCGACCCCACGCACGGTGACGATGCGGCGCGGCCGCTTCACCTCGTCCTCGATGGCGGCGCGGATGCGCGAAATATGCACATCGATGGAGCGGTCGAACGCCTCCAGCGGCTCCATTTTCACGATGTCCATCAAAGCCTGGCGCGACATCACGCGCCCGGCATGTTCGGCAAGCGCCAACAGCAGCGCAAATTGATGGCTGGTGATGAGCTTTACGGCGCCATCTAGACGCACCTCGCGCGCACCCCGATCGATCTCCAGACGGCCGAAGCGGAGCACGTCGGGTCTGCCGCCCGCCTTGCCCCGCCGCAGGATGGCGCGCAGTCGCGCCAGCAGCTCGCGCGGCTCGAAAGGTTTTGGCAGATAGTCGTCGGCGCCGATTTCAAGACCGATGACCCGATCCATGGCATCGCCGCGAGCGGTCAGCATCAGAATGGGAATGGCCGCCTGGGCCCGGATCTTGCGGCAAACGTCGAGCCCATCCATGTCGGGCAGCATCAAATCGAGGATGATGGCATCGAAGCTGTCGCGCGCCGCAAGAGCCAACCCGCGGGCAGCATCGGCGGCGCGTTCGACGCGGAAGCCCGCCGCACCGAGGTAGTCCTGCACCATCTCGGCGAGGCGGGTATCGTCTTCAATAAGGAGTAGGCGGTTGCTCACCGAAACATTCTAACCGCGGCGCCACCCCTGCCAAAAGCCCCGGCGCTCCCTCAGCTCCGCCAGGCGCTCATCGAGCCGGCGCCGCTGCTCCGGCGTCAGGACCTCGGCAGCATCGCCCAGGGCTTGCGTCAAGCGCTTGCTGGCAGCATCCGCCAAGGCCAGCTGCTCGGCCCGAAGCACCTCGATGGCGGCACGATCGATACTCGGCTGCGTCAAGAGGATGCGCCCGCGCTGGCGGGCCGCCAAGGCTTTCTCCCGCATCGGCAGCAAGTCCTGCACCAGCCCCTTGACGATGCTGCGCAGCTTGTCCTGTTGCTCGTTGCTGGCATCGATTTCGATGGCGAGGTGCCTGACCGCGCGGTCGGCCCGTTCCTCGGCACGGGCCGGGTCGAAGGATGGACCCATAAAGCTCGACCCGTGCCAATGGTGCTGGCTGACGGCGCGCGAGGCGGCAGCGCCGGTGAGCGCCGCGGTCAGCGTCAGCGTTGCCAGCAAGAGCCAGCGGGCGCCGCGGCGCCGAGGGGGCAGCGGCGGCTGCGGACTGGCAGAAAGCGGTGGGGATTGATCGCTCATGTGTGGCTCCTTCGAAAGCGTGGGGCTGACTGCCCGCAACCAAATCTGGGACGCCTCGATTGCTGGCGCTTCTCGCCCATGTAAAGTTTTGTGAAGATGCGCCGGGCACCGCGGCCGTCGGCGGCTCGGCGAGGGCTTGCAGGCAGGCGAGGGCCTCGGGGTGACCTGCGCCGGGCTCGCCCGGTGGCCCGACGCGAGGATCCAGCTTTCGCCTTTTCGCTGGAGGATGCTAGATTCGCGCAACTTTTGGCTCGGCCATTGCAGGGCCATGCAGATCGAGACGCGCCAGGCGATGAGGAGTGTTCGTGCATCCCTATCGCCGGCGCCGGGGAAGCGCGAGCCGCAACAGCCGCGATGCCGCGGGCATGGGTGGGGCTCGAGCTCGTCGGAGCCACAACCGTTCTCGGGCAGTGCACCGCTTGCTGCACGTTGTCGTTAGGAGAGGGAGAGGCGCAAATGCGTTCCAGGATCGTGCGAGCCGGGTCGAGGCCGACCAAGCGAGCGGCCGATAGCAGCTTTACCGGGATCGTCTGGCAAGATGAGGTGTTCGCCCCCGAACCGCCCGCGCGCGTGCGCGCCACGCGCGTGACCTTCACGCCCGGCGCCCGCACCAATTGGCACACGCATGCCGTCGGCCAAATCCTTTATGTGCTTTCCGGGGTCGGACGCTACCAAATCGAGGGTGAAGCCGTCGAGGTGCTGCTGCCCGGCGACACGGTGGTCATCCCGCCGCAAGCGCGCCACTGGCACGGCGGCGCGCCCGATCACATGATGACCCATCTTGCCATCTCAGAGACCAGTGCCGCCGGCGAGGCCACCACCTGGCTCGAACCCGTGAGCGATGCCGACTACCTCAAGGCGCCGGCGAAGCCGGCCTGAGGTGGCTGGCGCCAGGGGGCACCCCGGCCTGGCGCAGCCTCGGTTGACGGGCCGCTGCCGCGCAAGGCCCGCGGCCTCAGGGCTGCGCCGACGGCAGGCCCCCGCGGGGCCGTCATTGGCGCCACTGGCCGCCGCCGTCCATGTCGATGACGGTGCCCGACAAATAGTGCACCTGGGGCGCGGCAAGCATGGTGGCGAGCGCAGCCACTTCCTCGGCGCTTTTGATGCGACCGAACGGGAGCTTGTCGGCAGCGAGCGCCTCCTGCCAGCGGCTTTCGTCGCCGAAGCGCGTCTTGGCGCGCTGCCGCGACAGCTGCACAATGCGATCGGTCATGGTGGCGGCGGGATTGATGCCAAACACGCGCACATTGTAGCTGGGCGTCTCCGCGCCCAGCGCATTGGTGAAGGCGATGAGACCGCCATTGCCCGCCGCGCCACAGATGTAGTCGGGCCGCACGGCGCGGCCACCCATACCGATGATGTTGATGATGGTGCCGGCCCTGCGCGCCTTCATGCTGGCAACGTAGAGTTGGCAGAGGTGGATATAGCCGAACACCTTGAGCGCCCAGGCCTCCTGCCAACGTTCCATGCTGATGTCGGCAATACCGCCGCCGGGAATGGCACCGGCGTTGTTGACGAGGATGTCGACGTCGGGGAATGTTTCGTGCAGACGTCGACGCTGAGCCGCCTCCGACAGGTCCGAGGCGTGCGCCGTGGCGCGGGCGTTGTGCTTGCGGGCCACCTCGCCAGCCGCGGTCTCGAGCACGCTCTGGTCGCGCGCCACAACGACGAGGTTGGCGCCTTCGGCCGCAAAAGCGTGCGCCAGCGCCAAGCCGATGCCTTTCGAGCCGCCGGTGATCAGAACCTGTTTGCCATCGAGACCAAGGTCCATGCGCAACATCCTTCCAGCGGGGTGCCTTACGACATGAAGCTCAGGATCGCGGCGGCGACTTCGTCGGGCTTGTCAAGTTCGGCCAGATGTCCGGCGCCGGCGATAATCCTAGTCTCGGTCCTGGCCCGCAGCGCTCTGACGACCGCATCGGCATAGCTTGTTGGCAGCAGCCGGTCCTCTGCCCCCCACAAAATGAGTGTCGGGGCCTTGATCAGCGGCAGGCGGCGTTCGAGCCGGGTGTTGCCGAGCGGCCAGAAAATGCGGGCTGCGGCTTCGGCCGCCCGCGTCTGCTCGATCGGCCATTCGATCGAGTTGGCACCGGACGGCATTCGCTTCAGGGCCTTGTAGACATCGGGCTGCGCCGTCATCAACCCGGCAATGTCGTCCTGTTTTTGTGCCCAAGGATCGGTGGCCGGCGCCTGCTCATCGAACAGGCCGAAGGGTGCGATCAGCGCCAAACGTTTGACCTTGTCCGGCCAGACCGCCGCCAGCTCGGCGGCGAACGAGCCGCCGACCGAGCTACCGACCAGATCGCCGCCGGCAAGCTCGGCCTTATCGATGAGATCGCGGACCGCCAGCAGCCAATCGAGCTGGGAATCGAGCACGCTGTGGCCGCGATCGCCGCCCGGAAAGCCCGGCAACGAGGGCACGATCACCGTGCGCGTTTCGGCCAACCGGTCAAGGAACGGGATCCATCTGGGCAACCCGCCATAGCCAGCAAGGAAACCGATCTTCGGCCCCGAGCCCTTGCGCCAGACCCGCGTCGGATAACCGTTGATGTCGATGGTAGTGGTATCAGGCTCGGTCACGCTGCCTGCTCCGGCTGACGAGGGGTGGAGGTTCCGGCAGGCTTCAGTGCGCGGCGGCCTGCGGCATGAACGCCGGCAGCGTGGCTCGCTGCCATTTCTCCATCGGCCGCGGCCACCAGCGGTTCTCCCAGTCGGCGAACAATCCCTTGAGCTTCGGCATGACTTTCTCGGCGAACAGGCGCGTATTGTACTTGGTCGCCTCGCTCGACAGGTTGCCGAACTGCATCAGCAACATGAGCTGTCCGATGTTGAGGGTTGTGGCGAGTTCGTGCAGTTGTTCGGTGACTTCGTCGGGTGAGCCGACAATGACGTAGCCGTTGGCGACGATGTTCTTCATATCGCGGGCAAGCGATTGCATCTTCGTCGCCGAGGAGGCGTTGGTGGATGGCCCGCTCCCCCCGTTGCCTTCGGCCGCCAATTTGACCTGGCTCTCGATGCCGGCGCGTTGGGTCGCCTCCGTGACGTAACCTGGGGGTCCGGCAAAGCGCGGGTCGACGTGCAGGCAGCGCCCATAGAAGTACTCGGCGGGACCGCTGTAGAGATCGAGCGCTTGCTGCCGGCTTTCCGCCACGCCAACCACCTGGGCGAAACCCGCACGATAGGGATTGCGATCCTTGCCCAGCCTGGCCATCTCCTCCCAGAAGCCCTGCATGACGTTCTGCGCCATCTTGTAGCCGTAGTAGGAGAGGTAGCAGAACACATAGTCCATCTCCGCGGCCCAGCGCCAGGTCTCGACCGACCCGGCGCCGGGAATCCAGATCGGAGGGTGGGGTTGCTGTATCGGTCGCGGCCAAATGTTGACGTAGCGCTGCTGGTTGTAGCGGCCATTGAAGGCAAAGGTTTCCTTCTCCTTCCAGGCGCGCAGGACGAGATCGTGAGCCTCGTAGTAGCGATCGCGGAGGTGGCTGGGATTGGCGCCGTAGGCATAGGTCGTATCCATCGGCGTGCCGACCGGAAATCCGGCAATGAGCCGCCCGCCGGAAATGCAGTCGATCATGGCGAATTCCTCGGCAACGCGCGTCGGCGGATTGTAGAGGGCGAGGCTGTTGCCGAGAACGCAAATGGCCGTGTCGGTCGTGCGCCGCGCGAGCGCCGAGGCGATCAGATTGGGTGACGGCATCAGCCCGTAGCCGTTGGAGTGATGCTCGTTGCAGCAGATGGCGTCAAAGCCACAAGCGGCGGCGAACTCAAGCTCGTCCAAGAACTCGTTGTACATATGATGGGCGCGGGCGGGATCGAACAGCGAGGAGTGGATGTCGACCCAAACGGAGGGGTGCTTTTCCTTGAAGTCCTCGGGCAGCTCCTTGTACGGCATCAGGTGGAACCACAGAAACTTCATGGCACCTTCTCCAATCCGCGCTCCAACCGCACCCCGACAGCCGACGTCCCACCGCGCAAGCGAGGGCCGGAGGGCCGGGCGAGGGGCAATGGGGCAAGCATCGCGCGCTGCGCAGTCGCCGGTCAAGAGCGGCCGGCCGCGACCACGCGTGGCCCGCGCGGGTGACCCAGGGCAATATCGCCACTGGCCGATGCCACGAACTTGGCGCAAGCTTGTGTCCCGCGCGCTGGCCGGCATCGGCGCCGCCCGCCGCCAACCTGGGAGGAGGCGTTGTCCAAGCTGCCCGAATACGAGATCTATGCCATCCGCTATGCCAAGCAGGACCAGCGCCTTGAAGCGCACATGTTCCTTGGCGGCGATCATCGCAAGCTGGTCCAGGGTCTCGACTTCTTTACCTACGCACTGCGCGGCGGCGGCCGAACCTGGATCGTCGACACCGGCATGACCGAATTTCAAGCCAAGCGCATGGGACGCCAATACGATTTCATCTTGCGACCGAGCGACGCGCTGGCCAAGATCGGCATCGATGCGGCATCCGAACCCGACGTGATCCTAACGCACGCGCACTTCGATCACGTCGGCACCGTGGAGGACTACGCCAAGGCACGCTTTCATATTCAGGATGCGGAAATGATGCACGTGACCGGTCGCGACATGACGCACGCACCGTTCCGCGCCGCCTACCATGCCGAAGACATCAAAGCCCTGATCGACCTGGTGTTCCAAGACCGCATGGTCTTTCACAGGGGCGACGTAACCCTGGCCCCAGGCATCGAGTTTCTGCTCCTTGGCGGCCATGCGCGCGGCCAGGCCATCGTTCGGGTCAATACGGCGCGCGGCTGGGTCGTTCTGGCTTCCGACGCCGTGCATGTATTTGAGGAAGTCGACCAGGAGCGCCCGTTCGCCATCTTCTACGATCTGCCGGGCATGCTTGAGGGCTATCGGCGCATCAATCGGCTGGCCGGTGCGCGCGACCTCATCATCCCCGGCCACGACCATCGTTTGACCAAGGCCTATCCGGCGGCACCGGGCATGGACGGCAAGGTGGTTCGCCTCGACAAGCCGCCAGCTTGGTGAAGGTGGCGACGACTATTGGCTGTCGCAGTCTGGGAGACGAGCATGGACGTCGGCGTTGCGATCTTCTGCACGGATTATGCGATCGCTCCAACCGAGCTGGCGGTGGCCGTGGAGCAACGAGGCTTTGAGTCCCTCTGGTTACCGGAGCACAGCCACATCCCCCTGTCGCGCCGATCGGCCTATCCGGCAGGCGGCGAGCTGCCGAAGAAATACTATGACGTCATGGACCCATTCGTGGTGCTGGGCGCGGTCGCGGCCGTGACGACACGCTTGAAGGTGGCGACGGGGATCTGTCTGGTGCCGCAGCGCGATCCGATCCAGACGGCAAAATCGGTCGCCACGATCGACCACTTGTCGCAAGGCAGGTTCCTGTTCGGCGTGGGCGCCGGCTGGAATGCCGAGGAGATGGCAGACCACGGCACCGACTTTAAACGCCGCAATGACGTGCTGCGCGAAAGGCTCGAGGCCATGCGCGCGATCTGGACCCAAACCAAGCCCGAGTATCACGGCGACTTCGTCGAATTCGGGCCGATGATGACGTGGCCGAAGCCGGTGCAAAAGCCGCACCCACCGGTGCTGGTGGGGGGCGGCTTGCCCTACGGCGCTCGCCGCGCGCTCGCCTTCGGCGACGGCTGGATGCCGCACGCGCGCCGGCCGACCTACCACTTGCTCGAAAAATTGCCGGAGTTTCACGACCTGGCGGCAAGCGCCGGCCGCACGCTACCCATTACCGCCTTTGGCGTGGAGCATGACCCGGCCCGCTGGCCCGCCTATCGCGACGCGGGCATTGCACGCATCGTTCTCAGCCTGGACTCGGCCGCGAGGGACCTCATCTTGCCGCAGCTCGATCACTGGGCGGGCAAGATCGCCGACGTCGCCTGATGCCCCCCTTGCCGCGGCGCCCGGTGCGCGCCCGGCACCAGACCGTCTCCGCCCTCCGTCTCCGCCCTCGATCCGCCCTCGATCCGCCCTGGCAGGTACAGGCATATTGCACCGCATCATGAACGGGGGCGGATCGCCCTTCGCCGACAACTCACCGAGATGTGTTGAGCGGCGGCATTGACAGGACCATGCCCTTGCCATGCGCTAGGGACAGCGACCTTGCGGGGTCGCGGCCGTCGTGCCCCCGCGCTCGTAACCCGTTTGTCGGACACGCCGTTCGCGGTCCCGGGACTTTTGCGTTCAGGAGCGTGCGGTCATGGCACAGACAGATATTATTCTCCCAAGCGAAACGGCGAGCGAGCTGCCCAAGGTGCGCTCGATCGGACTAGGAGATCTCAGGGATGCCTTGGCAAAGGGGCTCGACGACTTCCGGGCCATGCCGACGCACGTCATCTTCGTCGGCCTGATCTATCCGGTGATCGGCCTGCTGCTGTTCCGCGCGGTGTTCGGCTACGATCTTGTCCCTCTGCTGTATCCGCTCGCCGCCGGCTTCCCGCTGATTGGACCATTCGCCGCCGTCGGTCTCTACGAACTGAGTCGGCGGCGCGAGCTCGGGCTCGATACCTCCTGGAAGCATGCCTTCGATATCATTCATTCGCCGTCTTTGCGGCCGATCTGCCTGCTGGGTGGGCTGCTGCTGGTGATCTTCATCGTTTGGCTGGCAACGGCGCACGCCCTCTACGAGGCAAGGTTCGGCGACTATGAGCCGACCACATTTGGCGAGTTCGCGCGTCGGGTACTCTTCACTCCGCGCGGCCAGGACCTCATCATTGTCGGCAACGCCGTGGGCTTCCTATTTGCCTGCTTGGCCTTCGCCCTCAGCGTGGTATCCTTTCCCCTGCTGCTCGACCGCAACGTGGGGGTAGTGGGGGCGATCATCACCTCGATCCGCACCATCTGGCGCAATCCCATGGTGATGGTGGTATGGGGCATCTTCGTCGCCGGCCTACTGGTGCTTGGTTCGCTGCCCTTCTTCCTCGGGCTTGCCGTCGTCGTGCCGGTGCTTGGCCACTCGACGTGGCACCTCTATCGCAAGGTCATCGAGGCCGACGCCAGCCCACGGCCGACCTACCACCCGAAAGCAAAAGGACGCCGCTGGGCCGCCGACTTCCCCGTCGCCTTGTTCATGCCGACCTCCCGCGGCGACGGGCCAGCCGCCGGCAACCGCTGATGGGCGTCGGTCCCTGCGCCTTCAAGGGCAGGCAGGGCAACGGGTAATTGGCCGTCGACCCGCGCCGGTTTCGCGGGTGGCCCGCCGGCAGCGGCGGGCCCTGCCACGGCTCGCAGCAAGGCTCCGATGCAAAAGCGAGGCTCCACAGGCGCCCGCTTCAACGCTAGCCTAGCCCGCGGGCGGTAGGGGGGAGTGCCTCGCTTGCCACCTTGGGAAAAGCCAGGCAACGCTGGAGAGCACCCGCAAAAGCGGGCCCAGCAGCGGCGGCTCGGCAAGATGGAAGAGCGATGGCAAGCGTGACGGCAACGCCAAGGGATGGGCAGCAAAGTGTGCGATCCTTCGATGCCCTGATCATTGGCGCGGGATTTTCCGGGCTCTACCAGCTGCTCTCCTTGCGCGACCGGCTGGGGCTGTCGACCCGGGTCCTGGAAGCGGGTGCGGGGGTCGGGGGGACCTGGTACTGGAACAGGTACCCCGGTGCGCGCTGCGACTCCGAGAGCCACTCCTATTGCTATACGTTTAGCAAGGAGCTGCTCGAGGAGTGGGAGTGGAGCGAGCGCTATCCCGCCCACCCCGAGATCAGGCGCTATCTCAATTACGTTGCCGACCGCTTCGATCTCAGGCGCGATATCGAGTTCGAGGCCTGCGTCGTCGCCGCGCACTATGACGAGGCGGCAAATCGCTGGCGGGTGACGACGGCGAACGGCGGCGCCTTCCTGGCAAAGTATCTCATCACCGCCGTTGGCTGTCTGTCCACGGCGAACGTGCCCAACATAGCGGGGCTCGAGAGCTTTGCCGGTCGCTGGGTGCACACCGGACAGTGGCCGCACGAGGGCGTCGATTTCAGCGGCAAATGCGTCGGTTTGATCGGGACGGGCTCGACCGGCATCCAAGCGGCGCCGGTGATTGCCGAGACCGCCCGGCATCTGACCGTGTTCCAGCGCACGGCGAACTACAGTGTGCCTGCCCGCAACGCACCATTGACGCGCGATTTCCTCAGCCACGTGAAGGAGAATCACGCCGCCATCCGCCAGATCATGCACGCCACGCCCAACGGGCACGCCTTCACCATCGAGGATCGCTCGGTGTTCGATGTCACCGCCGATCAGCGCCAGGCCATCTACGAAGCGGCCTGGGAGAGCGGCGGCCTGCAGTTCCGCGCCAGCTTCCGCGATCTCTTGATCGACAAAGCTGCCAACGATACCGCGGCCAACTTCATCCGCGACAAGATCCGCCAGATCGTCAAGGATCCAGCGACGGCTGCGACGCTCAGCAATATCGACCACCCTTACGCGGCGAAGCGGCCGCCGATCGACAGCGACTACTTCGAGACCTTCAATCGCGACAATGTCTCCCTCGTCGATGTGCGAGCAGCACCCATCGAAGCCATCACCCCGGCGGGCATCCGCACGCAGGCGCAAGCCTACCCGCTCGACATCATTGTATTCGCGACCGGCTTCGATGCCATGACGGGTCCGCTGCTGCGCCTCAATATCCGTGGGCGTCACGGTCTCTCGCTGGCCGAAGCCTGGCGGGCCGGGCCGCGCAACTACCTTGGGCTGCAGGTGGCAGGCTTCCCCAATCTATTCACCGTCACGGGACCGGGCAGTCCATCCGTGCTGTGCAACATGCCGGTCGCCATCGAACAGCACGTCGACTGGATCACGGATTGTATCCAACACCTGCGCTTAAGCGGCGTGGATCGCATCGAGCCTTTGCCCGAAGCCATGGACCGCTGGGTGGATGAGGTCAACGCCGCCGCCAATGCCACGCTGCTGCCGCAGGCGCACCATTCCTGGTATCTGGGCGCCAACGTACCCGGCAAGCCGCGCGTGTTTATGCCCTACGCCGGGGGCATGGCCCACTACCGCAAGATCTGTGACGATATCGCCCGCAGGGGCTATGACGGCTTTCGGCTGGGCCGCTGAGCCGCAAGGCAATTGCAACACAACGTGAGGGAGGATCATGCAGCCTGGGCAGCGATTGGTAGGCAAAGTCGCAATCGTGACGGGGGCGGCATCGGGCATCGGCGCGGAGACCGCACGCCTGTTTGCGCGGCACGGCGCCAAGGTGCTCTTGACCGATAGCAACGCCGCTTTGGGCGAAAGCGTCGCGAAAGAGATCGCCGGCAGTGGGGGCACCGCGGCGTTTGCCGTGCAGGACGTCTGCGACGAGACGCGCTGGCGGGCCGTGGTTGCCGAGGCCGAACAGGTCTACGGTCGGCTCGACATCCTGTGCAATATCGCCGGTATCTCCGGCCGCGACCCGAAGATGAACATCCAACCCGGCCCAACCGCGGGCCCCCGCCTTGCCGAGCAGTCGCTCGAGCATTGGAACTGGGTGATGGGCATCAACGCTACCGGCGTGTTCCTTGGCACCAAGGCTGCCATTCCGGCGATGCAGCGCGCCGGCGGCGGCTCCATCGTCAACATCTCCTCGATCTGCGGCATCATCGGCTCACACGCCAATGCCGCCTACCACGCCTCCAAGGGCGCGGTGCGGATCTTCTCCAAAGCCGCAGCGATCCAGTGCGCAGCCGACAACATCCGCGTCAATTCGGTGCATCCGGGCTTCGTCGATACGCCGATGACACGGCCGGGCCATGCCAATCCCGAGGTGGCAAAGTTACGCCTGGCGGCAACGCCCCTCGGCCGTTTCGGAACTCCAGCCGACATCGCCGCGGGCTGCCTCTATCTGGCATCGGACGAGGCGTCCTGGGTCACGGGCAGCGAGCTCGTGATCGATGGCGGCATGACGGCCAACTGAAGGCCCGTGCATCGCGGCGGGCATGGTCCTGCGGCTCGGCGCCGCGCAAACAACCCAGCTGCTCACGGCGCGCGGTGAAAAGACCCGGATCTCAAAACTCCCCGTCCTTGCGTTCGGGCGGTGGCGGCCGGTCGGCGGGCTCCGCACCCCGCGCGGCCTTGAGCGTCTCCTCCAGGTGGCGGCGCGCCTCGGCCAAGTGCTCGGAAGCCTTTTGTCGGTTGAGCACAAGCCCGCTCCACGCCGCACTGCGAAGCTCGTTTTCCATGCTGTTGAGCGACTTCAGCCACTGGGGGATCTTGTCGGTGAGGTCGTTGGGCATGCGCGGCCCTCCTTTGCGTCATGACAACCGGCCGCGAGGAGCGAAGTTCCCCAACGCGGCCACCGGGGCGGTGCACCGTAAGAACGGGCTCGCTGATCATCGAAATTGGCAGGTGGCGGCGCGCCGCTGGCGCAAGCGCTTGCCCCCGCGTTTCCCCCTGGGCGCTTCCCCATGGTCTGGCCTCGCGCGCTACGCTTTGCAGCGCGCAGGGGCACCGGTGGGCCCCGCGCGAGGTTGGCGTCAGCCGACCTATAAGCCGGGTTCTGTCTGGAGGGTTGCCCCTCCGCGACGGCCATTCATCTGGGGCGCCGCTTGCGCGGCGCCTCGAGCAACCAACCCGGGCGGCGGCCGGGATCGAGCCTGGAGCGCTCAGCGCGCATGACGCGCCGAACACTCCGCGCCGCCCCTATTCGGTCTTGCTCCCGGTGGGGTTTGCCGTGCCGCCTCCGTCGCCGGAGGCGCGGTGCGCTCTTACCGCACCGTTTCACCCTTGCCGTTGCGGGTTGCCCCGCGCCGGCGGTCTGTTTTCTGTGGCACTTTCCCTAGGGTTGCCCCCGGCGGCCGTTAGCCGCCACCGCCAATCCCTGGAGCCCGGACTTTCCTCCACCGCGCGCCTGTGGCCGCAAAGCCGGTTCGCGCGGCAGCGGCCGTCCGGCCGGCTGACAGGGGGAATTAGGGCCGGAGCGGGCCGCCGGTCAAGGGGGCAAAAAGGGCGCCGCCTAGGTCCGGGCGCGGTGGGGCGCCCCGCTGCTCAGCGCATCTGCGGCGTTCCCGGCGTGTTGACGCGAATACGATAAACCGAGGTCGAAGCGGTGATGAATAGGCTTTTCAGGTCGTCGTCGCCCCAGCAGAAATTCGCCGTGTACTCCGGTACCTTGATCACGCCGAGCGCGGTGGCGTCGGCCGCGAACACGTGGATGCCGCCGGGACCGCAACAGTAAAGATTGCCGGCGCTGTCGATCTTCATGCCGTCCGGCGCACCTGGGCCCTCGCCAACGGTGCGTGCCCAAACCCGGCCGTTGGCAAGCCGGCCATCGGCGGCAACAGCAAAGGCGCGGATGTGCTGGCGGTCCGTGTCGTTGACGAACATGATCTTCTCGTCGAGCGAGAAGCACAGGCCGTTGGGCTCCGCGAAATCGCCGGCGAGCAAAGTCAGCGTCTTGCCATCAGGAGCCAGGCGGTAGACGCCGCGAAAGTCGAGCTGGAGCGGCCGGGGTAGGCCGAAGTGCTCCCTGCGCCCATAGCTGGGATCGGAAAAGTAAATGGCGCCGTCCCGCTTCACCACCACGTCGTTGGGGCTGTTCAACTCCTTGTCGCCGTGGTGGCTGGCCAGGATGGTGATGCTGCCATCGGTTTCGGTGCGTGTGAGGCAGCTGGACGCATGTTCGCAGGCGATCAGGCGACCCTCGTTGTCCCAGGCGAGCCCGTTCGACTTGTTGCAAGGCTTGCGGAAGGTGGTGACGCCATCCTTTTCGCTCCAGCGGCGCAGGTGGTCGCCCGGCATATCGCTGAACAGCAGATAGCGGTCGCGTCGATGCCATAGCGGACCTTCCGTGAATATGCAGCCACTGACCAGCTGCTCGAAGGCGAGCTGGCGCCCAACGACCGTCTCAAAGCGCGCCTCGCGGATCTCCACTCCGCTCATGACTTGCCGGCCTTCGCCTGCAACTCGCTTACCCGCGACTGGCCGACGTACCAATCGTCGGCGGTAACATCCTCAAACACCACCCAAACGGCTTCCTTGGGCAGCTTGGCAACCTCGCTGATGGTCTCCGTCACGCGGCGCGCGATCTCGTCCTTGCGCTCTTGCGGATGCCCCTTGAGTATGCGGATGTTCACGAACGGCATGAGCTACCTCCTTGCAACCTCACAATGCTAGCAGTTTGTGGCGTAGAGCCGCATCATCGCGCAACTGAGCGGCGGGTCCAGAGAAGCGCACGGCCCCCTTCTCCAGAACGTAAACTCGGTCGGCAAGGGCAAGCGAAAAGTCGACCCCCTGCTCGGCCAACATGATCGTCAAGCCCTGTCGCTTCAGTTCGCCGACACGCTCGAGCAACTGGTCGACCACCAGCGGCGCCAGACCCTCGGATGGCTCATCCAACAGCAGCAGTTGCGGATTGAGCATCAGCGTGCGGGCGATCGTCAGCATCTGCTGCTCGCCGCCCGACAGGAAGCCACCCTGCCGATCGCGCAGCTCCTCAAGCTTCGGAAATAGCTCGCACACCCCTTCGATGGTCCACGGTCCCGTGCGCCCGGAGACGCGGCGGGCCACATCCAAATTTTCCCAGGTGGTGAGCTCGGCGAAAATGCGCCGGTCCTCCGGCACAAAGCCGATGCCCAGTCGGGCGACGCGGTGCGGCGCCCAGCCGGTGATCGACCGTCCCTGCCATAGGACCGAACCCCGGCTCGGCGGTGTCAGCCCCATGATCGATCGCATGGTGGTGGTTTTGCCGACGCCGTTGCGTCCGAGCAGGCACACGCATTCCCCGGGCGCCACCTCCAGCGACACGCCGAACAGGACGCGCGCCTCGCCGTAGGCCGTATGGAGGTCGCGCACTTCCAAAAGCGCCGTCACTGCCGCTCTCCCAGATAGACCCGGCGGACGTCCGCATTTTGCTGCACGGCTTCGGGTTTACCCTCGGCGATCAGACGCCCCTGGTGCAGCACGGCGATCTTTTGCGCGATCGAGAACACGACCTCCATATCGTGTTCGGTGAACAGCAGCGTCAGCGAGCGCTCCGCCGCGATCCGCTGGAGCAGACGGATGGTCTCGCGCGTCTCCGCCGCCGACATCCCCGCGGTCGGCTCGTCGAGCAGCAGGATTTCAGGATCGCAGGCCAGGGCGATACCGAGCTCGACTTGCTTTTGATTGCCGTGCGATAGAGCCCCGCTCAGGGCATTGGCCTTGTCGGCGAGCCCGAGGGAAGCGAGTAGCGCATCGGTTTCGGCGCGATAAAGCCGATCGGACAACCCCCAAAAATTGGCGCCACACCGGCGGTGGGTGATGAACGCTGCCTGCACGTTCTCAAACACGGTGAGCTTCGGAAAGATGTTGGTGCGTTGGAACGAGCGGCCCATGCCCATCAGACAAATGCGATGCGGCGGCGCCCCGGTGATGTCGCGCTGCTTGAGCAGGATGCGACCGACATCGGGCCGCAAGTGACCAGTAATCAGATTGAAGAAGGTCGACTTGCCCGCGCCGTTCGGTCCGATCACGGCCGCAATCTCGCCGCGCGCGATGGAAAAGTCGACGCCGTCGACGGCGGTGAAACCGTCGAAGGTCTTGCTGACGCCGTGCACCTCAAGCATTGGGTTTCACCACGCCGGGCTCGCTGACGGGCACCGTCGTCGCGCTGGGACTGGCGCGCGCGCGCAGGCGCGCAACGATGCCCGTCAAGGTGCCAGCAATTCCGCCGGGAAACACGAACAGGAGCACGATGAGCACTGTCCCCATCGTCAGCGGCCAATATTCTGTATACGAAGTAATCTGCTGGTTGAGCACGATAAAGGCCGCCGCTCCCACCGCCGGTCCCCAGAAGCTGCCCATGCCACCGAGAATCGTCATGATCAGGGGCTCGGCCGACTTGGTCCAGAAGGCAAAATCCGGAAACACGCCGCGATTGAAGATGCCGAACAGGCCGCCCGAAATACCGGCGAAAAAGCCCGCGACCACGAAGGCGGCAAGCTGATAGGCGCGCACATTGACGCCGATGAACTGCGCGCGCTCGGGGTTGTCGCGGATCACCGTCAGCACGCGGCCGAACGGCGAGTCGACGATGCGCCTGAGGCCCGCGAAGCAAACGGCGACGATGACGAGGGCCATGAGGTAAAAGTGATCCCCCACCCTGAAATTGCCGAGTACTGGCACCGAGCCCATCCACTCCATGCCCGGATAGGGAACATTGGGCAGGCCCTGCTCGCCGCCCGTGACGCCGTTCCACTTGAAGCAGATCGCCCACACGATCTGCGCGAATGCCAGGGTCAGCATGGCAAAGTAGATCCTGGTCAGGCGAACGCAAAAGAAGCCGAACAGCAGGGCGAAGGTGCCCGCCACTAGACCGGCCGCCAGCAAGCTCGATAGGAAGGGGGCGTTGGCGCTCTTCATCAGCAAGGCGCAGGTATAGGCGCCGATGCCGAAGTAGGCGGCGTGACCGAACGAGACGAGACCCGTGTAACCGAGCAGCAGATTGAGGCTCATGGCGAACAGCGAGACGATGACGATGTCGGTGGCCACGAAGGTATAAAAGCGCGAACCGATGAACGGCACCAGCAGCAGCGCGGCGAGCACGACAATGGTCCAGGGAATACGTTTCATTTGAGGGGCCGCCCCAACAGGCCCCAGGGCCGGACAATGAGAATGGCGGCCATCAGCACCGACACGGCGAAGATGGAAAAGCGCGGAAAAATCAGGATGCCGAAGGACAGCACCTGTCCGTAAATCAGGGCGCCGAGGAAAGTTCCCCAGAAGGAGCCGAGGCCGCCGATCACCACGACGATGAAGGCCTCGACGATGATCTCCACGTCCATACCCGGCACAATGCTCTTGATGGGCGTCACCAGGGCGCCGCCGAGCCCGGCGAGAAACGAGCCCAGCATAAACATGCCGGTATAAATCCAGCCGACGTTGGCGCCGAGTGCGCCGAGCGTCTCGCGATCGAGTGCGGCCGCCCGCACGATGCGGCCCAACGCCGTACGCTGCAGGATGTACCAGAAACCGATGGCGATCGCCGGACCCAACACCATGATGAACAAGTTGTAGTGGGGGATGGTGACGCCAAATACCTCGGAGCTGCCGGCAAGGCTCGGCGGCCGCGACACCGACAGCTGCTGCGTGCCCCACACGATCTTGGCCAGGTCGCCAAGAATGAGCACCAGCGCGTAAGTGAACAGCAGCTGGTAGAGCTCCTCGCGGCTGTAGAGGTGGCGCAGCAATGCGCGTTCCAGGATGCCGCCGAGCAGCGCGATCGAGAGCGCGGCGGCCAAGGCGGCGAGCCAGAACCCCTCTGGTGCGGGGGCAATGGCGCGCACGAACTGCCACGCCAAATAGGCGCCGATCATATAAAAGGACCCGTGCGCGAAATTCAGCACGCGTAACACGCCGAAAATCAGCGACAGGCCCGAAGCAATCAGGAATAGGAACATCGCTGCCGTGAGGCCGCCGAGAAACTGCCCGAACAAAAAGGAGAACTCGAACATCTTGCCAGCCTAGAACGGCGGGGGTTGGCCCAGGTGACGAGGCGAGCGCAGCGCGCGCCCGCCTCGAAAACAGAGCACGTTGGCGTCTGCGGCGACGCCCGCATCAATTCATGAAGGGCGTTGGATCGATGTAGAGGATGTCTTTCATCACGGCGAATGGGTATTTCGGATCGGATACGGTCTTGCCCCAGACCTGGCCGCGATTGGCCTGGTGGTCCTTGCCGTTCATGGTCTGCTTGCCGATCGGCGTGTCGATGGTGAGGTCCAACAGGGCCTTGGCGACTTTGTCGGACTCGACGCTGTTGGCCTTCTTGATCGCCTCGGTCAGCATCTGCATGGCGACGTAGCCCGTGACCGGCCAGGACGACGGCGGATCCTGCTTGGTGTAGGCCGCGACGCGGGCAATATAGTCCTTGTGCGCGGGCGGCGCCCCTTCCCAATTGAAGGCGTCGTAGGCGTTGCCCCAGATGCCGACCGGGTATTCGGCACCCATGGTGCGGGTCGATTCGATCGATGCACCCTCGCCGGCGGCGATGAAGTTGTAGTTGACGCTGTCAAAATACTTGAGCGGCTTGGCCTGCTTGGCAAAGGTCAGGAAGTGCCCGCCCCAGAGCGCCGAGAAGACGGCCTCGGGCTTCTTGCCCATCTGGGCATTGATGAAGGGCGTGTAGTCGGCCTCGCCAAGCTTCGGCCACTGCTGGTCGACGATTTCCACGTCCGGCTTGATCTTTTTGATGTGCTCGACGAAGGCCTTGGCGACGTCCTGACCATAAGCGTAGTCGGGCGCAATCGTGGCAATCTTCTTGACGGGCCACTTGGCCACGATCTCCGCCGCGGTGCGGCCCTCGATGGTGGTGTTGGAGGCGGTGCGGAACACGTAAGGATGGAGATTGGCCGGTGCGGTCAGCTGGTCCGTCTTCGGGATCGGCGCGATGAAAACGATCTTGTTCTCCTTGGCGATGGTGGAGACGGCCGGCCCTTCTGCCGATGTCAGCGTGCCAACCAGGAAGTCGACGTTGTCCTTGAGGATAAGCTCGCGCGAAACACGCACGGCCTCGTCGGCGTTGCCCTTGGTGTCGCGCGCAACGAGCTCGATCTGGCGCCCCAGCACTCCGCCCTTGGCGTTGATCTCCTCGACGAACATTTGCGCACCCTTCAGCGCGGGTTCACCGAAGAGTGCCCCCGGCCCCGACAAGATCATCGGATATCCGACCTTGATCGGCTGTTGCGCGATACTTTGGCCCGGCATCAGCAGAGCTGCCAACCCCATCAGGGCAAGGATGACACGCTTCATCGATTTCCTCCTTTGGCATTGTTCTGTTATTGCCGCCTACTGTGGATTGGGCCCCAGCGGGCGTCAATCGCCTAGTTCGGTCGGCACGGCGATCGTCCTTATCGATCTTATTTGACTTTGGAGCGGAAGTCGGCCTTGCGCTTTTCGCGGAAAGCCGCGGCGCCCTCCTTTGACTCTTCGGTCTGATAGTAGAGGGCAAGGGCCTGCATACCCAAGGCGCCGATGCCACGGATATTTTCGCTGTCGGCATTGAACGAGCGTTTGGCAATGGCGAGCGCGGTCGGGCTCTTCTCCATCAGTTCCTCGCACCACTTGGC
>Ga0134122_10000086_pt1 | contig 50145 bp, 64 predicted proteins | sample KB302_FD_96461 | JGI IMG/M metagenome (GOLD analysis project Ga0134122, IMG submission 96461) | Terrestrial soil microbial communities without Nitrogen fertilizer from Kellogg Biological Station, Michigan, USA - KB3-0-2 | ecosystem: Environmental > Terrestrial > Soil > Unclassified ... | reverse complement strand
GAGCGGTTGCGACCAGGTTTGTGGCGCTGCGCCCCCGGCATAGTTCCCGATCTGGAGCTTGCAGCTGCCGCTGGTTCCGCCGTCTGGAGCGTTCGTGTAAGCCCAGACAGCAATGGTCTGGATGATGTCCCCGTCGCCAATAAAAACCGAGACGGTCTTTGCCGCTGCATCTCGCGAAAAACCCACGTAGAGCCAGGTTTCACTCGGCACTCCGACCGCGAACTGGTAGAACTCGAATAGGCCGCCGACGCCGTAATCGTGCCCATAGACGAAATCCCAGCGACCAGGGATCGCATTGCCAAACACGCCGAGCTTGAACGCATCGTTGGTGTCTTGTGTGGTCTGGCTGAAGCCGCGGGAAACGATGGCGCCCATGGTGTTCGACGGCAGTTTGACCCAGGCTCCGAAAGACATATCCCCGTGCAGATTGAACACCGAGGAATTGCCCCAGTCGATCTTGTCGGTGCCGCCGGCAAACTGGCGCGCTTGCCCCGCGACGTGCGGCTCCGTGTCTGGCGCGGCTGCCCCCTTGATGTACCACGCTACGTGTTCGTCAATCGCTTCCATGGCCACCGCGTACGTGATGGTCGCGCCGTCCAGCACAAAGTTGGGCGGAACGTACGGGTTCTGCACCAGGTTGTTCCGTACCAGGATCAAGGACCACTGCGGATCGGGCTGAAACGAGAGGGTAAAAATCCGGTTTACGCCGTCCTTGACACCCGCCGGCACTTCTCGGATCACATCGATGGTCTGCGGCGCCGGAGTCGGAGGCGGGGCGCTGCCCTCGTTAATGATCGTGGTGATGCTGGCCACGCCGACGTGATCTTCGATCCGGCGAAAGCGATCGTTCAGCGTGCGAATGAGGATCTCCGGCGTCACCGCTGCGTTGGGTGGCAGCTCGAGCGCCAGCTTTTTGCGGAGATTGGCACGCGACGGGTTGGCCATGGTCAGGTGATCGGATCGACCGGCAGCTCGAACCAGGTGTAATCGGGCGCCGTCTGCTTCATCGGGATCTCAACCGTTTCCCACGCGTCTGGCGTGGCTTCGGCAAAAAGCGGGATCCACTGCCAGTCATGGCTACCGGGTCCAGCCAACGGTCGCGCCAGCACACGCGCGCTGAACAGGCGCACAATCGAACCAGAGCCCGCCAGCTTCACCTGGAATAATCGCCCTTTCGTCGTTCCTGGCAGGCGCCGGTTATGCGGAATGCGCTCGACGGCTGCGGATGGATCGATGGGATAGCTGAGCCGTTCGGCCAACTGGTTGCCCGGCATCTCGGTGAAAATCTGCGCAGTGACGCTGCCCGTCGATTGCAGGTTGAATTCGATCTCGCGGTACAACATCGGGTGCTCGGAATAGATCGGCTGAGGCTCCCAGATTTCTCCGAGGCTGAGCTCCATGTACACACCGATTTTGCGCCGCCGCAGAGTGGCTCCATAGATTCTTCCGATCCCGGCACTCACCAGCCGGAACTTGAACAGGCTGCCCTCGAGGAATGCCGTGGTATCGAGCGCCGCGGGCCACGTGCGCCGCGAACTGCTGGCCGGCACGGTCATGGTGCGCTGAAGCGCTACCGCGTTTCCGGGCAGGTCCGTGTAGAGTTGCAGCGATCCAGCTGCCGCCAGATCGTAATCGAGCAGCAGGTCTTTGAACTGATCGATGCGTTGCAGCGCCGTGCCGCCAATCTCCGAGCTCTCGAAGAATTCCCCACGTGCGCCGTCGAAGTACTCACCCAGCACGCGCATCCGAATCCGAGCCCGGTGCATTTGCAGATCGCCGGCGATCAGGTCGCCCGACGGTGTTCCGCCGGGCCCGCCAGGGTTCGCATTGACGTCGGTCGTAAAGTTCCGCAAGGTCAGGCCCGCCGGCACGGATAGGTTGGAGAAATGCCAGCGTTCGACCATCGCGTGGCTGGTCGGCGGGTTCGAGTCCACATCGATGGCCAGCTGGTCATTTTCGACCCAGCCGCTGGAGAAACCGGCATTATCCGGGATTGCCAAGACAGGCCGGAAGCGGAACGTGCCATTCGAGTAGACGGCATCGATGTACGCATCCCAGATCGATAGCACCTCGCCAGGAGGGTCCATGTGAACCGTGCCGCCCGAATAGTCGATGAAAAAGCCCAGATCGAACGTGGTCATGTTCGTCGCGGGATTGATCGCCGTGGTGGCTGAGCCGAGCCCGGCGGCAACTGCCAGATTGGCGAAGCCTCCGATCGATAGCGGGGCCTTCGGTGTCCCGAGCGTGCCACTGAAGCTCGACCAGATCGTCAGCGTGATCGAGCTCGGATCGCCTTCAGGCTCCGGAGCTGCGGCGGGCTCCGGTGGCGTCACCGTGCCTACCAATAGACGCAGCACGCGCCCTTCAATGGGCTTGTGAGCGTCGAGCGGATCAACAAGCGTGATCGGCAACACTGTACGCCGCGTGGCGGCTGAAAAGAGAGAACCGCGGCGGAATTGCACCACACCACCGGGCAGATCGCTCTCGAGCAGCCATGAGCCATCTCTGCTCGCCGTCAGTTCTAGCTCGATCCGGTCCACCTGCTTGGCCTGGCGTGTGCCGCAATCGATGACGCCGGTGTCGAACGTGCGGCCCTTGCGCGCGAGCGGATACCAGTACAGATGCACATAGCGGATGTGCACCGTGCTCATCACCCGGCCTTCGATGCGGATAGCAAACCGGCGGGCAACGCGGCCTTCACTCGGCGGCGGGCGCAGAGCATAAACAGCCGTCGCCCAGCTCGCGGAATTGAGCTGGCCCAGCAGCTCCACTTCCCCGTTGTCGTAGAGCGCTTTCACGGTCAGCACGGAGCTGGTGACGTTCTGGTCGCCGTCCGAGCAGCGGTACTCGATCACCACGTCCGAGTACACCTTGTCGTTATCCGGCAAGCCCTGATCCATGTAGCGGGACTGATAGATGAACGGGATGGGATTGCCGCTGTCGGTGGTGTTATCGTTTTCGAGAATACGAATCGAAGTCAGCGCATCCCGGTTGATGACGCCCAGGAAGTTGCCGCCCTGGCCCTCGTCATAGAGCGCGGTGAATCCGCTCGAGCCCACGCGGCTATCGAAGGCCATGCCGGACCAAGTCCGGGTTTCGGTGTCATAGACCAGCGTGGCGCTGGGTGTGGAATGCCCGATCTCCGGATAACTGAAGTAGAGGCGCCCATTCGAAAAGTGCAGAATGCACGTGTGGATGAATTCGAGGTTGATCCACAGCGCGTAATACCGGCCCAGCGTGGCGGCGCCCGAGACGTGGAAGTCGGCCAACTCGACCCAATCGTTTTTGAACAGCGGATCGATGGCCTGGGAAATCTTCTCTTCAAAATCGCCGTTGAAGCGGTAGATGCCCTCTTTGTAGACTGTGAAATCGTAGGGTCCGGCGTATGCTACCGATTTCGGTCCAACGGTGCCCAGCTTGACGTTCACCTGTTCCGGGTCGCTGGTGTCGGGATCGCCCGAGAGCCGCCAGACGCTGTTCCGCTTGTAGATGATGAGCACGCGGACGTGATTGGTCACCGCAAGCAGCGGATCTCCGGAATCGCCGGTATCTTCCCATTGGCCTTCGAAATCGTCATGCGCACCCGGCCAAGCCCACGGCTGCGCGGTCGGCGTCCACCAGTAGCGCGCGGGATGATCCGCAGAGTTGAATGCGATCAGCTTGCCGAAATACGGACCCACCAGGCCCAGCGCCGGCGGCGGCGGATCGTTCGCGCCTGGGATCGGGATGTTCTGCGCGATGACGTTATCAATGGAGATGCGCGCAACAAATGATGGGACGAAAAATCCATCGACGAGCACATTTCCCCAAACCGTGCCAATCCGTAGCGGAGTCGTGAGGGGTCCACCTACCGCATAAATCTGCCGGCGGTCCACTTGCGGATCGGGCGATGCTGCGATGTTCTGCAGCGTTGGCCACTGTTGAAACAGATGCGCCGGTCCACCAAGCGAACCCGGATTCTCTGTGCTGATCGGGGAAGGCCCGGACTCATGGCCGAAGGGAGTATCAAACGTGTAGAAAAACTCAAAATCCCCACTCCACGTGCCGCCATCTGTGCCGAAGGCTAACGGCGCGGCCGTCGGCGCGGCCGGCACCCACTCCGAAAGCACGCTATCCGGAGTCACCGGGAATGCCGGCAGCTTGCCCTGTTTGGCCTGGTTCATGATCCAGACCCAGTTCTGATAGCTGACGATGCCAAGCGGTTGGCCATCGAAACCTGATGCGATCAGATACTCGAAAAGGCTGCCGCCGCGCAGGTCCACACCGAATCCACCGAAGCGAACGATACCCGTGCGGAACAGCGTGTGGCCAGGCCCGAATGAACCGCTGAACAGTTCGTCTGAGCCCTTGCGCGACACTAACTGTCCACTTTCGTCCACCCGGCAGTTGGTCAATGCGAGCGCTTGGCCTTCGTTGAGCTTGTTGGTGGGCGCGAGGAAATTCAGGCCACCGGATAATACGCGTTCGGATTGTTTGCCGGAAGCCATCTACTTTCTGCCTTGGAACTCCATGGAATAGTGATTCCCATCAGGCTTTGGCTTTCCGCCCTCGCCGAGGAATCGGCCACCCCATCGGCACAGGGGATGCTGTTGTTCCCACCACTCGCCGTACGGCCGGTGGGCTTCGGAATCCGTCTGGTAGATGCCGACCTTGAACAGGTTCAGGTCAATCGCCAAGTGCGATGCATGCAAACTAGAGCGGATTCCGCGGCCAATCGAGGCGTAGTACGCTGCCACTTCCGGAGGGCGGTAGGCCCAGTCGAGCGTGCATTCGTCGCCCTGGTCGTAGATGCGCATGATCAGGCTTCCAACCAGACGCGCGAAAAGGCGCTGCTGTTCGCCGAGCGTCACTGCGCGCCTCCCCAGAACTCCCGTGCTACCTGTTCCAGCAGTTCGACCATGCCACGCGCGTACTGCGCGACTTCGGGCATGGCGCCCTTCGATTCTTTGCCGCGCGCTTCCGCGAGCGCGTAGAACGTGAAGTAATCCCGGAGCGCCACCGGCACTTTTGCGATGCTGGCGTCCGAGGTGATCGTCACCGGGAACCGGTGAAACACATGGCCGAGGTTGCCGGCGGTGGCACCGTTCGGCTGCGGATAGACGCGCAGCTCGTCGCCATCCTGCAGGAACCGTTTCGGGTTGTCGGCGGCGGTTGAGGGCCAGTCGTTATCCAGCGCTTCCAGCTCGTCGACCGTGCTTTCTTTGAGCGCCGTGGATCCAGCCGAAACGTGGATCGTCGAGACGTGGCGCGCAGGCATCGCGTAGACCGGAACGCTATCGCTCAGCGTGGTGGTGGCATCCCGGTCAACGAAACCTCCTGTGTTACGTGCGAGACGTTTCGCAGCTTCGTCCGACCATTCGTAGAGTTCCGAGAAAGTCCAGAAGATCAGATCAGCTTCTGCGCCCGCGTTGAGCGCTGGCAGGGCATCGCCGATGGTGTCCCGGATATCGACGCCAGGCGGGGCCGGCGCGCCTGAGATGAGCAGGAGCGGCATGGGCTAGATTTCATTGCCCCACGCAATGATGTCGCCAGTCGCACCAGATCCTGTGGTGTAACGCAAAATGTTGTCGACCGCGCCGAGTGGCGTCGGCTGCGCGAAGATGATGACAATCGGCGGGCACGATGCAGGCGTCGTTCCAAAGTACAGATACGTCGTACTTGCATCGGCGCCGTCCGTGATCTTGACGATGCCTGCTGCGGTGGGCGTGATGATGATGCCCTGGATGTACAGCTTTTTGCCGCTCGTGGGCGTTTTTATCGTCTGATCGGTTTGACTGGCACTGTAGGCGTTGTGTGTGCGCCAGACCGTGCCGGTTGATGGTGCGATCTCGACAGGCAGCGGATTACTGCGCGAAAATGCCGTGCCGCTCGAGTCCTTCAGCTTGACGGTCTGGGCCGTGGTGTCGGTCGGATCGACGCGGAGCGGAGCCGTGGAGATGCCCAGCTCGGTGCCATCCAACTTGCGGATATTGACGTGCAGCCCGCGCTTCGGGTTCAGCCGGAGGGCAGCCGCCTGATCTTCGGCTGGATCGGCGCCTATGGTATCGTTGACCACACCGCCAGCCACAGCAACTACGCCCGTGCCTTCGACAAATGCGCTCTTGTCGGCCTGTGCGCCGCCACCCGTTTGCTGCACCACGTCAACTTTGAGCGCTTTCGTCGCGCTGACGGTGGAGATGCCAACCGTGTCGGTGCCATCCGAGATTTTTACCGGCCACGAGCCGGATGCAGCCGCGCCGGCGCCCTGGTTTGCGGTGACCGTGCCGTCGACCGTCAGCGAGCCGGCGCCATCGTCCACACTGATTGCACCGCCGCCATCCGCAACGGTGACGGGATTGGTGATCGAGGTAACAACCACCGTGCCATCCACGGTGAGGGAGCCAGAATTGTCATCGACGTGCACCACGCCCTGCACGCGGGTAACGTCAACGTCGAGGCCGTTGGTTGCTTCAGCCGGAATCAGCGTACGGGAGCCGTCCGTCGAGATGGCGAGCTTGACCAGCTGCGCGTGCGAGCCATCAGCGTCAATCCCATCGGTCGCGATTTGCGCGCCACTTCCCGGGGTATACGCTACGTTGTCAGCCATTGGTCGGCACCAGTTTTCCTTCAGCCTGCGGGATTGCGAGCATGGCAGGCTTCTGCTGTTTAATTGCCAGCTTCAACAGCTTCGAGCGATCGAACCGGTCCAGCGCGAACGGCATCCGGTCGTAGCGCTGCGCCAGGTTGCGGGCCCGCACGAAATTCGCCATCTTTTGGGCGGCCGTCAGAAACCGATCCATCATGAACAGTGATTTCGTGAACTCGCTCGCGCCCTCTTTCATCCGCAGATAGGGCACAGCGAAGTCGATCAGCGCCGCGTGATACTCCTCGGGGATCTGCGGCGTGACTGAAAGTGACGTCATCAGGGCGGGTGAATACGCATGGGTGAGATCGAGGCTCACGGTGCTGTCGGGTGGTGTTTTGTATAGCACCAGGAAGTCGAAGCCCAGGCAGGCATAGCGCTCCGGATTGCCCGCGGCGAGCTGCCAGGTGGGATTGAGGGCATCGAAGTCCTGCAAGCGTCCGGGCTTCACGCGTGCCCCGCCAGTCACGCGGATGCGCAACGGCAACAGGAAATCGGGCAGCGAGTCGAGCAGATGGTAAAAGACCGTGTTCGGCGCAAGCGGAAAGACCGTGGTCTTTTCGAGGGCGAGCGTCAGCAGAACGAATATCCGCTGCGCGGCATTCAGCGCGCCAATCGCTTCAGCGCCGGTGTAGTAGCCGGATGTTCCGGTTTCCCCGAGCCGTTCCAGTGTGTGGGTCTGAAGAGTCTGGAGGTCCATGGCTCACCGTGTGTATCGCCGGCGCCGATGCCGGGTGAACCGGTCCTCGAGGCGCATCTTGGAGGGCCCGATGCGCTGCGCTTCCATACGCACCATGTCGCTCAGATATTCGATGTACTGCACCGTCAGGCTCTGGAGCGAGTTCCATTCCTTCAGATGTCGGGCAATATCCATCTGGACGCCGGCAATCAGCGCGGCCGGCCGAACCCAGGGCAGCAGCGAAACCGCGGTGTCGGTCCCATCCGGCATTTCCTCGAAAATCAACGTGCCGATCAGTCCCTGCAAGCGCGTGGGAATCGGGTAAAACTCCACCTGTGGCACGGGCGGATCGCTGTTCTGATCCATGTAGAGGCACCAGTGCTCCGGATCTCCGTAAGCCGTGCGCCCGGCGGCCAGCTCATTCAGTTGCGCGAGCGACAAGCGTTTGAGCGGTAGATTCGTGCGCGGGTTGCGGATGTCATGGATCAGCCGCGTGCCGGCGGGCAGCGGATAGATGTTCTGGTTGATGCGATACGAAAGCCCGGTAGCATCCTCGTCTTCCCAGCCACGATCGAGCGAGCCCAGCGTCGGATCGGAGCCTGACCATGTGAATTCGTAGTACGTGGGCCCAACCGATTGGATGCCCTCTGAAGTCGCCACCGCTACCCGGATGATGCGTCCGGTCATCTCCTCGGCCCAGACGGTATCGGTCCCCGTCAGCACTGCCGAGCCCTTCGTGACCGCGACGGTGCCGGTGTTGTATTCGTCCTTGGTGGTGATGACCTGCTCGACCTGGAGCCGCTGCCAGGTGAGCTTATCCAGAATCGACTGGTAGCGGTCGAGTATCCAGCCATCGATGAGGTCCAAAGAAACCCCAGGCCACAACTGGGTCAGGCGGAGACGAATCTCGCCGTAGGTCATTCGAGTATGACCACCGTGCCCGCCAGCTTGCGGATCTTCAGTTTGGCGTCGGCGGAGTCGAAATAAATCACGGCGTCGTAGGTGACACCGTTCAAGATCGTGTTTGTTGGGGCCGTGCCGGCCGCCAGATAGAGCCGCGAAGCGCCGCCCGTGGCGACGACAGTAGCCGTGGTGACCGTTCCAGGTGTGACGACATCGCCGCTCGAGGGATCGATCGTAGCAGGTGTGGTGCGCGGCGCACCGCCAGCGCCACCGCCCACCATAGCCCCATTCGCCGCGAGGACCGGCGTGCTCAGCATGGCGTTCGAGGCCGAGAAATACGGTACGCCGCCGCTGGTTCCACAAGGCGCAAACGTGAGAGTGCCGGAAGCGGTGATGGGCGAGCCGGTAATGCAGAACGGAGCGCTCGAAACTGCGAGAGCGACACTGGTCACTGAGCCGCCGCCCGTTGGTGTGGTCCATGTGCCGTCTTCCCGTAGGAATTTACTCGTACCGGAGGTGACACCGGGATCAGGAACCAGCCCGCCTTTGTGGCTGGCGCCCGAGGCCACCATGGTCTGGACCGTGCCGCATTCCGCCGCTCCAGTTGCGTCCGTGCCCAAGGCAAAGCTCGTGCCGCCGGCGCAGTTCGTTCCATTCGCCGCGAGCGCGGTGGCAGTCGTCGCATTGCCCGAAAACGTGGTGGCCGTTACCGTCCCGCTGAAGTAGCCGGCACGAAAGGTATTTCCGGACGCCCCAACGTCGATTGAGGCGGTACCGGGGAGCAGATGCGTGTTAATGGAAACGCTCGACAAATTGTCGAGCGCCATGCTGGCCCCGGCCACGCCGCTATTCAGTTGCTGGGTCCAGGTGTTGGTCGCGCTGCATTCGTAGATTTGTTGGCCGGGCGTCGCATTGGTGACAAAACTCAGGTCGCTCTGGTTGCAGGTCCCTGGCAGGCTGGCCAGCACTCCGACGAACACAAAAGGAGAGGAGGAACCGCCGCCACCGGAAGGGCAGACGACGCTGGTGCCGTCCTCCAGCACGCAATTGGTTGTCGCGCCCGTGATGGAATCGATCTGGCCGAGCGAGTTAATGCGCGCCGCGGTGCCTGCCGTATAGCCGGCGCCTTTAACGGGCCGCTTGTTGAGCTCGGTGGTCAGGCCAGTGACCTGGCTGATGGAAATGGATTTGCTGGCAGAGGGAGTGCTCCCGCCTTTGAACACCGTTTGGGCGGACAGGCCGAGCCCTGCCGCAAAGAGGACCAGCGCGAGCGTTACGCCGCGCATTAGACCCTCTGGAATTCGACCGTGATGCCCACGCCATCGAGAGACGTCGGCGCGCCAGAAGCCACGAATCCCAGCCCATCGCCCGCCGCGAATGTGTAGTTCGCAGCAGTCGCGTGCAGGGCCGGTGAGACGTTGGTGTCGGCTGTCGCCGTCAGGTCGATCCCCGCGGCCAGACAATCGGTGCCCGACGCTTTGGCCGTCCCGCTGGGAACCTTCTTGACCATCAGGGTTTCCGACGCACCCGAAGCCGTCTGCCAGCGAATCTTGACACTGACGATCTTCGAGGCTACCGGGATCGGAATCACGCCATCGAAAGCCGCGGTTGTCGCGCCGTCGAAGATGCTGCGTGTGATGAGAAAGGTTTGGGGAACGATCTTACCGCCTACCGTCAGTTTGTCGGCAGTGGTCACAGCCAGCGTCCGTGTGGCCGCCAGCGTCAGGTTGGCATCCATCTCGCCCGAGACAACTCCGGCGCCGCCAACCGTCGAGTTTCCATCGACCACCAGGTCACCGGTGATCTTTACGTTTTTGAATTTCGTTGCTCTTGCCGACATGGTTTTAGTTCTCCTTTAAGGCGGGGCGGCCATCTGGGAGGGAGAAGCGGCCCCAATCCCCGAAGTTGACGATGTGCGCCTACGCTCCGGGTGAACCGTACACGCCCAGGTAGTCGTACCACCCGTGCGACTTCTTGTAGCGAACGATGGTGCCGCCGCGTTCCGTGCGGTCATCGAAGAAACCACGGGTATAGGTCTTCACGCGCCAGAACCAAATCAAGCCGGTCGAATCCGGCGGCGCCACCAGAAACCAGGCGTCCGGATCGGTCAGCTTCGGCCAGATCAGGATGTCATCGACCGGGCCATGCTCTCCGTACTGGAAAGCATTCACCGTGCGGTTGGCGGTATCGGAGCGCCACGAGCCCTTCAGGATCTCGTGAGCATTCCAGCGATTGGCCGGCGCTGCCAGCAGGCGCGGCGTCGGCAGGCTGATCTGATGACCATTCGCCTTGCGCTGCGTCTCCCAATCGGTGAGCGCCAGCTCGAGCGAAGTGACATCCAGATCGGCCGCAACCGAGAGCGTGTTGGATTGCACGCCCCCAACCTTGAACAGCGGATGCGAAGCCGAGCACAACGCAACGGCATCCGGCCCGACGAACGAACCGGAAAACGCGTTATTGAACGTACTCGCGCCGTCGATCTCCTGGGTCTCCGTCGCGGAGAGCCCGAGTTCGCTCGCACCGCGGCGTACCAGCCCGATCTTGTCGTCTTCGACCAGATCGCGCGAGGTTTCAATGCCGAGGCCGAACCGCTTGTGTTTAAACAAGCTGTCGAATCCCTGCATCATTTGGTCGGTGCGGACCTCGCCCGTTTCCGGGATCTCAGCCAACAAACCCACGCCGGAGACTTGGCTGAACTGCTCGATCGAGCGCTCGGAGCCCTCGATCTGGAAGAGACGCGGCACCATCTTGGTCTTGGCTTTGTAGTTCTGCCAGACCACGCTGTTGAGAGCGGGCAACATCGTCTCGAAGAAGAAGTCGGAGAAATTTCCACGAATTTCCATGGTTAGACCCCCACCGCCACAAGCCCCATGCGGTGCTTGTTGAATACGATTTCGACGCGCAGATGAGCGCCATAATCGTTATCCGGCACATCCAATTTCTGGAGCATGTGCACGTCGAGTGAGTTCGTCACATCGACGGTGGACTCATCGAGTTCGTGTCCGCTGGTGAGCAACGTTGCGCTGCCGGCGTTCAGTTCGAGGTTGACGTTCAACCCCATGTCGGCTTCGGCGAAGCCATCGGTGTCGGCGTTGTCCTGACACTCAAAAACGGCGTCAGGGGCAACGATGACCAGGTGCTCGGTGGCCTTCGAAGCCGCGCCATGATTCAGATTCACGCCGCTGTAAAGCGTCGTTCCGGGCGTGCCTGATTTATCGACTGAGCCGTCAGCCACTCGGAAGACGGCGTCCCACATGAAAAGCGCAGTTCCATATCCCACTACTTTTTTGAATAGTTGGACATGCGGCACACCACCACTCAGCGTGCGCATCAACGGTCGCAGTCCATGCGGGTTATCCACGTTAGCCATGGATCGGCCCTCACTTTCGGTTTTGAATTACCCGGAACTGCGCTGAAGACTATCTGGCGGAATCGACCGGGAAGTACGATTCCTCGGACATTTCGGGAGCCTCGCGGCCACGCCTTGTCTGCCCCTGCTTCTCCAATTGTTCCTCGGGACGCACACCGGCGCCCTGAGCATTCTGATAGACCTCTGCAAGATGAGCGTCGCTCTTGCGCCGATAGGTTTCGTTCCGGCGTTCGGCCATCTCTTCCGGCATGTGGGCCAGCACCAGCGTGCCCATCTTCACCGGATCGCCACTGGCATCCATGCAGACTTCGAAACCACGAGTGAAATTGCCTTCTTTGTTCAGCCGGCGTTCACTCAGAAACTTTGGCCGCATACCGGGCTTCGCGTGCGCGTCAGCCACGGCTTTGAGCGGATCAGGAGCCTCCCACGGCTCCATCGGAATGTTATTCTCCAGGAAATCGCGGCGCTCCTGGATCTGCTTGCCCAGCTGATCCTGGCTGACACGCGCGGCGCTGTCGGCCTTGCCCTCGTTCGCTTCGGCGATACCTTCGTCGGTCTGGCGATAAAACAGCCGGACCTTCACATCGTCGGGTAGGTTCTCGACGGGCATTCCGCCCACGTGGCAGTGCTTGAGGCGCGGGTCGACTTCGGGCGCGTTCAGATCGTTGAAGGCCTTGGACTCACCGATGCCCTGCACAATGCGCTTCTTGCTCACCGGCGCCTCCCGTTTCCGTTCGTCTGGACCCCCAGCTCCTTCTTCGATTTGGAGAAGTCTTCTTCCGAAACCTTCATCTGGCCCAGGAACTTGCGTTGCATGGGTGACAGGCCAGGGTCTTCGTCCTCGATGTCGGAGCGTGCGCCGCGGCCGCGGTCGCCATTCTGCGCGTCAATGCGCCGCTGCCGGTCGCGCGACTGCTCGCGGTCGTCGTCGGTGTCCCGATCTCGCGTCTCGTGCCCGTTTTGCCGGGATTCCAGATCGAGTTGGAGCTTGGCGGTGCGGGCGGCCAGCTTCAGCGCGGCTGGTGATTTCTTGAGCGCGGGATCTTCGGCAACCATCTCCTGGAAGACTTCGCCGGTTTTCTTGAATAGCGGAGATTTGGCGTCGTTCAGGTCGGGATATTCCCGCACCATCTGGGCATCGGTCGAGAGGTGCCTGACCGCGCGGCCCACCACTTTTTCGGCTTCCTCAGCCGCGACCTTGCGGAATAGTGACTCGGCCTCTTTGCGCGTGAGCACACCGCGTTTGATGAGCGCTTGCATGCCCTTGGTCGACAGCTCGTCGGTGAACTTCTCCGGCGTGTCGTCATCGGTGATATCGGGCTTACCGGCAGCATCGTCCTGCTGGTCCGGCTCGTCGTCGGTATCGTCCGTTTCGGGCTTCGGTCGGGCCTTGGCCTGGCCGGCCCAGTAGCGCTCCGATTCGGCCAGCTCCTCGTTCTGTTTCTTGAGCGCGTCGTATTCCTTTTTCGATACAGTCGGTTCTTCCTTGGGCTTGCCTTTGTCCGCACCATCGCCCGCTTTCGGGGCATCCGGATCGTCGGGATGTCGGGAGTCGACAACCTGCTCGTCATCGGCTACGCCAGCTGTTTTCGGCAATTACTTGCTCCTCACAATTTCAACCGGTGCCCGAATTCGGTCGCGCCGTAAAGGTCGCGCCGTTTCACGGTGTAGGCATCGCTGCACATACGACAAAGCACCTGGTAGAGTCCGTCTTTCATGTGAACGTACATCCGTGTATTGCCGTCAGCCGAGCGTGCCTCCAGATCGGCGAACGTCAAGCCACAGACCTGGCAGCCTGGCGGGATCGCGCCTGAGAGTAGCTTGAGCGCGTGCTCGTGCCATTGCCAGCACTTCCAGCACATGACCGGCCCGCCCGTCAGCCGCAGGATTTCGCGGTGCTGGTGAAAGCGCTGGCAGTAGTGGCAGCGGATCGTCGCGAGGTAGGCGGGCGCGGTCATCGCTTCTTGGGTTTTTCCCGGAACTCTTTCATCAGAATTTCCGGAAGTTCGAGACACCGCTCGATCGCGTCCAGGTACCCGCGAGCCCGTTCGGTTCCGGCCTGGTCGAGCGATCCGCGGAGGTCGCGCAGTTTCGTCTCCAGCATGTGGCTCAGGCGCAGGCTGATGAGCTGATAGCCGCGCGTCTTGGTGCACTGTTCCACCAGCTCGCAATCGAGCGAATCGTCCTGGAGTTTCCGCGCGCTCATTGACGTGTGATGGCGAACGTGGCCGAGCTGGCGCCCGCCGCGATCGTCGGAGTGCCTGTGGCCACCGTAAACCCGGTTGCCGGGCTGGTGGTGAGCGTAATGGTCGCCGTCATGCCCGCCGGTACCGGTGCGTCGAGCGTTGCGGTGCAGCTCACGGTTTGGCCCTTGGCGATCGCCGGCGAAGAGCAACTGAATGCGATCGCGCTTGGCGCGAAAGGGAGGGTGATCGATCCCGTGATGTTCTGGCCTGTGCCGGTCGAGGTGCCGGAGACGGTGACACCGCCGGTCTGCGCGAGCGCGAGCAGCCCTAGGAGTGCAAACACAACTGCGAGTCGTTGTTTCATCGGATAGCTGCCTTTCCCGTGATGGTGACGCCTTTGATGGCCGTCGAATTACCGCCCACGATGGCGGTGCGCGGCTGCAAAGCGAACTTGATCTGCACATCCGAAGTCCCGCAGGTTCCGCTGACGGTGCTGTTTTTTGAAAAGTAGGGCACTTCGGCGTCGAGCCACGCAAACGCAGCGATACCCAGGCAGATGCCACCTGGGCAATTCGCGTTCGTGATGCTGGTCGAGTTCTGCGCAGCGTAAGCCGCCGTGGCTCGTGCGATCAGAGGATAGTCGTGATCCGTGCATTTGAAGCCCCACAGTGCCGCGGGGTTGGTCATGCCGTTGCACGTCTGGCCTCCGCTGCAGAAGTTGTTTATCACCTGGACGGTAGGTACGAAAGCGTCTTTCACGGCTGCCAGGTTCGCGAGCATGGGAGATGCCGGGCACGTTGCGGAAGCATCTTTGACCGGAGTGCGCACGGCCGCCACCAGGTACGGGTTGAACGTCGCATCCATCACCATTTCGGTGATGCGCTTGTTGTACTCATCCCGGATGGCGTTCGCCTGTGTGAACCCGAGCTCCGAAATCTGATTGACCGCGAGCACGAGGAAGTTAGCCAGATAGCCGCCCGTGGCCTGATTGCTTTTGGTGATATCGATGTCACTCGACGACGACATGCAAGCGCCGACGTTCGGCGCACGGTTCTTTACGATCGCGTCCTGAGCCACGGTCTTTCTGCCCCAGCACCAGCGATTCGCGGTGGCGGCGTTGTACGCTGCACACGCCGTATCGGAAGGCGTCAGGCTGGTGCCCGTGAGATTTGCGAAGCCTTCCTGTACTTCGATGCCCGAGTTGAGCATCGACGCGTAATAGTCGCTTTCCTTGGATCCATCAGGCGCCAGGAAAGCAGCGCGGGAGACGGCCTGCATCCCCCAGGCAAAGTTGCGCGGGACGTCGGACGGCGAAATGTAGCCGAAAAAACCATTCGACTGAAACATCCCGGTACCTGGATTGATCGTCAACAAACTGACAGAAGCCGCGAAATATTCGCCTTCCAGATAGAACGCATCCCCGGTGAGGATGTAGGGCAGGAAATAGTAATCGACCAGATGATTCGGAATGTCATTGAAACCCACACTCCAGCCGTTCGTGGTTGCGCAGTTCACGGGTACGAGCGCTCCCGGTGCCCGGCAGCCGGCGGCGGGGCTCAAGGTGCTGTTGCCGTACTGCTCAGAAAATGCGTGCCGGGACTGCGGGCGCCCGATCACCAGGTTTCCTGCAACGGCAGCCGTCGCCGCGGTATTCGCGCCTGCATCCTTCGAGGCACGCGCAGACGAATAGAATGCGTTGGGAGCACTGGCTCCGAATCGACCTTCCCGGATGTGATACGGGGCCGACTGAAGAGCATCCCAGGTGCCACCGTACCGGCAGCCAGGCTGCGCAGTACAGAGGCTTGCGGGCAGCAACGTATCAATAGCGCCCTTCTCCCCGGTGAGCATGTAAAGCGCTTTGGCGCAATCGCTGTTCGGTGAGCCGCAGGAGCTGGAGTTATACAGGTAGTCCAATTCTTCGCGCTGGATCGGTGCACCTTCACTGTTGCTGCTCATCGACTTGACCAGTAGGCCGGCGCAACTCGTGCTGGCCGATTGCCAGCATTTTCCGCCCACGATACCCCCATCACTCACCGCGGCGTTGATGAAAGTGCCATAGTCCGCAGCTGGGTTCACAGTAACCGCTGGATCGTAGTTGGGCAGCACTTTTGTGGATTTCAGATAGGCGAAGTTCGGATCAATGCGCACCGCTCCGGGGCCAGTCCCACTCCAGAAGGTTTCCCGCCACCTCGCGTAAGCCGCATGGGTGAAGCTCGGGCGGCTGTGCACGGTGGCCAGGCCCAGGCCGGTCTTCAGCACAAAGCTGTACACCTGGTCTTGTACGCTCGTGTTCTTGATGTTTTCCAGGATGAAATCGACCTTCACCGAGCAATAGGGATCGCTTCCCGAACACGTGGAAGAGGCGTAATTCGGGCCGGGATAAAACGAGAGCGTGAAGATCGGATGCAGGCTTTTGTAGGTGTGTGGTGCCACTACTCCTGAAGACGGGGCCGCGGCCAGTTGACTGGCCTGGGATTCCGAAACCACGTGTTTCGCTGCCGCATGGCTGGCCGCTGTGGTGCCGCCGAACCCGCGCGTTACGGTCAAGGGATTCCCACCGGCGGTGCATGCGGTCACATTCAGCTTCTCGAGCTCAATGTCGATGACCGTGGGTAAAGCGAGCCTGCAAACGTCACCCGGATAGAGCAGATTGATGCTGGTCGCGGCTGCGGTGATGGCTGCGGAGAGTACGGTCAACCGCTTGTCTTTGAACCCGAAATCGTAAGTTGCCGCCGAGGTGCAGTCATGGAGCTTGAGTTGCGTGACGACTGGGCCTTTCAACCAATACTCCGGGCCGCACTCCGGAGAGCCCGACGGATCCGGCAACGCGCTGAGCATGTCTTTTGCGTTCGCGCGCGCGTTGTAAATCGACACGTCGTCGATGTAGAGATATGCCGGATTCGGGGTCAACCCGTCCGTGTAGAGGTTCACCGACCATTCGTCATCGGCGCACCAGGCGTTATACGCGCAGTTGGTGTAGCTCGTCCGGACGTTCGTGAAGTCGAAAATCTGCACGCCGTCCTGCCACATCGTGAGCCGGCCGCCGAAAGCGTTCGACTGCTCGAGATACGCCTCGAGGTGCACCCACCGGTTGACGGGCAGCTCTTTGGTCGTCTGCGTGTAGACCTTACGGCTGACGTTATCGCCCGACTGCGGCCCAGCTGCGGTGAAGCCTCCGTCGCCCCAGACCGCTTGCAGATACCAGTGGCTGGGGTCGTCATCGTTGATGTGAAACGCCCAGATCGGATCGATGCGACCGGCGCCGTTCGCGCTTTTGAACTGAAACAGATTGACATAGTGCCCGGTGGCCGGGTTGCCCGTCAGGGTGTAGCGCTGTGGGATGTTCATCCACACCGAGTAGTAATTCGCTTGCGAGTTCCGTGGATCGAGCCAGCGGAACATGCGTACGCCGCTGGTCGGAGTGTTGGGAGTTGAAACCTGTAGCTTGAGCGCCTTCGTGCCGGCATGCGTCGGGCTCGCGACGACCGTGGTGCTGCCCACTCCGGTGATCTCGACGTTGCCGCCATTGTTTCCCGAGCAGAATTCCTGAGCGCCGGCGTTGAAGGTGCCAGGCGCGCAATAGTCCTGGATCGTCCCGTTTTCAAAGCCGGTGGAGAAAAACGAGTTTGGGATCGCGTTGACGTTCAGCTCCGCCCCCCATCCCGAACCGCCGGAATTGAAAGCCAGCATCTGGGCTTGCGTCATCCCGTTGGCGAAAGCGCCGCCTGAGTTGCAGGCCGCGCCGCTTGTGTACGTGATCGCGTGCGAGCCGCCAGAGGCCAGGGTTTTGACGTAGCTGATGACAGAGAACTTGACACTGCCGTCATCCCACCAGTTCTTCACATCCGCCTGCCACTGGGTTGGGGCCGTACCACCAACCAGCACTTGCGGGCAGTTGCCGGCGGTGATCTCGCCTTTGACGAAGATGCGACCGAAAGTGATCGGACGGTTGGTTTGCGCGCCCAGCGAATCCACTTCGAAGACGGTCTGGATGTTCTGGCCGAAACAGTGGAGCCCGCCGAGCAGGAGAAATAGGAGACAGCGCCGCATGATTTACTGGGCGTAGCCGCGAGTGCTTGCAACAGACTGCGCCTGCGCCGCGCCCAAGTCGCCGTAATCGACGGTGCTGGTCAGGCCCTGGAAAGTGCCGGGCCACCCGAGTCCTCGCACTTGCGCGCCCCCGATGCTATTCAGTCCATAGTTCGTGCCGGCGGCGATGTAGGGCTGCGCGGAGATCGTCACATCGTGCGCGCCAGCCGGAATGCGGGTGCGGTTGGTGCCATTGTTGTAGAAACCGATGTAGTCAAATCCAAACGCGGTGTACTGGGCCGCCGTGTAGTCCGTGGTGCTGGAGTTGAGTGCGGTGCCCGTAATGTTCGAAAGAATCAGGTTGCGACCAACCGTGTTCACACAGACATCTGCGCCGCTGCACAGAATGGCGTCGCCGGCCATGGTGTCGATGGTTACACGCTCGATGATGACGCCGCCCGATGTGACGGTCGATGAGATCCCGTGCCCGGTAGCGCCAGTCCCATTTCGTATGATTCCATTTTCGACTGTCAAGTTGCAGGCATTGGTACAAGAGCCAGAAGTGAAAGCGATGCCGATGCACGGCTGGGTGTCAATGACAAATTTGGATAGGCGGGCCGGGTTCGAAACGGCCTGGGTACATCCGGATCTTCCATCGTGACTGTACAAATTCGTGAATGTCCCTAGGGCGGCTCCACTGATACCAGTGGCGGCCTCATAGTTTTTGCATTCAATGTTGTCGGCTGTAGTGCCTTGCGCGGCAGTGAAGCACCCCTCGGCAGCCGTGGTGGCACCGTTTGCGTCCCATGTCCAATTGTTCCAGCGATTGTAGTTTCCGCTGGTAATCATCTGCCCGCTGGAGCCCGAGGCGACGAGCGTCGCCTTGCCGCCGTCGCCGTGAGTTGATGTGAAGCCCACCCACCAGATGGGCGCTGAAACGGTGCCGTTGGCGTAAGTGGCATTGGCGACGGTGTAGGATGCACCCTTGACCCAGATCGTATTGCCCGCAACCACGGGAACGGAGTTCGCAGTGGTGGGAAGGTCAAGCGCGCCGCCGATGTTCATAGTCGCGCCCGTGCCAGTGGTCAACCCAGTCGACCGGTCAACCACGATGGTCGTAGAGTTAGTAAACGTGGCGACCTGATACCATGCGGCAGTGATGGAACCAGTTCCTCCGGTGACGTAGATGACATTTCCCACAATCGCAGATGAGAAGTTCGCAGTCGCTGAGGTTATGGTCGTGGTGCCGTTCGTAACTGCATCTGTTGTGGAGATGTTGACGCTGGCCGATTGGCAGCTGGAGCAGCCTGCGGCGTTCTTGTTGTCGAAGATCGCCATGTTGGTACCCGCGGTGGCTATATCAAATCCGCCCCCGTTTGTCGCCGCGCTGCCAGAACGCACCTCCCACGCGGTTGTGGCCGTGATCGCGGCGAAGATAACCGGTGTGGGGCAAATCAGGAAATAGATCAGCACAAAAATAAGAACTTTTTTCACTGGCTACACTCCAGCTTTGCCTGCACCCACGTCGCGCCGCCGGCCACCGCCGTGATGGTGGCAGCTACCTGATCCTGTGCAGCGACAGTGGTGTCGGTAAAGTCGCTTACGGTGGTCGATCGAACGCGCGTCCCGGAGGACAGCGATACCCCGCTCGTCGAAATGACATTAGCGACGGTAGGCAGAGCAGTTCCCCCGGCCACTTTCCAGAATTTGACGGTGACGGTGCCTTGATCCGCTCCAATCGCATAACCGGAAATCGTGCACGGCGATGTGGCGTCAACGTCATAAGCCACCAGGCCAGTGGTCAGAGCCGAGCCGTTGCCGGAAAACGTGAAGCTGAGCGGGCGCGCCTTGACCGTGGTGGGCAAGTCTCCCAGGGCGAGCGCCCGGAATGCCGGCGCCGTGGCAGTCGCGAATAGCGCGTGTGTGGTGGTAGTCGAAGCGGAGATGGTTGCCGGGGTAGCCGCCGCGCCGCCGCCGATCATGACGCCGTACTGTGCCAGCAATCCACTCGATGCCCATGTGGATGTCGAAGAGAAATACGGGACCCCTCCCGACGTGCCCGCCACCGTCAGCGCCGGTGTAGTCGTCGCCGTGGCAACAGAGATCAAGCCACCCGTGAACCCGACGCTCGTTACCGTCCCACTCCCGCCCCCGCCGCCTGGAGGTGGGATGGTCTGCGTAAAGCAGATGGCCACCACCAGCACGCAAACGACAAAGAGTCTGAATATCTTCATCTGTTTATCTCGTCCCGTACATGACTGCAATCGTGTCGTTCAGGGTGCCCTTGACGTAGATTTGCGACAAGTCGTATGACCGTGACTCGCCGATCGGAGGGAAGAACTGCCCGCCGCCGGAAGCTGGCACCACAACCCCGCGAGCCGCGCCGACGCTGGCGTCGCCAATCCGGAACGCGGCGTTTGAGCCGATGCCCTGCACCTGCACCCAAGCGGCTTTCGTTGGAGTTGCCGTCAGCTGCTGGGCGCTGCCCGTCAACGTCACATCGGCGAGAGTTTTGACCATAGTGTGCTCCTTACGCGACCTTATCGCCGAGGGCTTTTAACAGCGCCGCGGTCTGCTCCGGTGGGATCCCCGCGGCGACCGCGGCGTCTGTGATCTCCTTGGCGAGCGCAGTTTTGCCGCCGAGCTCCGTCATGGCGTCCTCGATCGCGGGAGACATGGGCGGGAAGCCTGGACGCAATAACCCCAACCGCACGTACTGCGGATCGTTCAATCGCCAATTGCTCACCGCCAGCCGGTAATCGGCCAGGCTGCCTTTGGTGGCTTGCAGCATTTCGATCTGCGCGCGCACCAGGCCAAGCTGTGCAGCGTTGGTGGGCAGATATCCGAATGGCCCCTGTGAAACGCCAACAGCCGCCTGCCATTTCGGAATCAGCTTGGCGATCTGGGCATCGATGTATTTGGCGAGCTCGGCGAGCTGCTGATCGGTGGGCTGTATCACTTCGAACCTCGCTTTTTGATGACGCCATTGGCAATGCGGATCGAGTCACCTTCGGACTTGCCGGAGGCGAGCAGGCGATCCGCCAGGGTGGCCCACTGGCGCTTCTTCTTCGGCGTGTTGGCCTTGCGGGTGAACCGACTAGAATCCTTAGCTTGCCAGGGCATTGAGTTTCCTCCGCATCTCGCGCAGCGTGCGCTTTGAAAGATCCCGCGCCATGGCTCGGCGTCGCTTGCGGTCCTCACCGGGATAGCGAGCCGACAACTCGGCGAACGCGATCTTGAAGCCTTCACGGCGCAGGCACTGGCGGGTCATTTGCCCCCTACCTTTTGGATCAGCTTGAAAAGCTGGGCCTGTTCGTCAAGCGTTAGAGCGACTGGCGCGGTCGGCACCTCGGCGGCCGTTGCTTGCGCTTCTGGGCTCGCCGGGTTCACGACAGCGCTGGCGAGTTTGGCGGTCGATCTTTCGATCGCGGTTTTCACCGTGTCGCGTAACGCTAGGACGCCGAATGTAATCAGAGTTCCGTTTATCGCAACATCAATCTCATTCGGCCACGGATGCCCTTCGATGGCCACATACCAGAGCTTGGCGATTTCCACCGCGCCCACGGTGATGGATTTCCAGCCGCTGATGAGATCCCAGAAAGCGGCTGGAATACTGACTGGCGCCGCGACCCCGTTTACGTATCTTTGCAGTGGCATTCTTTTGTCAGGGCACCAACTGCACCGGGCCAGCCAGAACCGGCGTGCTCTTTCCGTAGACCGCGGTGAACAGAATCGACCGGCAATCTTCCATTTCAGGCGTGCCTGAGAGCTCCAGTTTGGAGTTGAAATCGGCCACAGAATTCAGGTACGGGTCGGGTTTCGGTACTCCGGTAAAAAGCAGCGGCAGGGTATCAGAGAACCCGTGTGCGTAGGCCACGCCACTCGTGACCGCGGCACTGGCGGTAACCGTGCCCCCGGTAAAAATCATCAACGCGGTCCCAGTGGCTATGCGAAAGACGTTCATGGTGATGTTGCGCCAATTCAGGTTCACCGTGCGTTGCACGATCGCCGTGCCGACCGACGGCAGCAGCGTCTGAAACCTCTGGCGGTGCGCCTCCTGGATGACGGCGCCAACCGATACGCTACCGGTGCCATGCGAGCACACCGTGCCTTGCACCATCTGGATGCCGGGAATGCGCTTGCCGGTTAGCGCGCGCAATGCCTCGGCACCTTGGCCGGAAAAGGACACGGTGACGCTGGGAGATACAACTGGCAATTGCCAAGCGGCGGTGTGGACACGCAACGGCCTGTCGGACTCAACCAGCCGGAACACAGCAGGTGCGGGAGCGTCCAGCTCTGCCTCCGTCGGCGCTTTATCGGTCCACACTTCCCCCGAGAGATGCAGTGCCACAACCGTGGCCCATTGCTCTTCCTGGGTCAAGTCCTGAGCGTGCAGGGAACAGGCGAGTAGGACCAGCGCCAGCTTCATGATTCTTTATTGCCCCATCGGGCTCGGTGCTCCGTTCGGTGGCTTGGCTGGCCCGGCAGGCCCGCCTTGGCCGGGTGGCTCCTGGCCCTGCCCGATCAGCTCGCCCAACGCCGAATGCGCAGCCGCGAGAGGCATGGGAACGCCGCCCGTGGTGTTCAATCCGCCTTGCTCCGGATTCTGGTTGTTCGCCTGAATCTGCTGGACCAGGTGTTGCGCCATCGCTTGCATGACCATCTTTTGGCGCTTCTGTTCCTGATGCCCGAGGATGTGGCCGAGCATCCGCGCTTCAGCGTCTGGGTCGCGATTGAAGGATTTCTCTTTCCGCGCGCCTTCGAGGCGTCGCAGGTGATCGACCAGGTGCAGGTCGTCGTTGTCCATCGGGTTGACTTCTACATCATCGCCGCGTTGCATCAGCGCCCATTCCTCGGCCGGCGGTTTCGGCTGATCGAGATCCGGCGGTCGCGGGCATACCTCGGCAAAGGCATCGTCACCAAACGCGCGGTGCAGCCGGTCCGTCACTACCCACAGAGCCCGTGGGTTGGTCATAATCAGCGGGTTCTGTAGATCGAGCGAGAAGACTTGTAGCTGTTCCTGCTTTTTGGCCTCGCGCGACCAGACCGAGGTAGCGAACTTGATATCAAAATCAAACCGGCCCCCTCGCTCCTGGGCGGTCATCGTGCTGCCGCCCTTTACCGTGTCGAACAGGCCGCCGGCGTCTTCCTCGGTCACGCGGAAGAATACTTCCTTATCCGCGAATTCGGAATCGAGCAGCCAGATGTGCTGCACCAGGCCGCGCATATCTTCGCGCATGTGCGTGGTGTCGAGTGACGCGCGGATATTGCCCTGCTCGATCAGTGCCAGCTGACCACGCGCGGTACGCGGAGCGTTCGGCCGCTCGATCGCGCGGCCCAGCGTCTGATCCGTGATCCCGGTCACTTTCTCCTGGATGGCCTGGTTGGCCTGGCTCTTCAGCACGCAGTAATTCAGATCCGCTTTCATGTTCAGCGAGTTCACGCTGGCCGGGTCGTCGGTCGGATACGCCATGTAGGGCTGGTAGCGGAAGCGCGCACCATCGAAGCCCGAGCCGGGCTTGTAGAAGATCACCGGCCCGACACTCAGCTCGCCCGCGGTGGTGAATAGGTTGTGGTTCGCGGATTCCTCGTCTTCGATGGACTCGAGTAGCTCGCCGAATCCCGGGGACCAGTAAGATCCGTCTTTGACCAGGCTGGCTTCCACAAACGGCCTGCGGAATCGCATGCGCGGGTAGAGATCCATCAGATCCTGCACCCCGATCACTTGCTGCATGTCGGGCAGGTAGCGCACCACGAGTTCGGACTGATCGACTTCGCGATAGGTCAGGTTGTCTTCTTTCGAATCGCGTTTTCCCTTGGGTAATCTCCAGCGGCCGTACCATTCGTGCACGATGAGCGAGTGCCGCACAGCGGTTGAGCCTTCATACGTCACCCCCTCGGCTTCATCCTTTTCGAGCTTGATTTCCTCGCCTTCGGTATCGCGCTCGCGCTGTTGCTGCGAATACGCCACGATGTCATTCAGCGAGTCTTTGATGCCGAAATACCGGCCCTCGCGCTCGCCATCCAGTAGCTGCTGCGGCGTCGCGCGGTATTTGCGCATCACGAACGAAAAGTCCTGGATGGTGTCCGCGTCTTCCGCTGGCACGAGAATGTCATCCGGCCACTGCGGAAAGAAGCCGGGCCCGTCGTACCAGACTTCCTGCTTTGGTGTCGAGCTGCGTCCGGTCTTCACCCAGTAGCGATCCGTGACCCAAGGGCAGTAGGCGATGGTCTTGCCGAAGAGGATCTTTCGGAACTCGAACAGGCTGAGTTTGTTGGTGATGCCCATCGATTGGAACAGCCGCCAGGTCATATAGCGGCCGATTTTGCGCACGATCTTTTCGTCGCTCGGGCCCACCGCCGCGGCAACGATTTCCGCGTCGTCACCGAGCAGCGCCTGAAGATTCTGCGCCCATTTCGCGTAGACGTTCCACTGCACCATGGGAACCGAGAAGTTAGACTCATCCTCGTCGCCCATGGCCGGCGGATCGACGCGATTCCGAAACTTCTGGTAGTAGCGCCGGAAACGTTTCATGCGCGTGCTGTGGTCCATCAGCGCGCCCTGGTAATCGTCCTGGACGCGAACGCCGAGCCGGCGCAGTTCGCGGTCTGGCAGCACAAGCTGAAAGTTTTCTGGCATCACCTCACCTCGGCAAATTCATCGAGCCGGCGCCGGCGGCCGTACGGAACTGGCCCGGTCTGGCCCATTGGCGGCCTGGTCCCTACGAGCTGGTGTTCCATGCGCCGAACCTCGCGCGGGGCAGCACCGATTCCCACAACCCCCAGCGCGAAACCGATCACGCAATCGTCATGGCAGCCGCGCATCCCTTCCATGCGTCCGTTGGCTTTGTACACGAACGTGCGATGTTCCTGGAGCGTGATGGGATCGTGAATCAGCACGGACATTTCGCGGATGGCGCGCGCGGCGATCGAGATCAGCTGGGGCTTGGTCACCTGGTTGGTGTCGAAGCCCAGCTCCTGGAGGCTGGGGCTGCGCCGGTCATCTGCGTTGCGCTTGCGCTGATAGATCAGACCGATCGGGTATTGCCGGCGTAACAGACCCTCGATGAACGCGATGCCGGAGCCGAAATTCTTTTCCGGAACGATGAAGGCCCAGTTGTACCAGGCGGCCAGGGCCCAAGTGTATTCCGCAAACGGATCCGGTTCGATGCGCCCACGCAGGCAGGCTACTTGCTCGCCGGTATCGCGATCGAGCACTTGCGCGACGCTGAAATCCGGATCAGACGTTGCGAGCGAGGTACCGGCTTCGTCGCTGACGTCTTTGCCGGTGGCAGTGTCCACACCCAGCACGTAGGCTCGCCCTTCCTGCGGCCGCTTCCATACGCGCAGCTCGCCATTGTCGCGGGGAATGAACTGCACCAGCCGGCGCGTGCCGATATCGACTTCCTGGAGTCCACCGATCATGGGCTCGCGGACGATGGGCATCATTGAGAGCGCGCGGCTGTCATAGACTGGACGGCCTGACGTGAGAAACGCCAGCTCGGGACTGCTCGGGTACTCCTGGTTGAAGCGATCGATCGAGCCTTCGCACTTGTTCATAACGGCCCAACGTCGCCAGTTGAGCTGCGGGAGTGACACACCATCGCGCTCCATCAAGTGGAGTTCTTGCTTGTCGAGCGAATCCTGGAAGCGCCGGGCATCGAACCCGTCTGCTGAGAGCGGGCGTGTGTACTCGGGATGCTCGAACCAGGCAAAGAACAGGAAGATCCATTCCCCACGCCTGGCCGGGTCCATCGCGCGCTGACACAGCTCGTAGAACGGACCACCGAGCCCGTTGGCTGTCGAGAGCACGTAGATGCTGGTGAACACGTCATCGGGCACGGAGTTCAGCACGTTGGTCATCAGCGCCGCCGAGTCCCCGTAGTAGGCGTATTCGTCGAGCTGGAGATGCCGGATCGAGTAGGATTTTCCCGAGGTGGCAGTCTTGGCGGTCGCCGTCTGCACCCAGGAATCGCGATCCCATCGCACCTCGTCACCGAATCGCGGCTTGAGCGGCTTCAGTTGCTTGATGCCTTCAAACGGGATGTACTGCCGTTGCAGCTGTTCGTAATAGCTCCACAGGTTGCGGACGGTCTTGTCGCTGTCAGCGAATGCCATCGCGTGCTGGCCCGGCAGAAAGGCCACATCTTTGTAGATTTCGGTCGCGACACCGACACTCGTGAACACCTGGCGCGGCTTGAGGATCACCACGCGCACGGGCTTGCCGGCGGCGCGCTGCGTGCGCTTCACCGCGTCCACCTTGAGTTGCATGGGGCTGAGTTCGATGGGCACGGTCTGGCCCATCTTGTTCGCAATGCGAAGCGAGCTACGACAGAATTGCGGATGATCCGCGAACGCGGATAGAATTCGGACGCGTTCCTGCTCGGATAGAGCTTGGGCTCTCGACACTCAGGGGTTTATTGCCGTCGGGAGTACTTGCTTGTTGGGTTGGATTTGTTTCAGAGCATCGATGGTCTTCTGAACCACTTCGTACTCTTGCTCGGATAGATCCTCACCGCAACGGATGACACTGCGGAGAAAGGCTAACACGCCGATGGCGTTTGAGATCGGATCATCCTGCGGAATCGGTGTCTGGTTTTCCATAAGAACTCTATTGCCGTCTCACCACTCCAGATGCCGAGGCCGCATTCCCTGCGTTGCCAGATACCGCCGCAACGCTACGAGGCCACGCTCGTGCATCTCCCGCGCCTGGCTGTCGGTGGTCTTCAGCTTCACCGCCACGTCGCTCAACGGCATACCTGCCATGTAGTGTAATCGCAGCACGCGCCGTTCCCGGTCGAGCCAGCTGGGCAGCCGGCCGATCGCATCGAGCAGCACCGCTCGCAGTTTGTCCTGGTGCGCATCCTGGCCCGAGCTGTGATCGATAGCCGCTGAATCGTAGAGCGGGCCGTGTGTGGCTTCCCGGTACGCGCGCCGGCGCACGCTCATCAGGCACGCGCCCCGGACCCGCTGATAGGCGAACGTGGGGAATGACGCACCGCGCGGATCGGCCTGGTTGTAGTCGCGCGTGGCTTTCCACATTTCGTGCCGCGCCTCTTGTTCGAGATCGGCGACTTCGAACGATGGCGGCAGCGTGCGTTTGACCGAACGCGCGATGGCTTCGGCCCATTTCAGGTGTGCATCGAACAGTGTCTGCCGCTGGGATCGTGTCACGTCTCCTTCGCGTGGTTCATTTCCTTCGCACCAGTTTAACGTGCTCCACCAGCAGCTCTTCGAGTGAGTACTTCCCGCCGTCCTCGCCGGCGCCCAGATCCCCGATCGCGATCCGCTCGTCGCCCGCCTGGATGATCCCCATCAGCTGAGCCCGTGATCGAATCCGCGCGTCGAAGGCTTTCCGGTCCAGATCGGCATCGAGAGTGCCCAGCGCTTTCTTGTACATGCGGCTCAGTTGCTCCTGGTTCTCATCTTTGAACTGCTGGATCAGAGCTTTAGTTTCCGGCTTCAGCACCGCATGATCGACCGTGGTTTTTGCCAAACGTGTATCGGCGGCGATATCCCGGTGGCGCCGACCGAGTGCTTTGCCGGCCGCGATGCGCTGCTTCTGGCGATCGCTGAGTCTTGATTTACCCTTGGCCGGCATTGTCCGTTATTGTCCGTTGCGGTTATTGCGACTGCTCCAGCTTCCAGTTCAGCTCACGTCGCGCCTATTTTCCAGCCTCCCTCGACTTTTTGTCCGCGGTATACTTCGCGTCCAGTTCAGGCAGCGCTTGTTTAAACCACTCGCTCTGATTAACCTCCTGAGCGTCGGCCGGTATCTCAAACTCACTATCCGGCGGCGGTTCGGTTGAGGCCTCGAAAGCCTCTGTGATTGTTGCTCCGTCTGGCTCACCTTCGTGGCCGGCGTCGTCGGAAAACTTCTTTACGATTTTCTTTAGTGGAGCGCAGGCTAGATCCGGAGCCATCCAGACGACGACATCCAAGTTACCCTGATACTGTTGGACTTCAACGACATCGAAGCCGAGTATTTTCCCGGACTTGCCGGTCTTTTTGTAAACATCGCACTTGTTTCCGGTGTAGTACGCTTCGGCCTCAATGGGCGACCCGTCTCCGGTAGTCATCTTGATCTTTCTGTCTGGATCGTACCCCCTCCAAAGCCGGTGAGCGCCATAGTCGATGGAGCGTCGATTGTCCGATAAGGTTTTCCTAACTCCGTCAGCTACGAGCTCGTGCGGGGCAAGGTTTTTATACAGCACGTCACCATTGGCCCGCTTACCCTGCAAAAATAGATCAGTGCCGACGAAACGACTAGCCGGGTCAGAACTAATCTGCTTGTACTTGATCGTGTAAGTGGTGCTTTTCTGCGCTTGCGCCTGGAGCTGGTGAATAATAGGCACAGACTTGGGGGCGAGGACCAGGCCAGCTCCCATAGCTGTGACGACAATCGCGGCGGCGTACAGTAGTTGTTTTTTATTCATTTTTTTCTCTCTTTTTCATGGACCAGGAAAGGCGCAGACGCTAGTCGGCGCAGGAGAACAGCTACCAATCCCCAAGCATTGCTCCTTTTTGGTGACCAGAGGGTTCTCGGTCACAACCGTGATCGAGTTCTTGCACTGTGCGATACACAGCCCATCTGGAAACCCAGAGGAATCACAGTAACTGACCGCTCCTGCGCGTGAATTAAACGTCACCGCACCAGTCACACAGTCTCCGTTAATGGTTATCTTATAACGGCGATCACAGCCCACCACTCGGCAGCGCATGAACTGTGTCGGTTGACATGCAACGGTGATTACTTCATTGCACGAAAAGTAAGTCGCGTACGGCTGACTGACGGTACAGCAAGCATAGAGCCGTACACCGAACGTTGTGAAGAACGTCCCCAGAAATAGCAACATCCCAAGCAGCTTTAGCTTCATCGTTAACTTCCTTTCACGGGCGCGATGGCCCGACTTTCTAATTGCTCCCGCTCCGCGCGCAGGCGGGTGAGTTGACGCTGCATTGCCACGCATTCATGGCAGTCATCTGATTTGCCGTATTCCATCCAGTGAGTACGTATACTTCGGTGTTCGGTGCGCCACGCCTCCAGCGTCTCGATGGCGGTGTCGATGAGGATACGCCCAAATCGTGTAGGGCATGGCTGCTCAAGTTGCGGGCGTACTACGTCTCGATAGCGTAGTCCACAATGAATACAGGTGCCCTTGATGAATTCGTGCTCCAATTCGACGGTTAACGCGATCTCCCGCGCTCTCCCGGCGGTCACCATGCGGCGTTCTTTCTGGCAATCTTGAGCAGCCGTTCGCGGTCAGATTTTCTTAACTTTCGCCAAAAAGACGCGTGAAATCGTGACAATGATTTCTGTCCATCCCGCCGAACGGTCAGGTATTGCGGATCGCGCGGAGTCCCCATGAGCGTTCCCATCGGCTCTCCTGGAAACTTCCGCATCCCTTCCTCGGTCAAGATTAGGCTGTCACCCTTTTTCATTCTATTCCGCACTCTCTCGGCGGTTAGTGGGTTAGGCATGATTGAGCGCCCACCGAAAGAAGGCCCGCAGTCCACCGCGCTTACGTTTCAGCTTGGCCATAAGATCTGATCGTTCACGGTTGCATCGTGGACAAATGATACGCAAGTCTTCTTCATCCAATTCCAGCAGGCGGCAACCGCAATGCTGACAACCTACATGCTCAGGCATCTTTGCCTCCCTCCTAGGCCCTATAAGGGCCTTTGGTTTGAGCGGCAAACCAGCGTTTAAAGTTATGCCGCTCGTTCTCTGGTACATCCTGTTGGTTGAGAATCATCACGCGGCTTGGCGCGAGCGGGCCTCCAAGGTGGAGAATCTCAACGAGGATGTCGCCTCCAGCCGCAATCATACTTCTCTGCTCCACGGTTAGTTCAATTCGGTATATAGCGCTCTTGCCGTTCTCTCCTGGTAATGTGCGGAGCGGCACGTAATCGGCCATTTGCTCTAGGGCGTATATTTTTTCGTGATCCTCAAGTCCTTCGAACACCGGACCAATGGCTGGTACCAGATAGTCAAACCGGTTTTCAGACATTTTGCCTTACTCCTCGCTTCGCGTCGGCTGATTGATCACTAGGTCGCACATCTCCCGTATATTTTCCGCTCGAACCCGATCCTGCTCCGACAGATTCATCTTGGACCAGTCGTACCCCTTGCGCTTCAGCCATTCTTTGAATAATTCCGTATCTTGAAAGTGGATCGTAGGAGACCTTCCATACCATTTCTCCCTCGCGGCCATCGACCTATCCCACGCCCTTAAGCAGTCGGCTAGATAATGAGCCAGAATGAAATCAGGCGTGTCCGCACCGTTCTCCTGGCTGTACTTATTCAGAAGGTGCGCTAGTTCTTTCTCAAAGGTCATCTGCCTCCCTCCTCGACGGCGCGGCGCAACCCTGTTGCAATTACCTCCAAGTGTGACGAAACGTATTTCTCGTTATATTCAATCGCTGTTTTCGCGCACGAATCCAAGTAATCCGCCGCCCACAGCAGCGTCCGCTTCCGCTCTGCCGCACGAGCTTGGTCGCGGACGGAGCGGACCCAGGCGAACAGTGAATCAGGGTCACGCTTTGTCTCCCACGCAGCGTGCTTCAGCCCCTTATCGCTCAGATCCGGCTGCGTGGTGGGTATGTCAGGCATTCTGTTCCTCAACTTCCAGCCGCGTCACCAGCTCGCGTAAGATTGGCTGGGTTAAATAGCGCCCGCCGATGCGAATGTGCCCGGCGTCAGCGTAGATGCGCTGCTGTCCGAGCCGCTGCCGCAGGCGATAGAGACGCATCAGTAGATCCAGCCATTCCGGAATCTTGGCCGCCTCTGGTGTTTTCGCCACCTGCAGCAACCGCTCGGCTCGCAACTGCTCACCTGGCCTTGGAGCGCGCGGGATCTCGATCACCGCGCCGTTGCCTCTCAGGCCTCTCATGCGAATTGTTCCTCCGGTTGGTGATGCCCGTCGAAAATCTGCGTTTTCGCTCGGGCACTGCGTAGGTCGGGTAGCCGCTTCAGTTGTGCCAGTGCTGCGATGTTGATGCCCGCGGCCACCAGGTCGTCAGGCCGTGGGAAGTATGCCGGCGAGCTCGCGGTTTCTGGTTTCTGTTCTACTGGCTCGCGTTTGTGCTTCGCCGGCTGAAAGAATTGCTCTTTGCCGCTCGCGTGGCGCTCGACGCGATCCGCCAGCACCACAGCGAACCATCCGGGCGCTCGCGGCTGGCAGTTGCTGCATGGACACGTTTCCTTCGCCGCCCTGGCGAGATATGCAGCCGTTTCGAACCCGCTGAGATTGAGAGATTTTGATCTGGATCTCACCAGTTCTTCCACGGTCGCCAGCGGGATTTGTTGCTCTCGAACCGCTGGGAATTCGTTGAGTGAACGCCGCACGGCTACTGATTCGGTTTGGGTCCAAATTCCGCGCGCAAGATCGCGAAGCTCGGCAGGGTTGTGGAAATCCTCCCCTGTTGAGGACAACCGTACAGTCTCAGGATCTTGCTCTTGGTTTTTGTTTTTAGGTTCACTTGGATATAAGGAGGTTGTAACCCTGGGTTCCAGATTCTGTAAGTCTAGACTTACAGCAGGGTTCTCATTCTCAGGAATATCCGCGAGCTTTTCCACAGAAAAATCCAAAGCCAATTGACCGGTAGCCTCCGGGAGTTTGAGCCGGTAGACGGTCGAAAGATGCCCGCCGCGGATCTGTCGCTCGAGGACGCCGGCCCGGCACAATTCCGATAGCCACACACTGACGCTGGTCTTGCTGACTTGTAGATCCACCGCCAGACGCTCACGCGTTGGCCAGCATTCGGGTTTGGAGCCTGTGTAATCGCGCAGGATGGCCCACAAGGACCTCGCGCCCCGGGAAACCTTAATCGTTGCTGGAAGAGCTCGTGGCAAACGTGTCACGCAGTTCGACAATGGTCATTTCCTCCGATGAGATCACAGCGGGCTCGAGGATCACCCGGCCGTTGAAGTTTGCTACGTTGTCGTTTCGGATCACTCCGCATTGCTGCAACAGATCCAACAGGCTCTTGAGCGCGTTGTCGCGATCGCGGCCCGAGCTGGCCAGGTGAAAACAGATCCGCACTTCTGGATGCGATAGCGGCGGTTTTCCGGCCCACTGCGCATTGATCTGGAATCCCAGGCCTGCCAGCTCCCGGTTGACGCCATCGTCCAACCTGAGCCCGGCTTTGCCGCCGCGCCAACCGATTCGGTAGCGGTTGGCTTTGGCTGGGATGTGGCCGCGCAGCTCCAACCGGATCGCGCCGTCTTCGAGTTCGATCATTTCTTCCGTTTGGCCGGCTTCGGTTTCTTGGGAGTCGCAGGCTTTTTGTCCGGCGACTTCGGTGCTTGCTTAGCGAACTTGGCGGCCACAGCCGTTTCGATGGCCGTTTCGATGGCCTTCACGTTGACGCCGGCGTGCTTCGCCAGCACGAGCATCGGATCTTCCGAGGCCTTGTATCCGTACGCGTTCGGCCCGCCGCGGTCACACTCCCGCGCAACGGCGATTTCGAGCGCCACCTGGTAGAGCGCCGTGCCACCGCCCAGCTTCGCAAGACGCACGTTCAGAGCTTGTGTGATCTGACTGAAGTCAAATCGTCCCTTGTGGCCCGGGTTCCACCGCTTTGCCAGCCACGCCTGCCGGTCGTAATGGGATGCCTGGAACATACTGCGAACGATGAACTCCGCCACATGCGTTTCATGTTTATCGGCCTTCTCCAATACGGCATTCGCGATTGCGAGCCGCGTTCTCTCGTGCTGCTGCTGTTTGGCCCGCCGCTGCTTATCGGCCGCGATCTCCTGCGGGGTGCGCCGGTAAGCTGATGACGAGGACTTGTGTGTTTTGCAGTCCTTCGCCCGACAGAAACGGATGCGCTTGCCGCGATTTTGCCCGTGCACGAGGATGCCCGGCTCCGTGTTCGCGCAAGCGTCTTTGTCCTTCTCGATGGGCCGGTAATCGTTCCGCGAGAGCACACCCTTGGGGATCGTGGAACCGTACCCGGAGTACTCGCTCGACAGCTGCACCAGCTCCTTGCACTCGGTCAGCTGGATCTGAATGAACGCGTCCACCTTGCCGTTGAAGCACGCCGGATCCGTGCAGGTGTCCTTCGCCTTGATGTCAGCAAATAACTGTGGTGTGAATCCGGTGCGCTTCGGGCATGTGGTGCAGGCCCCGGCTTCCGGAACGAGTGTCGCGTCGTCTTTCTTGAACGGCGCCGCGTGCAGATCCAGCAGAATGTTGCGCTCGATCCACAACCGCAGCTCGACTGCTGTCGCCACATCTTCGTGGTAGCCTACGCCGCTCTGGCCCAAGCAATACTCGATGGCTTGCACCTGGTCTTTGGGTTGCAGCCGCGCGATCAGCAGCGCATGGGTGGCTGTGATCTTTTCCGCCAGAAACGCATCGGCCGCGCGCTTGTTCAGATCGCTCAGTTTCAGCCGCGCGTAGACGTAACTTTCCGATTTCCCCACGCGGATCGCCAGCGCCTGTACGTCATAGCCGTGCTTCTCGAGCAGTTGCCGGTAGGCCTGCGCTTCTTCGAGCGGATGCACATCGGCCCGCTGCGAGTTCTCGATCAACTGGATCTCGAGTACTTCCTTGTCGTTCAGGGTTTTGATCTCGCACGGCACCTCCACGAGCCCTGCGGCTTTGGCTGCGCGAAAGCGCCGTGCGCCCGCTACGACTTCGTACAGAAAACTCGGGGCATTGCCGTTGGGCAGCGCCCGCACCAATAGCGGCACCAGCACGCCCTTTTCCTTGACGCTCCGGGTCAGCTCGTCGAGCTGCGCGGGGTTGAACGTGCGCCGCGGGTTAGTCTTCGATTCGATCAGGCTCTTGAGCGGGATCCGGCTGAAGTTCATGATGGCCGGCGCGCCCGGTTCAGTCTGGGTAGTTGGCAACACTGGACTCCTTTTCTCCGGCCTGGCGCTGCTTCATGTCGAGCTGCGCGGTGCCATTGGTTTTCGTTTTCCCGGCGGGCTTTTCTTCGATTGCCAGCTCGCCCTGGTCTTCGTAGGCGATCTTCAGCGCGCCCTGAGACGTGCCGACCGTGCGCAAGTATTCCTCGCACACCGCGATCGCGCCGCGCGCCACCACACGGGCTACAAAGCGCAGCTCGGTCCGTGTGCTGTCTTTGTCGTCTTTGTCCTGGACACGGAACAGTTGGAAGTCGCCCACTTCGTTGCAATCGAGCTGGATTTCGCTTTTCCGCAGCTCCTTCTGGTTGGGCGTCAGCACCAGGTTGCGCGCCGTCAGCAGACCGCACAGCTTGGCGCTGTTCATGCAATCCGGGATTTCAGCCCACTCCATGGCCTCCATCACCGGCTTGGTCAGATCCGCGGTGAAATGCAGGCGCGCGAACACGCCCGCCTCTTTTTTGTGGCGCAGATCCGCAAACCGCAGGAAGGCCCCGCGGAACGTTAGTTGAGACATCGTGCTCCTTTCGGATTCATGCGACTTGCTGCCAAGCGTTCCAGTGCTCCTCGCAGTAGTCGCGTTTATCATCCACGTGCCGGCGATGCCGGAAGCAGCAGGCCTGGCCGCACTTCCCGCTGCGCTCCACCTTCAGCCACTGCGAAGCGCGGATGTGCGTCAGAAATGTGTATCCGTCAGGTCGCCTGAAGTACACGCCCACGCGATGCGCGCGCAGCTTGATGCCGAGCACTTCGAGTTTCAGATCGCCGTATTCCATGACGTCGCCAACCCGCAACGCTAGAGGTTTGATTTTCAGAACGCCGTCGACGGGCCAGTCGCAGACGGCTTCCGGTTTTTTGTCGCCACAGGTGGCGCACGGTGGCGGATGGGACGCGCGGCTCATGGTTTTACTGGTTCCGCCACATTCGAGTGCGTCAGGCAATAGTCGCGATCCGCACCTACGTTCACAGCGTGAGCGCGGCAACACGGTCGGTCACAGGTGCCACTCTTGTGAGTGGCGACCGGGTAATCGCAAAGAACCGGAGCAGGTCTTCCGCAGTAGTGACACCGCTTCTGCCCGCCGCGGCTGCAGATGATCGCGTGCCCGCCATTGGGAAGCTCAACGTGGTTACAGGGCATATGAGCGTCCCTTCGGATTTCTGGCCAGTACCTGCCCAGAATCGTCACTTGTTAGGGGTTCAGCGGGGGAATTGCGGACACCTGCGTCCGAATCGTTTGTTGGAACTACAGGGGTTTGTGGTGGGCGGTACTGGACTTGAACCAGTGCCCTCCTGCTTGTAAGGCCGACGCTCGACCCTGTGCCGTCAATCACTTGCATCAGTTTTTGTCCTCTAGCGGTCCAGAATCGTTCGGTTTTTCGTCCTTCGCCAGGCCGCCAGCGAAAGGGTGTGTGCGCTTGCGCCGAATCTCCACCACGTCACGGATCACAATCTTTTCCCTCGGCGTTCGCAGCACCACCCACATATCGGAGTGGCTCACAGCGCTGCAAACGCCTTCGTAGACCTTGCCCCGTGCTGTGGTGACGGTGATTTCGCTGCCGCGGAACTTCACCAGCTCTTCGATGAACTCGTTCCTGCGGCGCGGCGCTTCGCGACTGACATCCCTGCCGGTGGCTGGGTCGACGCCGAGTATATATTTCTCCGGCAGCGGCGTGCCAATTATTCTCCGCACATCGTCAGTCTTCTCGATCATCCCCATCCCTCCGTTTTCTGAACCGCGCCGCCTGCGGGCAGTTCGCAAAATGAATTGTCGCGTCCTGGGTATACGGTGCCTTTTTGCCGCTGCGGTGCGTCACCCAGTAGACGACCGCACCACAGCCCTTGCAGTGGCCCAGCTCGCCCACGTTGGCCAGTAACCGCAGAATGTTCTGGCCCAGGCGTTCGAATTCCTTGCTGGCCAGCGATTCAACGATGTCTGTCATTCTTCGGGCTCTTCGAAAACCGGGCAAACGACACATTGGAGCGCGTACCCGCCTGCGGGTGGCCTCCACTGGATATATGTTGCTCCGCATCCCTCCGGACACCCGAACGGGCCAAACTCGACAAGCGGCACGGCGATCTCGCCCTCGGCACCGCAGCCCTCGCATTTGAACGCATAGACGGCGCACTCCCGTTGCTTGCCGTTTATGTCCCGCGTCTCTATTTTGTGATTGCGCATCACCGTCGCCGCCTCGCGTGGTAGCGCCAGGTCAACAGCAGAGCGATAATCAGCGCTACCCAGATGTCGTTCATCCGATTCCTCGAAGAAATCGCCTTCGTCGTCGCAATGCGTGCACGCGTTGATTGCATCATCGTCATCGAGCAGGCAGTCGTCGATGTCGCCGTTGCAGTAGCAGGCCTGGGAACAGTCCGGACAGCTATGGGCCATATTTCATTTCGCCTTCGCGCGCACCAACACCAACTCACCCGACTCGCGGTGAGCCGGTTTCTTTAATACTTCGCCCATGCGCTCGATCACCGCGCGCCGCCGGTCCAGATCCACCACCGTGTAATGCGAGGTCATCCGGAAATCGGCGTGCCCCATCATGGCTACCCGGTCGCCTGCCGTCATTTCGAGTTGATCCGCCAGCGTTGTATGTGTCCGTCGAAACGCGTGCCAGGAGAGCCACGGCATACCGAGCTTTACGCCTGCGGGCTTCAGTTTCCGCTTGGCCAGGTTATGCTCATCGACCGGTCGGCCCGTGCTCGCCGCAAAGACTGGATCGTCGGGGCCGATAAACTTGGATCTGCATCGAATCGCTGCAAGTTCGGCAGCCATATCCTGCGAAATCGGCAGGTTGCGCCTGCGACTGCGCGCTTTGACCGTGCCGTACGCCCCGCGATACCACTGCTGCCGAACCGCGAGCGTCATGGGCGGCAGCACTTCCCCGTCGACCGTCAACCAGGTGTCCGCGAGATTCACCCGCCGCCACACCAGGCCGCACAGCTCGGCGATGTTCATCGATGTCAGCGTGGCAAACAGCGCCAGCTCGCGCGTCGGCGATTCCAGCACTTCCAGCAGCTCGGTCATCTGCTCGGCACTGAGCGCGTGCGATTCACGACGTTGCATTTCCGGCAGCCGCACCAGCTCGGCGGGATTATCCCCCGCATACATCCGGTTCTGTTTCGCGTGCCGAAAGATCGCGCTGATGGCGTTGCGCACATGAACCGCCGTCTGCACGCTGTAGCTGCCCGTACGGATCTTTTTGTTCTTGCCCTTGCCCACCGCGTAGCGGTACTCGCGGCCCACCATGCCGGCCACCAGGCGCTGCACGTCACCCAGGCCGATATCCCGCAGCGTCTTCGAACCCAGCGCAACGATCACGTGCTTGAGGATCGTGGCGTAATGCCGCCTGCCCGCGAGTTTCTTCAACTGTACGTGCTCCGGAATGAAATGCCGCTCTACGAAATCACCGAGCGTCATGATGGATTGCGGGCACATCTGCGCTTGATCGAGTTTCGAGAGGATCGCGTCCCATGCCAGCCGTTCAGCTTTCTTGCGCGTGAACGAGCCCCGTCCCTTACACGCCGCAATCACCGCCGTCGGTCGAGAGCGCGTGATTTTTCCGTCTTCCCCGATGACGTCTTCCCGCCACCGGAGCCGCCACCAGCGGCCATCCCGGTACAAATGCCCTTTGAGTTGCAGTCTTCGCCTTGCCATAGCATCGTCGTCTCCTTGCGACAGGCAAAGCATATCGAATTCGGTTCTCATTGAGCCTGCTCCGTGGCCAGATACAGCGCGCGCAGCCGCGCGATCTCCGCTTCCAGGCTGAGGTTGTGGCGCTCCTCAAAGGCCCGCTTGCCGTGCTCCATGGTGGCGTGTCCGAAAGCGTGCATGTGGTGGCAGGCGAACAACGGTACGGTCGCGGTGTCATCCTTCGGCGATCCGTATTCCCGCACATGGTGGGCAGTCATCGAGCATACTGTTCGCCAACATTCAGGGGCATGCGTCGGAACAATCGACGGCTGCGTGTGGATCCAGTCCAGATAGTTCTGGTCGTAGACGCGGCCCTTGCGCGGTTTCGCGCGACGTGGTTTTACGCGCGTGCGGCGCAGAATGGAGTACCAGGCCATCATTTCTGCATCGCTCCCATGGCTTTCGAAACGCTGTCGTAAGGCGAAACAGCCTTCTTGCGCTCGGAGAATTCCAGACCTGATGGCGCTTCTGCGATCAACCGCGCGGTCGAGACGGTCTGCTTTGCCATCTCCAGGTTTTTCTCAATACGTCCCGAGCCAGCGGTCTTTGCTTTGGTGATCGTCATTGCCATGGATCCCGTTCTCTCCAATGAGCCCCAGCACCGCCAAGCACGGCTCCGAGTTCGACTCACCTTCCAAGTGCGTCTCTCGGAAGTGCTGAAGCTCATTCGAGGCCGCTCTGCCCCCTTCTGAAGCAGAACGGCCTGGTAGTTTCAATCAAGCTGCACTGGCCAGCCGCCAGCGCTCGGCTCTACCCGCACCGCGCGGGAAACTTACGTCGTCATGAAGCTGGTGACGGAATCGTCGAGGCCCTGCACCTTGGCGTGCAGCGAATTCAGCTGCTCCACCGTGATGCGGTCGCCAGCAGCGGCCTGTTCTTTCAGCGTCGTGATTTCGGCGCTTATTTCGGCAAACTTCGCCGTCAAGTCGGCTCCCAGATCGTCCAGGTCTGCGTTCAACTGTTCGAACGCCGTCAGTGTTGGTTGAGGGGGTTGGTCGCCCATTTCGTTTTTGTTCTCCTGTTTTATGGATTGAATGATCCGATCGATTGCCGGATTCGCCTGACCTTCTCGCGAAGATCGCTAATTTCCTGCTCGGTGAGTACGATGTCCGTCGTTGAAGTGAGCGCGTTCAAAATCGCCGCCAGCTTTTCCCCGTGCAACACAATGGTGAAGTCGATCGCCGCCAGCCGGCTCATTACCGCTTTGTGGTTTTCCGCTTGACGCGCCAGCATGGTTTGCAAGGTCGATAGAATGCGCAGCAGCAGACCGATGATCATCAGCGCACCCGCACGTGCTTGCCGAGGATCAGGTCCGCGCCCGGCACCAGCGTTCCCTCGATCAGTCGCTCTTTGACTGCCGCCTCGTCGATGAACGGATCGGAAACATCCGTCATGGATTTCGCGAGATCAACCGCAAGCGTCCGCTGCAGCGTGTCGAATTCCACGAAGTCATGGCCCAGCTCTTGCGCCTGGACCCACTTATCCCACCAGTCCCGCTTCACCGTGATGCACACTCGCTGGAACTCTTCCGGCACCTGCTTGTCGTCGGTGATCTTGAGCGATGGCTGTGCATTGTTGCAGAGCGAAATAGTGTTCAGTTTGCCTTTGATCTGGGTGATACCGCGGGCTTCCAGGAACCCCTGGAGCATGGCCAGGCACCGCGTGTATTTCGACTGCTCGATCTTGCCGCGCTCGTCGAGGCGTTTTCTCTCGTCCTTGCGCATCCGGTCCAGCGCTTCCTGAGCTTTCAGGAACTCCGCAATGCGATCTACCTTCTGGACCGCCGCCGCGAAATAGGTTTTGAGCGCTTCCATGGTTTCCGGCGTCACCGCGCCGGCTTCCGATTCCTCCCACTGCGCCTGTTCCATCAGCAGCTGCAACTGCTCGTCGATGTCCCACAGGCTTTGTGTGCGTACCAGCGCTGGCTGGTTAGCGGTCATGGTCGCCATGTTCGCGTTCCTCCTGATCTGAAATGGGTTCTGGCTTCTCAGAGCCATCAAGCCAATCGCCGTAATCCACATGTTGAACGGGCGCGACGAGGTTGCCGTCACGATCCCGCACGTCACCGAGCGAAACAATGAACCGCATCACGCCACCTCGGCTTTCTCTGCTGAATTGGTTGCGGGAGTGGGACTCGAACCCACGGCCTCGAGGTTATGAGCCTCGCGCGCTACCACTGCGCCATCCCGCTGAATCTCGCGTTGGATCGCTTCCCCTAAGGCCTCGAGCTGAGCCCGCGTCATGAACAGGTGGTGGTCATCAAGGCCAGCATCCAATGAGATGTGCACCGTTCCGGAGCCGGAGCCGGATGACACAACATCAACCGTGACGCGCAACGGCTCTATGGGTTTGAGGAGCTGAAAATGCACGTAATGGGACGCGTGCGTTGGCATCACGCAACTCCTTTCGTGTCTAACAACTCAGCGGGGAGATCCGCATCCGTAGCCTGAAAATCACCGTGCGGCTTTTGCATCTCCAGCTCGCCCTGGAGCGCCTTGTACAGCTGCTGCGCACACAGGCGCGCCGGTTGCGAGCTCTTGAACTGGTTGGCATGCTCGACGCCGCTCTTCTCGAGAATTCGGTAATAGATCCCTTCGCCCACTTCCTGGCCGCAGACTTCGACCAGCGACTTTTTGAGCGATTCCAGCTCGGTGCAGACGCCTTTGATCGAGCTCATGCGGGCCCAGATGACCTGCACGGCAGCCGGAATTTCCGGTGAGGAGGAGGGAACGGGACAAGGAGACGAATGCCCGTTCCCCGCCTTGTGACCCGATGCAGTGGCTCTGGCTGCATGTGGGCCAGTCTCAGCCGCGCCAGGCTGAGGGCTTTGCGCGGTCTGTTTCGCCGCGTCGATCTTGCTTTGTTCCTCCGCAATGCGCCGCTCCGCTACCTGCTCGGGCGTTTCACTGTGCGTGTCTTCCAGGTCTTGCGTGAAGTATTCCGAGGCGTTGACGCCCACCAGCACCGCCGCGATCTGCGCGCGCTTCTGAGCCATTTTCTGGAGCGTGTTGACTTGATCGCACACGTCCGGATTCGGCACGCGGTAGAGCGTTGAGTCAATCACCTTGCCCGGCCGCTGGCCGTTCTTCGTGTCGCGCTTTTCGCTGCGCGCGGTGCCGTCCGCGATTGCGTTCTTGAATCGCTGCCAATAATCGGCCGGCTTGCCGTATCTTCCAGTCGTCTCGGCTTTATCGATGGCGAAATCGAATTCGAAGATCGTGCCGCCGCGCTTCACCAGGGCGTCGACCTGTTCCTGACTCCATTCCGCCGGCAACGCTGATTCCTGCACCCAGCGATACCGGTACTTGCTCTCCCACGAGTTCGAGGAGCCAACGCCTTCGCCAATTGAGCGCCCATTCTTCAGCAGGCGGCACTTGTAGCGGTAATAGAAAAACGGCTCGTCGCCGTGATCTTTCCCGGTCCAGTCCTCGACCGAACTCTCGAGCTGGAACTCCACCACCAGGCCGAAAAACGTTGCCAGCTTTTCGGCGCCTGGTTTCAGCAGGCAATCCCGATCCGAGCCCGGCACTTTGCCGTAATCCGTGCCTTCGACCAGGATCTGTTTGACAAAATCCACCATGGCCGTGCGGCGCTGTAATGCGAGCCCGATGTCAAAAACGGGCATCCAGTCGGCAGCTGCTACTTCGCCCGGGGTGTAGCGGACCACCTGAGTTTCGTTGTCCATGGCGTCACCTCCCGCCCCAGACATCGACGAAAATGATGATAAAAATCACCGCGAACGTCAGGAACGCCACCGCGAGCGCCGCGAGCCATCTGCGGTCATGCTGGCCGCGCGCCCGAATCCCAACCAGGTCCGGAGCTTTTAGGACGTTCTCGGGATACCGGCGGGGCGCGTCGGAATCTGGGATCGGCCCATCCGAATCTCCGCGCCCCTTATTCACATTGCCTTCGTCTGGCTTGTGATTTTTGTTGGCGGCTCGCAGTGTTGCGGTCATGTGCTGGAACATATCCGCGGCCTGCTTCTGCAGCCGCAGATCCCGCGCACGCAGCGAAGCCACTTCGTCGAGCAGAACGTTATTCTGTGCTTCCAGGTGTTCGATGTGATCGCAGAGAGCGGTAATGTGCTTGCCGGTCGGTGTGGCGCGCGATCGCCCGATGGCTATCTGCACGGCTTCGTTAAAAGCCGGGTTGTTCACGCTGCGCAACTGCGTGTGGGGTAAGAAACCGACGTGGACTCTTTCGAGCCCCGCCATTACTTCGTCGCCTCGCCGGCGACTGGAAAAAAAGTTCATACGTCTCCTTTCAGGCCGAGCGTCGATCTCGGCGCACTTGCTCATACAGCACTGCTTCAATCACCGTCATGCGCGGCACGTGAAATCGGTCCGCGATCCGGTCCGTCGAGGGGTTCTCTACAAACTCCAGAAAGATGCGTGCGCGGAAGCGCGGTGAAAGTTCCGCCGCTGTGAATCCGCGATCACGGTTCGCCACACGCCTCGCCTTTGGACGGCCTTGTACGGCGGCCTCACCCGTTCCACGTGCAACGTCGCTACTCTCGGAAATTGCGCTTGCCGTGCCCTGTGCGCGTTCGTTCGCCGGGGGGATGCTGGACATCCTGCCGGTTTCCGAATCGTGTTCCTGCGTGGGCGTGATCGCCATGGATGCGTTCCTTTCAGCGTTGGTCTTTCAGCCACTGCTCCATGACTTCGATAACGATCTGTTGTCCAGACTTGCCGCGGTCTATGCCGAGCTTCCTGATCGCTCTCCACAACTCAGTGGGCCACCGCATAGTTCCGATCGTGGTGTTTGCCTCGTCTGGCTGTGTTACTGTGTTCGGTTGCATTACATGAGCAGTATAGTGCACTGGTGCACTAAGTCAATACCAAAAGTGCACTCGTGCACGTAAACCGATGGAACAGAAGCGAAAAAAGTTCGGGATGGAGATGCTGGAAACGCTCCATAAGGAACTGAAAAAGCGCGCGCTCGATGAGGAACTGCCTCTGTGGGCCGTCACACAGAAAGCCGTCGAGGAGTACCTACACAAAGGGGGAGGGAAACCCCTGATTGAGCCTGCGGCCACCGTTGGGGCACAATATCCTCCTCAGCACCGTAAGCTGTTCGAAATGCTCGACGAAGTATTGCGAAGCGGCAACGATCGCGCGATCAGCATGGTGACTCAGAGCCTGGAGGTCTTTCAGGAGTACGTTCAGGTCAGGGGGCATGGCAGCCAACACCAGCAATCTCATCCTGCTGTCAAAACGAAGAAAAAACGGGCGGGAGGCCGCGGATGAAATGCTGGCGCGGATGCGAAGCCTAGTGCAGTTGCTACGCCACGCGGAGGAACTACTTCAGCTATACCGGACAGAAATGGAAGAACTCATTGAGCGAACGGTAGGAGGACAAGCCATGAAAGTATTGGTGATTTTGGGTTTTGCGACACAGCTGTTTCCTTGTGCCGTTGCACAGGTTCAGGTTTTCAACCCAGCCGAGGCTCTCGGGCGTGGACTGGAAGCAGGTGCACGGGCACAAAGGGCGCAAGCAGAGGCCGAATTCTTACGAGCGCGCGCACGGCGGGAGGAACAATTGGCGGCTGCCGAGACTGCCGCACTTCGAGAATTGCATCAGCGCCAAATTCCGGAGGCCGCGCTTCCATTCGATATTGGTGAGCCTGCTTTCAGCCAGGCGATTCAAGTTCTACGCTCTCGGCGGCCGGATTTTGATGACTATCGGGTGGCAATCGTCGGCTTACTCGAAGCGTTCAAACCCGGGAAGGTGACGCTTGTTGATTATCTGGATGGTTTGTATCTGATCGCGAAGAACTCCGGCGCGGCTGCGTTAAGAGACGGGTTATTAAACCTTCCGCAGCGGTCGGCGCCGGCACAGATCGAAGTCAAACCGACTGCTGCGAAGTAAACGCTTAGCTTAGTCTGCCGACGCGATCCGCACCTGCACCGCGTGGCCGCCCGGGTCCGCCAATCTGCGGTAGACATCCCGGTACAGCTTCAGCGTGCTCCGGAAGACCTCGCCATATTCGGCACCGCACGCCGGGCATTCATCCGGTATCCGCGCATCCTGATCGGTTGCGTCCAGCAGCACGCGCGTTTTGCATTTTGTGCACGGAATGCTCAGCTGCGAGAGTTCCTTGAAATCCACCAGCCACTCGCGGTTCATCGTCATCGTCGGTCTCGCTTTCGCCGGGCCCAGCACCTTCAGCAGCAATGCGTGAATACGCGGCGCAGCTTCGGAAGCGATTCTGGCGTTGGCCACGTCCATGCAAAAGTATTCCATAGGCTATTCGAGTGCCGTTCTCCGCTTGATCCGGTGTTCCAGGTTGCTCAGTTCCGATCGCAGCTCCGGCAACTCCTCTAAAATGCGTTTCACTTCGGCCACGTCGCAGTCCTCAAACGGGAAACCGGCACGCAGACCGCCTTCCGCTTTGAGCGCCCGCCCGAGCTCCAGGAACCGCTCGGAATAGACCAGGGCCGCATCGGAGAGCCTCACCAACCGCGCCTTCACGTTCCGCGCCCGCTCAATCAACTCTTCCAAAACTTCTGCGTCTGACATGGAATTCTTACTGTAGCAGCGGCCTACGGCTGGTGGCGTTTCTTGTCCCACATCCGCAACAGCGCTTCCACCGCACTGATGCTCACCGGAAAGAATAGCCCGGTCACCAGCCACTGCAGAACGGCTGCACGCGTCTCCAGCACCGTCAGCCGCGAATCCAGCCGCATCGCATCGAAACCCTGCACCTGGCGCTGAAGCTGGGCGAGCTTTTCCGATTCCACATCGGAAGTCCGCAGATGTTCGTAAAAGCGCTCCTGCACGGTACGCGATTGATTGACCTGCATCTGGCCGGCAACAAAGAACGAACCCCAGAGCCAAACCAGCGAGACAATCGAGCCGAGAAACCGGATCATGGCGCTCACGGATCCGCCCGCAGCAACTCCCGAACCTTGGGCATCAGCACGTCGCGTTTCTCCTTGGGCTGCGGTGGCAGCGAACTGTATGTTAATTGCCGTCGCCGGGGTGTCACTCTTCGCCTTGTTGTGATAACATTCATGCCGTGCTACGCCGTGCCTGGCTGGTCTTCTCTGCCCTCTGGATGGGGATAGGCGTCATTGCCATCCAGAGCACCGGCACCCAAACCATGACCTTCGAACAAACGATGCTGCTCACCTTGCCCATCAGCGTAGGCTGGCTTCTTCGGTTTGTTGTGACGGGGAAGTGGACGTAGCCGCCAGCGGCAGCTCGACCGGCTTCGCATCCTTCCCGACCAACCGCAAAATCTGACCCACACGCAACGCCCCGGCCGCGCGGCTCGGCTGAATCTTGATGGCCTGCGTCAACAGCCGCACGCCGCCCGGCGTGAAAAACAGTTTCGCGGCTCCGTACCCGGATAACAGCCACGCGCCGCCGGAAAGTGGGTTGTGGAGTATCAGGGCGCCCCCAGCGACATGCGAACCGATCACGGCTGATCCGCTGGGATTCGGATTCTCCGCAACTTTGGCCGCCAGATTGAAGAAATTGTCCATCTCGCGCCGCAGGAACGGATTGGGATACAGGATCTTTTTCGTTTCCGGCCCCAGGTTCTGCCAGCTCCGCAGGGCAGCCTGCGAGCGATTGAATCCGCCCTCCTGCTTGGATGTGTCGAATAGTTCCTGGATGTAGGCGCGTCCGACCTTCGGCATCTCGCTCGGCACTTCCTTCGCCACGCGGCGCAGCATATCGATACCGGTGTCTTCTCGCCACAGCATCTGATTGAACGCCTGCACCGGCTCGGCCCGCAGGTCGTCGAGGACTTCTTTCGTGACGTATTTGGCTTTGGTGGCCGCCCGCCCCTGTTGCAGCGCCTTCAGCGCTTCCTGCCCGCCCTGCGAGACGGCATTCTGCACCTGGCTGTCCAGCTCGTCGATAGCCTCGCGCGCGATGTGCTTGCTGGTGGCCGAAACATTTTTGCGCAGAATTGATTTGAGGTAGCCGAGGTCCGCTTCCGCAGCCGATGCCGATAGATAGTTCGGGCGATCGAGAATCCGGCTGACCGCGTTCAGTGCGGGATCCGCCAGCCGCTGCGCCGGCGGCATGCGTTCGAACATTTCCTTTTCGATCGGCCGCAACGCCGTTTTCACGTTGCGCATGTCAACGGGCAGCGCTACTTGCTCGCGAACCGTGCGCATCAGCGGCACGCCATTCTGATCCGCGACGACGGTACCGGTCGAGTCTTTTACCGGAATCTGTTTCTCTTTGCCGACTGGCCGCAGGTTCGCGGGATCGCTCTCGATCTCGCGCAGCTTCGAATACGCAGTGTCCGCTTCTTTGCTGAAGCCGGAAATCCGCGCTTGCAGCCCGCCCTTTACAGATTCGGCGGCGCCTTCCGGCATCATCGGCGCCGGATGCGCTTCATTCGCCAGTTCTCCACTAACACGCGTCAGCCCTTCCTCGGTTGCTCTCTTGGCTCGCCGGGCGACAAAGGCCCCTAGTGGCTGATGCTCCGCGAGTGCTTGCACACCTTTGATGGCAGTGTTTTGCGTCTTCGCGCCGGCTGAGATTGGGATGTCTTTGCGCTCCGCGAAATCGACGGCTGCGGTTTCTACCGGATTGAGCGAGCCCTTGATACGCGGCTTGATCGGAATCGCCGGCAATCGCTTGACGACTTCCGGCAGCGCCAGGCCACCCGCCAGGTCACCCAACCCGCCGGCGATATCGCCCTCGCCGATCGTCTCGCCGATTCCAGCCGCCCACGGTCCCACCATCGGCAGCGCCGTCGCTCCCGCATAACCAGCAGCTTCACTATAACGGCCCTCCCGGAAGGCGTTGCGGGCTTTCTTGGCTGTTTCAACGTGCGATCCGACGACATCTTTGACCAGCGGTCCGAGTGGCCCCATGGCCGCGGCGGCAGCAATATCGCCGGGAGTTTCCGGCTGTGTCATGGCACGCTTGGCGGTGCTGAGGAGACCGGAAGCCGTGCCGAGCACCGCACGATTCAGGAAGTGCCCGACGGTCTGATCTGGAACTTTCGCCTGCCCAGTCTCGGCCGGATGCAGAGACACCAGCGCTTTGCTGATATCCGCTTGCGAGAAATCATCCGGGAATTCGTGGGTGTTCCCCTCGAATTGGATCTGTTGCGGCATTAGTTTTCCGGTACAGGATTGCCCTGAGCGTCACGGGTCCAACGCACTACCTTGGGCGACGTAGTTGGTAATGCCTCTTGCCCTTCCACGCGTTCGCCGGCTTTGATTTTCAGCTTTTCCACAATGCGCCGGTTTTTTGGAGTCAGTGTGCTGAAGCCCTGTGCCGTCGTTCCCATGCCGGTCTGGTACTGGGTATCGAAAGCCTCCAGTTTGCTTTGCAGCAGGTCCACGAGCTTTGAAATCACACCGTGCAACTGCTTGGGCGAGCTGGCTGTGTCCAGATCCTTCAGACGAGCCTGGATATCCTGTTCGCTGCCACCCGACTGCCGCCAGACGCGCACGAGCTCATCGACAACGGAATTGCGGATGGCTTTAAAATTCGTGATATTTGGATCGCCGGTTTGTTCAGAGATGAAGTTCTTTAGCGTGTTCACCGGCTTCCAGCGCGTATTGTCCAGCTTGTCGACTGCGCTGCTCATCTCCTGCAGGTGGCCGATGACCGTATTGAGCGCGTTCACCTGTTTCGATTCGGCGCCGGCAGTGAAAGCATTGCGCGTCTTCGAGCGCGCGTTGTAATTCACAGCGTCAAAGGACGGATCGTACTGGCTGACAAGGCCGATCATCTGCTGCCAATACCGAGATTTGAGCGCGAAGGAGGCAGGGAACTGTTGACGGCCCTCGGCAAGCGCCTTCACCTGGCGGCCGATCTGCGCAGGAATGGTTTTCAGGAACTCATCACCATGAAGGTCTGCGCCACCTGGCATGGCATTGCCTCGGGCGCCGCCTGAACCGAGCATTCCTAATGGATCGGCTTCCCGTGCTTTCAGAGCTTCCTCCACTCTGTTGTGACGTACTGTCTCTCCGAACTGGCGCTCGCGGAAATTCAACTGCTGTTTTTGCTCTTCCGCATGTTGCTGGGCTGCGGTCTTGCGTCCCTGTAGCGTGCCAATTGTTGAAGCGAAATGCTGGGCTTCTTCCGGCAGGATTTTGAACCCCGGTGGCAGACCCAACTCTGTCGCTACTTCCGGGTTGAGCGGCACGCCGCGCAATTCACGGATATGCTGCATGGCTGAAATCTGCGACTCTTGCAGGGCCTGCGCCTGCTGGATTCGTTCGGCCAGCTGCTCTTCCTGGCTTTTAGCGATGTACTCGCGGCCTCCAGGCGTTTTGACGATCCGGTCGCGCGCGTCGCTTGGGACGGGAATCACGCCGAACCCGGTCGGCTGGAAGTCAAAGCCCGTAGTCGCCGCTGCGCGTTCGTTCAGCGTCGGGCGCCGCAGAGCCGGATTGGTGGCGAAATGTTCCTCCAGTTCAGCGGTTTCGCGTTTCTGCGTGGCTTCCTGGTGTTGCCGAACGCGTTCCTCGGACTGTTGTTGCAGCTCGAGTTGTTTCTGTTGAAGCGCCGAGTTTCGCAGCAGGTTGCCGATCGCCACGCCTTGCGCCATGCCGTCCGCGACCGGATTGAAGATGTCGATTGGCATCGGCTATGTTCCCTTTCCTAACGAGCCACCGGCTCCGCCGCGGCTCAATATGCCGCCGATCCCGACGTCGCCGCGGCCCAGGCCCGCGTTGATCCCCAACAGCGATAGCAGAGTGCTCAGACCGCTGCCGATGCCGCTCGCCGCTGCACTGCCCGGCTGCGTATATTGACCTTCGCGGCTGCCGCTGTACTCGCTGCCGAAGTTCATGCCGAGTAACTGTTGCGCCAGGCTCGACGCTTCGAGCGGCAGGCTGGCTTCGCGCTCCGCGAATCCTTGATTCACGCGCGAGAGATCCCCCAGGCGCGACATTTCCGCCATGCGCGTGGCGGTACCAAACTTGCCGCTGGCGCCGCCGCCCGACGACAGAAACCGGTTGCGTAGAATCTGCGGGACGTTGGCGTACATGTCATTCACCCGCGTGAGTGAACTCTGGCGGAACGGTTCTAGATAGCCCTTGGGATTCTTCAGCAGCTTGTCGACCAGGCCGAACAGCGGCGATTGAATGTTCTCCTGGTAGGGCGTCAAAATGCGCCGCGTCGAGCCGCTGTCAGTGGACGATTGCGTGCCGGTGCGCGCGCCTTTCCGGTTACCCAGCCATCCACCCAATGCGCTGCCACCCATGAACGCGAGCTGCGCGAGTGTTCCGAGCGGCATTAGCTGGCCACCTCCACGGCTGTTTCAGGAACGGGTATTGCGATCACTGGTGCTTGCGGATGCCGCGCGGCGTACGCTTTCGCAAAGTCCGCTTTCAGCAGCCCCAGCGCCACCATGTCCACGAGCTTGCCCTGGCGCATGGTGTTTTTTCGAAGCGTGCCTTCAGTTACAAAGCCCAGCCGGCGCGCGAAGCCCAGCACGTTGGCGTTATCGCGGAAGACCACCGAGACGATCCGCTCGATGCCGGTGTCGAACACTTCCTGGAAGACCTGCTCCACTGCCGCTACGGTCGTTTCCGAGCCCCAGAAACTCTTCTTGAACAAAAAGTGCGAGCTCGCCACGATCGGGGAAACCTTATCGACGCACACGACGCCGCCGAGCTCGCCATCGCGCCACACGCCCCAGGTTTCCCGGCCCAGCTCGGCGCGCTCGATCCAATCCTCCACAAAGGCGTCCAGCGTTTGTGGTGAGAAGTCGTCGGCTACGCGCCAGCGGAACTCTTGCAGCCACATCCAGACCCGAGGAACGGTGTGCAGGGGGAACGGGCGTGATACGCGGATCTCCACGTTAGTGTGTTGCCGTTTCAACGCCTATGGCGATGTGATGCTCATCGACACGAGGCGAATCCGGAAATGATGTCACTTGACTAGTCCATAGCAGTGAATGCTGCCAGAAGTCATATTGTTAGATGCAACGCCGATTTTGAACGCATTCACCGCGGTTGTGATGTTGTAACGTCCACGAAATTGCAGCGCCTGGGGGTTGCTTGTGGTGCTATCAGGAGACTGAAATTCTCCATCGACATTTTTGAAGCCCGAACCCGATGGACCATAGATGTAAAACCACCCCGTCGTACTTGTGCTTGCCGTGGTGCTGATCGTTCGGCCTGTAAAAGGAAAAAGCAAAATAGCGGTACTGGTTCCAGGCCCGCCAGCTCCGACACCTCCTGTTGACCATGAAAGTTGGGAGGTGTAGTAATTAGAGCCAGTGTCATAACTAGAGCCGCCATCGGTCGAAAATACCAGGGTTACCGACAGTCCCGCGGCGCTCGGGACAATCTTTTCCACAGTGACAAGATAAGCGTCGTAACTGCTACTGAGGCAGGATGTGAAAGCAAGGGATGCCGACGCGGAAGCCGTGTGCGTCTCTAGAAGAACCAGACCCGTTCCTCCAATTGCGACTGAGCAGCCAACCGTCGTCGCCGCGCCCGTTGCGTCATTGCACAGCGTGGCTCCTGGAGTGCCCGAGTTAGTGCCGGCGGTCTGGATCTTCGTGCCGTCGCCCTGCCGGTCCTCCAGGCGGATGTCGCTGTAGCGCACGTTGCCGGTACGCACCGGCGCACCCAGCAGCAAAAACGCCACTGCCAGGCCCCCGAACAGGTGAAGAGTCTTAGCGGATGTCATCGTTCCTTACTCCTTTCAATGCCCGGCCACAATGGCCGTTCCAGTGACCGCGCCGCTCGCACCGGTGGCCGATAGATCCACTTCCGGGGTGTTGCCCATCAGGCAGCTAAGGAGCAGGCTATCCGAGCTGGGCGTGCCCTTCATGGCATCTTTGTGCTCGGATT
>Ga0134122_10000084_pt1 | contig 50464 bp, 39 predicted proteins | sample KB302_FD_96461 | JGI IMG/M metagenome (GOLD analysis project Ga0134122, IMG submission 96461) | Terrestrial soil microbial communities without Nitrogen fertilizer from Kellogg Biological Station, Michigan, USA - KB3-0-2 | ecosystem: Environmental > Terrestrial > Soil > Unclassified ... | reverse complement strand
TCGGTCATGCGGGTGAGGGCCTCGGGGGCGACGGCGTTCACCGTCACGCCGAACTTCTGGAACTCGATGGAGAGGGTGCGGGTCAGCCCGTAGATGCCCGCCTTGGCCGCCGAGTAGTTCCCCTGCCCGAAGTTCCCCATCAGCCCGGACACCGAGGTGGTGTTGATGATCCGCCCGCCCTTCCCCTGGAGCTTGAGCTGGCGGCCGATCGCCTGGCTGCAGAAGAAGGTGCCCTTGATGTGGACGTCCTGGACGAGGTTCCAGTCCGCCTCCGACATGTTGAGGAACGACCGGTCGCGGAGCACGCCGGCGTTGTTCACCAGCACGTCCACCTTCCCGAACTTGCTCAGCGCGCTCCAGAGGATGGCGTCCGCGCCCTCGCGGGTGGCCACCGAGTCGTAGTTCGCCACCGCTTCGCCGCCGGCCTTCTTGATCTCGTCCACCACCTTGTCGGCGGCCTCGGAGCTCTTCCCGCCGCCGTGGCGGTCCGAGCCCAGGTCGTTCACCACGACCTTCGCGCCCTCCTTCGCGAACGCCAGCGCGTGCGACCGCCCGATCCCCGCCCCCGCGCCCGTGATGATCACCACCTTGCCGTCGAACATGCCCATGTCGGTGAAGCCCTCCTCGAAGGGGCGCGCAATCTACCCCAACACGCTCAGCAAGGTGTTCGGGTGATACACGTCCAGCAGCGGCCCGCGCTGGGCGGGGACCGCGTCCAGCACCGTCTTCCACCAGTGCTCCGGGATGGCCTCCGCGCCGTGGAAGGCGCCCAGGAGCGCGCCGGTGATCGCCGCGTTGGTGTCCGAGTCCCCACCGCGGTTGACCACGTCGATCAGCGCCGCCTCGAAGGTCTGGGCGTGGAACAGCTCCCACCACGCCAGCCGGAAGGACACCCGCACGAAGCTCATCATGCTGAACAGGTGCAACTCCGGGCCGAACAGCTGCGGGTCCGGCTGGCGGGCGGCGTCGATGTCCTCGCGCACGCACTGGGCGGCGTACTGCGCGTCGCGGGCGAACTCCTGCGCCTCGTCCCAGCGGGCGAACAGCGCGCCGGCCACCGCCACCCCGGAGAGCGCGCCGTCCGCCAGGTCGTCCGGCGACAGCGGCTTGATCTGGGTGATGGCCCGCGAGATGGCGCCGTTGAGCGCGGCGCACGCCATCTGGCAGCGCGGGTCGAAGTGGGTGAGGGCGCAGTCGTCCAGCGACGCCTGGGCGCGCGCCTCCTCGTCGTTGGCGTACTTCACGCCGATGGGCGCGGTCCTCGCCAGGGAGCCGTTGCCGGCCGCCTGCCGCGCGCTCCGCAGCCAGACCAGCTTCCCCGCCGTCTGGGCCATCCGCCCGCCCTGCATCTCGTCGAGCGCCTTGCCGATCTGCTCCGGGATGTCGGAGGAGGTGACGTTGCCCTCCGCGTCCCGGATGGCCAGCGCATGCGGGCGCCAGGCCAGGTAGCGCTTGGCCACGTCCAGCGCGTCGTACTTGCCGATGGCGGCGAGCCCGGCGGCGATGCAGCAGGCCATCTGGGTGTCGTCGGTCACCTGCCCCGGCTTCACCTGGAACGGCCCGCCGCCCTTCATCTCCGTCTGCAGCCCGGTGAGCATCTCCGGGAAGGGCGGGGCCGGGAACCGCTTCGTCTCGTTGGTGGCGCCCAGGGCGTCCCCCACCGCGAGCCCGAGCAGGGCTCCGCGCGAGCGGCTGGCGACGACCTGCGGGTCGGGTTGGTTGGGCTGCCTGCGCCCTGGGGGTGGTCTCCGGACGGGCTGCTTGAGGGCCATGGTCGAACAGGGTACATCGCGCGCCCATGACCGAGATCGTCAACGTCCGGGCGCGCGAGATCCTCGACTCGCGCGGGAACCCCACGGTGGAGGTCGAGGTGGCCCTGGCGGACGGCAGCGTGGGCCGCGCCGCGGTCCCCTCCGGCGCGTCCACCGGCGAGCACGAGGCGGTGGAGCTGCGCGACGGGGACAAGGCCCGCTACGGCGGCAAGGGCGTGAAGAAGGCGGTGGCCAACGTCAACGACACCATCGCCCCCGAGGTGGTGGGGATGGACGCGTCCGACCAGGTCGCGCTCGACGCGAGGATGCTGGAGCTGGACGGCACCCCCAACAAGTCGAAGCTGGGGGCGAACGCGCTGCTCTCGGTGTCGATGGCGAACGCGCACGCCGCCGCCACGTCGCACGGGCTGCCGCTGTACCGGTACCTCGGCGGCGCGCAGGCGCGGACGCTCCCGGTGCCGATGATGAACATCCTCAACGGCGGCGCCCACGCGGACACCCGGGTGGACGTGCAGGAGTTCATGGTGATGCCGGTGGGCGCGCCGTCGTTCGCCGAAGGGCTGCGCTGGGGCGCGGAGATCTTCCACGCGCTGAAGAAGATCCTGAAGGACCGCAAGCTCTCCACGGGTGTCGGCGACGAGGGCGGCTACGCGCCGGATCTGCCCGCGAATGAGGAAGCCTTGAAGTTGATCATGGAGGCGGTGGGCGCGGCGGGGTTCAAGCCCGGAGAGCAGATCGCGCTCGCGCTGGACGTGGCCGCCTCGGAGCTCTTCGACAAAGCGGACAAGAAGTACAAGCTCAAGGGCGAGGGCAAGGAGTACGACGCGGCGAAGCTGGTCGACTACTACGCGGGGCTGGTGTCCCGGTACCCCATCGCCTCCATCGAGGACGGCTGCGCCGAGGACGACTGGGACGGCTGGAAGAAGCTCACCGACGCGCTGGGCGGGAAGATCCAGCTGGTGGGCGACGACCTCTTCGTCACCAACGTGACCCGCCTCACCCGCGGCATCCAGGCCGGCGTCGCCAACTCCATCCTGGTGAAGGTGAACCAGATCGGCACCATCACCGAGACGCTGGACGCGGTCCGCACCGCCCACCGCGCCGGGTACACGTCGGTGATGAGCCACCGGTCGGGAGAGACGGAGGACACCACCATCGCCGACCTGGCGGTGGCCTGCGACTGCGGGCAGATCAAGACCGGCTCCGCGTCCCGGTCCGACCGCGTCGCCAAGTACAACCAGTTGCTGCGCATCGAAGAGGAGCTGGGGCCCGCCGCGCGCTACGGCGGCCGCGCTGCCCTGGCCCGGGGGCGCTGACCGATTCGGATCCTGGTCAGCAACGACGACGGCCACTACTCCGACGGCCTGCGCGCGCTGGTGGGGGCGCTGGAGCCGCTGGGAGAGGTGTGGGTGGTGGCGCCGGACCGCGAGCAGAGCGCCGCGTCCCACGCCATCTCGCTCCACCGGCCGCTGCGGATCTCGCGCGTGAGGGAGCGGTGGTACTCGGTGGACGGGACGCCGGCCGACTGCGTGTACCTCGCCGCCCACCACCTGATGAAGGACAACCTCCCGGCGGTGCTCGTCTCCGGCATCAACCACGGCGCGAACCTGGCGGACGACGTGACGTATTCGGGGACGGTGGCGGCGGCGATGGAGGGGTACCTGCTGGGGCTGCCGTCGGTGGCGGTCTCCCTGGTGTCGCGGAGGCAGTTCGACTTCACCCACGCGGCGCGCTTCGCCGGGTCGCTGGTGAAGGCGCTGCTGGAGAAGGGCGGCGGGCGGCGGATGCTGTTGAACGTGAACGTTCCGCCCAAGGAGCCCAAGGGGTACCGGATCACCAAGCTGGGGAAGCACTCCTACGGGTACGAGGTGGTGGAGAACGTCGACCCGCGCGGGCGGAAGTACTACTGGATCGGCGGCTCCGAGTTCCTCCACGAGGACGTCCCCGGATCGGACTGCAACGCCGTGCTGCGCGAGGGGCTGATCTCCGTCACCCCGCTGCAGCTGGATCTCACCGACCACCCGATGCTGCCGGAGCTGGAGACGTGGGCGGTGGACGGGTTCTCGAAGCCGGGCGGGTGATGCGGGCGGCGGGGCTGCTCTGCATCGGCGCGGCGGCGCTGGCGTGCTCGGGCGCGCCGCCGCGGCCGGAGGGGAGCGGGTATGTGCCTCCGCTGGATCCGGGGCACGTGGAGCCGGACCTGGTGAGCGTGGTCCACGTGGTGACCCCCGGGCAGACGCTCTACCGGATCGCCCGGGCGTACGGCGTGAGCGTGGACGAGCTGATGGCTTTGAACGGCATCGAGGACCCGCGCGCGGTGGGCATCGGCCAGAAGCTGCTCATCCCCGGCGCGACCGAGGTGCGCGAGGTGGAGGTGGCGGCGGGGGCTTCGGACGGAGGCACGCCGGAGACGGAGGAGCGAACGGGCGCGGTCGCGGCGGATCCGGATCCGGTGCCTTCCGCCCACGCGCGGCCGCCCCCCGCCGCGCGGCGAGCGCCCGTGCCGTCGACCCGGCCGGGGCAGGGGAAGGGCGACCTGGGCTGGCCGGTGCGCGGCGTCCTCTACGCGCGCTTCGGCCGCAAGGGCGCCGAGCCGCACGACGGGATCGACCTCGCCGCGCCCGCCGGGACGCCGGTGAAGACCGCCGCCGAGGGGACCGTGCTCTTCGCGGGCGACCAGCCGGGGTACGGGAAGATCGTCATCGTCGAGCACGCCGGCGGGTTGATCACGCTGTACGCCCACAACCGCGACCTGCGCGTGAAGTCCGGTCAGCGCGTGCGGCCGGAGCAGGTGATCGCCACGGTGGGCGAATCTGGACGCACCTCCGGGCCACACCTCCACTTCGAGGTGCGGAGGGGCGGCGTGCCGGTGGACCCGCTGGAGCACCTGGGGCCGATTCCGCCCGCCGGCCGCTGAGGCGTGTCAGTCCCGGCTATATACTGAACTGATGTTCAGCTATTCGCACTTCGGCCCGAGGGCGTCCCCGGTGGCCGCCGCTCGCCTGCCCTGGCTCCTGAACGTGGACCTGGAGCTGCGCATCCACAAGTCGCTCCAGCGGTACGAGCCGCGGCGGTCGGAGCAGCCGGTGCACCGGGCGCTGATCCTGCGGCTGGCGCGGCGGTCCGCGGACGCGCAGCAGCGCGCGCGGTCGGACGGGGCGCCCACCGCGGCCAGCGTGGGGCGCGGGCCCATGACCCGGGCCACCGCGCTGGCGCTGGAGGATCCGGAGGAGCAGGCCCTGGTGCTGCGAGCGCTGCGGGCGGACGTGCAGGCGGGTGGGGACCCGGTGGTGGCGGAGTTCCTGCGCCGCTGGGCCGGTGGGGGGTGAGTCCGGTGCTAGGGTCCCGTCTCCAGCGTGCTCGCCGTCATCTCGGACCTGCACTTCCAGCACACGTCACACGACGCCCTTCGCTTCGTCGTGGATGGAGAGGTGCACGAGCTGGAGGTGCGGCGCAACGTCACGCCGGAGGCGTTCCAGCGGTTCTTCGCGCAGATCCACGACCTCGTGGAGCACCGGCGCTCGCGCGAGGTGGAGCTGGTGTTCGCGGGCGACATCTTCGAGATCCACCGCACCCCGCTGTGGTTCTTCGACGAGTCGGGCGCGCGGCCGTCGGACCTCGGCACCGGGGAAGACCGCGACGGCAATTCCCTCCGGGATGCCGTCCACCGCATCCTCGACCACGTGGTGCGCGACAACGCCGGGTGCTGGCCGGCCATCGAGCGCTTCGTCACCAGAGGCGAGTACGAGTTCCAGGGGCTGCCGTCGAAGCTGCCGGACGGGGTGAAGATCCGGGCCCGCTTCATGCCCGGCAACCACGACCGGCTGGTGAACGCCTGGCCGTCCACGCGCGCGCGCGTGCGCCAGCTGCTGGCGGTGGAGGCGCCGGACGGCGACACGGGAGCGCCGTTCCCTCACGTGCTGGACTATCCGCGCGGGGTGGACGGGGCCGGCTACGGCGTGCGGATCCGGCACGGACACGAGTACGACGCGTGGAACTTCCCGGTGGCGGTGGCGGACGGGAAGGCGCTGGGCGTCGCGCCGGAGATCTACCTGCGGCCGTGCCTGGGGGACTACCTCACCTGTGACGTCGCGACGCGGATGGCGACCTGCTTCCGCGCGCGCTACGCGCGGGCGTTGCGGGAAGACGGGCCGCGCGGGCAAGCGCTGCGCTGGCTCTTCATCGCGCTCACCGAGTTCGACGACGTGCGGCCGTTCTCGCTCCTGCTCACGTACATGGCGCGGGAGTTCGGGCAGTCGGACCAGGAGACGTTCGAGGCGCTGCGCCCGATCATCCGCGACGCCATCGACGCCGCGGAGCAGCACCCCTTCGTGGTGTCCGAGGCGAAGCGGCTGAACGTGTCGTCGCTGAAGCGGCTGGTGGCGGGGTGGGCGCTGAAGTCGGTCCCGTTCGAGGTCCTGCGGACGTTGATGGGGCTGTCCGGGACGGCGTCGCAGCTCACCCTGGACTCGGAGGTGCCGCCGGCGGAGATGGCCAAGTTCGAGCCGGTGCTGGCGGACGGGTCGGTGGAGACCGTCATCGCCGGGCACACGCACCTGCCGGACCAGGTGCCGCTCCCCGGGGACAAGCCGGCGGTGGAGCGGGAGGAGGGGCGGTTCTTCCTCGACTCCGGGACGTGGCGGACCACCATCCGGAAGGGGGCGGGCGGCTGCTTCGGGCGGGTGCGGGCGTTCACCATGGTGTTCGCCTACGACGCGGCCGAGCGCGGCGTGGCGATGGGGGCGCCCGGGTCCATGGAGGGGCGAAGGTTCGAGACGTGGACCGGCCACCTCGCGTCCGGGACGCTGGGGCCGACGGTGATGGTGCTGGGGAAGGTGGCCGAGCCGAGGCAATGGCTGACGCTGAAGTCGCTGGAGGCGGTGAAGGTGGACCCGGACTGGGGCGGCGCGGAGCTGCTGGTCCACGTGGGCGTGGACATGGAGGAGCGGACGCTCCAGCGGGATGGGGTGAAGCCGGGGAACGTCATCGATCTCTCGGGAAATCCTCCGGTGCCGCTCTACCCGGAGCTGGACGGGGAGCTGTGGCTGCACGGGGAAGAGGTGGACCACCTCACGCCGAACGACCCGCTGCCGTGGGCGCTACGCCCGCTCGCGCGCGGGGACGGCGGGCGGTTCCGGGAGGGGCCGGGGGAGGTGCGGGTGTCGGATGCGTCGGTAGAATTGGTGCTCAGGTACGAGGTGAAGGGGGAGGGATGAATGGTTGATTTGTACAAAATGGATTCAATGGATATATTGTACGATGGAGGTGCTGCCATGGCCGACCCCATCGAGATTCCAGCCAGCGAGGTCCGGGAGCAGATCTCGGACATCCTCAGTCGAGTCGCCTTCGGCGGTGAGCGCGTGATCATCTCGCGCAACGGGAAGCCGCAGGTGGCGCTGATCCCGATCGCTGATCTCAAGCGCCTGGAGAAGCTCCAGGCGTACATGCGCCAGAGCGCCGGGGAAGCCCTGGAAAGGATCCGGGCCCAGGCGGCCGAGGCTGGGCTGGACAAGCTGACCGATGAGGAGATCGACCAGATCATCGATGAAGCTCGAAGAGAGCGTCGCGAGAAGGAACAGGTCGCGAGGTGAGGGTGGTCATCGACACCAATGTCCTGGTGTCGGGGCTGATGAAGAAGGGCGGGTCGCCTCCCGGGCGCGTCGTCGACGACCTCAAGTCCGGCAACCTGGTGCCGCTCTACGATCAGCGGATCCTGAGCGAGTATCGCGAGGTGCTCGTCCGACCGACGCTCACGCGGATCCACCTTCCCGACGCCATGGTCCTCCTGGCCCTCATCAACACGGAAGGCGAGGAAATTGAAGGCGCTCATTTCGCCCGTCAGCTTCTCGATCCCACCGACCAACCCTTCGCCGATGTGGCATTCACCGGCCAGGCGGAGCTGCTGATCACCGGCAACATCCGCGACTTCCTCCCGGTCGGCGACCTCATCCGCGTCGTCACGCCGCGCCAGTGGCTGGACCTCAAGGCGAGCCTCGAAGGTGCCTAGGCTCACCGCCGTTCTCCTGCTCGCGCTCCTCGCCGCCTGCCCCGCCTCGGGGCCGACGCCGAAGGAGCGCGCGGAGGGCCACTACCTGGCCTCCCAGACCGCCTACCTCAAGGGCGACTTCAAGACCGCCCTCGCGGAGCTGGCCGAGGTGAAGAAGGACGCCCCGGACGACCCGCGGCTCCCCGCCGCGCTCGGCGAGATCGCCCTCTCCGAAGGCAAGCTCCACGACGCCCTCCAGCACTTCGACGACGCGCTCGCCCGCGACCCCAACCGCGGCACCAGCTGGAGCCGGAAGGGGTTCATCCTCGCCCAGCTCGGCCGCCGCGACGAGGCGGAGACCGCGCTCCGCCGCGCCCTCGCCCTCTCCCCCAACGACTTCAACGCCCTCGAACAGCTGGGCGAGCTGGCCCACCGCGCCGGCCGCCCGGACGAGGCCGCCGACGCCTTCGAGCGCGCCGCCGCCCGCGCGCCCCAGGAAGCCCACCGCTCCGAGCTCTACCTCCGCGCCGCCCGCGAGCTGCAGCCGCTCTCCCTCGCCCGCGCCCGCGAGGTCCTCCAGCGCGGCGCCGACGCCGGCGCGCGCACCCCGGACCTGCTGGAGGAGCAGGGCGACCTCGAGGTCCGCCTCGGCGAGCTCCGCTCCGCGCTGACCACCTACCAGCAGGCCGCCGAGCGCGCCTCCAACGACCCCATCCCCTGGGAGATGGCGGGGCGGGTGGCGGAGAAGCTGGGCGATCTCCCCGGCGCGCAGGTCGCCTACGAATCCTCCCTCCGCGCCAGGCCCACCGGCGCCGTCCACGCCGCGCTCGCCCGCGTGAAGCTGGCGCTGGGGGACCGCGACGGCGGCCTCTCCGAGGTGGACGCCGCGCTCGCCGCCGCGTCAGGAGAGGAGGTCCGCGAGGTGCTGGAGCTCTCGGAGCTGCTGGAGCAGGTGGGCCGGCGCGGGGATGCGCTCAAGCTCCTGCAGCACACCGCCGCCGAGCCCGACGCCGAGAAGGACCAGGAGCTCCAGCTGCGCACGGCCCGGCTGGCGAAGGCGGCCGGCGAGCGCGCCACCGCCACCGCCGCCTGCGAGCGGCTCCGGCGCGGCCTGGACGGCGGGACCGCGCCGAAGTGTCCCTAGGCCCGCGCGTTCTGCAGCTTCCGGTACACCCCCACCACCTGCCCCAGGATCATCGTCGACCGGAACTCCGACTTGTGGACGTAGATGGGCTGCATGGTGGCGTTCGCCGGCTGGAACCGCACCCGGTCCCCCTCCGGGTAGTACCGCTTCACGGTGGCCTCGTCCTCGATCAGCGCCACCACGATGTCGCCCGGCTGCGCGGACGGCGCCTTGCGCACGAAGATGAAGTCCCCGTCGAAGATCCCGTCGTCGATCATCGACTCCCCCTTCACCCTCAGGGCGAACACCTCCCGCCCGCTCCCGCCCAGCAGGAAGCTGTCGATCCGGACCGAGTCCTCGATGTTCTCCGTGGCCAGCAACGGCGCGCCCGCGGCCACCCGGCCCAGCACCGGCACGTCCACCAGGTCGGCGTCCTTCCGGGCGCCCAGCCCCAGCACCAGCCTCGCGCGCTTGGTGGGCACCAGGGACCGGCTCTGCTGCTCTCCCCGCAGCAGGTACCCCTTCCGCTCCAGCGCCTTGAGGTGGTCGTTCACCCCGTTGGTGGACCGGATGTCCATCTCCTCGCCGATCTCCCGGATGGTCGGTGGGAAGCCCCGCGACTCGGTCTCCTTCACGATGAAGTTCAGGATCTCCCGCTGGCGTTCGGTCAACTCTTCCACGCAGCTCCCCTCCCGGTTGTCCACCCTCCGGCCGTGCGGCCAGGGACGGCACAGGCTTTCAGTATCGGGATACTCCCTGAACATGCGTATAGAGTCAATTCATTGGACGCGCGGTACGCTTGAGGTCTCCTCCGGCCATGCTTCGCCTGTTCCCCCTGGCGCTGCTGCCGCTGCTCGGCTGCGCCAGCCACACCTTCCAGCAGGGCGTGTTCGCCAAGGACGGCGTCCGCTACCGCGTCGGCGAGCTGTCGCGTGGCTGGCGGCCGCTGGACGTCGAGTCCAACGACGTGGCCTACGTCTCCAACGACTCCCCGCACTCGCTGGCGGTCAACTCCACCTGCGCCCCGGACGTCGACGCGTCCCTGGAGGTGCTCACCCAGCACCTGCTGATGGGCTTCACGGACCGGGAGCTGGTGGAGGAGCGGCGCGCCACCATGGACGGACGGGACTCGCTCCGCTCGCGCTACAAGGCGAAGCTGGACGGCGTCCCGGTGGAGATGATGCTGGTGGTCCTGAAGAAGGACGGCTGCGTCTACGACTTCACCTATCTCTCGCCGCCGGGTCGCTTCGACGAGAAGCGCCAGAGCTTCGAACGCGTGCTCTCCGAGTTCCACTCCGAGGCGGCCCGATGAGCGCCTCTCCGCCGGGACCGACGCCCGAGCCCGCCTCGGGCCCGCCCACCGGGCCGGCGCCGCTGGTGGAGATGGTCCAGCAGGAGGCGGCGTACGTCGCGAAGCTCTACACCGTGCGCAACCCCCTGCTGCTGCGCCTGTGGCGCCTTTTGGAGGCGCTGGGTGGGGTGGCGATGCTGTTCTGGCGCTCGGTCACCCGCGGGCTCCGGCCGCCGTACCCGTGGGCGGAGATCGCCACCCAGATCGAGACGCTGGGGGTGAAGTCGATCTCCATCGCGGCGTTGACCTCCGCGGTGGTGGGGCTGGTGCTCTCGCTGCAGTTCGCGTTCTTCCTCGCCCGCTTCGGCGTGCAGCACACGGTGGGGAAGGTGGTGGTGCTCACGCTCTTCCGCGAGCTGGGCCCGGTGCTGATGGCGCTCACGGTGGGCGCGCGGATCGGCTCCGGCATCGCCGCGGAGCTGGGGTCGATGACCGTCACCGAGCAGGTGGACGCCATCCGGGCGCTGGGCGCGGACCCGGTGAAGAAGCTGGTGGTGCCCCGGCTGGTGGCGTGCTCGGTGGTGCTGCCGGCGCTGACCACCCTGGCGGACGTGCTGGGGCTGGTGGCGGGGTCGCTGGTGGTGTGGCTCCAGTACGAGATCTCGCTGCGCGAGTTCTACCGGTCGGTGGTGGAGGTGGCGAACCTGATGGACTTCGGGTCGGGCATCGCCAAGAGCGTGGTGTTCGGGGCGATCATCGGGGTGGTGGGCTGCTACCAGGGCTTCAACGTGCGCGGCGGGACGGTGGGCGTGGGCCGCGCCACCACGGAGACGGTGGCCATCGCCTCGGTGGCGGTGTGCCTGTCCGACTTCCTCCTCACCAAGCTGTTCATGGCCCTATGAGCGACCCCCTCATCCGCTTCGAGGGCCTCCACAAGGCCTTCGGCCCCAAGAAGATCTACGAGGGCCTGGACCTCGAGATACGCAAGGGCGAGACGCTCACCGTGATCGGCGGGTCCGGCACCGGCAAGAGCGTGCTGCTCAAGTGCCTCATCGGCCTGCAGGAGCCTGACGCGGGCCGGGTGGTGTTCGACGGGCAGGACATCACCGGCCTGGACGAGGACGCCTTCCTCCCCATCCGCAAGCGGGTGGCGATGGTGTTCCAGGGCGCGGCGCTGTTCGACTCGCTCACCGTGGGCGAGAACATCGCCTACCCCTTGCGCGAGCACGACCGGAGCATGTCCGCCGAGGACCTCCACCAGATCGTCAAGCGCAAGCTGGAGCTGATCAACCTCCCCGGCATCGAGGACATGAACCCGTCCGACCTCTCCGGCGGCATGCGCAAGCGGGTGGGGCTGGCGCGCGCCATCGCCACCGACCCGGAGGTGATCCTCTGGGACGAGCCGACCACTGGCCTGGACCCCATCTCCACCCGGGTGATCGACGACCTGATCGTCTCCATGAAGCGCCAGCTGGGGTGCACCTCCATCGTCGTCACCCACGACATGGACAGCGCCTTCCGCGTCTCCGACCGGATGGCCATGCTCCACGGCCGGCGCATCGTCCAGGTGGGCACCGTGCAGCAGATGCAGCAGAGCGAGCGGCAGGAGGTCCGGGCGTTCTTCGACGCCCGGAAGACGGATCTGAACCGGGAGGCACGGCCATGACGTCCAGCGCGGCGAAGGAACGCCGTCAGATCATCCGCGTCGGGTTGTTCCTGGGGGTCGGGCTGGCCCTCGCGGCGATCGTGATCTTCTCCATCGGCAGCAACCACCAGATCTTCGACAAGAAGTTCACCTACCACGCGGCGTTCGACAACGTGGACGGGCTGTCGCTCGACGCGCCGGTGCGGCTGGGCGGCCTGGACTGCGGCCGCGTCACCTCCATCGACTTCTCCAAGGACCTCCAGGACAAGCGGATCCACGTCCAGATGAAGATCAGCGAGTCGTTCGCGGACCGCATCCGCGCGGACTCGGTGGCGCGGGTCAACAACCGCGGGGTGCTGGGCGACAAGGCGGTGGACATCTCCCTGGGGAGCCCGGAGTCGCCCCAGGTCTCCAACGGCGGCAACCTGCAGACCGGGTCCTCCGGCGAGCTCACCGCGCTGATCAAGACCTCCACCGAGATCCTCGACAACGCGGTGCAGATCACCCGCGACCTCAAGGGCGGCATCTCCTCGTACACCCAGCCGGAGATCAAGAACGACGTGGCGGCGGCGGTGAAGGCCGCCCGGAACATCCTGGAGGCGGTGCAGAAGGGGGAGGGCCCGCTCCACGTCGCCATCTTCGACAAGCAGGCCGGGGAGGACGCCAAGCAGGTGCTCACCGCGCTCGCCGCCAGCGCCTCCAAGGTCCAGCGCTCCGCCAACGACGTGGAGGCCATCGTCCGGGAGATCAAGGAAGGCGAAGGCCCGGCCCACGCGCTGATCTTCGACCGCAAGTCGGGCGCGGCGATCACCCAGCTGGGCAACGCCGCCGGCGAGCTGGCCAAGCTGGTGGAGGACGCGCGCACCAGCAAGGACAGCGCCGTCCACCAGCTGATCTACGGCGACGCGAAGGGGATGTTCGTCGACCTCGGCGCCACCGCCGCCGACATCCGGAAGATCACCGCCAAGGTGAAGTCGGGCGAAGGGTCGCTGGGGGCGATCATCAACGACCCCACGCTCTATGAGGACCTCAAGGTGCTTTTGGGGAACGTGAAGCGGAACGAGGTGCTCAAGCAACTCGTCCGGTACTCCATCCAGAGCACGGCCCAGGAGGCGGGCAGCAAGCCGCCTCCCAAGGTCAGCGACCCCGTCAAACCCTAGCGGCGGGCCTTCGCCTTCGCCTTCTTCTTCGCGGCGGCGGCGGGCTTCTTCGCGGCGGCCTTCTTGGCCGCCGGCTTCTTCGCGGCCGCGGCTTTCGGGGCCGCCGTCTTGGCCGCGTCCGGCGACTGGTGGCACACCGCCTCGATGGGGTGGCCGTCCAGGTCGAGCACGAACGCGCCGTAGTAGTTGGGGTGGTACTGCTCGCGCAGGCCCGGCTTGCCGTCGTCCATGCCGCCGGCCCTGAGCGCCGCGTCGTGGAAGGCGTCCACCAGGGCCCGGTTCTTCGCCGCGAAGGCGATGTGCATGGGCTGGGTGGGGGTGACGCCGGCGCCGCTCTTCAACCAGAAGTACGGCTTGCGCTCGTCCCCGAAGCCGACGAAGTCGCCGAAGTCCATCTTCACGGCGTAGCCCAGCGGCTTCAGCGCCGCGGTGTAGAAGGCCACGCTGGCCTTGATGTCCCGCACGGTGAGCGTGAAATGGTCAATCATGGGATGCGGACGCTACGCTCTTTGCCCGTGACTGTCTCGGTCGCACTTCGCGGTGGTTTCCGCCGGGCGCTCTCCAAGGTCTGGCCGGCGCTGGCGCTCTTCCTGGTGGGGTCCGGCGAGGTCTTCGCGGGCATGGCCGCGCCCCTGGTCCTGCTCGACGGCTTCCAGCAGGGCGACGGCCTGGTGCTCTCCGCGGGGATGCTGGCCCTCTTCGCGGGGTGGGTGGGCTGCCGCGCCGCCCGCGCGGTGATCCTCTACGCCGCCTTCGGGGAGGGCCCCGCGCGCGCCCTGGGCTACTTCGGCCTCTCCACCATGCTGGAGCTCACCGTGCGGCTCTGGTGGTGGACCGGGATGCTGGCGTCGCTGGTGGCGTACCTCCACGAGGCGGGGCGGGGCGCCGCGGCGGGCCCGTCGCTCGCGCTCTCCGTGACGCTGTCCGGCGGGGTGCTGTTGGCCCTCTTCGCCACCGTCTGGTCGGACCTGGCGCTCGCCCGCTCGACCATCCGGGGCGAGCCCTTCAGCGCTTCACTCGCCGCGTCTGCCCGGATGCTGGCGGAGCGGCCGGGGCCGCCGGTGACGGTCGTGCTGGTGACCGGCCTCATCCGCTGGATGGTGGAGATGGGCGGGTCCTCCCTGGCCGCCATGGCGGGGGCGGCCGGATCGCCCGCCGCGTCGCTCTGGGCGCGGGTGATCGCCGGGCTGCTGGCCGCCCTGGCGTGGGCGGTGCTGGAGCTTTCGCGGGTGTGCGCCCTGCAAGCGCTGGACGCCGAGCCGCCGCCGGCCCCGCCCACCCCCGCGCCGGAGCCGGCCCGGCCCGTGATCCTGGACGCCGTGCCCGTCGACGCTCCAGAAAGCCCCCGCTAGACTCCTCGGCCCCTCGATGGCTGGCCCCTCCGATCAGCGCTACACCATCCTCTGCGTCGACGACGAGCCCTCGGTGCTGGAGGTGCTCCAGAAGATGCTGGAGCGCCGGTACACGGTGCGGATCGCCGCCTCCGGCGCCGAGGCGCTCCCCATCCTCCGGGAGCGGAAGATCGACGTCCTGATCACCGACCAGAAGATGCCGCAGATGACCGGCATCGAGCTGGTCACCGCCGCGCGCGGCGAGGGGATCGACGTCACCACCATCCTCCTCACCGGCTACACCGAGCCGGAGGACCTGATCGCCGCCATCAACCAGGGGCAGGTCTACCGCTACGTCACCAAGCCCTGGGACTTCGGCGACCTGTTCATGACGGTGAAGAACGCGCTCGAGTTCACCCAGCTCCGGCGCGAGAAGGACCGCCTCCTCCAGCAGCTGCACAAGCGGGTGGAGGCGCTCTCCTTGATGTACCAGGTGTCCCGCGAGCAGGCGAACCAGGCGGTCACCTACGACGTCATCGTGGACCGGGTGCTGAGCGCCATCGCCCGCGTGCTCCCGTACGACTGCGCGGCGGCGCTGGTGGCGGTGGGCGACGGCACCTCCGCCATCCTCCGGCTCCGCTGCCACGGCGTGGTCTCCGACAAGGCGCTGCTGTGGGTGAAGGATTCGGCCATCGCCTCCTACCGCAAGCAGTCCGGGGTGCTGCTCACCGAGGACCGCCTGCACACCCACGTCACCGGCACCACCAGCCAGGAGCCGGGGCTGCCCGCCACCATGGCCAGCGCGCTCTCCGTGCCGCTCTTGGCGCAGAGCCGGCTGATGGGCACGGTGTCCCTCTTCTCCTCGCAGGCGGACCACTACACCCACGAGGACGGCGAGCTGCTGGACGTGCTCGCCAACCAGACCACCGACGCCATCTTGACCCTCCGCGCCTCCGAGGAGGAGTCGCGCCGGCGGATCGAGCGGATGGTGGAGTCGATGGCCGACGGGGTGCTGCTCACCGACGAGAAGAACGACATCGTCGTCCTCAACCCGGCGGCGCGGAAGATGCTCCATCTGCCCGAGGAGCCGCAGGACTGGACCTCGCGCTACCTGCAGGAGACCCTGGGCTTCCACCCGTTCGAGCTGATGCGCGGCTGGGAGTACGGCGGCTCGCAGGTGATCCGCCAGGAGATCAACCTCTACGACCGCACGCTCCAGTCCACCGTCTCCCCGGTGGTGGACTCCCGCAACATCTTCCGCGGGGTGTGCGTGGTGCTGCGCGACATCACCGAGCAGAAGCAGCTGGAGGAGCGGAAGGAGGAGTTCGTCTCCATCGTCAGCCACGAGCTGCGCACGCCGCTCACCGCCATCTCCGGCGCGCTGGACCTGGTGCTCAACTTCCTCGCCGGGGAGGTCAACGAGAAGCAGGCGCGCTACCTGGGCATGGCCAAGGAGTCGACCGACAAGCTCAACAGCATCGTCGACGACCTGCTGGACCTGACCAAGCTGGCCAAGGGCAAGATGCGGATGAGCTTCGAGCTCGTCGCGTTCGAGGAGCTCCTGGGCAAGGCGGTGGAGAAGTACGGCGCGGCCTTCGCCGAGAGGAAGATCCGCGTCTCCACCGTGCTGCCGCCGTCGCCGCTGCGCGCGCTGGCGGACCCCAACCGCCTCAACCAGGTGCTCAACAACCTGCTCACCAACGCGGTCAAGTACACCAACGACGAGGGCGAGGTGCAGGTGGCGCTGGGGTCGTCCGACGACGTCCCGGGCTACCTGGTGCTCTCCATGTGGAACTCCGGGCAGCCCATCCCCGAGGCGGACCTGGAGCGGATCTTCGACAAGTTCGAGCAGGCCCGCTCGCCGCGCACCCGCACCTCCCGCGGCACCGGCCTGGGGCTGGCCATCTCGCGGAGCATCGTCCAGGCCCACGGCGGGCACATCTGGGCGGAGCCCATGGACAACAGCGTCCGCTTCGCGGCGGTGCTGCCGGTCGAGCCGGCGGCGGAGTACCTCGACCCGCCCGAGGACACCGAGCCGGGCTCCAAGCGCCAGGCGCCGCCGCGCGGCAGGGCGCTGGTGGTGGACGACGACCCCTACGCCGGCTTCGCGCTCAAGCACCTGTTGCTCTCGCGCGGCCACACGGTGGTGGTGGCGCGGAACGCGGACCAGGGCATGGTGCTCGCCCGGAGATACCGCCCGGAGATCGTCATCGTCGACGTGGACCTGGGCGGGAAGGTGGACGGGATCGAGCTGACGGAGATCATCCGCAACGACCCGGACACCCGGAACGCCCAGGTGCTGGTGGTCTCCTCCGCGGACGACCGGGCGCGCGCGCTGGGCCGCGGCGCCAACGCCTTCCTCCTCAAGCCCATCTTCCAGGACAAGCTCTACTCCGCCCTGGACTCCATGCTGCTGCGCGGGCGGACCGGCCTGAAGCTGGGGCGGGTGCTGATCGTGGACGACGATGCGAAGATCGCCGCCATCTGCGCCGAGGTGCTCTCCAACATGGGCTTCGAGGTGTCCACCGAGGGCACCATCGCGGACGCCCGCCGGTCGCTGCGCGAGCACCGGCCGGAGCTGATGCTGCTGGACGTGAGCCTGCCGGACGGCGACGGGTTCGCCTTCCTGGAGGAGCTGAAGGCGGAGCGCGCCTCCAGCCACCTGTCGGTGATCTTCGTCTCCGCGCGCGCCGAGACGTCCTCCAAGGTGAAGGCGCTCAAGCTGGGCGGCGACGACTACCTGGTCAAGCCGTTCGACGCGCTGGAGCTGGGGGCGCGGGTGGAGTCGGTGCTGCGGCGGCGCGAGCAGGAGATGGGCGCGTCCCCCACCACCCAGCTGCCCGGGTCCGCCGCCATCGAGCGCGAGACGCTCCGGAGGCTGCGCGAGAAGCAGCCGTTCGCCTTCTGCTACCTCGACCTGGACAACCTCAAGGCCTACAACGACTACTACGGCTACGCGAAGGCGGACGCGGTGGTGCGCCAGACCGGGGACCTGCTCCGCCAGGTGCTGGCCCACCTGGGCGACCCCAGCGACTTCCTCGGCCACGTGGCGGGCGACGACTTCGTCTTCATCACCTCGCCCGGCAGCGTGGACCGGATCTGCCAGCGGTGCCTGGAGGAGTTCGACCGGATCATCCCGCTCTACTACGACTGGAAGGACCGGGAGCGCGGCTACATCGAGGGCGACGACCGCTACGGCGAGAAGCGGCAGTTCCCCATCATGAGCGTCTCCATCGCCGCAGTGATGTGCGACGGCGTGTCCGCCAGCCACTCGCAGCTGGCGCGCCAGGCGGCGGACCTGAAGAAGCGGGCCAAGGCGCTGCCCGGGAGCGTCTACCTGCGCAGCGACCGCGATCTCCAGACGCCGGCGAAGGGACTTCCCATCGCCAAGGCGACCACGGCCAGCTAGCCTGGACGGACCGCGGCCCTTCCACCGCATGAAGCTCTACCAACAGCTCATCCTCTTCATGCTGGCGGCCACGGTGCTCCCGCTGGCCGTGGTGGGCTTCCTCCTCCAGCGCGGGGCGGAGGCGGAGATCGCCCGGCGCATCACCGGCGAGCAGCAGGCGCGCGCCACCGGCGCCGCGGAGGCGGTGGCCTCGGACGTGCTGGGCGCGGTGGAGTCCATCGCCCACCAGGCCGAGCGGTTCAACGTCGACTGGGCGCACGCCAGCGACGACGAGCGCGAAGGGCTGCTCCGGCTGCTCTACGGGCAGTCGGAGACGGTGAGCGCGGTGGCGATGGTGGACGCCGAGGGCCAGCTCCTGGCCGGGCCGCTGTTCATCAAGGACGGCAAGGACGGCCACCCCCCCTTCGCCTACGAGCAGGGGCGGGACCGGTTCCAGCACGCCATCCCCGAACACGACCTGAGGGGGCTGGCCGGCGGGCGCAGGGGCCAGGCCGCCATCAGCTCCATCTACCCGCACTCGCGGGGCGCGATGGCGGCGATGGCGGTGGCGGTCAAGCTCCAGGCCCAGCCGCAGTCGCCGTTCGCGCTGGCGGAGCTGGGCATGGGGAAGCTGGACAAGATCCTCGCCTCGCGCGCCACGGCGGAGAGCGGCCGGATCGACCTGGTGGACCGCGAGGGTCGGGTGGTCGCCAGCTCCGAGTCCCACGCGCTTTTGGAGCCGCTCCCCGCCGCGCTCTGGCAGCCGGTGGTCGAGGGCGTGCGCGACGACGCCGTCCACAGCTTCTCCGTCGTCACCCTGGGCGAGCCCTACCTCGTCTCCGCGCGCGCGGTGCGCGGGCAGCTGGGCCTGGTGGCGGTGATCCACATCCCCGAGCGGGTCGCCCTCCAGCCGGTGCGCGCGATGCGCTTCACCGTCTTCGCCTCCATCGGCGCCGCGCTGGTGGTGCTGCTGCTGCTGGGCGGGGCCTTCACGCTGCGGATGAACCGGCGGATCGACGCGGTGGTGAAGGGCGCGGAGTCCTTCTCCGCGGGCGACCTGTCCGCCCGCATCCCGGTCAGCGGCGCGGACGAGCTGACCGACCTGTCCGAGACCTTCAACCGCATGGGCGGCGAGCTGGAGGGGGCCCGCGCCAAGCTCATGCGCTGGAACGACGAGCTGAAGCAGCGGGTGGAGGAGGCCACCCAGGACCTGAAGGACGCCCAGGCCCAGCTGCTGGAGAGCCAGAAGATGGCCGCCATCGGCCAGCTCGGGGCGGGGGTGGCGCACGAGATCAACAACCCGCTCGCCGGCATCCTGGGGAACACACAGCTGCTGATGCTCGACCGCCCGGAGACCGACCCGGACTTCGACACGCTCAAGAAGATCGAGCAGATGGCCAAGCGCTGCAAGGAGATCACCCAGAACCTGCTCCGCTTCTCCCAGGCGCGCGAGAAGGGTCAGCTGCGACCCATGGACCTCAACGCGGTGGTGCGCGACGCCTTCTCGCTCTCCGACCACCAGACGCGCGGCGAGGGCATCGCGGTGGTGGTCAAGCTCCAGCCCGGCCCGCTGATGGTGATGGGCGACCCCGGCCACCTCTCCCAGGTGGTGCTGGCGATGATGCAGAACGCCCGCACCGCGATGATGAAGTCCCAGGTGAAGGAGCTGCGGATCGCCACCCGCGCCGAGGGGCCCAACGCGGTGGTCGAGATCACCGACACCGGCAAGGGCATCGCCGCCGAGCACCTCCCCCGCATCTACGACCCTTTCTTCACCACCAAGGACGTGTGGACGAACGTGGGGTTGGGACTCTCCGTGGCATACCGTGTCGTCCAGGAACACCAGGGGAAGATCGACGTGACCACGGAGGTCGGGAAGGGCAGCACCTTCGCCGTCCGGATCCCCCGGTTGCCGACTGCCTGACCCTTCGGCCGGGGCCCCGAATGCGGGGTTGTGGCCGGGTTCTGGTAGATTTCCGTTCCGGGTTCCAAACACTCCACTCGAGATGTCCGCCTCTCCGAAGCCGCCGTCCGCTCCAGCCCCTTCCCTGGGCGCGGCCCCTCGTCGCCCGAGCGCTCCGCGCGCGGCCCCCCTCTTCGAGGTCGGCGGCCCCGCCCAGGCTCCGCTGTCGCGGCCGTCCGGCCCTCGCCCCGCGCCCGGTGCTCCCAGAGCGCCGGCGCCGATCGCGCGCGCCGCTCCCGCGCCGCAGCCGCCGCCGCCGCGCAAGCGCCGCCGCCGCTCCGCCTGGCCGTTCTACCTGGCGATGGGGCTGATCCTGGCGTCGCTCCCGGCCGGCTACTTCCTGCTGCTGCAGGACGCGCCGCCCTCCACGCTCGAGGCGGCCGTGCCCGGCAAGCCGGTGGAGCTGAAGGTCACCCGCGTCGAGGGCACGGTGGAGATCCGCCGCGCCAGCGGCCAGTGGGGCCAGGTGAAGGCCGGCGACACGCTGCAGCCTTCGGACGGCGTCCGCACCGGCGAGGGATCCACCGCCATCCTCTCCGGCGGCGACCAGTACGAGGTCTCCCTCGAGCCGCAGACGGAGGTCGCGGTCGACGAGCTGACCGACTCCATCTCCCGCGTCATGCTGGGCAACGGCATGGCCACCGCCAAGGTGAAGGCGGGCAAGCACGTGTTCGAGGTGCACGCGCGCAACAGCGACGCGGTGGCCCGCACCCGCCAGGGCACCTTCGCCATCAGCAACAACGCCATGGGCACCGTGGCGGTGGGCACCCGCGAGGGCGAGGTGGAGTTCGCCGGGCGCGGCAAGACGGTGATCGTCCGCGCCGGCCAGGAGTCCCTGGTCCGCCCGGGCGAGGCGCCCTCCGACCCGATCGCGCTCCCCTCCAGCCTGCTGCTCAAGGTGGACTGGCCGGCGGGGAAGATCCTCACCAAGGCCGACGTGGTCGTCTCCGGCCACTCGGAGCCGGGCACCATCGTCATCGTGCAGGGCCACCACGCCCCCGTGAACGCCAAGGGGGACTTCCTCGTGCACCTCAAGGGGCTCAAGGACGGGAAGGTTCCGCTCAAGGTCAAGGCCCAGTCCGTCTCAGGGCTCCAGCAGGAAGAAGAGCAGGAAGTCCGGATAGACACGCACGGGCCGAAAACCCAGGTAGAACCACCTCCCTGGGTAAACGAGCGCTGACTGGAAATGAGGGACCGGGGGTGAAATGGACCCGGCCCTCCTTCGCTTGACGCCTCAGAGGGCGACCGCTAAGATTCGGTCGTCGCTCCTGTATAAGGGCAATTCCAGCCGAAAGGTTGGATGCGCAAAGCCGCGGGGCCCGAAGCAAGGCCGGCCGTGACTGCCGTGGGAACGGAGAAGTCGAGTGACGTTGTTGGATCCCACGGAGCCTTGTACGGGCACGTGGGATTTGTCGTTTTTGGAGGTCATCCCCCAATGACCGCCAAGCTTGCCGCGATTCTGTCGTTTTGCATTGCTGGTGGAGCGCTCGCTCAGGACTCTGAGCCGCCGGCCCCTATTCTCACGGGGACTTTCTCGGCCGTGAACAACGGTCCGGGCAACCAGACCAATCCCAAGGTGGACTGCGCCACGGCGTCGTACACCAACGACGACTTCCAGGGGTCGTCGATGATCCACTACTGGGACTTCTCCACCGGCACGGACCACGTGATCCCCGGCAACGGGTTGGATCGCCTGTCCGACGTGTCCGGCAACCGGATCGCCTTCACCGAGTTCACCGTCGGCGGAGACACGGTGGCGCTGTACAACACGTCCACCCTGACCCGGACGGACCTGCCGGGGACCAAGGCCAGCAACCCCGCGCTGGGCGGCAACCTGGTGGCGTACGAGGACCGCGGCTACCTCGTCCCGCCGAACCAGTCGGAGATCGACCTGTACGACCTCAACACCGACTCGGTCACCCGGCTGACGAACGACACCCTCTTCGACAAGAACCCGGCGGTCAGCCCCAGCGGCAACGCGGTGGTCTGGGAGAAGTGCCAGACGGACGGGCTGGGGTGCCAGATCTACTCGGCCATCCAGACCGGGCCGGGGGCCTTCACCACCCACGTGCTGACGTCCGGTACGGGCGAGAGTCGGATGCCGGACACCAACGGCACCGTCGCGGTCTACGTCTCCGACCGGAGCGGCGAGAACGACGTCTACTACCAGGCGGTGGCCGGCGGCCCGGAGACCCACCTCTCCATCCCGGGCGACCAGCGCGACGTGGCCGTCTCCGGCACCCTGATCGCCTTCGAGTCCAACGCGGGCGGCAGCGGGTACGACATCTACGTCTACGACGTGGCGGCGAACACGCTGTACCGGGTGACCAACAGCCCGGGCGTGGACGAGACGCTGACGGACATCAGCGTGTGCAACAACACCGGCCGCATCGTGTACGCGGCGCCGGGCGCGGGCGACTTCGACGTGTACGCCTTCACCTTCACCCCGCCGCCCCCGCCGTCGCCGCCGCCGGATTGCCAGCCCGCCGCCGACGCCTGCGCTGATCCCCAGGGCCGCACCTTGCTGGCGGACCTGACCGTCACCCGCGGCAACGGCCACCCGCAGGTGGGGACCGCCACCTTCGCGGACCCGGACCCCAGCGCGCTGATCTGCATCACCAACCACGGCGCCACCTCCGGCGCGGTGAGCATCAACGACGACCGCGTGGTGGGCCCGTCCGCGTTCAAGCACTCGGTGAGCCTGATCGCGCTCCGGGCGGATGGGATGCAGGCGGTGAACAACCTGGAGGCGTCCATCGCCGGGGAGAAGGGCACCAGCTACACGGTCAAGGTCTACAGCGATCGCGGCACCTGCGCCTGCCCCAGGCACCAGTCGAGGGCGGTGGGCCCCAACCCGCTGGAGATCAAGGGCGAGCGCCTCACCACGGCCGACCGGTACACGCAGCTGCAGTACGACGTGAACGAGCCGCTCGACGCGGACGCCATGGGCTGCAGCTCCACGTCCGGTGTGGCCCTCTCCGCGCTGGCGGTGCTGGCGCTGTGGCTGGCGGCGCGCCGCCGGCCGGCGGTGGTGCGCGGCGGCGTCCGACGGATGTAGCGCTCCGCCGGAGGGAGCGCGAAAAGAGCGCCGGGAGCGCGGGCCGGCCCACCGGCGGGAATTGCTGCGGGTCCGTGGATCGCTCGTGTAGAGTGGGACGCCTGAGGCGCGTCCTACCGCTCTTCGTGCTGCTGGCGCCTGGCCTCGCCGCGGCGCAGACGCTGGAGATCCTCGGTCCCGGCGCCGGCCCCGTCCCGCCGGACGGCTTCGCCATCGCCTTGCTCGAGCGCGGCCCGGATCGCGCGCTGGTGCCGCTCAAGGCGCCGCAGGTCACCGCGGACGGCGCGGACGTGAGGCCCTCGCCGGCGTCGCCGCCGCTCGCCGCGTTCCTGGTGGTCCCGCGGCCGGGGGCGAAGGAGATCCGGATCCACGCGCAGGACGCGGGGGCGCAGGCCGAGGCGCGCTTCCCGGTGGGCCCGCCCGGCGCGCGGGTGGAGCTGTCGCTGGAGCCGGCCGCGCCGGTGAAGGGTCGCGACAAGGAGGCGGTGCTGCGGGTGCGGGTGCGCAACGCGGACGGCGCCCCGGACACCAGCGGGTCGCCGCCGGTGCTGCGCGCCAACGTGGGGACGCTGGGCGCGGTGGAGCCGGTGGGCCCGGGGGAGTTCAAGGCGCGCTACGTGTTGCCGGAGACGCGGTACCCGGAGGTGGCGGTGATCGCCGCGCTCGACCCGTGGCCGCACCCCCAGTCCATCCACGGGACGTTCGGGCGGCTGCTGGTGCCGCTCGCCACCGCGTTCGACCTCTCCGGGAAGACGGAGCCGGAGGCGCAGTACTCGGTGGAGATCGCCGGGAAGAAGTACGGCCCGGTGGAGGCGGGGGCGGACGGGCGGTTCAGGATCCCGGTGATCGCCCCGCCCGGGTACAAGACGGGCAAGGGCGTGGCGGTGGACCAGGCGGGCAACCACCGCACCAACGAGGTGGACCTGCGGCTGCCGCCCACGGACCAGCTGTCGTGCGTGCTCAACCCGGCGCGGCTCCCGGCGGACGGCGTGTCGCGCTCGCGCGTGCTGTGCGCGGTCTGCGACGTGTTCGGGCAGCCGGTCCCCAACGCCCACGTGCAGCTCACCGCCTCGCGCGGAGCGGTCTCGGCGCCGCGAGCGGTGGAGGGGGGAATGCTGGAGTGGATCTACACCGCGCCGCGGAAGCTCTCCGCCGAGCCGGACGTGCTCACCGCCCTGTTCAAGCAGGGGAGCGCGGTGTCGAAGGACGAGCTGAAGGTGGAGGTGGTGCAGGGCCCGGCGGCGAAGGCCTCGGTGGTGGCGGCGGAGGACTACGTCCACCTGGGGGGGAAGCTCCCGGTGGAGATCGCGGTGGAGGACGCCCTGGAGCGGCCCCGGTCCGGGGCGGTGCTGGAGGTGCACGCGACGGTGGGGACGGTGAGCGCTCCGGTGGAGAAGGGGCAGGGCAAGTGGACGGCGGTGTGGACCGCGCCGAAGGAGGGGTCGGGGACGGCGGAGATCTCCGCGCGCGCGTACGGGCCCGCGGGGGCGGCGCCGGCGAGGATCGCCACCTGGATCCGCGACGGGCACCTGTTCGTCGGGGTGACGGACCTGGCGGGGTTGCCGCTGTCGCGCCAGCCGCTGCTGGTGGGCGACCGGCAGCTCGTCACCGGGGACGACGGCAGCGCGGACGTGGGGACCCCGGTGCCGGGGAAGCTGGAGCTGTCGCACCAGCAGTGGCCGGGGCTCCGGCTGACCGCGTACGTGCTGGACGGCGCGAAGGCGGTGTACCCGGCGTCCGCGCCCGTGGGTGAGGCGGTGGCGAAGAAGGTGGTGGAGCTCTTCCCGCCGGTGCCGGTGAACGTCCGCATCAAGGTGGAGGGCCGGAGCGTCACCTACTGGGTGGAGGATCCGGAGGGCGCGGTGCTCAGCGGGCGCGACGTGCGGGTGAGCCTGTCGTCCGGCTCGCGCTCCTCGGGCACCACGGCGGAAGGGCGGACGACGTTCAAATTGGAGGGGGCCGGTCCGGTGACGGTCTCCGTCGCCGATGCGGCGACGTGGGTGACGGCGGTGGCGGAGGTGGGCCCGTGAGCGCGCGCCTGGCCCGGTGGAGTGATCCGCGCGCGTCGCGCGCCGCCGGGGCGAGCGGAGCAGCGCGGCGCGCGCCAGCCGTCCTCGGAGGTCAACCGTGATCCCCGCCCGCGCCGCGCCATGGATCCGGTGCGGTGCGGCGCTGCTGGCCACCGCCGCCGCCGCGCAGCCCTCGATCCCGGTGGACCGGTTCGAGCTGACGGGCGCGGTGGTGGGCCGCGTGTGCCGCGACGTGGACGGCGACGGCCGCTGCGGCGCCGGCGAGCCGGGTATCCCCGGCGTGCGGGTGGTGATGGAGACCGGGCAGGCCGCGCTCACCGGCCCCGCCGGCAGGTTCCACCTCGCCGCCGTGGACGCCCGCGCCCCCGAGCGCGACGCGTCCGGCGTCCTCCGCCTCCTCACCGGCCGGCACCGCGTGGCCCTCGACCCGCGCGCCCTCGCCGCGGGGGAGACCTCCACCCCGGAGGCCACCACCGTCGAGCTGCCCATGGGCGGCGCCGCCATCGTCAACTTCGCCGTCCGTTCCGCCGCCGCCGCCGCGCTCAAGCCGGTCACCGCCGGCTACTCGCCCCGCGCCGCCCCCAGCGCCAGGGTGGAGCGCGGCACCCTCCGCTACCTCGCCGGCGGCCAGGCGGGCCCCGGCGACGAGGTCTCCGTCGCCGGCCAGCGCGCGGAGGTCGACGCCGACGGCCGGTACCAGTCCTGGGTCACCCTCGCGCCCGGCTCCAACCACGTCCCCGTCACCGTCACCTCTCCCTCCGGCACCGTCCGCTACCTCACCCAGGTGCTGGAGGCGATCAAGCGCCCGGGCGGCTTCCTCGTCGTCCCCCGCGGCTTCCAGCAGGACGCCGCCATGCAGGTCCCCGCCGGCCGCGGCGCGGTGGCGGCCGCCGGCCCCACCCAGCTCCGCGTCGAGGGCGCGCCGGGCACGAAGGTGGCGGGCGCCGGCCGCGAGGTCACCGTGGGCGCCTCCGGCGAGGCGCAGCTCCCCATCGAGCTCAAGCCCGGCGACAACGACTTCCACCTCACCGTCACCCGGCCCGGCGAATCGCCCCGCGAGGACCACCTCGTGCTCAAGGCCGCCTTCCGCCCCCTGGTGGTCGCGCTGGCGGACCTGGACGGCGGCTTCTCCCCCCGGCGCAGCGCCCTCGCCCTCCAGGGCCGGGCCGCCGCGCACGCCGAGGCGCAGCTGTTCGGCTGGACCCTGGCCGGCGAGCTGGACCTGCGCGACGACGACGTGGACCTCATCGCCCGCGGCGCGCCCGACGCGCTCCTCATCGCCCGCCGCCCCGAGCGCTTCGAGCGGAGCGTGGACCCGGAGCTGTACCCCGTCGCCTGGGGCGACCTCTCCGTCGGCCTGACGCCCAACCAGCCCCAGGGCCGCCTGCGCTTCGAGGCCCGCAACGAGCAGCTGGGCACCCTGGGCTACGGCCCCCGCCGCGCGGTGATGGAGGACGCCGAGGTGGGCCGCTTCCAGCGCGCCCTCTACGGACCCTACCTGGAGCTGGCGGCGCCGCTGGGGCCGGTGCAGGTGGCGGTGAAGGCCTTCGGCCAGTCCGGCGCGGTGGATCCGCTCCGCCCGCTGGTCACCCAGCCGGCGCACGAGGAATTCCGCGCCACCTCCGGCAGCGTCTTCTCCCTGGCGGCGGGCTCGGTGGTGGAGGGGAGCGAATCCGTCCGGGTGGAGCTGCGCGACGGCCTCACCGGCCTGCCCCTCTCGGAACGGCACCTCCAGCGCGGCCGCGACTACGAGCTGGACTGGCTCTCCGGGCGGCTCTTGCTGGCGCGGCCGCTCTCCTTCTTCCAGGGCCCCCAGGCGCTCCCGGCGGACGCGTTCACCGCGGGCGTGGAGCCGGTGCTGGTGGTCGACTCCGAGCGCGCCCTCATCGGCCCCAACGGCCGGCAGACCGTGGGCGCCGGCGCCACCGTCTCCTCCGGCCCGTGGCAGCTCTCGGGCGGCGCGGTGCGCGAGCGGCAGGAGGGTGTCGGCGCCTACATGCTGGTCCGCGCGCGCGGCAGCGGACAGCTCGGGCCGTTCACCTTCGGCGCCGAGGCCGCCCACAGCGACGGCGAGGCGGTCGCCGCGGACGCCTTCCTCTTCTCCGACGACGGCGGGCTCACCACCCAGGCGGCGCAGGGGACGATGAGCAGCGGAGACGCGCTCTCCGTCTGGCTGCGCGGCAAGGGCCTGTTCGACGCCGGGCGGGTGGACGCCGCCTTCCGCTGGCGCAGCCCCAACTTCTCGGACCGCGACCACCGCGACCAGTGGCTCTTCCGGCAGATCTCGCTGCGCCTGGACCAACCGCTGGGTGATCTCCGCGTGGGCGCGCTGGCGGACGCGCGCGCCTCCGCCGACCCGCGCGCGCCCTTCGGCGCCCAGCCCATCGCGTGGCGGGTGCTGGGGGCGTCCGCCGGCTACCGCTTCGGCGCCTTCGAGGCCGCGGTGCAGGTGAAGGACTCCGACCTCACCGCCGCCACCGATCCCCTGGTCGACCCGCTGGAGGAGGGCGGGCGCACCTCCGCCGGCGCGCAGCTCACCTGGAAGGCGACGCCGTGGCTCTCGCTCAACGCCAGCCACAACCAGATGCTGCTGTCGCGCGGCAGCGGCCTGGGCGCGAGGGAGGACACCTTCTCGGCGGTGGGCGCGGAGGTGTCGCTGGAGTCGCTGGGCACCTTCGGCGCGAAGGTCGGCTACGGCAAGGAGTTCGGCCCGCTGGTCTGGGCCCACGGCGAGCACCGCAGCGGCGGCGACTGGTACTACGGCAGCTACTCGGTGGACGTGGACGGACCGTCGGTGGGGCAGGGGCGCGCGGTGACCGGCGCCCGCACCGATCTCGGCGCCGGCGCCACCGCCTTCGTCGAGGACGTGGCCACCCACGACGCCACCGCGGTCCGGATGGCGCGCGCGGTGGGCGTCTCGCAGCAGGTGGGGACGGCGCTGCAGCTGGAGGCCCGCTACGAGCGCGGCGCCCGCGACCTGCTGGGCACCTCCGCGCTCACCCGCGACGCGGCCGGCGTGAGCGCCACCTTCATCCAGCCCTGGCTCCGCCTCTTCGGCCGCGCCGAGGTGCGGCTGGACCACCGCCCGTCCCCACAAGACCCGGCGGTGATGATGGAGCTGGAGCAGCACCTGCTCTCCGCCGCCGCCGAGGCCGACCTGCCCCTGGGCCTGCAGCTCTCCGGGCGGGTGAACTGGAGCGGGACGAATTCGGGCGGCGCTCAGGTGGCGGGCTTCCTCGAAGGGACCTCCTCGCTGGCCTACCGCGCCGACGCGTGGATGGCGGTGCTCCGCTACAGCCTCACCCGCGAGCAGCCGGTGGGCGGCATCGAGCGCGTCTACTCCATCGCCTCGCTCGTCCCCGCACTCCGCGTCTCGGACCGGGTGACCCTCTGGGGCGGGCTGCACGCGGGCTGGTCGAACGCGGGTTCGTCCAGCGCCGCCGCAAATGAGGGACCGGTGCTGTCGGCTTCGCTCCGTCCGGCGGTGCAGGTGGTGGGAGGTCTTGAGCTCTCCGCCGAGGTGGCCTGGAGATCTTCGGCGCCGGACGGTGGACAATTGACGGCGCTGCGGGGCGAAGCGGGCTGGCGCTTCGGCGATCGAACGTACGTGGGTGCCGGCTACACGGTGCTGGGGTTCAGCGGGACGGGCGTCGCGGCCGAGAACCCCGACCGGCTCTACGTCCGCGCCGAGCTGGCGCTCTAGGAGACCATGGTGAAGCGAGTCGCCCCCCTCTCCGTGCTGACGCTGGCCCTGCTGGTGGCCACGCTCGCGCGCGCGGACTGGCACCCGGGCAACGGCCTGAACGGAGGGCCGCAAGACTCCTGGATCGCCGACGCGGGCGGCTACTTCTCCGTCCACACCACCGGCACCTCGGCGTACCGGATGCTGGACAACGGGACCTCGGTGGTGACGCTGGCCTCGGTGCCGGTGAGCAACGCGAGGTGCACCGCCATCGTCAACGACAAGGTGGAGGTCGGCGCCTTCATCAACTACTACCACGAGGGGAATCCCACCCCGACGCCCGTCCCGAACCAGACCGACATCACCGAGTGCCGGGTGACCGAGAACCTCGCCGGGATCGCCTACGGCGACATCCTGACGTCGGGCCCCAGCATGTTCTCCAGCCCCACGGGGACGTGGCCCACGCCCATGAATCCGGTGGACGTGGGGGACCCCGTGAACGCGTCCAGCGGCGCCATCAGCGCGCACACCATCTTCGGCCGCGACTACGGCTTCATCCCGCGGAACCCGCCGGCGGGCGGCATCTTCACCCTCGACGGCGTCCACATCCAGCCGTTCTTCACCCTGTCGATGTCCAGCGTGGCGCGGAGCGAGATCTTCGGCGCGCGCGACGGCGGCGTCCGCGCCATCCAGGTCGGCGGCGACGGCGGCCAGCTGCTCACGCTGGCCGCGCCGAGCCAGGTGATCGCCGAGGGCTTCGGCCTGCCGGCGGCGCTCGTCACCAACCCCAACCCGTACCGCATCAAGGCGGTGACGCTCTCCGAGCTGGAGGGTGGGCCGAACGGCGCCGGCTTCGGGATGCTGCTGGTGGGGGACGCCACCGCGGGGACGCCGAACCTGTGGCGCGCCATCCCGGACCCGAACAACGTGGGGCGGTACTGGGTGCCGACCACCGTGCCGCCCCCGGCCCTGACGTCGGGGATCTACGACTCGGTGCGCTGCCTGAACGCGACGTTCTGCGTGCTGGGGTCCAGCAGCGCCACCAACTCCGCGCAGACCCAGCTGGCGACCTACCGGAACCGGGCGGCCCCCGGGGTGGAGCCGCCCGCCTTCGTGGTCCAGGAGGGCGCCTCCGGGGTGTCGATGACCGTCGACGCGGGCGACGACGACGGCGACGCCATCTTCGTGACGTGGGCGCCGGACGCCGGCGCCTCCCTGTACTTCAGCGCCCTCGCCCCCGACCCGGCGTCGCACGACCGGCGGACGTGGGTGGGCACCAGCTTCCCGTCGCCCAACTCGAACCTGTGCGGCAAGGTCCAGGCCGTCCTCCCGGTGAGCGTGTTCGCGCACGACGGCCTCCAGCAGGGCCCGACCGCCGACGGCACCATCACCATCGTCCACACCTTGCCGGGGCCACTCACGATGGACCAGGTCTCCCTCGCCCCGGCAGGGCCGTCGGCCGTCACGCAGCGCTACACCTTCGTCACCAACGGGTGCTCGGGCCTGGGCGCCGAGGTCCTGCCGGCTGGATCCGCCGACGCTTCGGTGATCCTCCCCAACATGCTGGACGTGACGTTCACGCCGCCGCGGGTGTGGTGCGACGACACGCCGGACTCGGGGGCGCGCACGTTCCAGGTGAGGGTGGTGGACGGGCTGGTGAAGTCGCTGCCGGCGAACGCGACGTTCGTCGTCCTGCCCTGGGGCCAACCGGAGCCGCCGTTCGGGACCGGCGGCCGCACCGCGTTCCAGGATGCGGGCACCACGGTGACGTACTCGCCGGACGCGACGCACCTGTGCGAGGGGGACGCCGGCAACTTCCCTGGCGTCGACACGTTCTGGACCTGGGCCCCCAGCGCCGGCTTCACGCCCATCGTCCTCCAGGCGGACGGCGGCGCGCTCCCGCAGAGCGGGGCCACCACTCCGACCGCCACGGTGACGGCGCTCGACTGCCAGAGCGGCTCCATCACCTTCCAGGCCACCAACACCACGAAGAACGGCGGCCTCCCCGGCATGTCCTCCCCGCTGACGGTGAACGTCACCAGCACGCCCCTGCCGCTCTCCGGCGCGGTGACGGTCAGCGCCGCCGCCGACGGAGGATCGGTGTTCGGGGTGGTGGACCTCACCCCCCCGGTCCAGTGCCCGCAGAACCGGGCGGGCCTGGGCGCGAGCGTGGAGTTGCACCGGGCCTCCGACGGCGGGCTCATCTCGTCCGGGACGGTGCCGGGCGTGCCGGCTTCGTACTCGCTCCAGGCGCCGGGCGCGTGCGGCGGCGGCGCGTTCTACGTCCGCGCCACGGTGAGCGATTCGACCGGGTCGGTGGGGCCGCAGGACCAGCCGGTGACCCTGCCGACGCTGAACCCGGACTTTGCCTCGGTCGACGTGGACTCGTTCAAGATCTCCTGCGGCGACGTGGCGCGCGCCGATGCGTCGGTCACCTTCGGGCCGAAAGACTGCGACAGCGCGCAGGTGGACTGGAGCAGCGCCGGGGCGGTGGCGATCGCGCCGGGCGCGGTGGGGCCCTCGGTGATGCTGGCGACGGTGAGCAACGACTTCAACGGGCTGATCGGCCTGCCGGTGTACGTGGTGGCGACCTCCACCGCCGAGAGCGGTGTGAAGAGCGTGCCCGCGGCACCGGTGGTGGTGACCGTGGACCCGTTCGTGACGGTGGTCCACCGGACCGACACCTCGGTGGCGTCCGAGTCGAGGGTGCTGGGCATCGAGGTGCAGCTGAAGAACCAGACCACGTGCGACGTGACGGGCGTGGAGCTGCACGAGACGCTGAGCGGGATGAACCTCGTCCCCGGGTCCGTCATCGGGCCGGACGGCGGGACGATCGACCCGGTGACGGACGCGGGGGAGTTGGTGATACCGGGGCTGTCGCTGCCGGGGGGGGGACAGGTGGTGACGGTGCGGTACTCGGCCCGGCCGGCGCTGTTCGGCGCCCCCAGCCCCGGCGGCGTGGCGAAGCTGCGCGACGTGCCCATCTCGGAGCCGAGCGAGCTGGGCTCGGGCGGGAGCACCTGCGGCTGCCAGTCGGCGTCGGGCGGGGCGGCGGCGCTGATCGGGCTGGCCGGCGCGGCGCTGCTGCGGAGGCGGCGGAGGGTCAGAGCCCGAAGCTGATCCGCTGGCGCTTGCTCTCCTCGCGGCGCTCGACCAGCAGGCCCAGCAGCTCGAAGCCGGCGAGCGAGGCCAGCGCCTCGCGCTCCGAGAGGTCGGTGAGCGACAGGAGGTCCTCCACCGTCTTGGAGCCGTCCGCCGCGGCGAGCAGCGCCTGCTGCGGGCCGGTGAGCGGGATCTCCTGGAGGGTGTAGGGCGGGTCGGGGGCGGGAGAGAGCCGCCGCGCCGGAGGCATCTTCTGGCGGAGGGAGATCAGGGTATGGGTGCGGGTCACGCCCTCGAGGATCAGCTCGCCGGGAAAGAGGAAGAGCTTCACCAGGTCCTGGCGGGAGGGCTTCTTGGGGACGAGGTGGTACTGGCCGCGGGTCCAGCCGAAGGTGCTGTAGATGATCTCGCGGACCTGCTCCTCCAGCAGCTCGCGGCGGCGGTCTTCGGTGACCAGGCCCAGGCGGACCATGGATTCGCCGGTGCGGATGCCCTCCAGCTCCGCGAGCGCGGCGACGCGGTTGAGGTCGTCTTCGTTGATGGCGCCCCGGCGGACGCAGAAGCGGCCGAAGCGTTCGGCGGCGAGGTTGGACGCGGCATAGACGGGGAGGCCGTTCTCGACGGTGATGACCTTCACCACGGTGTCCTGCTTGAGCTTGAGCTCCCCCGTGTGGCGGGCCGCGTAGAAGGCGTTGAGCAGCTTGGGGACGGGGCTCTGGGAGAGGTCGCCGGCCTCGCCCCACTCCGGGAGCGGGCGCCCGCGGACCGGGTGCTCCGGTTGGTGCCAGACCCGGCCGCGCTCGCCGAAGGGGACGAAGACGGGGTCGGTCTGGGGCTGGGCATCGCTCGCGATGTCGCCAGTCGAGAGCTCGGAGGCCGTGGGTGATGCGTCGGGAGCGGCGGCGACGTTGGTGGGTGGATCGGTAAGAGCGGTGTTCGGCGGCTCGCCGGCGAATGGAGATTCAGGCGCGGCAGCGGAGCTGGGCGGCTCTTCAGCGGGGCTGGTGAAACTGGTCTCGGTGTCGGGCGGCGTCTGCGAGGCGTCGCCAGGGCCTGCGGGCGCGGCATCCGCTGCTTCGCCGGAGGGGAACGCTTCGGCGAGGCCCGCGAGGGCGGCATCGGCCGTGTCAGGCGGTTCGCTGGAGACGGGCGGCTCAGCCGCATCGGCGAGGCCCGCGAGGGCGGCGTCGGTCGTGTCAGGCGATTCGCCGCTCTCGACCACCATGTCCGCGGCTTCGGGCGGCGCCGCTCCCAGCGCATCGAGGGCAGCCTCCGCCGTATCGACCGGCTCACCTACCGGCGGCGCCGCCGGATCCGACTCCGCCGCCGTCAGCGACTCGAGCTCGCGCCCCATCTCCGTCTCATGCAGCGGAGCGACCTTCTCCGGCGGCCGGTGCGAGACGCGCACCGCCAACTCATGCGCCATCCCGATGGCGCCCCCTGGCCCTCGCGCCGGCCGGGGCGCCGGCGGTGGCTTCTCCTCCACGGCCGCGGCCGCCTCCACCGTGCTCATCGGCGCTTCGATCGCCTCCAGCATCTCCAGCGCCTGCGCCACCTCATCCTCTGTCCGCGACGTCAGCCGGAGCTCCATCGGCGGCACGGAGACCCGCGTCGGGATCTCCTCCTCGACCTCCGCGGTCTCCTCCTCCGACGTCATCTGCGCCAGCGCCGCCAGGTCCCCCTCATCGAGCGGCCTCGTCGGCGTTCCCGGCTCTTCGTCCAGCTCCGGCACCATCTCCGGCCGGGCCTGCGGCTCGTCGCCCGGGACCGCCGGCGCCTCCGCGACCTCCATCGCCTCCATCGCCGCCGCGAGCTCCGAGGGGTCCACCCGGGCGATGGGCTCGTCCTCCTCGACGTCGACCTCCACCTCCTCCAGCGGCGTCAGCTCCTCCAGCTCCCCGGCCTCATCCTCCTCGTCCTCGATCAGCATCGCCGGCAGCGCCTCGGCCCCGGCCGCCGCCCCTTCCACCGCCTCCAGCAGCGACCGCATGTCGAACGGCTTCTCGAAGAACTGGACGGCCCCGTGCCGCTCCATCGCCTCCCGCGCGAACTTCTCCCCCTTGTACACGCCGCTCATCGCCACCGCGGGGATGCCTGCATTCCGGAGCGCGTCCAGCACCTCGCCGCCGCCCGTGTCGGGCAGCAGCAGGTCCACCACCGCCGCGTCGAACGCCGCCCCACCGCTCAGGGCCTGCAGCGCCGCCTGCCCCATCGCCATGGCGGTCGCCACGTGCCCGCGGGCGCGCGCGGCGGAGACGATCAGGAACGCCAGCTCGGTGTTGTCCTCGACGATGATCAGGCGCGCCATGCGTCCCGCGCCCTTCACGGCGCCGCCGGAGCATAGCATCCAGCCCATGCGCATCCGCGGCTTCCACCACCTCGCGATCCAGGTCCATTCACTCCCGGAGACGGCGTCCTGGTACCAGCGCGTCCTCGGCCTGACCGAGCTGCGGCGCCACCACCGCCCGGACGGCACCCTCCGCAGCATCTGGCTGGAGGTCCCCGGCACCGGCGGCGGCTTCCTCGCCCTGGAGGAGACGACCGCGGATCCCACCCGCGACGACTTCCGCACGGACCGCCCCGGCCCCCTGCTGCTGGCGCTCCGCATCGACCGCGACCACCGCGCCGCCGCCCTGGCGGAGCTGGAGCGGCTGGGCGTCCCCGTCGTCCACCAGACCAAGTGGACCGCGTACTTCCGGGATCCAGAGGGAAACCGCATCGCGCTGAGCCATCACCCGGACGACGCCTGAGGCGCCATGCACTAAGCTCCGCCCGGCATGCGGCTCGGCGAACTGCTGCTCAGCGAGAAGCTGATCTCCAAGGAGGCGCTGGAAGAGGCGCTGGAAGAGCAGGTGCTCCAGGGCGGCCGGCTGGGGACGAACCTGCTGGAGCTGGGGTTCCTCCAGGAGAAGGACCTGGCCCGCTCCCTGGGCAAGCTGCACAACTGCGCCTTCGCCTCCGGCGAGATGACGCCCGACCCGCGCGCGGTGGAGGCGATCGACGCCCAGTTCGCGGACGACAAGGACATCCTCCCGATGCGGATCGACGCCACCCGCATCTCGGTGGCGGTGATCGACCCGCACGACCACGAGACCCTCCACGCCATCGGCTTCAAGACCGGCAAGCGCGTGGTGCCGGTGGTCATCCCCGAATTCCGGATGCACCAGCTCCTCCGCCGCTACTGCAAGGCGTTCCGGACCATGCGGCCCATCGACATGGGGCAGGTCCGGCCCTCGAAGACCAAGGGGACCCTCAAGGAAGGCCCGACGCCCATGGCCTCCGAGGAGCTCATCAACGAGGAGGAGTTCCAGAAGCTCTACGCCAAGGCGGTGGAGGGTGGGGAGGCGATCGGCGCCTCGCCGGCCGCGGTGGAGGACCCCACCATCGAGGGCATCGTCATCGAGGAGGCGCCTCCCGCTCCGGCGCCCCAGGCACCCGCGGCGCCGCCCCCGCCTGCGCCCCCGCCCGCGGCCGAACCTTCGGTTCCGTGGGCCAAGGTCGCGACGCCGGTCCCCAGGCCCATCCAGGTCCCGCTCGCCGCGGTGCCCGCGGCCCCGGCGAAGCCCCCACCCGAGGCCTCCGCGCCGCTCGGCTTCGGCGAGGCCCAGCAGCAGCTCAGCCAGGTGACGGACCGCGAGGACGTGGCGCGCACGGTGCTCCGCTTCGCGGCCGGGAAGTGGAAGCGCGCGCTCCTGCTCGCGGTGCACGGGGACCTGGTCACCGGCTGGCACGGGGCGGGGCAGGGGATCCGCCGCGAGGCGGTGGTCCGCATCGGCATCAACCTGCGCGGCCGGAACACCTTCCGGCTCGTGCGCGACACCCGCTCCCACTACATCGGCCCGGTGAAGCGCGACGCCAGCACCGCCGTCTTCTACAAGCTCCTGGGCGGGGGCCAGCCCACCACCGCGGTGATGCTGCCGCTGCTGGTGCGCGGCCGGGTGGTGCACGTCCTCTACGTGGACAACGGCCCGGACCAGGTGACGCCGCCGGACATCGGCGAGTTGCTGATCCTCGCCCAGAGCGTGACCCGCTCGTACGAGGCGATGATCCGCCGCACCAAGGCGAACTGAGCCTGGAGGTCGCGGCCGCGGGCCACGGCATCAGCGTCCGCTGGGCCCGGGGACCGAGCCGAGCCGAGCGCCCGGCTATTCGAAGTCCACCGTGAACGACAGGTGCTGGTGGGGGACGATGTCGAACGCCTCCTCCCACCGCGACGCGTTCACCGTCACCACGATCCGGTGGCTGCCCTCGTAGACGCCCACGTCCTTGAGGGGCGCCTTGCCCATCGACTTCCCGTCGACGGTGACCTCCGCGCCGGGGGGCGCGTGCACGTTGATGTAGCCCTTGCCGAGGAAGAACTCGGCGCGCGTCACCCCGGCGTCGGCGACGTTCACCGACCGGTAGACGTTGATCGCCTGCAGCGAGTCCCGCAGCGCCACCGAGTGCTTGCCGGGCGTGACCGGCCAGGAGAAGACCGGCGACCGGCCGAGGTACTGGCCGTCCAGGCTGACGCCCACGCGCGGCTCCACGGAGATGTCCAGCGCGGGGATGCCCGAATCCGGGTCGTACTCGTGGCCGGCGTCCACCTCCCCCGCGTCCGCGCCCGCGTCCTCGGGCTGCGCCGCCACCACCGCGCCCGCGTCCGTCCCCGCGTCCGCCACGCCCTCCGGCGCGGTCCACCCGCGGTCGCGCGCGAACAGCACCGCGCCCACCACCGCCAGCGCCACCACCACCGACCCGAACACCGCGAACACGCGCGCTGGAGAGCGCGCCTCCGCTCCGCCCCCTCCCGGCGACACGCCCGCGGCGGCCGAGAACAGCGGCGCCGGAGTCGAACCTGCGGGGGGCGGCGCGGCGGCCGGCGCCGCCGGAGCGGATGCGGGCTGCGCGGCGAACGGCGCCGCCTGGCCCACCGGTTCGGCCCGGGCGACGGGCGCCGGGGCGGGCGTCCCGGACACCGCGGCCGGCACGGAGAAGTCCTTGGGCGGAGGCGGCGGGGCGCCGGGCTCCTGGGGCTCGGGCGGGAGGGAGGCGTAGCTGGCCACCGACTCCAGGCCCTTCTCGACCAGCCGCCGGCGCGCCTCGCGGGTGGGATGGTTGTCCGGGAAGAGCTGGTGCAGCAGGTCCGCCACCGGCTCCCAGGAGGGCAGAGGCTGCAGCGACTGCTCCAGGGCCTCGCGGAAGGCGAGCGCGGTGGGGTACCGGTCGAAGGCCTTCTTGGCCATCGCCTTGCGCACCACCGCGCGGACCGGCTCCGGCACGGTGTCCGGCAGCTCCGGGAGTGGCCGGTTGAGCACCGCGTTGTCGAAGTCCGGCTCCGACTTCTCGTCCTCGAACGGGACGCGCCCGGTGAGGCACTCGAAGAGGACCAGCCCCAGCAGGTACACGTCGGTCTGGACGTTCACCGCGCTGCGGCCGCCCAGCACCTGCTCCGGGGCGCAGTGGTGGCGCCGGCCGGGGACGCGCCGCCCGCCCACCTCGCGCGGGGCCGCCGCCAGCGCGCCGTAGCCGGACACCTTGCAGACGCCGGTGTACGTCACCAGCAGCGTCTGCGGCCGGATGTCCGCGTGCACCAGCGGGGTGCCGTCGTCGTTGCCCGCCAGGTGCGCGTAGTGGACGCCGGTGGCCGCCTCCACCACCAGCTTGACCGCGAGGTCCACCGGGAGCTTGCCCTTGGCTTCCAGCAGGCGCCGCAGCGACTCCGCGTTGGCGTACTCCACCACCCGCGCCAGGCCCTGCGGCTGCGAGGTCAGCCCGTAGACCTTGACGATGTTCGGGTGCTCGAGCTGGGTGGCGCGCTTGGTCTCCTTGAGGATGGAGTCCAGCCGCGACTTGTCCTTGAGGACGTCCTTGGGGATCCAGACCAGCACCACCGGGAAGGGCGGCTCGTGCGGCGCGTCGGAGACCGCGAGGCCCAGGAACGCGCGGGAGCCCTCACCGGAGAGGAGCGGCCCGAGCGATTGGTACCGGATGCTGGCCATGGGTCAGAACGGAAGCGTGATGTGATACGCGGATCGGCCCCTACGCAAGAGAACGAGCACCGATCTCGCCTGGCGCGCGGCGATCAGCGCCTCCCGGTAGGCGTCCGGCGACTGCACCGGGGCGTTGTTCAACCGGAGGATGACGTCCCCGGCCGAGAGGCCGATCCGCGCCGCCGCCGTGCCCGGCCGGACCTGGGTGATCTGCATCCCGCCGCCGCCGGCCCGCACCTTGAGGCCCAGCCGGTCCCAGGAGAGCGCCTCGCCCAGCTTGGCGGGGAACTCCTGCGCGGTGACGGTGAGGGGCCCCAGCTTCCCCTCGCGGAACACGCTGAGCGGGATCTGCGCGCCGGCCGGGTAGCTGCGCAGCCGGACGTCGAAGTCCTCCGGGTCGTCCACCGGGGTGCCGCCCACCTCGGCGACGATGTCGCCCTGCTGCAGGCCGGCGCGCTCCGCCGGGCTGCCCGGGTCCACCGCCGCCACCACCACGCCGTGGCTCTTGTCCCAGCCCAGCCGGTCCGCGACGCGCGGCGTCAGCCCGGCCACGTCCAGCCCCACCCACGCCGGGCGCAGCTTCCCGAACTGGGTCAGCTCGGTGACGATGCGCTTGACCTTGTCCGCCGGGATGGCGAAGCCGATGCCCTGGGCGCTGGCGAAGATGGCGGTGTTGATGCCGATGATCTCGCCGTCCACGTTGAGCAGCGGCCCGCCCGAGTTGCCGGGGTTGATGGCCGCGTCCGTCTGGATGAAGTCGTTGTAGACGCGGTTGTTGGCCTTGAAGCTGCGGCCCACCGCGGACACCACGCCGGAGGTGACCGTCTTGGAGAGCCCGAACGGGCTGCCGATGGCGACCACCGTCTCGCCGATCATCAGGTCCGACGAGGTCCCCAGCTTCGCGGCCGGGAAGGGCCCCTTGCCCTGGACGCGCAGCACCGCCAGGTCGTTGTCCGCGTCCGCGCCGATGACCTCCACCTGCAGCGTCCGCCCGTCCGCCAGCCCCACGTGGATGACGGAGGCGCCGTGGATGACGTGGTCGTTGGTGAGGATGAGGCCGGAGGGATCGATGATCACGCCCGACCCCAGGCCCTGCACCGCCTGGCGGCGCTCCCGGGGGCCGAAGAAGTCCTCGAAGACGTCCCACTGGTCGCCCCGGACCCGCTCCTCGATGATCTGTTCGGTGCCGATGTAGACGACGGCGGGTGAGACCTTCTCCACCACCGCCACCACCGCGTTGCGCCGCGTCTTCTGGTCCGCGCGGGCGGAGAGGGCGACGGCCACCGCTACCACGAAAAAGCCGACATTCCGGATTCGCATCATCTGGCGTTGGGGCTCCGACCTATCAGACTGTTCGAGGACCGACGCTGATTTTTTGAGGCGGTAGACTTGGAGTCCCCCCTCGCAGGAGAACATCCCATGGCCCAGGAGACGTCGCTCATCAGCTCCGGCCTTCCCGCGCTCGACCAGGTCCTCGGCGGCGGCCTCCACCCCAAGCAGACGGCCCTGATCTGCGGCCTGCCCGGCACCGGCAAGACCGCGCTCGCCGCGCAGATCGCCTTCGCCCACGCCGCCGCCGGCCGCCCGGTGGTGTTCGCCACCCTGGGTGAGCCCCACGGCAAGCTGATCGACGGCCTCCAGGGCTTCTCCTTCTTCCAGAAGGACCGGATGGGCCGCGACTTCTACATGGTGAGCGCGCAGGCCTGGGTGAAGAAGGGGGTGAAGGAGCTGCGCGAGGTGCTGGTGCTCTCCGTGCGCGAGCGCAAGGCGCGGCTCTTGATCCTCGACGGGCTCAACGCGGTTCGCGAGGCGTGGAAGGACGAGCCGCAGGTCCGCGAGCTGGTGAACGAGCTGAGCGCCGGCCTCGCCCAGAGCGACTGCGCCGCCGTCCTCACCACCGCCGAGCCGCTGAAGACCGCGCTGGGCCACCCGGAGGCGTCCGCGGCGGACATGGTGCTGTCGCTCTCCACGCAGGTCCACCACGGCCGGCGCACCCGCACCCTGGAGTTGGCCAAGCTCACCGGCCGCTGCGGCCTGGAGGGCGAGCACGCCATGGGCGTCGACGCCTCGGGCATCCGGGTTTGGCCGCGCGTGGAGTCCCTCACCAGGCCGGCGGCGCCGAAGGCGGCCGAGGAGCGCGCCACCATCGGCGTGGCGGAGCTGGACAAGCTGCTGGGCGGCGGGCTCCCGGCCGGTCGGCCCGCGGTGGTGCTGGGCGTGCCGGGGACGGGCAAGAGCGCGCTGGCGGCGCACTTCGCCGCGGCCGGGCCGGACCGGTGCGTCTACCTGGCCCTGCGCGAGCAGCCGGACGCGGTGCGCGAGCGCGCCGCCGCCTTCGGCTTCCAGGCCGGCCCGGACCGGCTGGACGTGCGTGCGCCGGACAGCGCGGAGGCGTGCCCGGACCAGCTGGTGGCGATGCTGCTGGAGGCGCTGGACGCGACGAAGGCGAGGCGCGCGGTCATCGACGGGCTGGCGGAGCTGGACCGCCCGCTCCCCGAGGGGCGCCGCGAGCCGTTCCTGCGCGGCCTGGCGGACCAGCTGCGCGCGCGCCGGGTGACGGCGCTGGTGCTGTGCGAGGGGACGGAGACGGCGCTGGAGTCCGGCTCGGCGATGGCGGACACCGTCCTGTACATGAGGCATGCGGGCGCGGATGGGCGGGTGGCGCGGCTGGTGAGCGTGCTCAAGCTCCCCGGCCGCTACGAGCCGCGGGTCCGCGAGCTGCGCATCGGCGACCGCGGCTTCACCGTGCGCGAGCCGATTGGATACGGGGGAGATCGATGAGCGTGGTGCTGGTCGCCGACGACGAGCCGGCGGTGCTGGACGCCCTCAGCCAGGTGGTGGAGGACCTGGGTCACCAGGTGGTGCGCGCGCACGACGGGCGGGAGGCGCTGCAACTGGCCCGCGCGCAGAAGCCGCACCTGGTGGTCACCGACCACATGATGCCCAGGCTCTCCGGCCTGGACCTGGTGCGCCAGCTCCGGGAGGACGACGGCCTGCGCGACGTGCCGGTGCTGCTCCTCTCCGCCGCGCTGCCGCTGGGCTCGGTGTCGGAGGCGAAGGCGTTCCTCCCCAAGCCGTTCGAGCTCTCCGAGTTCGAGGAGCTCGTCTCCACGCTGCTCGCCGAGTCGAAGGCCAAGGCGCCGCCCGTCGCGGACGTGCGCGCAGAGCCGCCCGCCGGCGCCGAGGACCAGCTCCACTGGCTCACCCGCCAGGTCGCCGGGCCGCTCGCGGAGATCCGGGATCGCCTGGGCCTCCTCCAGCTCCCCAGCTCCGAAGGGATGCGCCACCAGGTGAAGGAGATCGAGCGCGCGCTGGGGGAGGTGGAGCGCGCGGTCCGGCAGGTCGCGCCGACGAAGCACTGACCGCGCTGGCACTTCAGCGCGTGGCGGGCGGCGCCCTCGGCCGCCCGTCCGCGAGTGACGCCGCCGCGCTAACCGCGCTGGGACTTCAGCGCGTAGCCGATCATCTTGTAGAGCAGCCGCGCGGCGACGTTGCCGTCCCACTCGTCGCCGTCGGGGCCGGGCGCGACCTCCATCAGGTCCAGCCCGACGATCTTCCGGCCCGACCGCGCCACGCCAGCCACCAGCGACACCGCCTCGTGGAAGGAGAGCCCGCCCGGCACCGGCGTCCCGGTGTGCGGGCAGAGGGTGGGGTCCAGCCCGTCGATGTCGAAGGACAGGTAGACGTGCGGAGGGAGCTTCTCCACCATCCGGTCCACCAGCCGGTTCCAGGGCGTCCCGTCCAGCCGCTGCCGGGCGACCTCCGCGTCGTAGAAGGTGTGGATGCGGTCGTCGCGGGTGTCGATCAGCTCCGCCTCCGCCTCGCCCACGTCCCGGATGCCCACCTGCACCAGCTTCGCCACGCCGGGCAGCTGCTGCACCACGTTGAACATGATGGACGCGTGCGACCAGGTGAAGCCCTCGTAGGCGTCGCGCAGGTCGGCGTGCGCGTCCAGGTGCAGCACGCCCAGGCCGGGGAACTTCTCCGCGTGCGCCCGGATGGCGCCGAAGGAGCAGGAGTGGTCGCCGCCCACGGTGGCCACCAGCTTCCCCTCGCCGAGCCGGTTGGCGCAGGTGGCGTACACCCAGGCGTTCATCCACGCGCAGAGGGAATCCACCCGCTCCAGGTTCCTGTCGCCCGGCTTGGCGCCTCCGGCGGCGATGATCGGCTGGGCGAGCTGCCGGCCCTCGTCGCTCCAGGCGCGCACGTCGCCCGGCTCCGGGAGCATGGCGATGCCGTCCTCGTAGGGCCGGCCCGTCTCCACGTCGAAGAGGTCCACCTGGCGGGAGGCGCGGAGGACGGCGGCCGGGCCGTCAGCGGCGCCGCCGCCGTAGCTGCACGTGGCCTCGAAGGGGACGGGGACCACCACCACCTTCGCCTGGTCGGGCGAGTGGGGGAGGCCGTAGATGCCGGAGTCGGGGCCCGCGGCGGCGTTGGGGTCGAAGGTCATCGCCACTCCAGGACGAGCTTTCCGAAGCTCTGGTTGGAGGACATCTTCTCGAAGGCGGCGGCGGCTTCGGTGAACGGGTGCACCGCGTCCACGATCGCCTTCAGCGCCCCGCGCGCGAAGAGCGGGAGGATCTCGCGCTCGAAGCGCTGGGCGATCTCGATCTTCTCCTCCAGCGGGCGGCTGCGCAGCGTGGTGCCCTGGATGCACAGCCGCTTCTGCAAGACGCGCCCCAGGGACACCTCCGACGCCGGGCCGGCCATCATCCCCACCAGGATGATCCGCCCGCGGTGGGCCGCGGCCTCGATGGTCTCCGGGAAGTAGTCGCCGCCGGCCAGGTCCAGCACCACGTCCGCGCCGCGCCCGCCGGTCGCCGCCTTCACCGCGTCCGCGAAGGTGGGGCCGGAGGGCAGCGCGATGCCGTGGTGCAGGTGCAGCTCCTTCTTGCAGCGCTCCAGCTTGTCCGCCGAGCGCGAGGTCCCCACCACGTTCGCCCCCAGCGCGGCCGCGACCTGGCACCCCGCCGTGCCCACGCCGCTGGCCACCGCGTGGATGAGCGCGTGCTGCGCGCCGGCCAGCCCGCCCTGCACCACCATCGCGTCCCAGGCGGTGAGGAACGCCTCCGGGATGGCGGCGGCGGTGGCGAAGGGGAGGTCCCTGGGGATCGCCATCACCTCGCGCTCGTGCGCCACCAGCTTCTCGGCGAAGGCGCCGCCGGCCACGATGCCCATCACCCGGTCGCCCACCTGGAAGCGGCGCGCGCGGGGGCCGGCGGCGGCGATCTCGCCGGCGTACTCGAGGCCGGGGATGTCCTGGGGCGCATCCGGGGGCGGCGGGTACAGGCCCATGCACTGGAGCAGGTCCGCCCGGTTGAGGCCGGCCGCTCGCACCCGGACCAGGACCTCGCCGGGTCCGGGTGTCGGATCCTCGGCATCCTCGAGCTTGAGCACCTCTGGACCGCCCTGGCCTTCGATTCGGAGCGCGCGCATGGCCGGCCGCGTATAGCAAGATGCGACCATGGCCAAGTGCCCCGTGTGCGGGAAGGACGCGCCCGGTCGCGCGGTGAACCGCGCGTTCCCGTTCTGCTCCGAGCGCTGCAAGCTGGTGGACCTCGGGAAGTGGCTCGGGGAGGAGTACCGGATCCCGGTGCGGGCGCCGCAGGAGGACGACGGCGAGGTGCCGCTGGTCCCCGGCCCTGGGAAGCAAGGGAATGGGGGCGGCGGGCGGCATGACGCCTGAGTACTGCGACCTCCACTGCCACCTGCTCCACGGGGTGGACGACGGCGCGCGGACGCTGGAGGAGTCGCTGGAGATGGCGCGCGCGCTGGTGCAGCTGGGGTTCCGGACGGTGGCGCCCAGCCCGCACGCGCGGCCGGAGTACGCGCCGGTGGAGCTGGCGCGCGCGCGGCTGGAGGAGGTGCGGCAGGCGCTGGGCGCGGCGGGGATTCCCCTGGAGCTCCACGTGAACGCGGAGAACGACCTGGTGGGGGACCGCTTCCTGGAGGAGGTGGCCGGCGAGCGCGGGCGGCGGCTGGGCGCCGGGCGGTACGTGCTGGTGGAGGCGCCGTACACGTCGCCGGTGCCGCGGCTGCCGGACCTGATCTTCGCGATGAAGGTGAAGGGGGTGACGCCGCTGTTCGCCCACCCCGAGCGCTGCGCCGAGTTCCAGCGGCCGGGCCGCCCGGCGCAGGCGGTGGCGGCGGGCGCGGTGCTCCAGCTCGACCTGGGCGCGCTCACCGGGAGGTACGGCAAGCCGGCGAAGAAGGTGGCCGAGGCGTGCGTGGAGGAGGGCCTGTACGCGGTGGCCGCGACGGACCTCCACTCGCCGAACGGAGCGCTGGAGTGGGTGGGGAAGGCGATGGCGGCCCTGCGCGCGCGCGCGGGTGAGGCGGAAGCCGATCGCTTGCTGGGCGAGCGCCCGCTCCGCCTGCTCCGCGGGGAGTCGCTGGAATGAAGCGTGCTATAGGCCCGCCCGGATGAAGCGAGCCGTCAACCTGGCCCTGAGCCTGGCGGTCACCGGGGTGTGCACCTGGTGGACGTTCCGGAGCACCAACTGGACCGAGCAGCGGACCAGCCTCGCCGCGGCGAAGTACGTGTGGATCGTCCCGTACCTCGGCGTGCTGGCGGTGATCCACCTCTCCCGCACCCTGCGCTGGCGGGCGCTGCTCTCCGGGCTGGAGAGGGTCGGGTTCCGCGCCATGAACGAGGCGTCGGGCATCGGCTTCATGATGCTGATCGTCCTCCCGTTCCGGCTGGGGGAGTTCGCGCGGCCGTTCCTGATCGCCCGGCGCAGCAACATCCGGCGCAGCGCCGCCATGACGACAGTGGTGCTGGAGCGGATCACCGACGGCATCCTGGTCGCGGTCGGGCTGCGGGCCCTGCTGTTCTTCGTGCCGAAGGACGCCCCCACGTTCGGGGTGGTGCGCTTGGGGGCGAACCTGATGTTCGGGGTGTTCTTCAGCGGGCTGCTCTTCCTGCTGTTCGCGCTGTGGCAGCAGGAGCGCGCGGTGCGGCTGGTCCGGGCCACGCTGGGTCGCGTCTCGGCGGGGCTCGCGGACGTCGCGGCCCACGTCGTCGACACCTTCGTCGGGGCGATGCGGCAGCTCCCCAGCCGCGGGCAGCTGGCGCTCTTCTTCGCCTACACGCTGGTGTACTGGCTGGCCAACGGCGCGGGGATGGCGCTGCTGGGGCTGGCCTTCGCGGGGGTGGGGCCGGAGGGTGGCTTCCACCTCGATGTCTTCCAGGGGTACGTGGTGATGGGCTGCCTGGTGGCGGGGGTGATGATCCCCTCCGCGCCGGGGAGCTTCGGCCCCTTCCAACTGGCGGTGGTGATTGGCCTGAAGCTGTTCCTCCCGGTGGAGGTGGCCGAATCCGCCGGGCTGGCCTTCGCCAACGTCCTCTGGATCTGCCAGACGGCGCAGCAGGTGGGGCTGGGGTTCATCCTGATGGTGCGGGGGCAGCTCTCCTTCCGGGAGATCACCCAGAACCTGTCCGCCGACGAGGCCGCCGCCGCCAGCTGAGGGCTGCGCGGGAGCGGGCGCGCGGTTACCTTCCAGGCGTGGCGCGCCTCTCCGAACGGCTGGCGGAGAACGAGGACGGCCTCTTCTTCGTCGACCACAGCTGCATCGACTGCGACCTGTGCCGGCAGATCGCGCCCGCCACGTTCGCGCGGGCGGACCGGCCCGGCCAGTCGTACGTGCGCGCGCAGCCCCGGACGGAGGCGGAGCGGCTGCGGGCGGGGATGGCGCTGGCGGCGTGCCCCACCAGCTCCATCGGGACGGCGGAGAAGGTGGACCTGCGCGCGGCGACGGGCGCGTTCCCGGAGCCGGTGGAGGGGGAGGTCTCCTTCTGCGGCTTCGCGTCCGAGTCGTCCTTCGGCGCGTCGTCGTACTTCGTGCGGCGGCCGGGCGGGAACGTGCTGGTGGATTCGCCGCGGTGGGCGGGGTCGCTGGTGAAGAAGCTGGAGGCGATGGGCGGGGTGGCGTGGATGTTCCTCTCCCACCGGGACGACGTGGCGGACCACGCGCGCTACGCGGCGCACTTCGGCTGCCGGCGGGTGATGCACCGGGCGGACGCGGGCGGGGTGGCGGTGGAGGAGGCGGTGGACGGGAGCGGGCCGGTGACGCTGGCGGAGGATCTGGTGGTCATCCCGGTGCCCGGGCACACGCGCGGGAGCGCGGCGCTGCTGTACCGCGACCGGTTCCTCTTCACCGGGGACCACCTGGCGGGGGCGGACGAGGGCGACGGGTTGGAGGCGTGGCCGTCGGTGTGCTGGTGGTCGTGGCCCGAGCAGACGCGGTCGATGGAGCGGCTGCGCGAGCACCGCTTCGAGTGGGTGTTGCCCGGCCACGGGCGGAGGCTGCACGCGCCCGAGGCGCGGATGCGCCGGCACCTGGAGGCGCTGATCGGCTGGATGAAGGGGCGCTGAGCGCGGGACCGGCTACAGCTGCTCGTCGAGCCAGCGGACGATGGCGTCCTTGATCGACTGGGGGAGCGCGGGCTCGCGGGGCGGCGTGGGGGCGGTGACGCGGGGGGCGTAGGCCTTCAGCTTGAAGCGCAGGGGGCCTTCGGGGACGGCCTCGGTGGTGTTGGTGGAGGCAGCGGCGGATTTCACGGGGTCTCCTCGCTGGGCCGGTAGCCGTACTTGTCGAGCAGGTCGTCCACCGCCTCCCGGAGGTACTCGCTCTGGGCGATGCGGGTCTTCCGGGAGAGCAAGCGGAGCTTGCCAACCTGCGCCTCCGGCACCAGCACGTGCGTGGACACCACCTGCTCGGAGCGGCGCGGGCCCGCCTCGGGCTCCGCGACGGACTCCGATGCCGGGACCTCGGTCGAAAGGTCGTGCATTGATTCCCCTCCCTCTGGTTTTTGCGGCGCTACAGGCGCGTGGCAGCCTGTGGCAGAGGGGATTCAACCGCTGCGGGATCCGGCGTCAAAAAAAGTGCCTCGGCGGCCACAGACCGCGCAGCCGGACCGGGCGCACTCGCCGCACTCCGGGCACCGGAACTGGCTGGGGTCGCCTGTCCCACACGGTTGCGCCCAGAGGTCGCGGCCGAAGACCTGGTCCGGCCAGTCCTGGGGAGGCGTGGATACCGCGACCTGAGCGAGGTCCACCCCAGTGTGGGGAACGAGGACCTGGTACCGGTGATCGCACCCGGTGCATCGCCTGAGCCCCCACTCGCTCCGGCAGGTCGGACAGGTGGCCCACCACGTCGCGTCGGCTCCGTCGTCGCGCCGGCCAGGGCGCGGGGTGGGCCGGCCGGCTTTCGTGCATACGGGACATGGCTCCAGGGCCGACAGGGCGGCCGTGGCCTCCTCGACGAACCGCCGGAAGCTCTCCAGGGCCTGGCGGGGGGCCGGAGACACGGGCTGCCGCGCCGCCTTCGCCTGGCGCTCCTTCGCCTCCAAGCCCCGGACCAGGTCGGCGGCCCAGCGCTGCGCCGCGCCCGCCTCGCTCGCGGTTGGCGCCCGGAGCGCCTGCACGGAGGCGCCGCGCCGGCGGAGCCATGCCCAGGACTCCGGGAGGCCCTCCAGCGCCGGGAGATTCCTCGCGAAGGGGTAGGGCGGTACGGCCCGGCTCAGCCACCCGTTCAGCAGGCGCGACATCCGCTCCTGCGAGTCGATGCGGTAGGGGGAGCACGCCAGGAGCACCGGCCGGCGCCCGAAGCTCCAGCCGCCGGAGCGGTCGAGGTCCGGGAGCGGGGCGGCGTCCCCCACGTGGACCACCACCAGCTCGCCGTCCGGCCCAGCCCGATCCTCGAGCGCGCGCGCCACGGCCGCCGGGTCCGCGCGCGCCAGGCTGGCGCAGAGCGGCCGCAGCCGGAGCGTCCGGTCGCCGGAACGGAGCTGCACTGCGCCATCTTCGCCAACGTCGATCGCCAGCGACCGGCCGTCGCGCGCCGCAGTCCACCCATGTGCTGCCTCGGCTCCGGACCAGCCCAGGTCATGCAGGGCCCGGACCACCAGGTGAAGCGCGAAGCGGCCCCAGGCGGCTTCTTCCTGGCGCTGCCGCTCCTCGCGCTCGCGTTGGGTCTCCTCGCGCTGGTGCCCATCTTTCACCCAGGCTTCCCAGAGCGTGGCCACCTTCCGGTAGTGCGGGTCGTTTACCAGGATGTTGGTCGGTCTCAGGGTCAGGCCGACCGTCCGGCGCCCGGGGACGTTCCGGTAGAGGCGGGTGTCCATCAACCCCTGGATCGTGCGCTGCGCCACCTCCAACTGGCGGAGGGTCTGCTCCAACTCCTGCCCGGTCTCGCCGCGGAAGGTCGACCCCCAGAGCGCGCTCAGGCGATTCGCTCGGCGGAAAGACGTGCGGTGGAGCTGGTCCCCGTAGTTTCTGCCCTCTTCGTGGGACCGCTGGATCTTCCGTAGCTTCGCCAGCCGCCGCCCGAGATATCCCAGCAACTCGTCCACCAGGCGCGTGGCGACGCGGTTCTCGTAGAGGTCCCACTCGTCCTCCACCAGGCGCGCCAGCACGCGAGCGGGCTGGATGCTCCGCAGCGTCCGGCGCTCCCAGTCCTCCGGGTGCGAGACCAGCACGGCGGTCGCTCGCACGGGGACGCGCCGGGCGCGGGACACCAGCTCGCGCTCTTCCTCAACCCGGAGGTGGAGCCTGGGCCGGTGGCAGACGGTCTGGAGGTGGTGGAGGTGCTTCAAGATCTCCCGGTCGAGCGGCTGGAGGCGGGCGAGCTCGTGGAGCTTCTGCGCGACCGGCGGCATGGCGGCGAGCGCGGCCCATGCCGGTGCGTCCCCGACCGCCCTCGCGAGCTGGACCACGACCTCCAGGTCCTCTGAGTCGGGCCATTCGCCGATGACCGGCTCCCTCACGCGGCCCCCTGCTTCAAGGCGATCTCGCGCGCGAGCAGGTCAAGGCAAGCGGTCGGTTCGGGCTGTCGGGACTGGAGGGTCTGGGAAAGCCGGGTCCAGTCCGCCTTCAGCAGGTCCCGCAGCTCCTCCAGCGCGGAGACCTGGACGTCGTGCCGGTCCTTCAGCCTCCGGAGCACCTTCGTCGCCAGCAGGTGGTCCAGCGCCTCGCCGGCGGTCCCGCCCGCCTCCACGACGACCGGGAGATAGCGCGAGAGCTGCTGCTCGGGGCGATTGCCCCAGCCGACCCGGAACCGGGTGACCAGGGCGCCGGCGAACAGCGCCGACTCGAGCCACTTCGCCACCTGGTCCACCACCGGCTTGTGGGTCTCGACCGCCTCGCCGAACGCCCTCTCCAGGTCGGGGTAGGAGAGCGGGTCGCCGGCGGGAAGAGCCTCGTCCACCTTGAACTGCGCCGCCGCGTTCACCCGGGGCATCTCCAGCACCTGCGCCCGGTCGTACGTCTTGTCCGCGAACTCCACCGTGGTCTCGTCGTGGTTCGCGGTGCCGACGAACCACACGTTCGGCGGGATGGGCAGGTGCTTGCCGTCCACCAGGAGCCGAGGCGGGTTGGCGATGGGGTCGCTGACCAGCGTGAGCCGCCGCCGCGTGAGGGGTTGCTCCAGCGCGGAGAGGAAGTCGGCGAAGAACTGCTCCGGTCGCGACAGGTTGATCTCGTCCAGCACGATCACGAACAGCCGTTCGCTGCAGGCCGGCGTCCCCGCCCGGTAGAGCGCCTGGAGGAAGTCGGTCGCGTAGTAGTGCCGGTGGAAGGCGTTGTAGTACCCGACCAGGTCCTGGCGATCCCGCCAGCCGGCCTGTACGGGGACGATCTCCACTTCGCCACCGACGGCTTGGGCGAAGGCCAGCGGGAGGCTCGTCTTGCCGGTGCCGGAGATGCCCTGGAGCAGCAGCAGGCGCGTCATCGCCAGGCCGCCGACGAACGCGCGGAGGTCCCGCTCCGAGTAGTAGAGCGTGCGTCCCTCGACGCCGCGCGCCACCTGGTGGCGCAGCCGGGCGAGGAAGTCCTTCAGCACCGGCGGCTTCCCTCGCGGCACCTTGCGGACCTTGCGGGGCGTCTGGAGGTCCTCGCGCTGGTCGAGGTCCACCAGCGCCTTCATCGCGGTGTCGCGGCTGTCCTGGCGCGTGAGCTCCGTGACCTTGTCGTCCAGCTCCTTCGCTGCGTTGGCGAGGAGGCGGTTGTTGGTCTCCAGCATCTCCTTCTCCCGCCGCACCGTCTCCAAGTCGATGGCCGCCAACCTCCGGGTCGCGAGCTCTCCCTTGGCCTTCGCCAGGTCGCCCTGCAGCGCGGCCCGCTCCTCCAGCCACGCGGACCGCTCCTTCTCCAGCGCGTCCAGCCGCGCGGCGGCGGCGGCGCCGGGGCGATACCGGAGCTGCTGCGCCAGGTCGTCGTGCTTGCGCTCGAGGTCTCGGAGGTAGTCCAGGATCTGCGCCGGGGTGCGGTCGCCGAATTGCCGGTCCAGCTCCCGTCGCGACTCCACCTCCCGGAAGTGGGCGTCGCGCTGCTTCCGGGCGTCCTCCAGCTGCTGCCGGAGTGAGTCGCGGTCGTGGCGCAGGTCCTCGGTGCGCTCCGCCACCATTCGCTCCACCTTGTGGACCACGGCGAGCTGGTTTTCTGCCAACAGCTCCTGTTCGATCCGGAGGTTCTGCTGCTGCGCGTGCAGCTCGCCACGTTGCCTGGAGAGGGACTTCTCCAGCGCGTCCAGCTCCTGCCGCCGCGCGGACTCGATCTTCGCCAGCTCCGCGGCGGCCTCCGTGCGGGTCTTCTCCAGCACCTTCTGCCGCTCCCGCGCCAGCTCCGCGTCGAGCGCGCGCCGGGTTTCGGAATCGCGGCTCGCGCGCTCCGCCTCCTTCCGGTCGATCTCCGCCTGCAACTCGGTGGCCCGGCGTCGGAGCTGCTCGACTTCGCCCTGCAGCGGCGCCAGCACGCGCGCCTTCTCCGCCGTGAACTCGCGCTCCGCGTTCGCCTCGCGCTCGGTCAGCCTGGACTCCTGCTTCACCAGCGCAGCCTGCTTGGTGGCCAGCTCGTCGGCCCTCGCGGAGACCTCCGCTTCGCGCGCGGCCAGCACGGCCGCATTTCGATAGCACGCCACCACGGGCGCCAGCAGAATCCCGCTCACCAGCGCCAGCGGCAGC
>Ga0134122_10000083_pt1 | contig 50503 bp, 41 predicted proteins | sample KB302_FD_96461 | JGI IMG/M metagenome (GOLD analysis project Ga0134122, IMG submission 96461) | Terrestrial soil microbial communities without Nitrogen fertilizer from Kellogg Biological Station, Michigan, USA - KB3-0-2 | ecosystem: Environmental > Terrestrial > Soil > Unclassified ... | reverse complement strand
CGAATTTCACGAAGTCGCCTTCCTGGGCATTGATCTCCACGAGTTTGCCATCCTCCGGCGCCTCGATCTCGACGTTGACCTTATCGGTTTCCACCTCGAGCAGTGGCTGACCCTTGGTAATGGTTTCGCCTTCCTTCTTGAGCCAGGAAATGATCTTCCCGGTTTCCTGCGCCATCTCCAGCGCGGGCATTACGACACTGAACGCCATTTTCGCTTTACCTCTGAATGTGTGGACTGCAGGGGCGGGCGGACCGCCCGCGATCCTTAATGATGCATCATTCTGAATTGAAACATCGTGCGCGGTCACAGACCGCGCCTACAGCCCAAAATGCCGAATTCGAAATCAGGCCTTGCCGCAAAGTGCGAGTGCGGCCTCAAACACCGACTGATCGGTGGGCACGGTTGCATCCTCGAGCGGCGGAGAAAATGGAATGGGAACGTGCATCGCTCCGATTCTCTTGACGGGAGCTTCGAGATCGTAGAACGCGCCTTCCGCAATAACAGAGGCGAGTTCTGCGTTTACTCCGTAGCGTCCGTAGCCTTCATCCATCACAATCACGCGCGATGTTTTCTTCGCGGAATCGATAAGTGTTTTCTCATCGAGCGGCCACAGCGTGCGCGGATCGATCACTTCCGCGCTGATGTCGTACTCTTCGAGCAGCTTCGCGGCGCCGAGAGCCACCTGCACCATGCTGCTGGTCGCCACGATGGTCAGATCACTTCCCGCGCGTTTGATATCGGCCACACCCAGCGGAATGGTGTATTCACCCTCCGGTACGGGGCCTTTCATGCGGTACATCATTTTGTCTTCGAAAATGACGACGGGATTGTCATCGCGAATGGCCGTTTTCCAAAGTCCCTTGGCGTCAGACGGCGTGGAAGGCAACACCACTTTCAAACCGGGGATGTGACAGAGCCATGCGTGCAGCGATTGCGAGTGCTGGGCTGCCGATCGCCGCGTCGCGCCCATGGTGGCGCGCATCACCATCGGGACTTTCCATTTTCCACCGGACATATAGTGGATCTTTGCCGCCTGATTGACCATCTGGTCCATCGTCAGTCCGATGAAATCGCCGAACATGATGTCGACAATCGGCCGCATTCCGGTCATCGCAGCCCCGACCGCGACTCCGGCAAATCCCGCTTCGGAAATTGGCGTGTCGAGTACGCGGTCCGGTCCAAACTCATCGACCATTCCGGAGAGAACCTTGTAGACCGTGCCGGCTTCGGCGACATCTTCTCCAAGAATAAAAACAGTCGGATCGCGCCGCATTTCTTCGACGAGAGCTTCCTTAATGGCTTCCCCGAACGTGATTTCCCTTGTTGCTGTTTCAGGCATACACGTCCTGATCGACTTTGTCTGCATTCGGATACGGCGAGTCCATGGCGAACTGAACCGCTTTCTTCATCTCCGTCTCGACTTCGGCATGAATCTGATCGAGGCCGGCGCGGTCGGCAACCTTTTCGGAAATCAGCCAATTGCTGAAGAGGGTGATGGGATCGCGTTCAGTTTTCCAGAGCTGTTCTTCCTGCTTCGACCGGTAGTATTCGCGATTGACGTCGCCGACATGGTGTCCCGTAAACCGGTAGGTGCTGCAGAGCAGAAACTGAGGTCCTCCACCGGCGCGTGCACTGTCGATCAGTTTCGCCGCCGTATTGAACACGGCCTGGACATCCTGACCATCGACACTCTCGCCGGGAACTCCAAAACCTTTGGCGCGCGTGAGAATGTCGCCCGCAATCGTTTCAGAGTTGTGCGTGTATTCGTTATATAGATTGTTTTCCCAAACATAGACGACGGGAAGCTTCCAGAGTGCGGCCATGTTCATCACTTCATAGAGCAGCCCCTGGCCGAGCGCGCCGTCGCCAAAGAAACAAACCGCCACCTGCCCCGAACCGCGGCGCTTTGCGGAAAGTGCGGCGCCGGTTGCAATACCCATGCTTCCACCCACGATGGCATTTGCTCCGAGGTTACCGGTATCGGGATCCGCAATGTGCATCGAACCGCCCTTGCCTTTGCAGTATCCGGCTTCCTTGCCGAGCAGTTCGGCGAACATGCGGTCGAGCGACGCGCCTTTCGCCACGCAATGACCGTGACCGCGGTGCGTGCTGGTGATGTAGTCATCGGGCCGGAGCGCCTCGCAGATGCCGACGGCGATGGCTTCCTCACCGCTGTAAAGATGCGCGAGGCCGGGCATCAACGCCCGGGTATAGAGTTCGTTGGCCTGTTCCTCGAACAGTCGAATCATCACCATGCGCCGGAACATGCGCATGAGATGATCGCTGTCGATATTCGAAGAAGGCTTGGATCGATCCACTGCCGTTGTCATATCTGCTCCAGTTATGCCCAGATTTCAGCGTCCGTCGGGACTTTTTTGTCGGTAATGACTTTGCCAATGCGCGACACATTCATGAGGTGCTTGTAATCCAGATTCTCGGAAATGGAATTGCCGCCCCACGAGCCGCAACCCAAGGTGGTGGTGGGCGCAAATCCATTGGTCAGCGAGCCGCCCGCACTGAAGGAACACGCCTGGTTCACCACGAGCCGGCTCACCGGCAGCTCCAGTCCGGCGTAACGGATATTGCTTTCGTTATTCGAGTGCAGGCCGGCCGAATGTCCGGCGCCTTCCACAGTCAGGTTGGCTTTTGCCTGCGCCACGGCTTCCTTGAAGTCCTTGTACGGAAGGATGGCAACGACCGGACAAAGCTTTTCTTTCGCAAGCACGTCGTCTTCACCGGCGCCCTTCGCCGGCAACAGGATGATGCGGACCGCTTCGGAAATCTCGATTCCGATCATGGCGCCCAGATCGCGGCACGATCGGCCAACAACATCTTTGTTCAGCCTGCCGCCTGGAAAAACGAGATCGCGGAATTTTTGAATGAGCGCCTCATCTTCGGTAAACCACACTTTGCCCGTGGCTTCAAACAGCTGCAGCGTTTCCGTGTAGCGGGACTCGTGAACCAGGACGAATTGTTCGTGTGAACAAATGATTCCGTTGTCGAACGATGCACCCATGACGATTTTGCCGGCAGCGTCTTTGTGGTCTGCGTCGGTATCAATAATCACCGGAACATTTCCCGCACCCACACCAAATGACGGCTTGCCGGAAGAATATGCGGATTTCACCATGGCGCCGCCGCCGGTTGCGACAACGACATCGACCACCTTCATGAGCTCCTGGGTGGTTTCGATGGAGCCGTTCTTGATGGTCTGGATCAGACTATCCGGACCGCCGTGGCGTTTAACCACGTTCATAAACTCATTTGACAGCAGTTCCATGCACTTTTCGGCCTTGGGGTGCGGAGCGAAGATTACGGCATTGCCAGTCTTGATGGCAAACATGGCGTTGCACATGGGGGTGACGATCGGATTGGTAATCGGGGTGACGGCGGCTACGACGCCCATGGGCTTGGCGACGAACACCATATTGGTCTCCGGATCTTCGCCGATGATGCCGCGCGATTTCTTGTCTTTCAGGCTGTTCCAGATCACGCGGGCCTTGCCCTTGTTCTTGAGGATCTTGTCCTCGTAAACACCGATGCCGGTTTCGTCGACCGCCATGCGTGCCAGCATCTCGGCATTGTCATAGACAAACTTGCCGATGCCTTTCACGATGGCGTCCACCTGTTCCTGCGAAAAAGACTCGAATTCGGCCTGGGCGACCCGGGCCTTCGCAACGAGGTCCTGGACCTGCGTATTTGCCGTCGATGCGGGATCCTGAATGCAATGACTCATGGTGTTTATTTCCTTCGATGAGCGGAGTTTCGAGAATAGTCGAAAACGCTCGACCGATCAAGCAGCGCGGGAATTCAATAATGCGCAAGGTTGAAATCTTTTCGAAGCTGATGGATGCTGGCAGAACTGCTCAGACTGGCGTAGTATGATCCGCATTCGACCGCTCGCGAGGTCACCAATAGATGAATTCGTGGACCCTAGAGAGTGTGCTTGGCTTAAGCCTGAGCGAAATCTTCTCGATCATCATGATAGCAATCCTCATCGTCGGCCCGGCTATCTGGGCGGCACACCTTGCACATCGAACAGGCAGAAGCGCAGCATGGTGGCGATTTCTATCGGTTTGCTTTGGGCACTTGCTTTGATTGTTCTCTATGCGCTCAGCTGGAACGATCTCAAGAAGCTGCCAGAGGAAAGAAGGAGTTCCAATTAGCAGCACTCCTATGCTCTATTACCCCTGACTACGCGCTCAGCTGTTTTCTGTAAGGCCCACGTAGAGAATGCATCCGGACTATGCTACGGCGGATTCCGGCGCGTCGTATCGGGTTGACGGCATTACTATACCGGCAAAATGAAAATACCTGCTGCCTCACAGCGGCTTCCCCGACTGGATTCTCTCGACCTGCTTCGAGGCATCGCTATCCTTGGTATTTTCCTCATGAACACCCAGGACATGTCGATGCCGGTTCTTGCCTACTACAATCCGATCGCTTACGATCCGGTGCTTTACATCCATCCCGAAACCTATACCGGAATCTCATCTCTCAACTACGCCGTATTCAATGTCATCCACGTCGTCGCGGATCTCAAGTTCATCACGGTTTTTTCGATGCTATTCGGCGCCGGAATTCTTCTGCAGGGCGAACGGCTGGCCGCGCGCGGGGTATCGCCGGCGGCGGTTCATTACCTGCGAATGGCCGTGTTGTTGGGGATCGGTTTGTTCCACGCTTATGTGCTCTGGTACGGCGATGTCCTTGCCGGGTATGCGCTGTGCGGCATGCTGCTGTTCCCGCTGCGAAAATTGCCGGCGGCAATCCTGATCGCGGGCGGGCTTTGTTTCATTTTTGTGGCGACGTTGTATCACTGGGCCGATTACCAGAATATAAACATCGGCATCGTGCAGTGGCTGCACAACGGAACGGCACGGCTGACGTACCCAGTCACCGGCACGGAATTCGAATATGCGGCTTATACCGGATCGTGGCGGCAGCAAATGCAGTCCCGTTTCTGGGTGGCGCTCGACAATCAGACGTATAGCTTTCTGGACTGGATGTTCTGGCGCTGCGGCGGTTCAATGCTGATCGGCATGGGACTGCTGCGGCTGCGGTTCTTTCATGGCGAATGGCCACGCCGTGCGTATCTCGGTATTGCTCTGATTGGAATACCCGTGGGTTGGACGATTACCGAACTTGGCGTTCTGCATAACGCGGCGCACGGGTGGTTTGATGGAGCGTATCCGGATTTCGCAGGCATCGAATACAACTACTGGGGCTCGCTCCCTGCCGCACTGGGGTACATCGCGCTGGGTGTGTACGCAGCCGTGCGCATGGCCGGGCCGGGAGCGGCCCTACTCAAGAAGCTTGCGGTTCCCATTCGGGCGGTGGGACAGACCGCGCTATCGAACTACATTCTCCAGTCTGTGATCGGGACGACGATTTTCTACGGCCACGGCTTTGGATACTTTGGATGGGTGAGCCGTGCTCAACTCCTCTTCGTAGTGTTCGGGGTCTGGACGTTCCAGTTGATTGTTTCAACGTTCTGGACGCGGCGGTTCAAGCAGGGGCCGCTGGAAGGATTCTGGCATAAGGTCGTGTATGGGTTGTTGCCGGGACAGGAACGACTGAATTAGAAGAACCGGGAGATCGCGCAGGAGAATCCGGGCAACACGGGCTCGGCGTGCATCGTGTCATCGCCGGAATAGAGTTTCATTTCGGATGACGGGCGGTATTCGGCAACCGTTTTCCGAGCGGGATCGACCAGCCAGACAATCGAGACGCCGTTCCTGAGAAACTCTTCAATTTTCTGTGCCACAAATTTCGGTCTGTCACTGGGCGAAAGCACCTCCACTGCAAGGTCTGGAACGGATTCAAGAAAGGCACTCGCCTTCTTACCTGTCGGAACCTTTTCGTTGCGAATAAACGTGACATCCGGAGAGCGCAGGTTGCCATGGGCGAGCCAGACACCAAGATCCGACCCTGCAATCTTCCCAACGGGATGATCTTCCAGAAAAGTCGCGATAATGCAGGAAATCTTTGTCGCGATTTCCGAGTGTACCCATCCAGTCGGGCTCACAACGATCTCACCGTCCACCAGTTCGTACTTTTGCCCGTCTTCCGGCATTCGGAGCAGGTCTTTGACCGTTGCTGTTCCCCTCGGTTTCACGACGTGCATTATATCTCCAGACCACATTCACACGAGGGTCTTGTGCAATCCGGGGTCCGCTGTTGTATTGTTTCGGCGGAGCCAATCATGAAAAAGAATCTGTGGCTGGCTGGGGGCGTCGCATTCGTGTTCGCTGCCGCAATTCTATTCGGGCAGACTGCCGCCAGACCTCAACCTGCGGCGAACGAGCAGCGGGCGTTCCTCGATCGATACTGCGTCAGCTGCCACAACGTCGATGACAACGTCGGAGGGTTGAAACTCGACACCATCAACCTCAATCGCATCGCCGATAACGCCGAGACCTGGGAAAAGGTCGTTCGCAAGCTCCGTACCGGGATGATGCCGCCGGTATCGTCCGGTTCGCCTAAACCTCCGGCGGCCGCGATGCACGCCATGATCGGCTGGCTCGAAAACGAGCTCGACCGCAACGCGAAACCGTTCCTGCCGCCGTCGAACCTGCACCGCGTCAATCGAACCGAGTATGCGAACGTTGTTCACGACCTGCTGAATCTGGAAATCGATCCGGCGCAGTTTCTTCCATCCGACGATTCCAGCCACGGTTTCGATAACATGGCCGGAACCCTGGGCGTGTCCTCGACACTGGTGGAATCCTACGTCACGGCGGCGCAGAAGATCAGCCGCCTCGCCATCGGCGCAGCCGCGTCCCCAACGCAGACCTTGTATCGCGCGCCCGAAGACACGTCTCAGCGCTACCACATCGAAGGGCTTCCGTTCGGAACGCGCGGCGGCATGCGCATCGAGCATGAGTTTCCATCCGATGGCGAGTACGTGATTACCGTGAATCCGATTCTTGGCGACAACATGTCGCCCACACCCTTCGGTTCGGTCGCATGTGAAAAAGTCGAGATTCTCCTTGATGGCGATTTATTGAAACAAGTCGACTGGCCGGGAGGAGGAGGGGGACGCGGCGGTGGAGGCTGTGGGCCTGCAGCAGGTGGCACGGGTGGCGGACGCGGAGGAGGGGCCGGCGGAGCTGCAGGCGGGACAGCTGGAGGCATGCAGGTTCGATTCAAGGCAACGGCCGGCCTGCACGTCATCGGAGCGACGTATCTTGAAACGAACCTCGCTCCAATCCTCGATATCGACCGGCATTTCATGCGCGACACGATCCAGACCGGCCCGTTTCCCGGATACACATTTTTCCCGCACGTCGGCAGCGTTCAGGTCGAAGGTCCATTCAATGCCACAGCCGCTCAGGATTCCAGCTCGCGCCGAAAAGTGTTTGTGTGCCGGCCGGCTGCTCCCGCGGACGAAACCACATGCGCGCGGAAAATCGTCACCAGCCTGACGACTCAGGCATTCCGAGGCACGGCAGTTCCGGCGGACATCGACGACGTCCTGGCGTTCTACACGTTCGGCCGGCAGCGCGGCGATTTCGATCATGGTATTGAAGCGGCGCTGGCGCGGCTTCTCGCCAGCCCGAAATTCATCTATCGCGTGGAAGCCGAACCCACGAACATCAAGACCGGAGAGACGTATCGGATCGGCGATGTCGAATTCGCATCCCGCCTTTCGTTTTTTCTGTGGAGCACCGGTCCGGATTCCGAGTTACTGGACCTGGCCACCAAGGGAAAGCTGAAGGATCCGGTCATACTGGAAGCCCAGACACGGCGCATGCTGAAGGATCCGCGATCGGAAGCATTGGCCATCAATTTTGCCGGCCAATGGTTGAATCTGCGCGGCATGCAGAGCACTGGTCCGCTGCCAATGCTGTACCCGGACTTCGACGATCCGTTGCGCCAGGCCATGCGGCGCGAAGTCGAATTGTTTTTCGACAGCATCGTCCGCGAAGATCGCGTCATCAGCGAGCTGCTCACCGCGGACTACACCTTCCTCAACGAGCGCCTGGCCAGGCACTATGGAATTCCCAACATCTCCGGAGACCAATTCCGGCGTGTCACCCTCAGCGCCGCATTCGAAGCGCGCCGCGGATTGATGGGCAAGGGCGCCATTCTGACGACAACCTCCAAACCGGAACGAACTTCTCCGGGAGTGCGCGGCAAATGGGTGATGACAAACATTCTGGGCATGAGCCCGCCGGATCCCCCACCAGATGTGCCCGCGCTGAAGCCAAAGTCCGAGGATCCCAATGCGCCGGAACCATCGATGCGACAGAAAATGGTCGATCATCGCGCTCGAATCGATTGCGCCCATTGCCATACGCTGATGGATCCCATTGGGTTTTCTCTGGAAAACTTTGATGCGATCGGAAAATGGCGTACGAAGGACGGCGGGCTTCCCATCAACGCCGTCGATACGGCCTATGACGGCACGCGGCTGGACGGACCCGCTGGACTGCGGATTTGGCTTGCGAGCTACTCCGACCAGTTTGACGAAGTGGTGGCTGAAAAACTCCTCACCTATGCGTTGGGCCGCGGTGTGGAATACCAGGACATGCCGCTGGTCCGGTCGATCGCGAGCGACGCCGCAAAGAACAACAACCGGTTCTCGGCTTTGGTTCTTGCAACCGTGAAAAGCGCGCCATTTCAAATGAGCCGGAAATAGACAACGAGAAAGACCATGTTCATCACCAAAAAGCATCTTCCACGAAGAACGTTCCTAAGAGGCGCCGGCGCCACGCTCGCTCTTCCGCTGCTGGAAGCCATGATTCCCGCAAGCACGGCGCTGGCGCAAACCGCGGCCAGCCCGAAACCTCGCTTCATGGGAATTTTCTTTCCGCACGGAATGGCTCCGGGCTATTGGGTTCCGGAAAACGAAGGAGCGCTCGCGGCTCTGCCTCCGATCATGGAGCCGTTGGAGAAGGTGAAGAACCAAACCGTCATCCTGAGCGGACTCTGGTCGAAATCCGCCGAGCCTCCGGAGGGCACCACCGGCTCGGATCACTGGGTGGCCGCGGCCTTCCTGACGGCATTCAAGCCTCGCAAGACTGCCGGATCCGATGCCAACGTCGGCAGCGCCACCATCGATCAGGTGATTGCGCAGAAGATCGGTCAGGATTCTCTGCTGCCGTCGCTTCAGCTTGCCGTGGAAGATCCGGGCTCCAATTCCAGCAATTGCGGCGAGGGCTACAGCTGCTCGTATACGAATTCCATTTCCTGGAGCAGCGCAACATCGCCCTTGCCGATGGAATTGAATCCGCAAGTGGTGTTCGAGCGCCTCTTCGGAAGCGGTGCCACTGCTGCCGAACGCGCGGCCCGAAGAGAACTGGGGCAGAGCATTCTCGATTCTCTGGTTGGCGAACTGGCGCGCCTGAAGACGCGCGTCGGCTCGAACGACAGGTCCACAATCGATCAATACTCCGCCGAGGTTCGGGAAATTGAACGAAGGCTTCAACTCGCGGCAAGCGCTTCCACGGCAGCTCCGAGCGCGGGGTCTCCGACGGGAGTTCCCGACAGTTTCGACGAACATATCAAACTTCAATTCGACATGACGGCCCTTGCGTTTCAAGCCGACATCACGCGCGTGGCCACGCTGCTGGGCGCGCGCGATCTCACCAGCCGGAGCTATCGTTTGCCGGATGGAACCAACAGCGGCGCCTTTCACGGCTTGTCGCATCACGCGGAAAGTCCGAAAACGATTAAGGCGTATTCTGCACTCAACCGCTATCACGTTTCGAGAATGGCGTATCTGGCCGAGAAACTGAAATCCATACCGGACGGCGACGGAACGCTGCTGGATCATTCGCTGATTCTCTATGGTTCCAACATGGGAAATTCGAATCAGCATAATCATTTCGATGTTCCACACATTCTGGTTGGCGGTCTCAACGGAAAGCTCAAGGGCGGACGCCACCTGGCCTATGCCACGAAAACGGTCACGACAGGAAACCTTCTGCTCAGCTTGATGGACATGTATGACATCCATCAGGATGTTCAAGGCGACAGTTCCGGCCGTCTGGAGAAACTGTAATGACCATCCGAACCATGGTGCTGATGCTTGCTTTTGCGGTTGGTATATCCGGCGCGACTCCCAGCGAAATTGCAAATGCCGCGGAAAAGGGCGACAAGGCAGCGGTCCGCGCCCTGATCGAAAAGAAAGCCGACGTGAATGCGCCGCAAACCGGAGGTGTCACCGCGCTTCACTGGGCGGTGTATCACGGCGATCTGGAAACTGCAGATCTGCTGATTCGCGCCGGAGCCAATGTGAATGCCGCGAACCGCGAAGGCGACACTCCTCTGGCGATGGCGGCAGGTTACGGTAATGCGCCGATGATCGACATACTGTTGAAGGCAGGAGCCAACGCCAAACAACTCGGAGCTGCCGGTAGAACCATGCTCATGGTGGCCGCGCATAGCGGGAATGTGGACTCAATCAAGCTTTTGCTTGCCGCCGGCATCAACATCAATAACAAGGAAACTTCGCGCGGGACCACGGCACTGATGTGGGCTGCGGAGCAGGGACACTCGCCGGCCGTGAAATTACTGGTAGACGCCGGCGCCGACGTCAGTCTCCGCTCCGCGGGCGCGGGATTACCCACGCCCTACATGGCTTCCTCCGTTTTCACGCTGACTCCATTCGATCGCACCGGAGGCGCCACGGTTCCACAGGGCGGACGATATCCGGTGCCGGCAGCCGCGGCGGCGGCTCCCGTCGTCGAAGATGAAGGGCCCGTCGCCGGAGTTCGCGGAACGGGAGGCGGAGGGCTCACGGCACTGGTGTTTGCTGCACGCGAAGGCGATATCGAATCCGCACGAATCCTGATCGATGCAAAAGCGGACGTCAACCAGATCACGGAATTCGGCTGGAGTCCGCTGCTGGTTGCGACCGAGAACCGGAACTATCAGCTTGGAAAACTTCTGATCGACCGCGGCGCAAACGTCAATCTCGTGAACAACCATGGATGGAGTCCGCTGTATCTGGCTACCGACAACCGGAACATCGAAGGCGGAGATTATCCCGTGCCCGAACCGGATATGGATCATCTGGAATTCATCCGGATGCTTTTGGATCACGGCGCTAAGGTGAATGTCCGCGTTTTGGAAGGCGCTCCGAAAAGCCACAGCACACTGACACGGACAATCTTTACGATGCAATGGTTCTTCGAAGAGGGCGCCACGCCGTTCGTGCGGGCGGCGCAATCCGGAGACATCGTCCTGATGAAACTGCTGCTGGACCGGGGAGCGGATCCGAAAATTGCGACGTCGTTCGGAGATACAGCGCTGACCGCCGCTGCGGGCATTGGCTGGGTGGAGGGCGTGACGCATGAGTGGTCGCCTCAACAAAGCGCGGATGCCGTGAAGCTGCTGCTCGATCTGGGGTTGAATCCAAACGTTGCAAATCAGGATGGCAGAACACCGCTGATGGGGGCCGCGCATAAAGGCCGGACCGAATCGATTCAGCTGTTAGTGGACCGCGGCGCCAGGCTCGAGACACGCGACAAAGGCAGCCGGGATACGCATATCGTGGACTTGTCCGGACATGGCGGCTGGCAGGCCGTCGATTATGCCGACGGACTCGTCCGCGTCGGCGTGCAGTCTGCCAATGCCCATCCGGAAGCGTCGGCGCTGTTGCGTCAAATGATGATTCAGGCCGGACTCGCCGTGCCTCCCATCGACCGGCTCCTCGACTATGTCTGCGCCGTCGAAGGCCCACTCTGCAAAAACTCGAAGAAATGAACTGTAGGCGCGGTCTATGACCGCGCACGATTTCTCATTCCATAGAATGTGCGCGGTCATAGACCGCGCCTACAATAAGAACGTGCCATTTCTCACAGCCGAATGGAAGCACCTGGCGATGTTGAATTACGCGATCGAGCCGTCGATACTCGCGCCGTTGACGCCCGCAGGAACGGAGCTGGATTCATGGACCGGAACAACGTACGTCTCTGTTGTGGGATTCTTGTTCGCCAATACGCGAATCTCGGGACTCTCGATCCCATTCCACCGCAACTTTGAAGAGGTCAACCTGCGATTCTATGTCCGGCGCAAAACACCCGAAGGCTGGCGGCGCGGCGTCGTGTTCATCAAAGAAATCGTTCCCCGGGCATTGATTGTCCTCGCGGCTCGAACTCTTTACAACGAACCCTACGTGGCGATGCGAATGTCGCATCGGATTGAATCCAATTCCGGCGTTCTCCAGTCCGTCCGCTACAACTGGCGATTTGACGGACGTCCGAACAGTTTAGCGGTGGTCGCTCGTGGCGCACAGCAGCCGTTGATCAACGAGTCCGAAGCGGAATTCATCACCGAACATTATTGGGGATACACGGTACAACGTGACGGATCCACTCTCGAGTACCGGGTCGAACATCCACGCTGGCGTGTTTATGATGTCTCGGAAGCCAGCCTCCAATGCGACGTGGCCGGCATCTACGGCCCCCAATTCCAGACGTCTCTAAGCCGCTCGCCGGAGTCGGCATTTCTTGCCGATGGATCCGCAATTACGGTTCACCGGGGCATCCGGCTTCAGGATTCAAAATCATAAATCCGGACGGTGACCCACAGATCATGGAGGTCCCGAAACGCATCGTGTACCGGATCCACCTGATAGGCGTCGTGGCCGGCAGCGTCATCGAACGCCACCACCAGGCCGTAGGAATAGGTGCGATCAATCACCGGGCGATCGGTGGCGGCGGGTTTCCCGCACCAGCCGTAGCGGACGGACTGGATTTTCGTGAGGGACTCCGCGCCGCGGAGAAAAGTTTGTTCCTCCTCAGCGGTAATGCCCGGCTTCAACCAGAAGTAGACGCAATGGACAAACATCCTTACGGAATACACCGCATGTATTTGTAAGCAATCTCCGCGTTCTTCATGGGCTCAGGCGCGCCATCGTATTCCCAGATGTAGTACTTCACGTCCGGACCGGCGGCGGCGTAGACGCGCGGCCAGTCGATGATGCCCTTTCCAACATCCGTGATCTTGCCATCGGGTGCGGTGTCCTTCACGTGCAGGGCAATGATGCGGCCCTTCAGCCGATTCAGGAAGGCGATCATGGCGTCCTGATCCAGTTTGTAGGCATCCAGCGCCCAGTGAACGTCGATCTCGAAATGGACGTAGCGCGGATCGGTGTTGGCGGCAACGATTTCGAGCGCACTGACCATTTCGGGCTTGCCGTTCTTCTTGATGTCGTAGCTGTAGGTCGTTGAGATCTCCGCCGAGTGATTGTGCATGAAGAGAGCAAAGCCTTTGGCCGCTGCTGCTTCGCCAATTTTATTAAGGTTGGCCGCTGTCGCCAGCACATTCTCGATACCGCCGTTTAGACCCGGCGGGCCGAAGTTGGCCGCGCCGATCATTGGATCCTGGCCGAGCGCCTGGGCATCCGCGATAGTTTGAGTCCAGACCGTCATGTCATTGGTCAAATTTCCATGGTTGCCGATCACTTTGATCTGGTTCTTTTCCATCAACGAACGCAGGATCGCAATCGGCTGTCCGATAAGGCCGGCCAGTTCGGCGTTCTTATACCCGACGGTGTGCAGGCCGGCGAGAATCGAATCCACGATGGCCGGAGGCGTGCCGCCACCGCGCGCACCGCCGCGGCCTGCGCCGGCCGGAGCGGGAGCTGGATCGCGCAGGACGCTGTTCATGGAGTACATCTGAATGCCGATTTTCGCATCCGGCAGCGGTGTGCACGCACGCGCAGCCGCCTGAGGCGAAGGCGATGCCGGTATTGCGGCTGTAACCAGGATGAAGCAGAAAGTGACTGCGATCAGAATCGTTCGATTAAGCGACATGGTTGTTAGCCTCCCAGATTAGGCCCGAGATTTTCCCCGACATCTTATATCGAAATTTGTTTTAATTGGAATTGGGGTCAGACCCCTTGTTCCCCTATTTCCCGTTGGGAAATAGGGGAACAAGGGGTCTGACCCCAATTCCAATTCCCTGTCAGTTTACCTGCTGTATGACATTCGCAGAGCTGCTCCCTTGATAACTGGCCGCGCCTCCATACTCCGCATGGATCGAGTGACTTCCTGTCGCTAAGCTGGAAGTGGAAAGCGCTGCGGCGCCTTTATTGCCAAGCGAAGCGGTGCCAATCGGAGTCGCACCATCAAAGAACGTCACCGATCCGGTGGGCGTGCCAGTTCCAGGAGAAGTAGCGATAACCGTTGCGGTAAACGTCACCGATTTCCCGGGATTGGAAGGATTGCGCGACGAACCGAGTGTGGTTGTGGTCCCTGCCTTATTCACACTCTGAGAAACTGGCGCGGACGTACTCGTGAGAAAGTTTCCCGATCCGGCGAATACCGCGACGATCGCGTGTGTCCCCACGCCAAGGGTTGCGACCGTCAATGTCGCATTCCCTCCGCTTAGCGTTTGAGATCCCAGAGTTGTGGACGTTGTACTATCGGTAAACGTGACGCTTCCGGTTGGAGTCCCCGCACCAGGAGCCACCGCGGATACATTCACCGCAAAACTAACAGACTGTCCAAAGACCGATGGCGCGGCAACTGACGTGAACACCGAGAGCGTCGCCGCTTTGCTGATGACCTGGCTCAGCGGCGCAGACGTACTGGTCATGAAGTTTGAATTACCTCCATAGACCACAGTGATCGAGTGACTTCCGATGGCGAGAGAGGACACTTGAAGAGCCGCGCTGCCTGCCAGGTTCAAAGTCGCGGAACCCAGCGAGCTGTTTCCATCCTTAAAAGTTACCGAACCACCGGGAATGCCGATTCCGCTGGTGACGCTTGCAGTGAGATTCACGGTCTGCCCGAATACCGTGGGATTCGCCGCGGAAGCAGCGACGGTCGTGGTAGGCGCCGCGACGACCTGGGTGAGCGCGCCGGATGCGCTGACCTGAAAGTTGGTGTCGCCCGAATAAGCAGCCGTCACCGAGTGGCTGCCGCCGGAAAGAGTATTGATGCTCAACGATGCGAGACCGTTAACCACAGCGGAGGCGCCCAGGGAAATCGCGCCATCGGAGAACGTCATCGTTCCGGTCGGCACTCCTGCCGGGCTGGTCACCGTGGCAGTGAAATTCACCGATTGTCCAAAATTGGAAGGATTGCGGTTGGACCGAACCGTTGTGGCAGTGCTTGCCTGAGTAATCGTGAGCACTCCCTCGGCAAAGTTGAACGAGTAGTTGACTGCGGCCAACGTTCCCACAGAACAAGCGATGGGGTAAGTTGCGACCGTACTGGAGCTGGTTGCGGCCGTCGTACATACCGCAGAACCGGAAACCACGCTTGAATTATCCCCGTTTACGAAACCGGCAATACTGGCACTTAAAGACGGGATGAGACTGCCATAGACGATGGATGCATTGTCGGCAGTCACGGTCAGCGGCGCCTGACTGGCGGCCGGCGTTACGCTGGCGTCGGCCGAGAGGTAGTTTGGATCTCCTGCCTTGGTGGCGGTGATCGAACACGTCCCGGCGCCGCTCGTCATCGTGATGAACGCGCCGTCGGCGGTGTTGCTGCAGGCGCCGCTTGCGCTGAATGTCACGGCTCCGATCCCGCTGCCGCCCGTGGTGTCGACGGTGAAACTGGCACCGTATGCCGCACTGGCTGGTGCGCCTGTAACAGCTAATGGATCTTGCGCCGCGGGCATCGCAGCCACGGAGACTTCCGCCGACGTTTTCGGATTAAAGCTGGCGTCGCCGGCTTTGGTGGCGGCGATCAAGCAGGTCCCTGTGCCACTCGTTATTGTGATGAGCGCGCCGTTTGCGGTGTTGCTGCACGCGCCGCTTGCATCGAATGTCACCGTGCCGGACCCGCTGCCGCCCGACACATCCACGGTAAACGAACTGTTGTAGGTCGAACTGCCAGGCGCGCCGGTCACCAATAGTGTGACTTGTTGCGCTCTGTCAATCACGAGATTGAGTGTTGCCGTGCCTGTGCTCAGGGTATTCGAGGCCGTCAGGGTCACGTCGAAGCTGCCAAACGGCGTCGGCGTTCCGGATATAACGCCAGTTGGCGAATCGATTGTCAGTCCTCCCGGAAGTCCACCGGCGTCGAAGTCAAATGCGCCGCGCGTTGCCGTAATCGTGTAGGCAAAAGGTGTGCCGACCGTGCCGGTCGCAGACAACAAGCTGGTGATCGTTGGCCTCACCGTGTTTGGATCTGCAATCCGGGTAATCGTGGTCACGCCGGGGGAATCGTCGTGCACCGTAGCCGAAAGTTCATCGGGCGACAGGTTAACGATCAGGCTGCCGGTTGGGTTGGAGAGGCCCCATTGGCCGTTGGTATCGACAGTCATCGTTGTCGAAAACACGCCCGTAATGGAATTCCACAGGAACGAGCCAAACTCGATACCGTCATGACCGCTGGGATCCAGGCCGCTGTCGCCATCCTCGGCAAAATAGAAAGTGCCGTCGTTCAAAAGAACAAGGACTGTCGAACTGTCGTTCACCGCAGGATTGCCGGATATCCAGCCACCCGCGAGGGACCCGGCGCCGCCGGCGATGCGCGTGCCGAAAAAGGGGCCGCAATCCGAAGATAGTGCTGGCGAACAGAGAGTCACCGTTGCGGTATCTCCCGCGACAACGAACGTGGCGCCCGACATTCCGGTCAGACCGGATAATCCAACATCCCCGTTGGTATCCTGTTTCGTGTCGACGGCAAAGGCTCCGCCTGGTCCTACGGTATAGTTGCCGCGCTCGAAGCCGTTGGTGCCGCCCAGTTCGGACGCGGGAACGTTCGCCTCAATTTCAAAATAACTGCCATTGGCGAGCAGAACGACAATAGCCGGGTTGGCCGCTGGAGTAACATCTGCAAATAGCCATGCACCGACGACACTGGTATCGGTGGGCGCTATCGGCGCAGCAGAAAATTCCGCGAGAAATCCCACAGGAAACTCCGCGACAAAACCTTCCGGGGCGCCATTGTGCCGGCCCTGTCCGTAGACGAGAGTACCGTCGTAGGAAAGGCCGAAAACGGTGTCCATCTGCCAGTCCATGCCAGCAAGGTTCACTCCTCCGGCGGCAAGCGCGCTTGCGAGATGAAACCAGCCATGGCTGTTATGAAAGTAAGAATAGTGAGACGCAAAACCGTGGGCACTGTATGTCACGACGACGACAGAGCCGTCCGCTGTCATGCCTCCCGCAGCTTGAAACGGTTCCCACGGCGTGTTTGGCGAGCCGAGCCGCGTCGTGAGCGACGTCGCCGAGTTGTAAAGATACATCTCGCCCATTGGCAATAACGTGCTGTTACCCCCAACCAGAGTCAGGTTCCCATCGGGAGAGACCGCCAGTGCCTTGTTCCAGGTACCACCATCAAGCAGCGGAATCGCCGAAACTCCGACACCCTGCACGTAGCGGAAGGCTCTGCCGTTCGTGGTACCGCCGTATGGCGGAGTGGTGCTCGTGCCAACGACGACCGACCCGTCCGAGGATGTGCCGCGGGCGGCAACTGGGTTGGCTGTGTCTATCGGGGCAACGGTGGTGTTGAGCAGAGGGATCAGTGCAGACGTCCCCGTGATGGTGTCGAAACGGGCAGCACGGGCGTTGTTGTTCACGTTTCCGTACAGGATCGAACCGTCGATGGACATCGCCCTGACGACCGTTTGAGGCGTGAAGACCGAATACGGTGCGGCATTGAGATTGAGGTTTGCCGCGACATTGGGCAACAGGCTTCGCGTCACCCGGACTGCGGTGGGAGGACTACTGAGATTGCGCGCTTGACTCGCTATATGGACGGCGTCCGGTGTAATCGCCCCCGCAACGGTTCCCGTTGTGCCCGACGCGAAATTTGGCAGGAGGGTGAGCGACACAGGATTGAGGCCATCGAACGTCCACAGACTGGCGCTGCTTGGATTGACACTGGTGCCGGCGCCCGACGCACCCACGGCATAGATAACCGTTCCAACTTTGGTGGCGTCGCGCACGGCGCTGTTGGCGATGCCGGCGCCGTGGAACGTCACCTGGGCGGACGCCATCGACGAGAGAAACAGAGGGAAAAACAATCCAAGAGCGGAGAAAACGAGCGAACGGTACAAGCGCATAGTGCACACCACGAGGCCCGTGGTGTGTACATATTTCCTCACCGGGACCCGACGGGAGGTGGTACCTGTTGTGCTTTTAGTGGTCGCTCGCGCGCTAGCTTATATAAGCCGTTTGGGTTTTAGTCAATGCCTGAAAGCCAGTATAATCCGCGAGGTCGAAAGGAGATCTCATGCGAACAATCCTCCTTGTTCTGTTCCTTGTTTCCATTTCGGTTCTCTCGATTTGGGCTGCGCCACAACTGGGCACGACGAAGAACCCCACCTGGGCATTCCCGGTTACGGAAAGCAATCTTCCAACGACTCCGCCGGAGCCTGCGCCAGCCGTACCCGGCAGCACGCGCACCTACACGCGCGCGCAGATTGACGACACGCTGAATCCTCCGAACTGGTTCCCTGCGGAAAATTCTCCGAAGCCGCAGATCATTCTTCACGGTCACGGGGATGCGCTCGCATGCGGAGCGTGTCATTTGATGACGGGCTCGGGCCATCCAGAGTCGGCGAGTATTTCAGGGCTTCCGCTTGCATATCTCCTGAGGCAACTCGCCGATTTCAAGAGCGGAGCGAGAAAAGACACCTCGCGCATGAACGACATCGCGCAGGCTCTCACCGACGATGAAGTGAAGCAGGCGGCGGAATGGGCGGCGGGACTGAAGCCGGTGGTTTGGACGAAAGTCATCGAGGCGGCAATGGTTCCCAAGACATACGTCGGCGCGGGCCGCATGCGATTTGCGAATCCGGACGGGAGCATGGAACCCATTGGGAATCGCATCATCACGCTTCCGCAGGATCCGGGACAGGCGCGGAACCGCGATCCGCACTCCGGCTTTATCGCCTATGTGCCGGTGGGCAGTATCGCTGCCGGCAAAGCGCTGGTGGAAAATGGCGGAAATGGAAAGACGATCGCATGCACCACTTGCCATGGCGACGATCTTCGCGGACTCGCGGATGTGCCGCGGCTGGCGGGAGTTCATCCCATCTACCTTGTAAGGCAGCTCTACCTGTTTCAGAGCGGAGAACGAGCCGGACTCGGGTCGCAGCTGATGAAAAAGCCGGTGGCGCAGCTGAAGGATGGCGACATGGTATCGATTGCGGCGTATCTGGGGTCGCTCGCGCCGTAAGGGAAGAGGCCGAAAGGAGGAAGAATGTGGGGACTGGAGCCGAAATCGAAACGTAAGTTCTGATTTTGCAGTAATCCTTCAATCGATTTCGGGGCCTGTCCCCATATTTTTCGCGGCCTTTTTCTTTTCCCCCATTTTTCATTAGCCAATTCGCGCTGCGTTTCCCCAATATAGAGGCTCCAATTTTTCCGGAGGGTTTATTTGAATGAATCTTGGAAGTGGTCTTGGACAACTGACATATTCGACGCTGGTTCACCCCGGCGATACCTGGGATGAGATGTGGAACAGTCTCACGACGTTTGTTCCAAAAGTGAAAGCGCGAATAGCCCCGAAAGAGCGATTCGGTATTTCGTTGCGCCTATCTGCGTCTTCCGCGCAAACGCTTATCGGGAATCCGTTCAAGCGTGACGAACTCCGGGAGTTTCTCGACGCGAACGACATGTACCTCTATACGGTGAATGCATTCCCGTATGGACCGTTTAAGGGGACGCAGGTCAAGGAACAGGTTTACGAACCGGACTGGCGGTCTGACGAACGAACGCAATACACCATCAATGTCGCGGAGGTTCTCGGAGAAGTCGCTCCGGAAGGAACCTCGCCGTCCATTCAAAGCGCCCCGCTGGGATTCAAACCACGAGTCACGGGGCCGGACGTTATCGCCAGCTACACCGAACATGTCCTAAGAGTTGCGGCCCGCCTGGTCGACATTGCCTCGCGAACAGGACGGACCATCGGGCTTTCGCTCGAGCCCGAGCCATTTTGTTTCCTGGAAACCACCGATGAAACGGTGGAGTACTTTACCAATCACCTTTACTCCGGAGCGGCCGCGGCGCGGCTTGCAAAACTGGCAAGCATCCCGATTTCGGAAGCACACGTGGCGCTTCGGCGTCATGTGGGAGTCGTTTTCGATATCTGCCATCAGGCTGTGGAATACGAAAACATTTCGGAGTCGCTCCAGAAGCTGGTGAATGCGGGAATACCGATTTTCAAGTTGCAGGAAGCGGCGGCGGTCCACGTTCCGGAGGTCAATGATAAGACGGTGGCGGCTCTTGCGCGTTACGCTGAAACGATCTACCTGACTCAAACCATCGAGAAGAGAGACGGCCGATTCACGAAGTATCTGAACCTCGAAGACGCGTTTGCGGCATACAAGTCAGACCCTGGTCCGCGCGAATGGCGCACGCACATTCACGTGCCGGTGTTTCTCGATGACCTTGGGCCGTTCCGAACGACGCGATTCGCGATTGAAGATGCGTTGCGGTATCACAAGGCGAATCCGCTGTCGCTTCAGTTGGAGATCGAAACATACACGTGGGACGTGCTGCCGGACAGTTTGAAAACCGGAGACATCGTCGAATACGTCTGCCGGGAGATCGAGTGGGTTAAAGGCCAGCTTCTTTAGTTCATGGCCAAGGGGGACATCAGCTGGACGCGGCGCACGGATGCGGGCGAGAGAGTGGAAATCTATGTCGAGCACACAGCCGGGCAATGGATTTTTCATGCGCGCGAACGGCGTCCGGATCAGTGGACGGTGGTGCAGCACCCATCGTTGGAAGACTGGCTGAAGCTTCTCGATGCGGTGAACCGCAGAATCGGACGGCAGTTGCTCAAGCCGGAGGAAGCCGAACGGATTAGGAAATTGATCGAGGAGCGGTATCCGGGGGCCAGATTGTAGGCGCGGTCTATGACCGCGCGCGCTCTCTAATTCCGGATAATCGTATCGTCTGGATTGTGCGCGGTCATAGAGGGTGTGACTGAATTGGAATGGGGGGCCGAATTCCCCGCCTAGATTAGGCGGGGTGGCCGCGACCTCAAGAAAATGCTGCGAAGCTTCCTTGGATGGAGCTGACGGGGCGGTAGATCAAATACAAACAAAGAAATCTTGTTGGAACTTAATCTACCGCCCCGTCTGCGCCGATTCAAGGTGCTGCGCGATATTTACTTGATGGCGCAGCCACCCCGCCTAATCTAGGCGGGGAATTCGGCCCCCCATTCCAATTCAGTCACACCTTCATAGACCGCGCCTACAGCGGAACACGATCCCCCCGCTGAATCACCCGCACCGCATCAAGCCGGAGACGCGCGCGGCTCAACTCCTCATCCAGGACACCTCTCTGGTCCACCAGCAGATCAATCTCTTCACGGCGAACGCTACGGTTCACCTTCCGCAATTGTCGAAGTCGCGCGATCTCGTAATCCAATTGTCCCGCCATTTCCTGTCGAGCCCTGGCCACGATTGCCGGAACATCGCGGTTCGCCATCTCCAACGACCGTTGAATGAGTTGAGGAAGAGCCTCGCCAGCGCGTTGATCCACCCGTACTCGGATTGGAGTTGGCGGCAGGAATCGGTCGATGTGAAGCGCGCCCGGCGCAACACACTCCAGAACGTAAATGGCTTCAAGCTCGACACCCGAACCTGCAGCATCCCGCGTGCGCACGACGCTGCAGTTGCCCTTCTCCGAGCTCAGAATCAGATCGAGCGCCCCGGTCACCAACGGATGATCCCAGGTCAGGAACTGAATATCTTCCCGCTGCAAGGCGCGGTCGCGATCGGATGTGATGGTGAATCCGCCAGCCGGCAAGCCCGGAAAGGAATCCACAAGGGCGCCCGCCGCTCCCAATCGATAGGTTCGAAACCCGATTTCTTCGACAGGAATCGCGTAGTGATCGAGAACCGATAGCATGAATTGATCCAGCTCCGGATCGTCATCCTGTTTTTCAATTTCCTGCACAAGCCGGCGGGCAGGCTCGGGACGATAAGAGTTTAGCTCCAGCAGCCGATCCCGTCCCTCATGCAGGCGCGCCGCAATCTCCGCACGTGCGGCGCGAGTTTGCCCGATGAGCAGATCCAACTCGGCGCGCATTGCCGGCTCCACTTCGTGAAAGCCGGCGGCCAGTTCATAGATCCGGGAGCCGAATCGCTCGAGCAATTCCCGGCCTCCCTGCAGGTTCTCTTCGAATTCGTTCAAGCCCTCCTGATACCAGCGCACCAGCACCTCCTGTGCGCTTCCGGTGACAAACGGCACGTGCACCTGGATCGCGGAAGTCTGGCCGATGCGGTCGAGGCGGCCGATGCGTTGTTCCAGCAATTCCGGCGAGAGCGGAAGGTCGAACAGGACCAGGTGATGCGCGAATTGAAAGTTGCGGCCTTCGCTTCCGATTTCGGAGCAGACGAGGATACGTGCGCCGTTTTCATCGGCGAACCAGGCCGCATTGCGGTCGCGTTGAATCAACGTCAGCCCTTCATGAAAGATGCCCATTTTCACGTTCCGGATTCGCCCGCGCAGCGCGGCTTCGATGGCAACCACTTTGGGTTCCGTGCAACAGATCAACAATACTTTGTCCGGTTCCACGATTCTCAGAAATCCAACGAGCCAGTCGATGCGCGGATCCAATGAGAGATCCGCGCACGTCGGTGGATCATATTCACCGGCACTGGATACTCCTGATGCGGCGATGAAATCCGTATCGTTTGCGAACTCCTCGGACAATGCGTCGAGGAGTTCCAGACCCTTGGCGGGCGCTTCGAGTCGATGGATCCGCGCCACGCGCCGGGGAAATCCGGATATGGTTGCGCGTGTATTTCGAAAGCGGACGCGGCCGGTGCCATGTTGATCGAGTAGTGAGGCAAGGCGAACCGGATCACCAAGAAGTTTATCGGCGTCGCGCGCGACGTTCTGGTATTCGTCCGTCTCCCGGATATATTCATCCAGATCGAAAAAACGATCGGGATCCAACAGCCGCAGGCGGCCAAAATGTCCGCCGATGCCGAGTTGTTCCGGAGTGCCGGTGAGAAGCAGCAGGCCCGGAGTCTTTCGGCTGATGGACTCGACCGCCGCGTATTCCGGACTCACGTGCGAACGCGACCAGCCGATATGATGCGCCTCGTCCACAACGAGGATGTCCCAGCCCGCGTCGATGGCCTGTTTTAGACGCTTCGCTTTCGTTGTGAACAGCCCAAGCGTGGTCAGAATGAACTGTTCATCCAGAAATGGATTGGCTGCGGAATCTCCGGTTTCAATTTCAATGCATCGTTCTTCATCGAAAATATGAAACCACAGATTGAATCGCCGCAGCAGCTCCACAAACCATTGGGGGACCAGCGATTCCGGAACGAGTATCAGGGCGCGTTCCACCCGGCCCGTCAGGATGAGCCGATGAAGAATAAGGCATGCTTCAATCGTCTTTCCCAAACCGACTTCGTCGGCAAGCAGAACCCGCGGCGCCAGGCGTCCGGCCACTTCGGCGGCAATGTAGAGCTGGTGGGGAATGAGATCGATTCGTCCGCCGGCAAATCCGCGTATTTCGGACTTGCGGCGATGATGCTGGTGCGTCAGCGCCGCGGCACGCAGATCGAATAGTTCGGGCGGATCCATGGCGCCGGCGAACAGACGCTCTTCCGCCTTGTTGAACGTGATCCTGTCGTTCAGCTCCGTTTCGCAAAGCTCGCGGCCGCCGCCTCGGTAGTAGATGAGTCCGGCGCGCTCGGCGACAGACTTCACGACGAATGACGCATCTTTGCGGCTGCGGACCGTTGCGCCCACTTGAAATCGGACGCGGCGCAAGGGGGCGTTGTTGCGCGCATACTGGCGGGTTGTTTCGCTCGCCTGAAACGCCAAAGTGACGGTCCTGTCATTCACGCGCAGCACTAAACCGAGCCCGAGTTCAGGTTCGCTCTCGCTGACCCAGCGCTGGCCGGGGTGAAAATCTTGTGGGGCTTTTGTCATCGATTCAGCGACGTGTCCTCAATAACGGTCCGCTGATTCAACGGCTGCACGGGTCGATTATTGTTTTTATAAATCTTCGTGAATGCCTCAAGCTGCTTCGCTCCCACAGGCATGGCGTCGCGCATGACCAGCCACGTGACGATTTCCGCGCAGGGCGGTGTCGTCTGAGAGCCGTCGTAGCGATATGTCCGGCGCTGTGCGGGCAGGGTTCCCTCCAGATTGATGGACTCATCCATGGTTTTGCCCGGGCCTGGAGCTGACGGAAGATTATTCCACACTTCGCGAAGCACGGTATCTTCCTGGCCGGTTCGGAGCAGAACCGCAACGATCGCGAGCTGGCCCGCAACGTTTCGATGAACGAGCTGGAGCTCCGCGTCCGCAGGCTTTCCATTAATGCGATGTTCGCTCGGCGAGTGGAAGTGAAGCTGTACGAGATCGTAGCTCTCGCCGTTCACCTCGATGGAACTTCCTTCGCCGACTTCTACTTGTATGGTGTGGCCCGTATTCTGAACCGTCAGTTTTGAAGGCTGGTAATGGAAAACGATATTCGGCAGGTCTTCGGGTTTCGTATTGACGATGTCGACCGGCGATTGCGTGGTGCCATAACCGCAGAAGGCGTATTCCGGATCGAGCTTGTCCCAGTGCTTAGGACCGGAGTCCCCTTCGTAGGACCACGCGGCGGGGATGTGGGTGGGCGGCGGTGGTGGCGGGGCGTGGGAGCAGGAGGTCGCTGTCAGAACGATCGCGAGAACCAGGATGTGGGTGGGTCGGTTCATCCCATCGATGATGCCATGAGCCGACAAATAAAGAACGAATCGCGCGCAGCGCATCCGAATAGCTGTAGGCGCGGTCTGTGACCGCGCACGATTTCTCATTCCGCCGTCTCGTAGGTTCTGGAATGTGCGCGGTCACAGACCGCGCCTACAGCTATTCGGATGCGCTGCGCGCGATTTTAATTACCGCTGGTTGCCGGCCGACTCAAAGATGTAACGGACCAGCGTGGGAAGCTCCGCACCGGAAACCGTTCCGCCAAAATCTTTCAGATGGCGGAGAACGAACGTCGAGTAACTATTCAAGGTTGCAGCTTCTTGCCGATCTAATTCAGCGATTCGCGATTGAAGTGCCATGACATCCGGATATGATGGCTTAAGGCCCTGCTTTAGCAGATTTTCCAGCATCTTTGCCAACGCCTGCTTGCGGGCCAATAATTCCTGATCGGAAATTGAAAACTGCGGTTCGAGTGCCGATAGCCTCATAGCTACTTCCGCGCTATGACAGGTCGTGCACGTACGATCAAATATGTTTTTCCCTGAACTTTCCAACGGCGGCGCAGGTGATCGCTGTTGTTGCGACGTAACGGCGACCACGGAGAACTTGCCCGTCGTGACAAGCGTTCTCTTCGCGAGATTATCCGTGACAGTAATCTGAACGTCATACGGACCCGGAACGAAATCCGCAAGGGGCACCGTGGCTGTTAACGTATTCTGCTGTCCGGACCACGCCAGCTGCCAGGACGCGCTATCCAACTTTTTGATAACCTGCTTATTCTGGGAAATCACAATTTCGTACGTCGCGGAAGTCTTGCGCGTCGTCTGGTCTACCGTCAGACCATAAAACTCCTGCCAGACGTTCAGGCTCTGACTCTGGCGGAATTCGCCAGAGGCACTGGGCCTTACTCTGAAGTCGCCCAACGGAAACGCCACCATGCTGGGCGTCAGATCGGTGCTGGAATAGGCGAGAATCATCGAACTTGCCTGGAGTATCGGATCGGAAAGGCGGGGAACCCTCACTAAAGTAGTTTGCATGCCGACACTTTGCGAACTCGTATCCTGGATGATCAGTTGCAGTTTGTACTGCCCAGGTTCCAGAAATTGTATCTCCTGAAAAAAGATTGCCTCGTCCTGGGATTCACGGATAGTCATGGAGGTCGAAATTGGCTTCACCTGTCGATTGTCGACAGGGTAAAGTCCACCTGAGATGCTGACATGGGCGACCTTACGCCCGTTGGCATCCTGGAACGCCAGATCCCTGCTGTTAAGCTGAACGGTTATCAAGGTACGAACCTGTTCGTATTCGCCTTTGATGTAACTCACCTGAACTTTGAATGGCAGTACAGCCATGGACGGCGCAGCTCCGTCTTGTGCTGTCGAAGCCGGCACTGCTGTCAGCGACAGAATCTCCCCGGTTTTCGGCGACATCACCACAATGTACTCGGCCGCACTCCGGCTCCAGGCGATTTCTTCGGCGACAGGCTTCAGTTGAATCGAGGAATTCGTTGCCACCTGTTCACCGGGGAGCAGTTTGTTCAATGCTGAACCGTGCTGAACGTGGACTTCACCCTCGACTACACCCACCTGAGTGCCGGCTTGCTTCGCACTGACGAAGAACACCGTTCCCACCACCGACACCATTGCATCTTTTGTTTGAACGTAAAGATGTCCCGAGCCTTGTTTGGCGGCCTTCACCAGGATGCTGCCGTCATTGAGACGCACGCGAATGCCATCTGCGGCGGATTCCAGAGCGAGCTCGGACTGTGCACGCAATTCGACGCGCGAGCCGTCTTCCAGAGAAAGCGTCATCCCCTCCGCGCTGTTGGAGCGAACGGCAGTGCCGGCTTCGATCACTTGTCCAACCTTATAAAGCGACGGATTCCCCGCGATCTCAACCGTTGCGAGCGGGCCACCGCTACGGCCGGAATTTCGAATGAACAATGCCGACAATGCAACGACGAAGACGAGAGCGGCAGCCGCTGCAACCACCCATCGCATGGAGCGTCTTCGCTTGAACGACGCCATCTCCGGCACCGGGTTTGGCCTGCGCAGTTTGAATTGCCGCAGAAACGTTTCGAATTGTTCATCGTGCTTGTCCATGTTTGCTCCTTGCTCCCACCTGAAACTGCTCCCGCAGTTTCGTCAATCCGTATCGGTAACGTGATGCCGCGGTATTGGCAGATATTCCAAGCACCGTGGCCGCTTCTTCAAAACTCATCCCGCCCCAAACGTGAAGAATAATAATTTCCCGCTGGTCCTCTGGAAGTTCCCCCAGCACGGATTGCAGTTCCAATCCGGTCTGTTCCATTCCGGCCGGGCTGTCCAGCCATCCGTCTTCGAGATTCACTTCCCTGGACCGATTGCGAATCTGGTTCAACGCCGCGTTTCGTACGGCGCGGTACAGGTAAGGCAGCGGTGGCCCGTCCACTTCAACGTCTCCGCGCAGCAATCGTTCAAAGACCTGATGGAGAATGTCTTCGGCCGATGCAAAGGACGTCACGAAGGAGCAGGCATATGCGAACAGGCCTCGGGCGTGGCATTCGTAGAGTTTTCGTATGGCATCACGGCCGATCCGGTTACTCACCCGACATCCTCATTTCCGCCTCTGTAGTGAAGACACATGAGAGCGGCCGATTTGTCTTTGAATGAGCAAAAAATGAAAGAATGGGAGATGACTTCAGTACCCCTCACCCGGCGCTTCGCGCCACCCTCTCCCTTCGGGAGAGGGATTCGCGACTACAGGCGTTTCCAGACGGTAAAGGTTCGTCCGTCGCCGCGAATGGACTGGAACTCGGCGGGACGCGGGGCGCCCGGCGGGGCAACGCAAATCTTCAACATGCCGTCTTCGAATTCATAAATGCCTTGCTGCGCTTTGCCCTTGTTTGCTCCGGCCGTATTGACGTAATCGATGACCTTTGGAGACTTCGAAGCATCGGCAGTGAACTCCATTTTCATCATGACCTGCGGCCCCGCGGTGACCGTGGTCTCGTTGCCGTTCGTCACGCGACGGACCCATTCGACCGCCGATTTTTCCAAGGGCGCGCCATCCATCACTGCGGACACCATGCGCCATTCGCCTTCGAACTCCGTTACCACCGAACCGGGCTTCTTTGCGGGGGCCTTAGCCTTAGCTGGAGGACGTTTTACCGGAGCCTTCGCAGTGGAATCGGAACGGGTGAGCGTTTCAAACACAAAGCCACTCCCGGGGGGAGCAGAGAACGAAGAAGGACGGACTTCGCCACGAGTCGCGAGACAAAGCTTCCACGTGTCCCCAGCCAGTTCGTAGATGCCCAGATTCGTATTGCCCTTTTCCGGGCCGGCGTCAAACTTCATGTCCAGCTGACGCGGCTTTGAGGAACCGTGAAGAATGAATGTGCCTTCATACACCTCACCCATTCCGGTGCTGCTGAAGCGGTTTCCTTTGACCACCACGCGCGCATTCCCCATCATCACGCCGGACATCGTCTGCCCTTCCATTTCGACTTCCGCAACGGACCACTCACCCTGAAGCAGGTCCAAATCATTTCGCATGGTGTCGTAAATATAGAACTAGAAAGTTCGATGCAAGCAGAAATGTTCGCGACTCTCTACTGCACCGGAAGCCCACCCATGCCGACGGGCGCGAGGGACTCGATGGTCGAATACCGGACGACGCCATCAGGAGTGATGTAAAACGCGTATCGTGCTCCATCCGGACTGTCCGGGATTGCGGCAGTGACGAAATCGCTGCCGACAGAGACCACACCAAAGCGGTATCCCGAAACGGTCCCGGTAAAGTTTGAAGGCAGGAACGCTTCTTCGATCAGCTGGGTGAGACTGCCATAGTTTCCCCTGCTAATGGACAGGTGCGTGACCTCGGCGGTATTGATCGTTCTGAGAGTCGCCACCGCCGCGGCTTCATAGGCAGATGTTCGGCTCCTCGGACCGAATTCACTCACCTGGGCCCCCGTCGGAGTCTCCGCGGCCTGGGCAGTCTTCCGTTTTGGACTCGCTCCGGAAAATGCCAACTCGATTCTGGAAATCTCGATGCCTTCAACATTGATCAGAGGAGGACTTAGGGATCCAGAACGGGCACCCCCGGGCAATCCCGCCAGTGTGGGAACGTACGTGCCTTGAGGAACCTTCGAGAAATCGAAGTACCCGTCCGCGCCAATAGATACTTCAAAGGTGGAGAACGACGACGCTTCACTCAAAACGAGTCGTACGCTTCCCACGTCGGAACTCAAACCGGTGACACGGCCACTCACCTTTGCAAATGGAATCGAGGGATCCAGGGCGAATCGCACGTCCAGCTCGTCTGCATAAGTGTCTGCAATCTTCAACGGAGGATAAGAACACCGCGGCAGCGTTCCCTGGATGCATGCACGGAGATTCGTGGTGCCATAAACCAAGGACTTCAGTTCGTAACCCAGGGGAAGCGACTTGATGCTGACTTGACGTTCGTCTTCCGGCAGCTTGATTCGGAAGAAGCCGGCCGGGTCCGGCTTCACCAGAACCGTCATCGTGCTGGAGGTTCCTGCCAATGACAGGACGAAGCTGGGAACTGGACCATAGTTTTCAACCGTCACTCGACCCGCAACTTCTTTTTCGCGCGGCACGACGATTTCAACATTCCCAATATCTTTCGTCGTTACGGTCACTCTTGGAGAAGATGCCGCCTTGTTCTCCGGCCGCAACCGGACGATGTAGGTGCCGTTCTGCGGGATCCGCGAGAACTCGAAGGTTCCATCGGCATTGACCGCCGTTTCAATGGTGGAAATGGCGCTGCCTTCAAGGGCGACATGAAGCAGTCCAGGACTCGCGTCGAATCCAATCACGCGGCCACCGACTTTCGACCACGGCGACGGAGATGTTGTTCCGAATCCCACCTGTATTTCTGAGGATTCCTTTTCGGAAAAACTCAAAACGTCCGTCATGAGATTCGCGCCGGCGTAAGTGAGCGACCGCAGCACATACGGCAATGGAATCCGGGAAGGTTGAAGGGCAACTCGGTAGTCGCCTTCGGGAAGTTGAATCTTGAAACTTCCATCCGGCAGCGCATCCACTGAAACTTGAATGACCTGAACGACGCCTGCCCTGGCGCTTCCCTGCAACGCGGCAAAGGACTCATCGCTCAAGGCGGAAGTCCCGTCCGGGATGGAACCTCGTACCAGAAGCAACGTGAATTTTGGCGCAGGTCCATTTCCATCGACAGTGACCCGGCCGGAAACATTCACGGGTGGAGGTATCGCAATCGCGACATCCGCGACGTCATGATTTGGAATCAAAATGGTCACCGGCGGCGATGCAATCGAAGCAGCCGAAGCGACGCGGACAGCGTAAGATCCCGGTGTCACCTTTGCCAAAGTGAACGATCCATCCGGATTTACTGCGGCATCAAACGAGTCACGGACCACGGTTCCTGTCAGGACGACATGAGCCGCCGAAATCTCGTCGGGGGATCCGGAAACCTTCCCACTCACCTTCACGCCGGTTGAAGCGCCGAGTGTCATCGCGAGACTTAACGGTTTGTCCGAAGCGGCGATCCGGAGCCGCTGGGTGAGAAGGTCGGTCTCGCCGGTTGCGAGAGTCTTCACGTAGTAGCCCGGGGGGACCGGATCCACGCGGAGGCTATATTCGCCTTCAATTGCGGCTCCCTTGTACGTGTCGTCCGCCTGCAAGAGAAGTCTGGCCTGAATGGGACCGTCGAGACTTATGGCAAGAATACCGATACGGGCATCGACGAAAAGGCCGGATAAATTCGGACGGCCTTCAACAGAAAGTGTCCCAACGATATCGAATAACTTCGGCATCGCGAGTTCAAGGCCACTGACGTCTCGATCTACCACGACGCTTACGGGTTTCATGCCACTGGCAGGCGAAACCGTAAACGCATACGTACCCGGACGGACGTGAAGAAGCTCAAATGATCCGTCGGCCAAAACGCTGCCGCTGATGGACTGCGAGTCGCTCGACCCACGGACACTGGTCGGAGGATTTGGCTGACTCGCTGGACGAATCACGCGCCCGCTGACACGAAAACCAGTCCATGCCGCGGGCATGACGAAATTCAGACTCTCCGATGTCGATCCGGCAGTGACTGTCACCACAGTTGCGGCAGCAAGGGTCACGACTCCCGGATAGTACAGCGACGAATCCGATGTCCGAATCACGTAACGGCCCGGAGTAAGATTCCCAATTCGAACGTCGCCCGCAGTCGTGGAGCGGCCTCCATAGGCGATGGAACCCTCAATAGGCTGTCGCGCTTCCGAAACCTGCTGGGCGAGAAGCGAATCCGTGTAGGCCGTTCCATCGGCGTAGGACGCATGAATGAGAATGGTACCGGCCGGCCGTGCCGGCGCGGCTTGTTGAAACAATAATGCGGCGATCAGGAATAGTGCGTTCATCAAAAGCCCAGCAGGATTGTGCTACGACGCCGGACTTTTGTCATGAACTGTAAGCGCGGGATACCGTGTCCCCAGATGGTTAACCACGTCTTCTCAGTGAGTCGTTTTCGCACCTGTCGCGGAAAGCCGCTTTTTGTGAGAACGCCACTCGGGACAATCCGGATCTCGAATCCGTCGGGGCGTCGACTCGGCCCCATCCATACGAACGCTGTCAGGCTTTCCCGCGCCGCCGCTTCTCGAAGGGGTTCACAGTGCGAACGGTTCCGTAGTGGCGATCATGCTGAAAGTCTTCACTCAGGATTTCAGACAAACCATAGGGTTCTGCGTACGACCAGAGATGCGCATCGAACCAACTCAGTTGGTAAGCAGTGCATCCCCGAATCGCACGACGGACTATGGATTCGTTAGGATAGAGAACGGTAAATTGCCGGAGGAATTCTTCAGCTTCGCGGAGGGCATCGGAAAGTTTCAAAATGGAATGGCCGCGTACAGACCGTGTCGTGGCGGCCACAAATTCCACAATGGCCTGATGCGGTACCCGGATGGAATCGGCGGCGATACCATTTCTGAGAATGTCCTTGGCTGTTTTCTGTTTGTCTGGAAACCGCCCGTCAAAACGGTAAACCAGGATGTTGGTATCAATGAGAGCGGCCACGCTTGTAGAGATCCTCTCGCTTCCACCCCCTGCCTCCAGTTTGCTTCTTATTCAAACTGCCAGGTCTCCCGTGCCGCGCAGTAGCCTGGTCGAACATGCGCAACCTCGATTCCGTGTCCGCCGGCTCCGAATGGGTGCCAGGTGGTATGACGTGAATGATCTCGCCCGCCTCGACCCATGTAATTTCATCGCCGGGTTGAAGACTGTACTGTTTGGCAATTATTCTGGGTACAGTGACCTGGTATTTCGATGTGACCTTTGCCATTTCCTTACTTTAGCAAGGACTCTCTCCTTGCTTTAATGATTTGTCAAATAAGCGTCCCCCTGTGCCCAGGAACACATCAAGGATAAGAAGTTCCTGGCGCCCTTCGCCAAGTTCGACGGAGATTGAAGTTAGGAAACTCCGGGTGCGGCGGAATGTTACAGGCGAAAGACCAATCGGGGCGAGAGGATATGAACCTCAGACCTCCTGCGCCCAGCTCGACAAACGCGATAAGGGCCCTCCAGTGGAGTTTTCATCTTCATTTCGCATAATTCCACCTACGTGGGGCGCAGCCGGCCACAGCAGGATGCGGAACGACTGTGCTGTCCAGATTAGGAAAGTGTTCCAGGCGGGTGAGGGGTGCGAAGACGCTTCTCTGTACCCCTCACCCGCCGCTTCGCGGCACCCTCTCCCTTCAGGAGAGGGATTCGCCTGAAACACTTTCCTAATTTCGACAAAGGGCGGGTCACTGGCCTGCAGGAATTACTGTAATTTCTGCGGTCGTCGATGCGCCTGGAGACACCGTAACGGCACGACCGCGATCTTCATAGTTTGCCAGGAACTCTGCGTCGCGATATGCCGTCGGAGGAACGCTTTCCCAGGCAAACAACTTGTACTCGCCTGGGGCAAGGCCGCTGATGACAAACCGTCCCGCCGCATTACTGGTAGCGGTTTTGTAGAAAGCCGCAATCTGGCGGCGCTGCAGATTGGGAACCGTCACCACGATTGCTCCGACCATGGGCTTCTGTTCGGCATTGACAACGGAGCCATTGATGGATCCACCGTTTGTCCTCACCAGAACTTCAATCGCGTGCGGCATATCGGTGCCAATGCGGATACCGTCATAAATGCTGGCATTGCCCTCACGAATATCCTCAACATAGGCACGCGACAGATTTGGCACGGCACCACGCTGCCCTCGCGCTGTGGCAGCGGTTGCGTTGGGCGTCGTGAAAGAAACCTGAAAGCGGTAAAATCCTTCCTTCACAAAAGGCATGGTAATGGAGCCATCCGGTCCGGCCAGCTGTGCAATCATTCCCCCGACCACGGAGTTCGCACTATCCGCCTGTTCCAAGCCGACTCGTACGGCCCCCGCCGCTGATCTGGCGTCCCCATCGACTGTGACATGAACTTTCACTTCGACTCCCGGGCGAAGCACTACCGATAATCCGGTCAAGTCGCGGGAACCCGCTTCAAACGATGTCCGGCCGGACCAGGTGGCGGGTTGAGTGCCCGCGGACACGGCTGCCATACTCTGAGCATTCCGAACGTCGACAGTGGTCACCGTGGCGTAAATATCGTAACTGCCTGGCAGAATTCCGGTAATTTCGAACTGGCCATTTTGAGGATTATCCATCGAAACGGTTGCACCGTACCTTCGTACTTCGATCGCGTTCTTATCGTTGAGCACAAGGGTAACCGCGACTGGAGGTGATGCGCTGCGCCCCCCGGAATCCACGCGTGACGGGAGTGGGAGGATGCTTGTCACCCGGCCGGAAATTTTGATCCTCGGTGAGCTTTGCAGAACGATGTTCATCCCGGAAAGGTCTTCGCCGCCCCGCAAAACAAAAAGCCGTGCGGAAGAAATATCGACAGTGCCGGGATAGTAGGTACGCGCGTCGCTTACTCCGGATGGGACTGCTGTGCCACGAGCGCTCAACGAAGCGGGATCCACGCCAACATAAAAATCCCCTGGGGGAAGCCAGCGCAATTGGTACTCACCGCGATCGTCGGTAACGGTCGGAATCGAAGAATATAGAACCGGAGCTCCGTTCAGGTAACGCCTTTGATATGGCAGTACGCTGGCGCCGACAACCGGGCGGCCCTGGGAATCCGATACGCGGCCTCGAATTACCGCTCCGGGAATCAGCGAAAACTCCAATTCCGGCGTCGGTACCCCGGTGGCCACTGTCACACCGGATCCCACGAATTTCGGACTCGATAAATTCCTTTCTGGTCCCATGTAGCCTTCGCGCTCGGCAGTAAGGAAGTACGGCCCTGCGGAAACTCCCGTTATGACAAAGCGTCCTGCACTATCCGTTCTTGTCGTGAGTGGTTTTCCAGCGGTAATTATCGCGTCAAGTTCCGCCCGGTAAGCTGGAGGGATCGCAACACCGCGCGCCCTTGCCTCGTCGAGCGCCGACACTGCGGATTCGTATTCTCCTCGAACAGACGCGCCGCCTTTGGTGGCGGAAATTAAAACCCCGGGGATGGGTTCGGAAGTTCCCACACGAGTAACGACGCCGCGAATAACTTCGGATGCGTTTTGAATCACCGCGGGTGGTTTTGGCTCACTCAGGACGCGGGTCGACAGGACCGTGAGAATGGTCACCGGCAAAAGTATTCCATTCGTGGCGAATTTCATCAGCACCGCCAAACCTTCGGGGCTTGCTACTTCCCGGATCTGCAACCTAAATCTATTTCGCCGGCATCGTGAAGGTATATAGCGTGTCGCCGGCGCCGACGATCAAATACTGAACACCATCGAGCTCATACGTGATGGGTGTGTTGCTCATGCTCGCGCGAAGTTCCGTATGCCACAGAATCGATCCATCCTTCGGATCGAAGGCAATGAGATTGGAGGAGTTGTCTCCGGCAAACAACAGATTCCCTGCAGTGCTTAGCAATCCGGATCGAATGCCGCCGCTTCCAGGCCACTTGTGCAACCACTTCACCTTGCCGGTCTTGTAATCGATGGCTTCGAGCATCCCTTCGGACCATCCACCGCGATCGTTCCCGCCCCACCCTTCCGGCTTGTCTTCGGTATCGTAGAGGTAGTAAACGCTGAATGCGCGCGTTGCATTCACGTAGAAAAGCCCGGTATTGGGACTGAAGCTGGGAGGCGGCCAGTTGATGGCGCCACCCTGATTGGGAGACACCAGCGCGCCGTCGAACTGCGGCTCCTTTTTCGGATCCGGAATCGGCTGCCCCTTTGCATCGACGCCCTTCGTCCAGTTGGTCTTCACAAATTCCGTACTGAGGATATTCTTCCCATTGGTTCGATCGAGAACAAAGAACCAGCCATTCCGGCTCGCCTGCGCCAGCAATTTGCGCGGCTGTCCGTTGACCTCTCCATCAAAAAGAATCGGAATCTCAATGGCGTCCCAATCGTGCGTGTCGTGCGGCGATGCCTGGAAATACCACGCCAGCTTTCCGGTGTCGGGATTCAGCGCAATGATGGATTCGGTGTAGAGATTATCGCCCTGCCGTCCTCTGCCCGCGATGACCGGTTGCGGATTGCCGGTGCCAAAGTAATAAAGATTCAACTCGGGGTCATATGTGCTCGGCCCCCACGTCATCCCGCCACCGTGCATCATGGCTTCGACGCTGGGCCAGGTCTTCGCTTCCGGATCGCCGGGATTGGGATGCGTATACCAACGCCACTGCAGTTTTCCGGTCTCAGGGTCGTGCGCTTCCACATAGCCGGGAATATCGAGATCGTCGCCGCTCACGCCGACGATGACGTGGTTCTTCACGATCGTAGGCGCCACCGATCCGTAATAGAACTGCTCGAGGTCGCAGATCTCCGTATGCCAGCGTTCCTTGCCATCGGCGATATTGAGCGCTATGAGATTACAGTCCGGCGTCTCGACGTAGAGCGTCGAGCCGAGAACCGCAGCCCCGCGATTGCCGATGTGCCATCCGCCCTTCGACTCCCACGAGAAATGCCACAGCTCTTTGCCGGTGCGTGCGTCGACGGCCCACACGTGATCCGGAATCGTCGTGTACAGAATGCCGTTGATCTCGAGCGGAGTGCCCTTGATCGTGGCGGATGTCGTCCCGCCGCCGCCGGCGGGGCCACTGCCGGGATTCGCGCGCCAGGTCCAGGCGAGCTTGAGGTTATTCACATTCGTTGAATTGATCTTCGTCAGTGGACTGAAGTGACGGCCGGAATAATCGCCGTTATACGTGGGCCAATCCACGGACGTCTGTCCGACGAGCACGGCGGCCAGAAGCAGAATTCCGATAATGGTCGCGAGAGTTTTCATTTCAGCGACTCCAGGTAGGCGACGATGTTGTGCATGTCGGCGTCGGTGTATTGATCGAGCAATTCATGATGCGCGGCGAGCGGATCGTGCACTTCCACCTTCACGTTCGCAGCGCGCTCGAACATTTGAGTCTGACCCGCGTCATCGCGCAGCGACACCTTGAAGTCATCGATTCGCACGAGCGCGCCCCGGATCGCTTTTCCGGCGGCGGACGTGACGGTCACTTCCAATTGCTTGCCGCCCCGTGCGACGCGCGGAAACAGGAAATTCTGCTGGATGGTGATTGCCGTTTTGCCTGTTCCGTAGGCTGCCAGATCTCCGGTTGGAGAATGGCAGGTGCTGCATTTTCCAGCTCCATTGAAGTAGGCCTTCCCCGCTTGAACATTGCCGGTAAGAATGGACGCATTCGGTGGTGTCGCATTCCGGTTGCTGGATGTGGTCTCGATGCGTTGATGCAGAAAGTGCGACAGATCCACGACCTGTTCCGGAGTGAGGTCTTTGGGATGATTGGCCAGCTTTTTCATAGCCGGACCAATTTCGTTGCCGAGCCGGTCGCGCAGCACGACGGCGGATCGAATCAAATCCGGACCACTCTCGCCGCCCTTGACGTTGCTTCCATGGCAGTTGATGCAGGACTGGGCGTAAACAGCGCGGCCGCGAGTGGCGGCAGCATTGTCAATCTTCTGGCGTTCGGTGGGGCCGGCCTGTCCGGCGGCATAGGCAACGGCGGCCAGGAAGACGGCACCCGTGATTGTCGGCAATAGCGCGCGCATGGCTAAACGTCGCAGATCCCGATTGCCTTGTCGAGCACGGCAATTGGATCGTGACCCATGGCAGGTGAATACTCGTGCGACAGGAATCCGGTGAATCCGAGATCCACAATCGCTTGCGCGATGAAGCGGTAATTCAGCTCCTGGCTTTCATCGATGTCGTGACGGTCGGGATTGCCTCCCGTATGGAAGTGACCGATCCACTGAAAGTTGTCGCGGATGTTTCGAACAACATCGCCGTCCATGATCTGCGCATGATAGATGTCGTAGAGAATTTTCACGCGCGGCGAGTTCACACGCTTCATCACATCGACACCCCATGCCATGTGGTCGAACATGTAGCCGCGGTGATTCACCTTGCTGTTGAGCAGTTCCATGCAGATCGTGACGCCCTTCATCTCGGCATAGCCCTTGATATTGTTCAGAAACGTGACACAGTTGTCGGCGCCTTCAGTATCGGTAATCTGGGCGCCCCGATTGCCGGAGAACGTGATGATGTTCGGGACACCGGCTGCCACGGCCTCGTCGATGGCGGCGCGCATGCCTGCGTCGATGCGTTCATGGTTCTCTTTCCGGTTCAGGCCGTTGGCGATGCTGGCGCCTGCGGTGGGCTGATACATCGAGGATACGAGACCGTACTTCTTGAGCGTCGGCCAATTGGCGGGAGCGACGAGATCGAAACCTTTGATGCCGAGCCTGGAGGCCTCCTTGCAGCAATCTTCAAAACTCGTGCCTCGCGCAAAAACACCCTGGGTTACTCCCTGCTTCAGACGACCCTTCCGTTGTACGGTTGGCGGTGTTGCCTGCGTGCCGGCAAATGACGCCATTGAGGCCCGCGCAAGTAGCAATGGAGCCGTCACCGCCCCAAGAAAATTCCTTCGTTGCATGGGTTTCTCCTCCCGATCGAATTGGATGCCGGGCAGTATACAATGCCGCGCACGGGAGGACTAATTCTGGAGTCACTACCCGTAATCGAGGAGATCTTCAATGTGGACGAAGAGTGTTGCCGCTGCGGCCGTTTCGTTTAGTCTGATCTCATTGGCTGGTTGCAGTTCCGGTAAAGTAACCGCACCGGCGGCCTTGCCTGCCTATGATCCCTCCACGGCGACGGCCCGGGTTTTTGGAAGTATCAAGTTTGAAGGCGCTCCTCCGGTAATGGAACCCATTCGAGCGGGAGGCAGCGCCTACTGCGTCCGAAACGGCCGCGGGATCGTGGATGAGGGAGTTTCAATCACGAGCGACAAGAAGCTTCGAAATGTCATTGTCTATGTGCGCTCCGGGCAGGAAGGCCGCTCCTATGAAACACCAGCCATGCCGGTGGTGCTGGATCAGCAGAAGTGTGTTTACGTCCCTCACGTCCTCACGCTCATGGTCAATCAGAAGTTGATGGTACGGAACAGCGACCCCACCTTCCACAACGTGCATGGCCTGAGCCAGGCCAATCCGCCATTCAATTTCGCTCAGACCGAAAAGGGCGCAGAAAATGCGTTGAGTTTTGATCATCCCGAGCCGCCGTTTCACATCGGCTGCGACTTGCACCGCTGGATGGGCGCCTTTGTCGGCGTGTTCGATCATCCCTTTCATACGATCTCCGGAACGAATGGAAACTTCGAGCTGCGCCTCCCCCCGGGCAAGTATGAAATCGGAGCCTGGCAGGAAAAGTACGGGGAAAAGACAGCAACGATTGATGTCACAGACAAATCCCAGCTGGAATTGAATTTTTCGTTTGCCGAGAAGACGGCAAACTAGGAAGCGGAGTACAATTCCGCGCATGAAACCCATCATCGGCGCCGCCTGCATTTTCGCGCTGGTCGTGTCCGAACGGCCGCGCAGCGCACTCCCGCAGTTCCGAAGAACGACTTCATTATCGGCGCAGATCTCTCTGCGGTACAGGCTGCGGAGGATCGGGGCGTCAAGTATCGCTGAGCTGGGAAAGGAAGACCCCAATTGAGGTATGGGATGAGAATTCGTATTGCGTCCCTTCTTGTGACGCTCACGTTGACGGCGGCTGCCGCACCACGAGTTGCCGATACGCTTCCGAGCCAGTACTCCGACGTCGAATTCTGGAATCTGATCACCAGCATCTCCGAACCCGGCGGCCAGTTTCCTTACGAGAACTTTGTTTCGAATGAAGTGTCGTACCAGGATGTGATCCCGGATGTAAGGCGCATGACGACGCCCGGAGGCGTCTATCTGGGCGTCGCGCCCGAGCAGAATTTTACGTATATCGCCGCCATTCAACCCAAGGTCTCGTTCATTTTCGATATCCGCCGGCAGAATCTCGTCGAACTCTTGATGTACAAGGCGCTGTTTGAAATGTCTCCGAGCCGCGCGGAGTTCGTGTCGCGGCTGTTCTCGAGGAGGCCGCCCACGCCTTCTCCCTCAACGGCATCGGCCGCAACGCTCTTCAACGCGATTCAGAAGGTGCGCCCGGATTCGCAGCTCTATAAGGAATCGTTGCAGGCCATCAAGGACCGTCTGGTCACCCAGCATCAGTTCAAACTCACCAACGACGATCAGAAGAAAATCGAATACGTCTTCAAGGTGTTTTACGAAGGCGGGCCAACGATGGACTACGCGTATGCCAGTGCTACGCCCAACAACCAGGTTCCCAGCTACTATCTGTTGATGACGGGAACCGATTCTCGCGGACAGAATTCCGCGTTCCTGAACAGCGAAGACCGGTATCAGTACCTTCGAGGGCTTCAGCAGAAAAATCTGATCGTTCCCATCGTGGGAGATTTCAGCGGGCCAAAGGCCATCAGGGCCGTCGGAAAATACTTAAGGGATCACAACGCCGCGGTGTCGGTGTTTTATGTCTCGAACGTGGAAGACTATCTCCAGTCCAGCTGGGCCGCATACCGAAGCAATATCCACTCGCTGCCCTTCGAAGATTCCGCCTTTTTCATCCGATTCGTGCCACGCACCACCACCACGCTCCGTCGGATCCAGGATCTTCCGGCGACATGGCCCGGCCGCAACTGGTGAAGGTCATGTTCTGGGGACAGACCGAATTCGGGGCCGTGCTACTCGAACCCCGAACTTGCGGTTCAGAGTTCGGGGTTCGAGTAGCACGGCCCCGAATTCAAATTCAGAAGATGACGGGAAATGTCAGGCTGGTCTATTCCAGACCGCTGGCGCGGCCCTGTTCGCGGGCCAGCGCGGCCTGATCCAGGTCTCCATCGCCATGCGCGATTGCCCCCAGAAGACGCTCGATGTAGACATCGTGACTTGGCATTGGCACGCGGGCAAGGTTCGCTGCTCCCGCGATCAGGACCGCGTCTTTCATGCCTATCGTGATGGGAGATCCAACCCGATCATAGGTCTCGTCAACCATCGTCTTGCCATATCCGACATAAGCCGGCGCACCTGCAAACAATCCTTCCGTCAGGACTTCGTAGAGAGTCTTTGCTTCTACTCCATGTTTCCGCACGAGAGAAATCCCTTCGCCCAGCGCGGTAATCGCGCAACCCAGCACGGCATTGTTGGCTAACTTGATGGCGCTGGCGGATTCCGGTTTCGCTCCCGCGTAGAATGTCCGCCGTCCAAGGATCTGAAACAAAGGCTCACAGCGCTGGAGTGCGTCCGGCGGCCCGGCAGGAACCAACCCAAGTTGTCCGGAGGCCGCAAGATCAGGGCGGCCGAGCACCGGGACGGCGATCAACGTTTGTTTCGACTTCGCGTGCGCCGTTTCCAACGCGCGGATGGTTGCAATGCCATAAGTGCCGCATGCCATATGGATCGCCCCTTCCGGAAGCGAAGCACACAGCCCTCCGCGCCCGAACGCGACCTCGTTAACCGCAGAGTCCTCCGCGAGCATGGTGATCAACACTTCACGATCCCTGCAGACGTCCTCCACCGACGACGCGATGTGCGCGCCGCCTTTTGCGAACTCCACTGTCACCTGGGGAATGAGGTCATAGACGGCGAGATCATGTTTGCCACTAAGGATCCGGTGGGCCATTCCCTTGCCCATTCGACCGAGCCCGATGAAACCAACTCTCATATGTTCGCTCCTATTCGAGCCCGCTGGCACGAGCCTGTTCGCGACCGACCACCGCCCAGTCTTTTGAGCCGTCCCCATGCGCGATTGCCGAGAGCAGCCGATCACGGAGCGCATTACCACTCGGCAAGGGCACACGCGCTGCCTCCGCCGCCGCCATGATCAGGCCGAAATCCTTGAGCCCGAGCAGCGTCGTGAAGCCGACTTTGTCATACGCCTCATCAACCATGATCTTGCCGTACACCTTGTAGGCCGGCGCGGCGAAAAGACCTTCAGTCATCACCTCGTAGAAGACCTGCGGCACCACGCCATACTTCCGCGTCAGCGAAAAACCCTCCGCCATCGCATTGATGGCGCAGCCCAGCATGAAGTTGTTCACCAGTTTCGTAATCGAGGCATGCTCTGGTTTGTCGCCGCATGCAAACGTGCGGCGGCCCATCACCTGAAACAAGGGATCGCACTTTTTCACCGCCTGGGCGGGACCTCCCGCAACAATGGAAACCTGACCGGTCGCCGCCATGTCCGGACGGCCGAGAACGGGCGCCGCCACCAGAATTTGCTTCGCCTCCGTATGCGCGGCGTTCAGCTTTTGTATCTCAGCGACAGAATGTGTTCCCATCGCGACGTGAATGTTTCCCGGTGCGAGAGATTCGCGGATGCCGCCGGCACCCAGCACGACGTCGCGAAGAGCCGCATCGTCGCTCACCATCGTGATGACGATCTCCCGCCCTTCACATGCGCCCTTCACGGTGGACGCCAGCGCGCTGCCTCCTTTCACAAGCTCGACAGCTTTCTCGGCGGTCCTGTTAAAAACAATGAGATCGTGCGAAGCCCCAAGAATCCTGTTGGCCATCGCCTGGCCCATTCGGCCCAGACCAATAAAGCCAACTGTCAGTTTGTTTGCGTCAGACATGAATTACTCCTTCACGGGAATGAGAATCAGGGGAAAAGAGAAAACAGTACAGATCACTTCTGGATCTGTCAACGCGCGAAACGGCCTGCCGCCAGGCCACAAATTTCAATCCAGGCTGGTATATCAATCTTAGAACGGTCAATTACTGGTGTTTGAGCCTTCTGCCAGTACGCACGCGCTTGCACATCGACTAGAGTCCAAAACGCACGCGCAGGAGATCACGGCGAGACAGCACTCCGATGACTTTGTTGTTCTCGACGACCGGAAGCCGGCGGTAATTGTGGGTCAGTATCAGTTGCCGGGCTTGATCCAGCGTGTCGTCCGGCCGGATCGAGATGACGTCCTTGTGCATCACCCGGGATATTGGAAACTCTTCGCCGACATAATCAATCGCAAGCAGCAGATCGAACTCGGTGACCATGCCCATCAACCGCGAATCCACCGAAATAACCGGTGCTCCGCTGATCCCTTCTTTAACCAGCCGCTTTAGTCCGGACAGCACCGACTCGGTGTCGCGAACCGTGATGTACTGTGAGCCCATTGCTTCTCGAACCGTCATAGTCACCTTTAATCAGCCTTTCGTGATCTGGACCACCTGCCCGGAATCGACATCATAGTAGAAGGTCACATTTTTGCGTTCATCCTGGTTTGTCATCTCGCCCCTGCCAATACAAATTCGAACTCCCGCATGGACTTCGGCCTTCACGTGTATCCGGCACTCCGCAACCTTGATTTCGTCCGCCTGAAGCGCTGCGAGTTCCTCAGCGTGTCCCACACGCTTGGTGGCCGCAAGCGCAAGAATTTGATCCAGTGCCTCATGTTGATCCGGACTTGTCAGTCCTTTCATTCTGTCAATACGCTTCTGAACTCCCTCTGCCCGATGTATGTCTGCGGCCAGCTTCGCCGCATGCAATTCCTTCAGAGGATTCACGCCTGTTGCCAGCGTTGTCCGGATGCCCTTCGGACTTCCGGCAACTCCAACGGCAATGTGATTGAGCGCGACCATCCTTCCTCCGACAACGCGTCCGTTGGCGGAAATCGCGATGCTGTCTCCGGAAACCACGGTACTGTTGACGGCCTCTCTCGATATGGCGATATTCCCGTCGCATTCGAGATAGGATTCGCGGACATATCCCAGCGTGAGTTTTCCCTTCGCGCAGATCCGGCTTCCTCCGAGGACGCCTTGTCCAATGGTGATGGCCCCGCCTGTTGTGATTTCCGCCGCTTCCACAACGCCGCCAACAAAGACATCACCACCCGCATGAATATGAAATCCCGGCAGCACGTCTCCTTCGACACGAACCGGTCCATCGCATTCAATGCTTCCCACGGCGTAGTCAAGGTTGCCTGAAACCTTGATGATATCCAGCACTTCGATGACATCACCAAGACAGCGCAGATCACCGTGCCGTATCGCCCGCAGTTCTGTGCCACCCGCTTCCAGTCTTGTGCCCTGGCCGGGGGTTAATCTGGCACGCTCTCCGGGCGTGGCTTTGATTTCATTTCCACGTACATCCTTGCCGGGGATTCCCGCAGTGGGAATTCTGATATTCGCAATCAGTTGCCCCTTTTCAATCGGCGTGAACGATCCGCGTTCATGAAAATCGATGGCGCCGAAATCGCCGGACACGCCGATGAGATTCCGCGTGTTCTCCACCGCCATAGTCACGGCGCCATTTTCTCCGGCAATTGGGATTGATCCTCGAGCAACGGTGCGGGAGAGCCGGCTTCCCGGTGGCTGTTCGTTGATCGTTGCGACGATCTCGTCACATGCCGTTTGATCTACGCCGAAAGCGACGCCTGCTTCAGCCAAGGCGTGCAGAACGGATTCGACATGAACTTGTTCCTCACCATGTCGATCGATATCGACAACCGCTCCCATGCCGTCGTAGTCGAACTGAACGACAATCGCCATTGTGCCTACATCCTAGAGATGATCGAGAATCAGGTCAAAGGAAGAGCGCGGTCCAGACCGATTGAAGCCATTCGGAAGGACGACCTTGGAGTCGCACAGTGGTGCAGCATCGCTTAACGTTCGCTGTCCAGTATCCGCATTTGCCGCTCGTCGTAGCGAGTTCCCCCAACAGCTGGGACTAACGCTTCGATGCGCTCCATTTCTAAAGACGATAGCCTCACCTCGAGCGACTTTAGCGCTTCAGCAAGTTGTCTCCGGGTGCGGGCGCCGATCACCGGGACGATGGAATTGTCCTTCGCCAATACCCAGGAGATCGCCAGTTGTGCAGGCGTAATATTCCTTTCGACCGCAAGTTGGCGCAAACTTTCGACAACCGTCCGGTTCTGAGCGGCGTTGGCGTCTGCAAAACGCGGGAAATGATTGCGGACGTCGCTGCCGCCCTGAGGACGCGAGCTGCTGAGCAAGCCGCGCGAAAGCACGCCGTATGCTGTGACGCCAATGCCGAGTTCCTTCAGCGCAGGAAAAATCTTCTTTTCGGGCGAACGGGTGATCACCGCATACTCGATCTGAAGATCGCTGACTGGACAAACAGAATGTGCACGGCGCACGGTATCCGCCGACATCTCAGATAATCCGAGATAGCGGACGTAGCCAGCTTCAATGAGCTTCGCGATAGCGCCGGCAGTTTCTTCGATCGGCACGTTTGGATCGAGCCGAGCCGGGCGGTACGTGTCAATGTGGTCCACTCCGAGCCGCGTTAGCGTGTACGCCAGGAAATTCTTGATCGCCAGCGGCCGCGCATCGTAACCACCCCACGAACCATCAGGACCACGCAGAGCACCGAATTTTACGGAGAGCAGGACCTTATCGCGATGGCCCTTGATGGCACGGCCGATCAGCATTTCGTTGTGACCCATGCCGTAGAAGTCGCCGGTATCGATCAGGTTGATGCCCGCGTCGATTGCGGCGTGAATCGTTGCGATACTCTCCTGCTCATCCGCTGGTCCGTATACACCGGACATTCCCATGCAGCCCAATGCAATTGGAAAAACCCGTGGTCCGTTCGTGCCCAGCCGTGTCTCAATTGCCATTGATCTGATCTGTGTGGCCGTCTTCGCCGTTTACTTCGAGACGGGTTCCGGCCGGATTTGAGATGCCTTTTCCTTTCCAGCCGGCGTTGGGATTGTCGATGCGGCCATCCATGCCTTGCGCGAAAAAGCCCAAGGCTATAAAGACGACACACACTATTCCGCTTATGGAGCCGAACGCGTCGCCGCACTCGCCGTTCAGGAAATCATTCGTCTCCGGCTTCCTCTGGCGGATTGGTTGCGCTAATCGAATTCGGGGCAAGTCACCTCGACGCTTCACCTGGAATCTCCTGCTTTTCGAATATCTTCAACAATTCGGAAGGGGAGTAAACCCGCAATGTCGCTTTCGAGAAACCTTTTGGATCTCGCGTGACAACTCCCCCAGCTCCGCTTTGCCGGGCGGCCTCATGGAGGACAGCATCTTCAAATTCTGGAAAGTTCAGGCTGAGGGCATCGGAAAGCGTTTCCCAGGTCACTGGGGCGACTTCGAAAATCGAAAGAAGCTTGCGGATGTGCCTTGCTGCTGCCTTGGATCCCACAGACTTCTGAGCCAGATAGTGGATGGTCGTTATGGTCGTCGCCCCGAGGATTCCAGAAAGTCTCTTTCGTTCAACCAACGCCATCAGTTCCGCCGCTGTCTGGGCGTGAGGCGCCCGATTCAGCAGGACATCGAGAATAACGTTCGTATCAAAAAGAACAATCAACGGTGTTTACGTTCCAGTTGTTTCCTGTAATCCTGCTCGTTCGCTGAAGACCTCGCCATAACGCCCAGGAGCGAGCGCACGCCCGGAGTCAACCTGGTAGGCATATCGCTATTCCTTTCGTCCAGCAGCTCAAAAAAATCAGCGACGATGGATGAGACGGACTTTTTTGACTGTTTTGCGTACGATTTCACACGCTGGACAAGTGCACGATCCATGCGCAATGTCAATTTCGTCTTCGGGGTTCCCATTGCCGTACAACCTCAGCGCAGATTGTACGGCTCTGGAGAGCATCCGATCAACCCGTCTTTTTAGCAGTTAAGTTTGCGGCAGTTTTTCCGAATACCTCCGGAAATGGTCTTGCGAATGGGCAAAGTGTTTCAATTGATTGAACAACCATATAGAATGGCCGCCGTTTCGCACCCAAGCACACGCTCCAGAGGAGATACATGGAATCGAAGCAGCATCCGTCGGAAGTGACGACTTCCGGAATCCTGACGACCCTGGGCTCGACGGTCGGTCTGGCGCTTGGGCCGAGCGTCATCGCGGTTCTCACGATCAGCCCCTACATCGGGCCAATCGAGAAGGAGTTCGGCTGGTCGCGCGTGCAGGTATCGCTCGCGTTCACGATCGTCGCCTACATGATCGTGCTCATGTCACCGCTGCAAGGCGTACTGGTCGACCGCTTCGGACCGCGCCGGGTGGTGCTTGCCTCGATTCCGCTCTTTTCCGCAAGCCTTGCGGCGTTGTACTTCACGCCAAAGAATCTTCTCGTGTACTACGTGCTTTGGGGTCTCGTGCCCGTCGCGGCGATCGGGCTGTGGCCGCTCGGTTATTTGCAGGCGGTGAGCCGGTGGTTCGATCGCAAACTTGGTTTGGCACTCGGCGTTGCGAATGCAGGCATCGGTCTCGGCAGCCTCCTGGTCCCGATAATAATTGGTCCTGTGCTTTTGCAGTACGGTTGGCGACACGCGTTGCTTGTACTGGCGGTGCTGGTCCTGGTTGTCAGCTGGCCGGTCGTGTTCTTTTGCCTTCGTGAACCGACGGCTGCTGAAATGCTAGAAAGGTTGCGCGGGGCAAAAAAGGCGTTCGGTTTGTCGCTTCAGGAAGCCCGGCAAGAACGGACTTTCTGGATGCTGAACATCGCCTTCTTTTTGCTCGGCCTGACAGCGACGAGTCTGGTGAGTCAACAGGTTCCGCTCTTGCAGGAGGCGGGCTGGACGCGTCCTGAAGCGCTTAACCTTCAAAAAATGTTCGGCTTTGGCCTTCTCTTTGCCCGTGTTGCAGTCGGGTTCGTGATCGATCACGTTTTCGCGCCGCGCGTCATGATGACCGTGTCGATAGGAGGCGCTATCGCCTGCGTGCTGTACGCTACCTATCCGACTGCGGGCTATGTCAGCGCTCTGCTGATTGGATTCCTGCTCGGCGCCGAATTCGATGTGCTCGCGTTCCTGATCAAGCGCTACTACGGGAATCTCGCATACGGCAAGATTTACGGTGTCATTTTCGGCGTGTTCTATCTTGGTTCGGGACTGGGTATCGCCGGTATTGCCTGGTTTCGCCAGTCATTCGGCTCTTACAACAACGGACTGTTTGTCGCCGCCGCCGTACTTGTGGCTTCCGCACTGTTGATGGTTCTTCTTCCGGCCTACCGGTTCCGCACCGGCTCGGAGCCGGCAGCCCAGACTGAGACAGCGCCCCAACATTCATAACGTTTCTGCTGAACGACATTGTCGTGCGGATGCCTTCTGCGATCCCGAGCGGCGGCGCGCGATAGCGAGGAGAGAAAGACGAATGCCGAAGATCACATCGCTGGTTCTGACGATGTCTCGAGATTCAAACGGAGTTGTTGCGGCGCAGGTCGACTACACGCTCAACTATACCGGCCCGGAGGCCATGGCGAACCTGTCGTTCGAGGAATCCGCTCTGTTGCTGCAGCGCGTCGGCGCCCGGGACCCTGCCTTCCTGCAAACTCTTCCCGCCGCCCAGGCGGGCGCGAGGCTCATCGTCTCGACAACTCAGGGTGACTCCAGTGACGAGCTTGTTACAGTCCTCTACAAAATCACTTCGCATCCCAACGCAGATGGCGTCCCGCCGACTCCAAACGGCGGACGAGTGCAACGAACAAACAGGCTTGTGCTGTCCGGCGACGTACTTGCCAAGCTTCTTAAGCCAGGGCGCGAGCACCCTTACCTGCTCGTGACCGTGATTCCGACTGAAGTCATGTCGGATATCCAAATTGCAGAGGTCGATATCGATGTCGGCGATCCAGGCGACGCACCGCCCGCGTAAGTCGGCACTTGTCGCAGCGTTGTTTACCGGCGATCTGGAAATTGCAATCCCAGCGCCAAGTAGGGCGGTTTCCAGGTTCTTGTGGGATAGTGCCGCTTGAGGAACCAGATCGCCCAGGGAATGAAGATCAGAACTGCGATAAGGCCGACAGGCCAATCGGATTGAAACTGCGCGATTGTTTGATGTGAAACACGTCCAGAGCTGGGACCCTTCAGTGTGGCGAGCCAGACGAACCCATTGTTGATGGCGTGGAAAGTCATCGGTACATACAAAGATCGGGTTTCAATATAGAGGACCGCCATCACATATCCGAAGAACGCATGTCCAAGAACTTCCTGGTGCATGAGGCCGAAGATCAGCGAGGAAAGGAGAATGCCTCGAGGGGTACCCCATTTGACCGACCAGCGCGTCAGCAGTAGTCCGCGAAAGACAAATTCCTCAGCGAAAGGTGCCAATACGACCAAGACCAGGAAGTTCAAAATATTCCCAAATGCATAGATTCCTCCGCTCGTGCTCACAAAAGCAGGATCTGGCCGAAGAAGCCAACGGTCGACGAATGGGGCAAGCACAAACGAGAGAGGATAGAAAATGAGGAACAACGACGCCAGGGTGGTACCTGCGAGAAGTATCGGCAGGAACCAGTAGTAGCGCACCGCCTTCCAATCGACGCGCTTTCCGATGAAAACGGCTGGTTTCAAGTTGGCCTTTCTCATCCGAAGATAAAGTATAAGGAGAAGACTGCCGTAAAAGGCAACTTCGCCAAACCCAAGCAGCAAGGACGAGTTCGAGTTGAATTTCCTGCCCAGCAGAATTCGTGCAGCAGCAAAGACGAAAATCACGCTTCCTATTGCACTCAGCAGTAGCCATCCCAGTACCGCACGTCCGCGAAGAAAATTGAAAGGAAGTGGTTCAAGGGCCATGGGGAGGGTTTCCGCTTCCAGAATTGGCGGGGTGGTCGAAGGAGGGACAGGAGCGCGCGATACCCAATCGGAGAACTCCGCTTGGACGTTCTTCCGACTAAACATGATCAGCCACCAGATCCCTGTCGTAAAAAAGGCCGCATCGATAGTCAGGAAAAACACGCGAAGAGGAAGGGAACCCGCCTGGGGTGTACGGATGAGAAGCGCAATGCCAAACGTAAGAGCCAGCGCCCCCATCGAAGCCATAAACGCCGCCCACACGATCGCTGAAATGCGTGCCCAGTTGCGAAGTCGCATCAGCCCTGTTGCAACAGTCACACCGAAACCCGTAATGCAAAGCAAGAACCCTATGAGCACGGCGCCGACAATAAACATTCCCGGTCTCATTGGAGTTCCCGTACGCAGCGGCCCAACTGCAAGCGCGACGCCGATCAGAGCTGAAATTAGGATTGCCGCGCCACTGATCGCATACGCAACCGCAGCAGCGGCGAATACCGATAGGCTGGGTTTAGCAACGCAACTCACAGCCGGTAGGTTGTAACTCATTTTTGAAGTGAATGGCGAAGTTTCGTGTGTTGAAGGCGTTTTGGATCGAAACGGACTCCATAGTAGAGTAGCCGCCATGATCGCATGGCTGATTGGCGTATTCCTTCTGACTCAAGCGGTAACGACTCCGGTCGGAACCGGCACAATTGAGGGCAGGGTAGTGACTGCCGACGGAAAGCCAATAACGGAGATTCGCGTTTCGGCAATTGAGATCGCGCCGGATTCACAAAGCGTAACAACGCCATCCACGTTGACCCGTATTGTGCAGACCGGCAGCGATGGCCGCTTCCGTCTCGACAATATTCCTCCCGGCCGTTACTACGTCGCAGCCGGGCTAATCGACTTCCCTACCTTCTACCCTGGTGTAGCGACTGCGAGTCGCGCCGAAGCAGTATCCGTTAGGGCAGGAGCTTCGATTGAAAACGTGAACATCACCGTTCTCTCAGAAGCTGGTGGTGTCGTCGGTGGCCGAATCTTGGGAATCTCTCCTTCGCTTCCGTTTCCGCTGCGCGTCCGGCTCTCCGCGCCTTCAATTCCTCTCAATCAATATGTAGTCGCTGTTGATGCCACTGGTTCGTTCCAATTTCCAAGGATGCTACCTGGCGAATACGATTTGTCTGTCGTGCAGAACAATCCTGGCAGTAAGCCAGTACACATTGTCATTCACGGAGACGATGTCCGGAACCTGGAGATTCTGGCTCCGTTGATGATTGTGGGACGTATTGTCGTTGATGATGGACGCCCACTACCGTATGCCGCCGCCACAAGGCCGAACCCAAGGGATGCCTCGATTACATTATCCGTTAACCACGGCTCCGTCCGCGCAGACGGTGGGTTCGGAATCAACTCTGTAACTCCAGGTGCTTCCTATCGAATCGAAGTTACAGGAATTCCGTTCGGCTACTATCTGAAAGCGATTGTGGCTGGATCCATCGATCTTATGAAGGATTCCCTCGATCTGACCGGCCCACTTTCGCCAGAGATAGTAGTCACGCTTACGACATCACGGCCGGCTTCCGAATCTGCCGGTGTCAAAGTAAGCGGACGAGTTACCGGGTTTATTAAACCGTTGGCCGACGCGGCTTCCGCAACCATTACTTTAACCAGCCAACTTATCGGAGTGGCTGGAAGCCATTCCGGAGAAGCCTCCGCGCACGCAGACGGAACCTTTGAGTTCCTTGATGTTCCACCGGGGACATACGGTGTGCGTGTCGCTTTACCAGGCAAACCAACGACGAATACGACACTGACGGTTGGCGAAGCAGGTGTTAAGGATTACGAGATCGCCGTCAGTACTGATGTGCGGAATTGATACACGCGCGCGAAGCGCATCCGACCAGTTGGAGCGCGGTCGAAAAACGGAGCGAATGTAAGCCACAGTCCAGAATGAGAAATCGTGCGCGGTCATTACCTGATGGCTGCGCCCTGCCGGGCTTGCATTCGCTCCGCTCATCGACCGCGCCTACAGCTGTTCG